>Ga0081539_10006755_pt1 | contig 10772 bp, 5 predicted proteins | sample TabmetS4T2R2_FD_71023 | JGI IMG/M metagenome (GOLD analysis project Ga0081539, IMG submission 71023) | Tabebuia heterophylla rhizosphere microbial communities from the University of Puerto Rico - S4T2R2 | ecosystem: Host-associated > Plants > Roots > Rhizosphere ... | reverse complement strand
GTCGCCAAAAGGAAACTCGAGGCCAATTTCGCCCCACCACCAATCACAAGGCCGCGGAGAGGGGGCGGAGTGAGGGGCGGGGTGGTGAGAGGGCGAGGGTCAGGCGGTCGCGCAGCCAGCCAGGGCCAGGGTTGCGCCCAGGCCGTTCGGATGGCCCGGCTCGGCCGCGGGCAGCACGAGCGCCGCGCAGCCGGCCGCGACGGCCCCCGCGTCGGCCGGTGTGTCGCCGACCATCAGCGTCCGCTCCGGCGCCACGTCCAGGTCGGCGCATGCGGATAGGAAGATCGCCGGGTCGGGCTTGCAGCGGCCCACTTCGTACGACAGCACGAACGCGCCCACCAGCCGGTCCAAGCCCCAGGCCGCGAAGTGCGGGCGGATGTCGAACCCGATGTTGCTCACCACGCCGACCTTGATCCCCGCATCATGCAGGGTACGCAGCGTCGGCTCGGTATCGGCGTACGGCAGCCAGCCCTCCGGGCCCAGCAGCCGGTCGTAGAGCGCGTCGGCCAGCCCTTCCACGTCGGTGCGCACGGTCGCGGCCAGCCCGACGTACGCGGTTCGGTGATTCGCCTCGGAGAGGTCCCGTTCCGCCCAGACTTCCGAGAGGTGCGGCGGCACCCGCTGCGGCAGCGGGCCGCCCGCGCGCCCGGCCGTGACCAGCTGATCGGCCAGCGCTGTGGCCCGGCCCCGGTCCAGCGCGGCGCCGCAGGCCGCCGCGGCGGTGACCACCCAGGTGACCGGGTCCTCGACCTGGGCCAGCGTGCCGTGGAAGTCGAAGAGCACGGCGTCAACCTGGCGGGGCGCATGCGGCACGTCCTGCACATTACCGAGCGGGATGGACCAGCCGGTCGCCGACGCCGCCGCGTCGGGACGTTCCGGACACGAACTAGCCTTGAGCGCATGACCGAGCGGAGCGAGGGCCACGAGGGCATGCCTAAGGGAGACACCCCATGACGAGCCCGGCCGAACGGTACGCGGAGTCGAAGCGGCGGGCGGTCCGCTCGGCCGGCTTTCCGGCCCTCGACGACTTCATGCTGGACCTCGGCTTCGATCTCGACGACTTCCAGCGGCAGGCCTGCGAGGCATTGGAACGGGACAGCGGCGTGCTCGTGTGCGCTCCGACAGGTGCGGGCAAGACCGTGGTCGGCGAGTTCGCCGTGCACCTGGCGCTGCGCGCCGGCGCCCGGAAGTGTTTCTACACCACGCCGATCAAGGCGCTGTCCAATCAGAAGTACCACGACCTGGTCGAACGGTACGGGCCGGAGCAGGTCGGCCTGCTGACCGGTGACAACTCGATCAACGGCGACGCCCCCGTGGTGGTGATGACCACCGAGGTGCTGCGCAACATGCTGTACGCCGGCTCGACCACCCTGCGGGGTCTGGCGTACGTGGTGATGGACGAGGTCCACTATCTGGCCGATCGCTTCCGCGGCGCGGTGTGGGAGGAGGTCATCATCCACCTGCCGGCGTCCGTGACGCTCGTTTCGCTGTCGGCCACGGTGAGCAACTACGAGGAGTTCGCCGACTGGCTCGTCACGGTGCGTGGTCACACCGAGGTGGTGGTGAGCGAGCATCGCCCGGTGCCGCTCTGGCAGCACATGCTGGTCGGGCGGCGGATGTTCGACCTGTTCCACGACGCCGACGCGGCCCGCAAGCATGACGTTCATCCGGAACTGCTGCGGTACGCCCGGGAGATGCTGCGCCGGTTGGAGCTGACCGACCGGGCGCCCGGATCGGGTTACCATGGCCGCGGCCGCTCGCGGCGCTGGCTGCCACCGCCGCGGGCCGAGGTGGTGGACCGGTTGGACCGGGCCGGGCTGCTGCCGGCCATCCTGTTCATCTTCAGCCGGGCCGGCTGCGACGCCGCGGTCCAGCAGTGCCTCATCTCGGGCCTGCGATTGACCGATGCGGACGAGCAGGCCGAGATTCGGAGCATCGCCCAGGCCAGGGCGGCCACCATCCCGAGCGAGGATCTGGCGGTACTCGGCTACTGGGAGTGGCTCGACGGGCTCGAACGCGGCGTGGCGGCGCACCACGCCGGCATGCTGCCGGCGTTCAAGGAGGCGGTCGAGGAGTGCTTCGTCCGCGGCCTGGTGAAGGCGGTCTTCGCAACGGAGACGCTGGCGCTCGGGATCAACATGCCGGCCCGATGTGTGGTACTGGAGCGGTTGGTCAAGTTCAACGGTGAGGCCCATGTCGATCTGACGCCGGGGGAGTACACCCAGCTCACCGGACGGGCCGGTCGGCGCGGCATCGACGTCGAGGGCCACGCGGTGGTGGTATGGAGTCCCGAGGTCGATCCGCGGCACGTGGCGGGGCTGGCGTCGACCCGGACGTACCCTCTGCGGTCGTCGTTCCAGCCGTCGTACAACATGGCGGTGAACCTGGTCGCGACCGTGGGTGCGGAGAAGGCGCGGGACCTGCTGGAGTCGTCGTTCGCACAGTTCCAGGCAGACCGGTCGGTGGTCGGGCTGGCTCGGCAGGTGCAGCGCAACCTGGAGACCATGGAAACGTACGCCGAGGACGCCGCCTGTCACCATGGTGACTTCGACGAGTACTTCGCGATCCGCGTCGCCATCGCCGAACGGGAGCGCGCGCGTGCTCGGCAGGGCGCCGCACAACGCCGGTCCGCCGCGGTGTCGTCGCTGGAACGGCTGCACGTGGGCGACGTGATCCGGGTGCCGCAGGGCCGTCGCGCCGGTCTGGCGGTGATTCTGGAACCGGGAGCGGGCGGCTTCGGCGAGCCGCGACCGCTGGTGCTCACCCAGGATCGGTGGGCCGGGCGGGTCAGCGCGGCCGACTTCCCCGGCCCGGTCGACGTGCTCGAGCGCATCCGGGTACCCAAGCATTTCAACCACCGCTCACCGGCGGCGCGCCGTGACCTGGCCGCTCAGGTCAGCGCCACCGGGCTGGACCGGCACGGCGGCCGTCGGCGGAGCCGCGGCTCCGGCGGCGAGGACCCGGAGATCGAGCTGCTCAGAATGCGGCTGCGGCAACATCCGTGCCACGCCTGCCCGGACCGCGAGGAGCATGCCCGCTGGGCGGAGCGCCGATGGCGGCTGCAGCGGGACACCAAGGCGTTGCGGGCCAAGGTGGCCGGGCGCACCGGTTCGCTGGCCCGCACGTTCGACCAGGTCTGCGCGGTGCTCACGGAGCGCGCCTACCTGTCGCTGGACGGCGAGGTGACCGAAACCGGCCGGATGCTGGCCCGGATCTGGACCGAGGCCGACCTGCTGGTCGCCGAGTGCCTGCGGCGCGGGATCTGGGAGGGACTCGCGCCCGAGGAGCTGGCCGCGGCGGTGTCCATGGTGCTGTACGAGTCGCGCCGCGAGGGTGATGAGCGCGCGTCGGTGCCGAAGGGGGCGACCGCGGCCGCGGTGGACGCGTGCCACAAGCTGTGGGCCGAGATCGAGTCTGACGAGGCCGAGCACGGGTTGTCGCTGACCCGGGAACCGGACACGGGCTTCGTATGGCCGATGTACCGATGGGCCCGCGGCGAGCCGCTCGCTCGGGTCCTGGCCAGCGGCCAGGGATACGACACGGACATGCCGGCCGGGGACTTCGTCCGCTGGGCGCGCCAGGTGCTGGACCTGCTGGGCCAGCTCAAGGACGCGAGTGGGGTGTCGCCGGCCGTACGCGAGACGGCCCGGCGGGCGATCGCCGCGGTAAACCGGGGGGTGCTCGCGGCCCAGGCCGCCATGTAGGTGGGTCACGCGGTCCCACTACGCGAGCAGCCCGGTCAGCAGGCTCCGCGTCGGTAGACGCGAGGACGCTGCGGTCTGAATCCCGCGATCTTGGAGTTGTGGTTGGAACGAATCGGGCGTTAATTCGCGAAAGGGCAACCACAACTCCAAGATCGCGGGGAGTCGGCCTACGGGACGGGGACGCCGTGCAGTTGCACCTGACCGATGGTCGGATCGAGCTCGGTGTACTGGTCGACCATTGGCGGGGTGATCGTGTCTATCACCTTGGGCGCGGTGCTCGGATCGATGCCGCAAATGGATGCGGCGCCGCCGGGCGCGCAGAGGCCGAACTGGTACGGCTGGGCGGTGGCTTGGAAGCCGCGCGCCTGGTCGGGGCTGTACCCGTCCTGGCCGTGCAGCGCCACCGTGAACACCCAGCCGCTCGCCGGCCGGCCCAGCGCCGCGGCCGGCACCGCGATCACGATCGACCGGGTCACCTGGTTCGCGGACACCGCCACGGTGCCCAGCGGCCGCCCGGCCGCGTCGGCGAAGACCGGCGCGGCGAAGCCCTGCACCTCCAGCCGCGACGACCACGCCGAGTCCGCTGCGATCGTGTAGTTGCGTGATGCGAACGGTGGCGCGGTGGAGAACCCGGCCGCACCGGGATCGCGGACGAACACGTCCAGCAGTTGGGCGCCCAGCGCCGACCCGAACGTCGGGGTCAGGTCGCGCAGTTGCGTTCGCAGGTAAATGGTGTCGCCGGCGTCGATGACCTGGAACCGCTCGATGTCGAACGCCCCCGGGTGGAAGTCCGCTGCGGTCGGATACACGTACGTGCCCGGCCCGCTGTCGTCCCCCGCCGGGTCGGTGACGTCGAGCAGTACGGATCCGGGCAGTGCCTCGACGGTGGCCCGGGCGTACCCGGTGTCGCCGCCACGCTCGGCAGCCACCGTCAGCACGTTGGTGAGGGAGGCGACCGGGACCGTGACGCTGAACGCCCCGGTGGCGTCCGCGGTGGTGGCCACGGTCGTGGACGCGGCAGCGACGTCGGTCGGGATGGCGGCCACCACAACGCGGGCGCCGGCCGCGGTGGTGCCGGTCACCGTGACGGTGGCGCCGGCAACGACCGCGCCGTCGGCGGGCGCGGTCAGCGCGACCGGGAGCGCGACGGGTGGGTCGCCGCCGATGTACCGGTCGGCCACGACGGCCGGCTGCTCGACCGGCCGGCCCGCGCCGATGCCCAGCGTGAGCCGGACGAACTGCGCCTGTGCCCACGTCAGCGGCGACGCCGAGCCGGCCGCCTGGCCCTGTTCGAACCCGATCGACGCGGTCGCCGGGTCGGCGCCGTACGGCGACGGCGGCAGGTCGGGGTCCTCCCAGGCCTGCTCGGGCACCAGGCCGACGCCGGAGGCGGTCGCGTGCATGGCGGCCAGCAACGCGGTCGCACCGCTCCGGTCGCCGGTCTGCAGCAGCTGCTCGGCACGCTCGCCGGACAGCACCGGCCACACATGGCCGCTGCCGGCGTTCCCGGTGGGCCACGGTTTCCCGTCCGGCGCGCAGTTCGTGGGATCGTTCACGAAGCAGTCGCCGTACCCGTCCTCGGTGCCGTTCGTGGCCGTGCCGTACCGGTAGAACAGGTCCTTCTGACGGATCACGTCGTCCACCACACCGAGCGACGCCTGGATGTCCGGATCGTCGGCGGACAGGATGCCGAGCCGGGTCAGCTCGAGGAAGCCCTGATCGATGACTGTCCGCTGGTCGGCGTCGGGGCCGCCGTTGCCGAGGTTGTACGTGATCGCGGCGTTGGGATCGCCGGTCTTGGACAGCCGGATGAAATAGCGGCCGGCGTACGGGCCGGTGGTGGTCACGGCCCAGCCCTTGATCGAACGCTGGAAGTGGTCGGCGGTGGCCCGGTAGACCAGCGCGGCGTCGGGCTCGCCCTGCCGGTCGGCAATGGCAGCGGCCGCCACCAGCCCGGCGATCTCGGCGGCGATCGTCGAGGGCGAGTAGCCGGACTGCTCCTCCCAGCGCTCGCTGCCGAACGACGGCCCGTGCGCCACCACGAAGTCGGCGGCCTTGCGGATCCGCGGCCACAGCTCGCCGTCGCCGCCGAGCCCGGCCTGGTAGGCCATGAGGATCGGGTACGCGGTCTCGTCCAGCTGATCGCCACCGGTGTCCGGGGCGGCCCGCCCGTTCACCAGCGAATTGCGCGGGAACCGGCCGTCCGCCAGCTGCTGGCGCCGGAACAGGAACCGGACGGTGTTCTGTGCTGTCCCCAGGTCGCCGGCGGTGAGCAGACCGGTGAACGACTCGTACAGGTCACGGGCGAATACCTCTCGGTACGAGCCGAAGAAGACCGGTGGGGCGTCGCCCGCGCTGACCGCCTGCCCCCAGGGGCTGGCCAGCGACGCCACGACGGCACCCGGGAACGTCTTGTCCTCGCTGGCCTTGAGCACGTTCGCGGAAAGGTAGTACGCGTTGCGGAGTTCTCCCGGCGGCTGGTGGAGGCTCGTGTCGTAGCGCTCCCAGCCAGCGGCGTACCCGTCCGCGGTGCGCGCCCACGGAGCCTGGACCGACGCACCGGCGACCCCGACCGCTTCGGCGCCGGTACGGCCGAAGCCGAGCGCGAGCGTGACCGGACCGCGGCCGGTGTCGATCCGCGCGGTCGTCTCGACATTGCCGTCGTCGGCCCGGGCGGTCGGGGTGAGCTGGTGAGCGGTGTCGAGCTGCGTCAGCCCGTCGCTCGGCGTGCCGACGAAGCCGCTGGACGCGGCCAGGAACGGCCGGTCCGCCCGCAGCGCCATCGCGGTGGGCACCGCGTAGTCGCGGTTGACCGCGTTGGTGGCGGTGTTGTCGTCGCTCTGCACCAGCGCGGTGGCCGACGCGGCCGCGTCGTCCCCGCCGCCGTTCGCGCTGCCACCGCCACCGTTGCCGTTGACGCTGCCGTCGAGCCGTACGTACAGCTGGAGCCCCGGCGTGCGCGACCGCAACGACACCTGCATGACGACCGCGTCCCGCGCAGGGTCGGTAACGTACCGGGTGACGATCGAGTAGCGGCCGCTCCTCGCGGTGCTGGTCACCTCGCAGGCCATCCCGGTGCGGTCCAGTGCCCGTACCGTGTAGGTGGTGTCCCGGGTCTGCAGGTCGGTGAACGACCGGCCATCGGTGACCAGGAACTGCATGGTCTCCACGTTGGTGTTGTCGATGGTCGGGCTGTACACGTCGGACAGCACACCGCCGGCGACCGTGTACCAGACCTTCGACGTGCGGCCGGCGGACGTGCCGAGGCAGTCCTTGCGGGCCAGGTCGAAATGGGAGAGGGCACCGGGACCGCCGGCCGCGGTGTCGGAAGGAGCGGCCGGAGCCGCCAGCAACGGTACGACGAGAGCCAGCGCCGCGAGCCTCATGGCGGCATTCGACCACTCGGGCCATCGACAAAGCAATACATCGATCACATGGTCGTGGCGGCCGATCGCGGGGTTAGGTAAGGGCGCGCTTCAGCAGCTTGCCGGTCGCGGTCATGGGCAGCGAGTCCACGAAGGTCACCGTCCGCGGGTACTTGAAGCTGGCCATCTGGTCCCGGCTCCAGGCCACCATCTCCTCCTCGGTGATCGTCGCTCCCTCCGTGCGGATGATGTACGCCTTGACCTCCTCGCCGAGGCTCGGATGCGGCACGCCGATGACCGCCGCCAGCGAGACCGCCTCGTGCGTCATCAACACCTCTTCGACTTCCCGCGGATACACGTTGAAGCCGCCGCGGATGATCATGTCCTTGGCGCGGTCGACGATGTAGTAGAAGCCGTCCTTGTCGCGCTTGCCGAGGTCGCCGGTGCGGAACCAGCCGTTGTTCATCACCTCTGCGGTGGCTTCCGGCCGGTTGTAGTAGCCGCGCATGATGTTGTGCCCGCGGATGGCGACCTCGCCGATCTCGTCCGCGCCCTCGATGGTGTTCCACGACTCGTCGATGAGCTTCAGCTCGACGCCCCAGATCGGTACGCCGATCGAGCCCGGCCGCGGGTCCCGGGCCGGGTCGCTGAACGTGGCCACCGGCGAGGTCTCGGACAGCCCGTACCCCTCCAGTATCTGCACGCCGAAGCGTTGCTTGACCGCCTTGAGGATCTCGAGGGGCAGGCTGGAGCCGCCGGCGACCGCGACCCGCAGGGTACGCGCGATCCGGTCCACGTCGACGCCGTCGGAGAGCGCGTTCAGCAGCCCCCAGTACATGGTGGGCACGCCGGCGAAGAACGTGATCTCCTCGGTCTCCAGCATTTTGACGGCCGCGGCCGCCTCGAACCGGGGGAGCAGTACGAGCGTGGAGGCCGTCGCGAACCCGGCGTTCATGTTGACGGTCGAGCCGAACGAGTGGAACAGCGGCAGTACGGCGAGATGCGTGTCGACGCCCGGCCGGCTGTTGAACAGCCGGTTACAGGTGAGCGCGTTGATGATCAGATTGGAGTGGGACAATTCCGCGCCCTTGGCCTGCCCGGTGGTCCCGCTGGTGTAGAGGATCACCGCCGGATCCGTCTCGGGCACGAGCACCGGCTCGAACGCCGGCGACAGGCCCTGCAACGCGGCGCCCATCGTCTCGGCGCCCTCGATCGGCGACGCCGCAGTCGGGTCCGCCGTGATGAGGAAGAAGTGCTCGGTCTTGTCCACCTGGGTGAAGCCGGCGTGGCCTTCGGACCCGATGGGGATCTCCGCGGTGCCCTGGAAGCAGAAGTACGCCTTGGCGTCCGAATCGTTCAGGTGGTAGGCGACCTCGCGCCCTTTGAACAGCACGTTGAGCGGCACGACGACCGCGCCGGCCTTGAGGATGCCGTAGTAGATCACCGGGAAGTACGGCAGGTTGGGACACGAAAGAGCCACCTTGTCGCCGGGCCGAATGCCGCGAGCGACCAGCAGATTGGCGACCTGGTTGGCGGCCGCGTCGAGTTGCGAGTAGCTGAGCCGCTGCGGGCCGAGCACGACCGCGGTGCGGTCCGGGAATGTGCGGGCGCTGTCCTCGAGCAGGATCGACAGGTTGAGCATGAGTCCCTCCTCGTGGAATGTGACGGCCGTCTCATCACAGCATGCCGCAGTTCTGCGCGATCTTGGAGTTGTGGTTGAAGCAGAACGGGCGGAAAGCCGCCAAAGGGCAACCACAACTCCAAGATCGCGGGGGACGGGCTAACGGCACGATCGAAAAGGTCATGGCCCGTTTGTAACGTACGGCGCGCAGACTGGGCCCATGTGGCTTCCGGCGGCGCCCGACCCCTGACAAAACGGAAGTCGCAGAGGGGAGCGTCACGATGATCGTCCCACTGGCATTCCTGGACCGGATCCGGCAGCATCGCCGTCTCGCCGCCGAGGACCGGCGTACCGCCCGGCTGGCCGAACTACACCACATCCGGTCCGTGATCGGCGACGCCGAGGCGGTCATCCGGGCCGGCTGGACGCAGAAGACGCTGTACGCGTGTGTCGACGACCGGGAGCGGCGGCATCCCGTCGACCCGCGGGATTCCGCGTTCGACGAGGCCTGCCTGGTCGGCGCTGTGGTGCACGCCGCCGGCGGCCCGGACGCGGCGTCCGGCCAGCTCGCGCAGCGCACCCTCGACCTGGTCTGGCACACCCTCTACCGCGGCGCGGACCGGCCGGTGGGCGGCTGCCCGCCACCCGGCGTGCGGGCCGCCCGGGTGGTCGATCTGGCACGGTGGAACGACCGTCGGGGGCGGACCGGTTCCGAGGTTCTGGCACTGCTCGCCGCTTCCCGGGAGGTCGCGGATGCCGAGGCGCGCCGACTGCGGCACACCGTGGACGCTTCGACGGTCGGGTACGAGACGAGGCTGATCACCCCGGGCCGGGGTCCAGCCTGACGGTTCTCGTCCCGGCGTGTCACTCTTGGCTCGGGACAGCGGTGCGAGGCGAGGAGTTACCCATGACCGAGTCCAGCGCCGGGGCGCGGCCGCGCAGCGAGACGTTCGATTACGCGGGCGCGACCGTCGAGCTCGTCGACGCCGCCACGATCCTGGCCGCGGCCCGGGTCAACCGGGTGGAGCTGCTGCGCCGGGCGGTATGGCCGGCACCCGTGCAGCGGGTCGATCTGGCGGTGACCGGCATCGATCTCGGCGGCGGCCCCAGGCACGTGTTCACGGCGGAGATCAGTACGGCCGACGAGCCACTGTCCAAGGAGCGCATCCGCGCGCTCGTACTCGGCCACGACCCGGTCGGGCTGCTGCTCGCCAAGCGGATCGAGGCGGGCGACCCGGTTGCCACGCGGCTCGTCGACGGCGTCGGGGCGGCGGCCGCGGCGGCGTACCGGCGGCTGGGCCTGGACCGGCCCGCCCAGCCGGCGGGGAACCGGCCGGCCACGCTCGCGGATGCGGTCGTCGGGCTGCAGGCGGCCGTGACGTACGACGAGTCCGGAACGCGGGTCCGGCTGCGCGCCGAGGTCGCCCGCGACGATGTGCAGCCCGCGCACCTGCAGGCGTTCGTGGGCCTGACGCTGCAGGCGGTGCTCGAGGTCGCCGGGCCGGACAGCCTGAGCGGCCGCCGGTACGTCGTGTCCCGTGACAACATCCCGAGGGTGCCGGTCACCACGCAGACCGTCACGCTGGACCAGGTCGGCGGCCTCGCCGACGTGGTTGCCGAGATGCGGCAGATCGCGCTGTCGTTCCGGCATCCGGAGGCGATGGCGCGCTGGGGGGCCCGGCGGCCGCAGGGCATCCTCATGTACGGGCCGCCCGGCACCGGCAAGACCATGCTGTCGCGGGCCCTGGCGAACGAGATCGGCGCCGACTTCCGGGAGATCCGTACGCCGGAGATCCTGGACAAGTGGCTCGGCGGATCCGAGCGCAACATCAAGCAGATCTTCCGGGACGCCCGCCGCTACCGCGTGCCGACCCTGATGCTGTTCGACGAATTCGACTCGATCATCAGCTACACGCACTCCGGCGGCGACGCGGCCAGCCAGGCCATCAACGCGGTGGCCGGCATCTTCAAGCAGGAGATGAACGACCTCATCGAGGCCAACCCGAACGTGATCGTGGTGGCGACGACGAACTTCCCGCACCGCGTCGACGACTCGCTGATCCGGTCTGGCCGCTTCGACGT
>Ga0081539_10006754_pt1 | contig 10773 bp, 10 predicted proteins | sample TabmetS4T2R2_FD_71023 | JGI IMG/M metagenome (GOLD analysis project Ga0081539, IMG submission 71023) | Tabebuia heterophylla rhizosphere microbial communities from the University of Puerto Rico - S4T2R2 | ecosystem: Host-associated > Plants > Roots > Rhizosphere ... | reverse complement strand
GCGGTGTTTGTCGTGCCCGTCGGGTCCGGGGGCGCCCCCGGGGGGCTGCCGTACCTGCTCGCGGTCGCGCTGCTGGTCGTCGCGGTGATCCCGGACGAGCTGCTGTTCCGCGGTCTGGTGGTGCCGGCGGTGGCCGCGGTGGCTCCGCGCGCAGCCGTGCCCCTGGCCACCGCCGTGTACGCCGCGACCTTCCTGGGATATGCCTCGGTGCCGGTCGTCGTGGCCGCGTCGGTGACCGGGGCCGCGCTCGGCTGGCTGCGCTGGCGCACGGGCTCCGCCACCGGCGTGATCGCCGCCCGAATCGTCCTCGTCGCCTTGGTCTGGCTGGCCGCCTCCGTCCTCGCGTGATAAACCATTACTTGTCGGACTGCAACTTAAAGGCAGGGCCTCTGTTTGATCGGCGCCGTGGACTGCCGGTTTGGCCTAGCCGAGCCGGATGACAGGCCGGTGAATGGCAGACGAAAATCCGGTTAACGACATCAATAGGTCAGTTAACGCCCGAGCGGTGTCCACCGTGCATAGATGCGGGTAGACCTATCGATAGTGACCGAAGGGTCCAACGCATGCTCAGGTAAGCGCAAGGGGGAGGCATGCACGCGCCATCACAGGTCCACGAACCAGGTGCCGGGATCGCCGGCCGGGGACGGGACCATCGCCAACTACGTCACGACATAGATCACGAACTGGCCACCATCACGCTTCTGGCCTCGCTGCTCACCACAGCCGAGGACCTGGGTCCGACCAGCCGGCGTCGGGCGGCCCAGTTGCTCGACGAGTCGCGGTGGCTCCGCGATCTCATCGCCGCCGCCGACGACACCGCACGACACCCGCCCACCGGCACCGCCACCCTGCCGGTCCGGCTCGATCTCGTGGCGGTCGGTGTGGTTCATGCGGCCGCGCTGTCCACGGCCAGGGTCCGCCTGGACGCGGAGGAGACCTGGGCGCCGGTGGAGCCACTGGCGTTCCGGCGGGTACTGACCAATCTCGTCGGCAATGCGGTCCGGGCCGCCGGCCGGTTCGGCGAGGTCCGGGTGACCGTCCGCGAGACGGCCGGGAGCGCCGTGGTACGCGTCGAGGATGACGGCCCGGGCTTCGGCGTCGGCCCGGCCGGCCTCGCGTCGCTCGGCCTGGGCATCGTGCTCGACCTGGTCGACGCGATGGGCGGAGAGCTCGACCTCGGCGGCGACAGCGGTGGCGGGTGCCGGATCGAGGTGCGCCTACCCGCGACACACGCGCGGTGCGAGGAGGCGGCGTGATGCGGATCCTGCTGTGCGACCGCCAAGTCGTCTTCGCCGAATCACTCGCCCACGTGCTGGCCGCCCGCGGCGAGCAGGTGGTCGGGGTCACCCATGACCTGGACAGTGCCGCGACCGTGCTCAGCGAGCGCGACGTCGACGTCTTCCTGGTGGACGTGGTCTTCGGCGACCAGCGTCCGCTCGACCGGCTCGCCGGGCTGCACCGGTCCGCACCGCGAACCAACGTCGTGCTGCTGTCCGGAGGCGTCGACGACAATCTCCGTGCTCGGGCACAGGCCGCCGGGGTGGACGCGATCGGCGACAAGCGGCAGCCGGTCGCGGAGATCATCGAACTGCTCTACCGTGTGCACTCCGGCGAACGGCCCCGCCTGACCGCGCAGATCGAGAGCCATCCCCGGTGCCGCCGGCGCTACGCCAACGACGCCCACCGGCTCGCGGCTTTCCTCACCCCACGGGAACGGCAGGTGCTCAGCGCGCTCGTCCGCGGCGACGACACGACGAAGGTGGCCCGTTCTCTCGGGATCTCCACAAACACCGCGCGCTGTCACATCCAGAGCCTGCTCACGAAGATGGGCGCACATTCCCGGCTGGAGGTGGCCACCACGGCGGTACGGCACGGCATGGTGAACCCGCAGACCGGTGACTGGCTGATCTCCGCCGCATGAGCCGGCCTTGTCAGGGGGCGTAGATCACCGCCCAGTCCACTTGAAGGGAGGCGGTTCCACCGGACCCGTCCGGGAACCAGTCGAGCTGGATGGTCGGCTCCATCCGGCCCGGCGGGAAGGCGCTGCGCCGGGTGGTGCGGAAGAACGGCTCGCCGTCCACGTACCCGGTGATGCGGGTGGGTGTCCACTCGACGGCGTACGCGTGCCAGCGGGTCATGTCCACCGCCCGGGACCCGGCGATCTGCTTGTTGTCCGGCCCGTAGTGCAGGAAGAAATGCAGTTCGGCCCGCCGGGCGTCAAACACCTCGGCGTAGTCGATCTCTCCGCCCTCGGGCCACGGGTCGTCGTCCGGCCAGAGGATCAGCACCGGGTGGTAGCACCGGCAGCCTGCCGGGAACCGGGCGCGGACCTCCCACCGCCCGTACTTGCGGGGATGGTCCCACGCCATGCCCGCGGTGACCCCGTCGGCGGTGCCGGTCATGGTGAGGATGCCGTCGCGCACCTTGATCTGGCCGGGCGAGCGGCGGCCCTCCCCGGAGTTGCCCGCCGAGTCGTACGCCCCCCAGCTGGGGCGCAACCGTGTTCCGGTGAAGTCGTCGCGGGCGACCACGGTGGTCCAGCCGTACCGCGCGGCCGCCGTGGCGGGTTTGGCGGCGCCGCCGCGCGGGGAGACGGACGGGCTGGCCGACACGCTGGCGGGCGGCGTCGTAGGCTCCGCGAGCGTCCACACCGGAGCCGGCGGCGAGCTCGCCGGGGACACCGGCGGACGGGGGGCCGTGTTGCATCCGCCGGCCACCCCGCACACCAGGGTCATCATGATCACGCCCCGCAGCCGTAGCACGGCCACACGGTAGCGAGTCGCGGCCGTCCGTGCACCGGGCGGACCGGATCTACGGCGTACCCAGGGGCAGGTCGGCGTGCCAGTAACGCTTCGTGACGTCGTTGCTGGCCAACACCACCAGCCCGGTCGCACTGGTCACGCTCTGCTTGGACGACGTCGTGTTGTTGAGGTTGGGCGAGTCGGCATCCCGGATGACCGGCGTTCCCCGACCCAGCGGGAAGGAGATGTTCGCCATCGGGGACGTCTTCTCGAAAATGGTTCCCGCGGACCCCGAGTAGGGGCAGCCGCTGTCCGGCGCGGTGGCGAAGACGTGCAGGATCTGGTGCTCGGAGTCGAGCATGAGGACGGGCCGGGTGTGGCAGTCGCTGATCCGGCCGAACGCGGTGCTGGACCAGTCACCGGTTCCCGGGTCGCGCGCCAGGATCAGGATCTGCGGGGCCGACGCGGAGCCGCCCGAGTCGTCCAGGCTGGTCTTGACCGCTGCGAAGATCCGCCCGGAGGGATCGCCCTGCAGCTGCTTGAGGTTGATGTGGTCGTCGGCCATGTTGGGACCGGGTACGGCCGTGCGGCTGGCGCTCCAGGCCGAGGGCGCGGCGCCGTCGGCGTGGCTGGCGAAGTACATCGCGGACGTCACCTGGTTGCTCCACATGACGCCGATCTGGTTGCCGCCGAACGCGGCCACCGCGGAGATGTCGTCGGCGTCGAGGCCCGTGGCGCCCGACGCGGGCAGCACGAACGGCGTGCCCCACACCGTGTCGTCACCGGCGGTGGAGTTGACATAGACCTTCGAGCCCTGCGCCCAGGTCGCCCAGAGAGCGCCGGTGGAGTCCTTGTCGATCGTCAGGGTTTCCGAGGAATAGCTCGTTATCTGCGCCGGGAAACCCGCATCGAGCGCGTACGTCCGGGTGGCCACCCGGTAGCTGAACCGGTAGAGCCGTGCCGGGTTGCCGGAGACGGCGCCGCTGGAGGAACTGGCGATCACGTGCGAGGCGACGTACAGGTGCGAGCCGTCCCACAGCGTGTCCGCGCGCGTCTTCGGCCGGTTGTCGAGCGGCGTCCCGGTGTCGGTCCAGCTCTGCGTCAAGCGGTCGAGCCGGAAGATGTGGTACGTCTGGCTCGCCGGGTCGAACATCGACGCCCACCAGAACCCGTCGTTCCACCACAGCTTGCTCTCCGGCTTCTCTCCGGTAGCCGCGGCGCCCGCCCCGGAGGTGGACCCGTCCTGGTAGCCGGTGCCGGTCGGTGCGACCGAGATCAGGTTCGACTGCGTGGTCGTGTCGCTGCCGGCGCCGTTGCTCACCGTCAACGTCACCGTGTACGTACCAGCCGCCGAGTAGGTGTGCGCCGGGTTCTGGTCGAGCGAGGCCGATCCGTCCCCGAAGGACCACGACCACGCCGTCGGGCCGCCGCTGGAGGTGTCGGTGAACTGCACGGTCAGCGGCGCCGAGCCGGACGTCGGCGTAGCGGTGAAGCTCGCGGTGGGCGCCGTGGCCGGCGGCGGAGGCGTCGTGGTCGTGGTGGTGGTCTTGAACGTCACCAGCACGCCGACCCACTGTTCCGCCGCCGACAGCGTGCCGGCGTAGGCGTACGCACCGGTCTGCGCCACGTCCTGAACCGCGACCGCCAGGCTCTTGCGTTTCGTACCCGTCGCCTCGACTTTGGCCGAGTCGTTCCAGCCCGGCGCGGAGGTGAGCGATGCCGTGGTGTCGCCGAAGGCGGCCGCCGCGAACAGCGTCTCGTCGCCTTGCACGGTGGCGGCGGTGGCGGCCGTGGAGATCTGAGTGCCGCTATTGCTGCCGGTGGCGGTCGCGTCCACCCACGAGGATGCGGCGAAGTTGTCGAACTCGTAGACCTGCATGGCGTGGTACGTCGACGCGACGTTCTGCGTGACGGTCACCCGATCGCCCGGCGCCAATGCCGTGGCGATCTTCGCGGACGCCACGACGACGGTCAGGCCGGTGGTTCCGGCATTCTGCCGCACCGCGTTGATCGCGTACGCGTTCCCGCGCGAATCCGTAATGGAGGTGACCTTGTCCGTTCCGGCACCGGAGAACAGATAGGCGACCACGAAATGCCGGCCGGCGACGGTGTCCACACCCGGCGGAACGGTCGCCGAGAACGTGGCCGAGGAAACCGCGTCGGCCGCTAGCACGATCTGTCGTTGATGCGCGGTGAGAGCGGCCCCCGCCGGCGGCGCCAACGCGCCGATGACCACAGCCGACACGACCAGCACCAAGGCGACGAATGCCGCTCTGAATTTCGTCATCAGTGTTCCCCCAGCGCCGGCCGAGCCGGCATTCCGCGCCCATTGACCAGGTAACCACGTCGGAGGCGTTCCGCACACCGACGGATGACCATCGATTTCCCAGAGATCCGGGCGGAAATCCCCCAACGATCGGCCATGTGGCCACTGGCGGGGACCCGCAGGGCTGTTTCCGCCGAGCCGCGGTCACGTTGTCCAACGCCTCGGTCAGATCGGCGGGTCAAGGGCCTCAGCCCAGCGGGACCACCACCCGGGTCAGGCACCCGGCCTCGTCTCCACCCTCATCTCAGCGCCGCGCGGCCGACGATCCGCGTACGCGAGAGTCGGTCCCCCGATCGTGCCGTTACGGCTCTGTCAGCCGAATGGCTCCGGGTGTGACGGTATAACGAAAGTCCACGGATGGCCCCCGCGAACGGGAGGACGCCATGCCGGATCAGAACACGATGCCCATCCCATATCCGCCCGACGGGCCACCGCCACGATCCACGCACCGGCCCGCGGTTCGCGCCGCGCTGATCGCCGCATTGGCCACATTGGTCCTGGTCCTACCGGTCGGTCTGTATCTGCTGCTCCGAACCGGCAGCGAACCGACTCGGCCGGCGGCACCACCCGCCACGACGGGACAGACCATCTCACCGACGCCGAGCGCGACCTCATCCCGGCCCCGCGTGCCGGACGGCAGGATCTCGCTCCAAACGTTGAAGAACGCGACTCTGGTCATCCCGCGCTGGCCGTCGGACAACGTGCGGGGCCCGTCGGGTGCGCTGCGCTTCCGGGACGGACGCGTCGCCGTGCCGTTCCGGACGGCTCCCGTGGGCGAACCTCCGGTCGGCAGCGAGATAGACATCCTCTCCGTACGGTACGGCGACGTCGACCGGGACGGTGCGGACGAGACGATCGCGGAGATCGGCTGCCTCGTCGAAGGCGGAAGCAAGCAACTGGTGGCGTTCGATCGGGACCGGTCCGGACACATCGTCACGCTGGGGCCGGTCGTCGCCACGACCGGTGCGATCCGGGACCTCGACCCGGACAGCGCGGGGGTGGCCAGCAACGGCACGGTTACCGTGCGGGTCAGCGACTACCAGCGGTGCTGCGGGGACGAGACGCCTCAGCGCTGGCAGACCCGTGGATACCGCTGGCACGACGGTCGCTTCGAGCAGGTCAGCGGACCCACCGTGATGATCGCCAACCCGTACGTGTCCGAGACCCGGATCGGCGCGGGCGCGCTCGTGCTCGGTCCGGTGGTCGACGGCTACCGGTCCGGCACCGTCACGATCACGATCACGCACGGCTGGGGCACCCGGCCCGACCACGTGAGGCTGCGGTTCTTCCCGCCCGCCGATCTGGAACGCACCGGCACCGCGTGGCCGCCCGTGACCTCCGACCAGGTCGCCTTCACCGTCACCTTGGATCCGCCGCGTTCCGGTCTTTCCGTGACCCGGACCTTCGCGTTCCGGGCGCCCGCGACCAGCAGCGGTGGCGAACTGGCCGTCGAGGTCGAGGGCCTGAACCGCGGCGGCCAGCCGATGAGCGAGGCCGTGCCGTGGAACAACACCGCGGTGGCCTCGATCCGGTTCGCCGACTGAGCAACGGCTCTACGCGCTCGTTGCGATCGCCCTGGCACTCACCTACGCCGGACACACCTGGGGTCTCGGCCGCTGGTGGGCCTCCCTGCCCTTCGTGCAGAAGAACCGCTGGCTCATATGACCGACCAACCGCCCGCTCCCGCGAAGGGACCGGGCGGTTGCAAAGCGGCCATGCTCGTTGGTCCCGGATCCGGCCCGGCAGTGAGCCGGGTCCGGTCTGGTGACACCCCGCCGAATGATGGGATTCTCCACGGATGACGTCGAGACGGTGGACCTTGGATGTCGTGGCCGCTCATCCCTTCCTGAGCGGCCTGCCGCCCGCGTGGCTCGATCGGCTCGCGGAACGTGCGCACCCCGTCGTGTGGACGCGCGGGGAACGGCTGTTCCAGCAGGACGGGCCGGCCGACCGCTTCTGGCTGATCCGTAACGGAGTGGTCGCGCTGGACTTCCGGGTACGGGGTCGCGACCTCGTGATCGAGAACATCGGTGCCGGCAGTGTGGTGGGCTGGTCGTGGTTGTTCCCGCCGTATCGCTGGCATTTCGGAGCGGTCGCCGCGGAGCCGAGCGACGGGATCGAGTTCGACGCGGTCGCCGTACGGCGGCTGATGGAGGACGACGACCCGCTCGGCCGGGAGCTCACGGCTCGATTCATGCGGGTCGTGCTGGACCGCCTCAACGCCGCCCGCATACGGCTGCACGACGGGTACGAGGATCAGCCGGACGAGGGCCCGCCGCAGCCGCCCGAATTCGGGTGATGCCAAGGGTGGCACACTTGATGAGCCAACATGGCTTGCCTGTGTGCCATTGCTGTGCCACCATGGCACCATGGACTTGACCTCGTATGTGAACAACCTCGGACGGGAGTTCGCCACCCTTGCCGAAGCCGGCGGTGCGGAGGCGCGTGCGCTGGTCGAGCGCCTGACCGGGTCGCTGGAGTCGGCAATCCGGATGACCCTGCTGGACGCGCTGTCGGCGGCCGCCGACGAGATCACCCGGGAGCTGGCTCCGGGTTCGGTGGAGGTGCGCCTGCGCGGGCGCGATCCGGACTTCGTCGTGACCCCGCCACCGGCCGAGCCGCTCGGCGTCGCCGCCGGGGACACCACGGCGACGATCGACGGCGCGCCGGACGGCGAACTTCTGATCGGCGAGGACAACCCCGCCGCGCGGATCAACGTACGCATGCCGGAGCAACTCAAGGCCGCGGTCGAGGCGGCCGCGGCCAAGGAAGGACGCTCGGTCAACGCCTGGCTGGTCCGGGCGGCCGCCGCCGGCGTGCAGCGGTCCGATCGCGATCAGCGTCCCGAGCCAAGCGGCAGCGGGAAGCGGTCCAGGCAAGGCTTCACCGGCTGGGTGCGCTGAACGCACCGCACCATCTCTCGTCATCCCACGTCCTCGACCTCCGGGGACGACTCACCCACCCATGATGCGGGGACAACCATGCCCAATTTCGAGACGCCCGAACCGATCTCCGTCACGCTCGAACTCGGCGTCGGCGACGTGCGGATCGCCGGGAGCGACCGCACCGACACTGTCGTCGAGGTCCGCCCGAGCGACGAGGCCGACGAGTCCGACGTGCAAGCCGCCCAGCAGGTCCGTGTCGACTACACCAACGGCACGCTACGGGTCACCGGTCCGAGGCGCGTTTTCGACTTCTCCAAGAAGACCAGATCGGTCGACGTGACCATCGAACTGCCCAGCGGTTCCCACGTGTCCGCCGACCTGCAGGCGGGCGACATCCGCTGCGCCGGCCGGCTCGGGCAGTGCCGCGTCAAGACCGGCATCGGCAACGTCTGGCTGGAAAGAACCGGCCCGCTGCGCCTGAACGCGCTCGGTCACGTCACCGCCGACGGCATCACCGGCAACGCCGAGATCTCCACCGGCACCGGCAAGATCCAGATCGGCGAGATCGACGGCACGGCGGTGGTCAAGAACTCCAACGGCAACACCACGATCGACACCGTCACCGGGGACGTGCGGGTACGCGCGGCCAACGGCGATATCCACATCGAGCGGGCCGGCGCCGGCGTCGACGCGAAATCGTCCAACGGCAGCATCCACGTCGGCGAGGTGGTCCGCGGCTCGGTCGTCCTCGGCACCGCCATGGGCAACCTGGACATCGGAATCGCCGAGGGCACCGCCGCCTGGCTCGAGGTCAACACCAGCTTCGGGCACGTACGCAACCTGCTGGAGAACACCACCCGGCCGGACGAGACCGACCAGACCGTCGAAGTACGCGGCCGCACCTCCTACGGCGACATCACCATCCACCGTTCCTGATCCACTTCCGGTCCCGGAGAGGGAGACACCATGACCATCACGCAATCCCGGCCAGCGATCGCCGCGACCGGGCTACGGAAATCGTTCGGCGACCACGTCGTGCTCGACGGGCTCGATCTGACCGTGCCATCGGGAACGGTCTTCTCGCTGCTCGGCGCGAACGGCGCCGGGAAGACCACCACGGTCAACATCCTGTCCACTCTGATCAGTGCCGACGGCGGCGACGTCCGGGTCGCCGGGCACGACCTCGCCCGCGAACCGGACGCGGTGCGCGCCGCGATCGGTGTCACCGGTCAGTTCTCCGCGGTGGACAAGCTGCTCACCGGTGAGGAGAACCTGCGGCTGATGGCGGACCTGCACCACCTCGCCCGAGGCGAAGGCCGGCGGCGTGCCGCCCAGTTGCTCGACCAGTTCGACCTCGCCGAGGCGGCCCGGAAGCCGGCCTCGACCTACTCCGGGGGCATGCAGCGGCGGCTCGACCTGGCAATGACCCTGGTCGGAAGCCCGCAGGTGATCTTCCTTGACGAGCCGACCAGCGGACTGGACCCGCGCAGCCGCCGGGTGATGTGGCAGATCGTCCGGGACCTGGCAGCGGGCGGTGTCACGATCTTCCTGACCACGCAGTACCTGGAGGAAGCCGACGAGCTGGCCGACCGGATCGGGGTCCTCGACCACGGACGGGTCGTCGCCGAGGGGACCCCGGAGGAACTGAAGCGCCGCATCCCCGGTGGGCACGTCCGCCTACGGTTCGCCGACTCGGACGGCGTGGCCGCAGCCATGCGCGTGCTGGGTCAGGCCTCGCGCGACGACGCGCTCACCCTGCGGGTGCCCAGCGACGGCAGCCTGCGCTCGCTGAAAACCCTGATCGGGCGGCTCGACGACCAGGCCGTCGAGGTCGACGAATTGTCCGTGCACACCCCCGACCTCGACGACGTCTTCCTCGCCCTCACCGGCGACTCCACCAACGAGAAGGTGGCCACGAGATGAGCACCTACACCCTCACCGACCCGGCTCCGGCCGGCCTCCGATTCCACCCGCTACGCGACTCGGCGACGATGCTGCGCCGCAACATCAGGCGCATGCTGCGGTACCCGTCGATGACCCTGACGCTCGTCGGGATGCCGGTCGTCTTCCTGCTGCTGTTCGTCTACGTCTTCGGCGGCACGCTGGGCGCCGGGCTCGGCGGTCCGTTGCACGGCGGTGCGGCCGCGGGGCGTGCCGCGTATGTCAACTACGTGGCGCCCGCGATCATCCTGATGACCGTGACGTCCACGGTGCAGGGAACCGCGATCTCGATCGCCATGGACATGACCGAAGGCATTGTCGCCCGGTTCCGCACCATGCACATCGCCCGCGTCTCGGTGCTCACCGGGCATGTCCTGGGCAGCGTGATCCAAGCGATGTTCAGCGTCGCGATCGTGATCGGCGTGGCGCTGCTCGTCGGCTTCCGGCCCACCGCGGGGCCGGGCGCGTGGCTGGCGACGGCCGGTTTCCTGGCGGCGGTGAGCTTCGCACTCGTCTGGCTGTCCGTCGCGCTCGGCCAGGTGAGCAAGAGCGTCGAGACCGCGAGCAACCTGCCCATGCCGCTCGTTCTGCTGCCCTTCCTCAGCAGCGGCTTCGTACCCACCGACTCCATGCCGGCCGGCCTGCGGTGGATCGCCGAATACCAGCCCTTCACGCCGATCATCGAGGCGCTTCGCGACCTGCTGACCGACAAACCGATCGGAAACGACGCGTGGATCGCGCTGGCGTGGTGCGCCGCCATCGCACTGGCCGGATACCTCTGGTCGAAACGGCTGTTCAACCGCGAGTCCTCGCAGTAAACGGACCCGTGGTTGAGGGTGCGGCGGGGGGACCCCGGGGAGCGGCCCCCCGACCGCGGGGC
>Ga0081539_10006753_pt1 | contig 10774 bp, 9 predicted proteins | sample TabmetS4T2R2_FD_71023 | JGI IMG/M metagenome (GOLD analysis project Ga0081539, IMG submission 71023) | Tabebuia heterophylla rhizosphere microbial communities from the University of Puerto Rico - S4T2R2 | ecosystem: Host-associated > Plants > Roots > Rhizosphere ... | reverse complement strand
AGGTAGAGCGCAGGCTCATGCCCGCGCTCAAATCCTTCGTCCAGAACCTCTCTTTTTTCAGGGGCTACCCTTCTAGCGCTAGCCCTTCACGGCGCCTGCGGTAAGGCCGGATACGATCCGGCGCTGGAAGATCAGGACCAGTATCACCAGCGGCACCGTCACGACCACCGCCGCGGCCGCCTGCGCCCCATAGTCCACGGTGTACTGGCTGGCGAAGTTCGGGATAACGACCGTCACCGGCTGGGTGTTCTCGTCGAAGAGGAACGTGTTGGCGAACAGGAACTCGTTCCAGGCGAAGATGAACGTCAGGATCGCCGTGGTAAACACCCCGGGCGCCGCGAGCGGCACTATCACCTTCCTGAACGCCTGTATGGTGGTCGCGCCGTCCACCCTCGCTGCGTCTTCCAGGTCAACCGGCAACTCCCTGAAGAAGGCGACCAGAAGCCAGATGGTCAAGGGTAGGGCGAACACCGTGTCGGCGATGATCACCGACCAGTAGGTGTCTATCAGGCCGACCGCCGTGAACTGGATAAACAGCGGGGCGATGATCGCCACGGCCGGGAAGAAGCTGATCGCCAGGATAAGCGTCATCACCAGACCCCTGAAGCGGAACCTCAGCCTGGCGATTGCGTAGGCCGCGATGGAGCCGACAAAGAGACACAACACGGTGGTCACAGAGGAGATGATCGAGCTGTTTATCAGCGCCTTCTGGAAGGACGGATCGCTGAAGATCTGCACGTACTCAGAGCCGTTCGTGCTATGGGGCAGGACGGTCGGCGGCGTCTGGTAGAGTTCGCTCTTGGTGATGATGCTCATCTTGAAGATCCAGATGAGCGGGAACACGCTCACCAGCACGAAGATGAACAGGAACGCGTAGAAGAGAATCGAGCTGAGGGCGCTGCGGCCCGCAGACTGTCCGGTTGCTGTTGCGCTGGCCATCTCTCTACTCCTCCGTGGACGTCCGCATACCGAGTACCCTTATGAAGAAGATCGCGATCAGAAACGCCGTAACGAAGATAAAGACCGCCGCGGCGTTGCCCGGCGCGAAGTCAAGTTGGCTGATCCTCACGCCCTCGTACACGAACGTGGCCAGGGAGTCGAGCTCCCTGTTGCCCAGCACCCAGAACAGGTCGTAAATCCTGTAGGCGTCGAGCGTGCGGAACAGGACGGCAACCAGGATGGTCCCCTTCAGAAGCGGCATGGTGATGCGGAAGAAACGCTGCATAACGTTCGCCCCGTCGACCCTCGCGGCCTCGTACACCTCGCCGGGGATCACCTGGAGGCCCGCAAGAAGGAGCAGCGCCATGAACGGCGTCGTCTTCCATACGTCAACCAGTATGGCCCCGATGAGCAGGAGCCTGTCGTCGGAGAGGATAGGCTCGCTGATGACGCCAAGGGTGTTCGCCACGTAGTTGATGACCCCGACCTGGGGTGAGAACATCAACCGCCACATGGCTGCGGAGATCACGGTCGGGAATGCCCACGGCACCAGCACGGCGGCCCTGACCAGTCCTCTGCCCCGGAAGGCCCTGTTTACCGCCAGGGCTATGGCGAGCCCGATCACGAACTCCATCGCCACGCTAACCACGGTGAAGACCACCGTGTTGTAGAGTCCGAGCCGGAAGTCAGGATTCTGGAACATCTCGACGTAGTTCTCGAACCCGACGAAGGATCCAAGTGTCGTAATGGTGGAATCGTGCAGGCTCAGCCATACAGAGTAGGCTACCGGCCAGAACGCCACGACCAGGATGATGACCAGGGCCGGAGCCACCATGTAGTAGGCGGAGCGGCGCTCAGGGTCGCCGAACTCCTCCTTGAGCCAACTCCTACTCTTCTTCTCACTAGATGCGGTCGTCACACCTCACCTCCCTTCCAAAGCCCGGCGGGAAAACGTCTCCCGCCGGGTACCTGCGCAGGATCATTGCGCCTGCTCGATTATGTCCTCCAGGCCCTTCTTGAGCGACTGCGCGGCCTGCTCTGGGGATGAGTCGCCCTTCACGACCTTCGTGAACTGCTCGGCCATCTCCAGGGACATGTCCCCGTAGTATGGGGAGACGGGCCGCGGCACGGTGTGCGCGATCGACTCATTGGCCAGCTTTATCACCGGGATGGCCTCCACGACATCGGGGTCGTCGTAGAGGCTCTTGAGGGTCGGCAGGAGCGTGGCCTTGACAGCCCGATACTTCATGTTCTCCTCGCTGGTCATGAACTGGATGAACTCCCACGCCTCATCCTGCATGTCCGAGGCGGCGTTGACCAGGAAGTTCCATCCTCCGAGGGTAGCGGCGATCGTGGGGTTCGGCGGCCCGGTAGGAAGAGGTACCACGGAGATCTGCTCGGGCTTGATATTGGACACCTTGGGGTCGCTCGCGAGCGCATACATGTAGGGCCAGTTGCGGGCGAAGACCGCGTCGCCGCCGAGGAAGGCCGGGTCAGTCTCCTCCTCGGTGTAGGTAGACACCGCCAGCGGCGCGGCCCCGTCCTTCACCGTGTCCTGCATGACCGTAAGGCCCGCTACCGCCTCGGGGCTGTCTACCACTACCTTGTTTGGGTCCGCGGGGTCCAGGATGTGTCCGCCGCAGGTGGCGATGTACTCGTTGCCGTTACACACCCCGCCTTCGTACTCGGAGCCCTGGAAGACGAACCCGTACTTCATGTCCTCGGCCTCCTGCACCTGCTTGGCCTGTTTTATGAGTTCGTCCCAGGTCTTGGGCGGCTTGAGGCCATGCTTGTCCAACAGGTCCTTGCGGTAATAGAGTACCCCGGCGTCGGTGTACCACGGCACGCCCCAGATCTTGCCGTCGTAGGTGAGGGATTGTACGGGGCCGGACAGATACTGGTCCTCCTTGCCCTTCATGCGGTCGGAGAAGTCTGTGATCCAGCCCTGCGCGGCGAACTGCGCCGGCCAGATCACGTCCCCCCCGATGACGTCCACCTCTCCGCCGCCGGCCTGGAACTCCGTCTTCATCTGGTCGAAGTACTGGCCGGTGTCAGATGACATCACCCGATACTTGACCTGGAACTCGCCCTTGTGCTGCTTGTTGAACTTGTCGAGCAATTCCTGCAGGGTTCCGGTGTCATCGGGGCCCATAGACATGATCAGGGTATTGCCCGAGGACTCTCCGCCGCCGCCGCACGCCGAAGCTCCTAGCAACGACATCCCTGCCAGCCCTGCGCCGCCGACCTTCAGGAAATTCCGGCGGCTCATCCCTCGTCTCGCCGGTGTACCGGTGTTCGTCGCTTGCTTCTCCGTCATCCCTGCTCCTCCTCACCTAACCGCTTTACACAAATCATCTCGGGGCTCGTTCGTCCCGGGGCTCCGAGCCGCCGGAAGGATCGGACGCGGCTCGCCCCCCCCGTGGGAGATCCGCGCCCGCGCTCCTACAGGATGGCCTCCTCCGATTCGGGGTCGAATAGGCGGATCTTGCTCGAGTCGATCACCAGACGCAGCTTCCGGCCCTCGTGGGCCTCGCTCTCCGCGGCGACCCGCGCCACCATCAACTCACCGGAGTCGTCGGCCGAGCCCCCGCTCCCGTTCTCGTCGCCGCCCTGATTATCGGCGTCGGTCATCTCCGCGACGCTGTCCGGGTGAGCGACCTGCTCGCGGCCCACGGAGAAGTACACGTACTTCTCGCTGCCCATGCTCTCTATTACCTGCGGATCGACCTCCATCGCGCTGGATTCTCCGACCGCGAAATTCTGCGCCGCCTCCGTTTGCGAGTCCTCCATGTGCTCCGGACGGATACCCAGGATCACTTCCTTGCCCGCGAAGCTCTCGGGCTCGTGTCCCCTCTCCTTGGCCTCACCGATGGCCTCCCGGCTCAGGGGCATGCGCGTATTGCCGAAGGCGACGGCGTAACCGCCGTTGTCTTTCTCCAGACGCGCGCTGAGGAAGTTCATCGCCGGAGAGCCGATGAAGCCCGCCACGAACACGTTGTCCGGCCGGTCGTACATATCCTGCGGGTGGGCTATCTGCTGCACCAGCCCGTCTTTCAACACCACGATGCGGTCGGCCATGGTCATGGCCTCGGTCTGGTCGTGGGTGACGTAGATGGTGGTGGTGCCGATGCGGTTGTGCAGCTTGGCGATCTCCGTGCGGGTCTGCACCCTTAACTTGGCATCGAGGTTGGAGAGAGGCTCGTCCATGAGGAAAGCCTTCGGCTCGCGGACGATGGCCCGGCCGAGGGCGACGCGCTGGCGCTGCCCGCCAGAGAGGGCTTTCGGCTTGCGGTCCAGGAAACGTTCGATGCCGAGCAGCCTGCCTGCCTCCTCGACGCGGCGATTTATCTCATCCTTGTCCATCTTGCGGAGCTTGAGCGCGAAGCCCATGTTCTCGCGCACGTTCATGTGTGGATACAGGGCGTAGTTCTGGAACACCATGGCTATGTCGCGCTCGCGCGGCGGCAGGTCGTTGACCACGTTGTCGCCGATGAACACTTTGCCGCTGGAGATGTCTTCGAGGCCCGCGATCATGCGCAGCGCCGTGGACTTGCCGCAACCGCTGGGCCCGACGAACACGACGAACTCCCCGTCCGGGATGTCCAGGTTCATCTTGTTGACCGCGATTACGTCCTCGCCAAAGACTTTGGTTACGTCCTCCAGGGTGACTTCCGCCATCTCACTCCTCCTTCCAGGGGCGTACCCAACGCCCCGATGCCCTTGCCCCGCCCGATCTGCGCGACCGCACGGTCTGTGCCCCCACAACTGCCGACATTCTACCCCAACTTGAGGTCTCTACTCTACAGGCCATTCTTCGCCCGGTAAAGTGAATGCTCTCTCTTTACCTCCATAACGCGCCGCGCGGATCGCCGTATCCTCGATTCGGGTATCTCTCCGGACCGGACGGCCGCCAACACCGCCTCGTAAACGGCAACCTGTTGCGGTGGCGGGCTGGAGAGGATCAGAAGGTCAGCGCCAGCCTCGACCGCCCTCACCGCAGCCCGCACCGGTGTCCCGCCACCCGTCGCGCCGGCCATCGCCAAGTCGTCCGTGGCGGCCACGCCGTGGAAGTCGAGATCCTGCCTGAGCAGACGGTATGCCTCCGGCGAGAGACTCGCAGGCCGGTCGGGGTCTATGGCCGGATACACGAGATGCCCAACCATCACCATCGGAACCCCGGCCTCTATCGCGGCGCGAAACGGCGGGAAATCGTGGACCCGGATCTTCGCCATGCCGTGCCTGACGACCGGCAATCCCTGGTGGGAGTCCACGGTCGCCGCTCCGTGGTTGGGAAAATGCTTGGCCGCCGAGACTACGCCAGCCGCTTCATAGCCCCGAACGGACGCCGCGCCCATCCGGGCGACGATCTGAGGGTTCTTGCCGAAGGAACGGCTGCCTATCGCCGCCCCGAATCCGGTGTCCACAACGGGCGCAAGGTCCGTGTTGACGCCAGCCCGTTGGAGCTGGCGGCCCATCGTCCCCGCGACAGCGCGGGCCCGTCCGGGGTCTACACGGGCCCCAATCTCCGCCGCCGCCGGTTGCGGCGTCACCCAGGGAGCGTGCGAGACTTCGCCGCCCTCCTGGTCCACGGCCACGAACAAAGGGATGGCGGGCTCCGTCTGCATGGATAGCTCCTGCAGAGAAGAGATAAGCCTTCGGCTCTGCGCCTCGCCCTTCATGTTGTGGCCGAAGAGGATCACCCCTCCCACGTTCCGCTTCCGGATCATCCCCTCGATCCGGTGGTCCGGCCTCGTCCCACCCACAGAGACCACGAACATCTGGCCCACCATCTCCCGCAGATTCATGCGCCCCAGTGCGTCCTCGTCCCTTCCAGCGCCAGAGCCTTCGTGGCGGGTCACTTCCACGGCTGTTGTCTCCATCGCCCCGTCCGCGGAGGCTGAGCGCCGTCCCGGCCCGCCGCCCCCGTTGGCACCGTCCGAACACGCAACGAGAAGGAGGGATCCCATAAGCAACAGGGCCAAGACGCTTCTCTGGCGACGCACGTCACGTCTGGTTACCTTCTTCCCCTCGCAGGCTCCATGCAGACGAAACACGTACACAGTCTACCGGGCAGCCCCAGGAGGGGCATACCAGGAATAGCCCGACGACTGCATCGCTGCTCCAACGGACCCCGGTCATCGCGATCTGCCTCTCGCCTTGTCATCTTTACAGGGTATTGAGATGCTCCGGAGATTTCTTCCAGCATGGTGACAAGAGAATCCTGCATACCGAGATCCGGAATGGATGGCAAGGATGTTTGTCCTCTGGCTCTGGGGCCCGGTCACCGGGATTCGTCGCTGAGCAAGGCGGCATTGTCGGGTATCTTTCTAGCGACGTGATCGAACTTCGCTACGAGTCCGGCACCTTGCTGGCCGGCGGCTGTCTCCGACGAGGCATCCCGGAGCTCCGATGCGGCGCACCAGGTCTGTCCGAAAATGGTTCATTTGGGGGATGACGTGGCGCAATTACCCAGGCATAGTTGTAGGCATAAGTAGATATTGGGCCACGGTCCAGGACCGGCGCGTTGGCGCCACGCCAGCATACTGGGACGTGAACGCGCATGGAGGAGATGTGCGGTGAGGGCTCACGAAGAAGGTCGAACATGAGCACTGAGGAAGCGGTCCGGGACAGCCAGATGCTGCTCGAGCAAATAGCAAGAGAGCCTCAGGTGATGCTCGCGGCGCTAGACCCTGGCGAGCTGGACAGAATGATGGATGGTTTGAGCGGGCTGTCCGAGCTGGCTTCCAAAGTGCAGGCCGAGGCGGACCTGCTATACGTGGCCGAGGCGGTTCACCGTCTCGTCGAAGAAATGCCAGCCCTGACCGCCCTGCTCTTGGCGTCCGATGCGGTAGCACAGGCGACCCAGAAATGGCGAACCACGCGTAAGATGACCGCCAGGTACGACGAGGCAGCCTACCAGAAGAGCCTGCACGCCCAGCGACGCGCGGCGCAGATCCGTAACCGCGTCGTCGAGTGTCGGCAGAACCTCGAGGAAGCGTTGCGCGAGACCACCAGGCGGCGGAGTGGCGATGACCGCTGATCGTCGAAACCCAGCGACCGGCGCCCGGCTCGATGCGGTAGCCGGCGAAGCCGCATTGATCGCTACTTTCTACGGTCGCCGCAAGTCCGGACCAAAAGTTCACGAACAGCTCTACAGGTCGCTCTCTCGGGCGACGGAGGAGGTTCCCATCCCGGACGAATGGCGGGACCCGGACGAGCAAGCGTTCCTGCACCGTTTCGACCCACCCTCCGCACATGACACGACGGTGGTTCAGCTGGCCTTGAACGCCCCCGACGATGCCGCCCGGGCCTGGGAGTCCACACGCGAGCAACTGGAAAAACTGGTAAGTGAAGAGGGCTTCGACGGCGGCTGGTGGGGCTACACCCTGACTTACCAAGCCGTGCTGGCCCCGGGTGTGGATCCGGAACGAGGCCTGAGCGAACTGCTGCCGTCGGTCCAAAAGCTCCGCTTGTCCGAGGAACTGCATCCCCTAGCACGGGCCGAAGTGCCCGGCGGAGATATTTGGCTGTTGGACGTTCCCACCCGGGGCGATGGCCTGGAAGCGGCGACGGTGTATGCAGCCCTCGGTCCGCCGCAGCAGGAAGCGGCCCTGATGGGGACCGTCTACGGGCCGGGCGCAACGCTACTCATGCCGGACCTCATCGCCCACAAGGGCTACCACCAGATGCGCCAGTACCGCGGCGGAGACCTGGAGAGCAGGTACGAGGCGGGCGTGGGTGGCCTGCGAGAGACCACCGAGCGGTTGCTGGGCGCCCTGGGACAACACACGGTAGAGTCCGGACAGATCAACGAGCTGGCCCGCAAGTATCATCCGCTGGTCTCCGTGGCCTCGAACCTCGAGGAGCTGCACGTGTCGCTGATTCGGCAGTCGCACAACTACGCCCGGTGGCAAACCCGGGTCGGCAGCAACGCCGTCGTCGAGTTTCACCGCGAGCAGTTGGATACCGCTACTCTAGAGTTGGAGTTGAGGGTGAAAGAGCTGAGGCGAGCCCTCGAGACGGCCGACAAGTCCGTCTCGGTGGCGCAGGTTCAGGTGGCGGAGAAGCAAGAGCGTGCGCAGCTCGAGATCAAGCAGGCGCGGGAGCGCCGGCAGCGGCGCATCGATACTGCCGTGGCGGTGGTTGCCACGGCGCTCGCCCTACCTGAGATGGTAGACCGACAGGCGACAAGGGCGTTGCTCGGGTTGGCCGGAGTAGAGATACCGCAGCCACCACCAGGCCAAGTGGAGGAGCCGGATGAAGTTCTCATCCTGCTTTTGACACAGGGGGTTGTCATCCTGGCCGTTGCGCTACTGTTCGGCCTAGCCGTGCATCTCCTCAGCAAAAAGTGGCGCGGACGGGGCGAGTGACGCGCCGGCGGCTTTTCGTATCGAATATAGCGTGCCCCATGTATACTTCCGGGTCCTACAGGCAGGGAAAGAAGGGATAGAGGATGTACGGGGGAGAACGCCCTGCGGGCTCCTGGGAATATGTGGACTTCGAACTGGAGATCCGCGAAGGCGGTCCTCGTGAGTACCCCGTGGCCGTCCGTGCGTCTTTGGGCGACGAGGCAGAGGGAGAGATGCGCTTCCCGTACGACGAACGGGAGCTGGAGAACAGGCTCCTGGCCCTGGAGAACGCCCTTCTGCGCGTCGGCACGCGTCGCCGGCGCATCCGCTCGCAGGAGGAGCAGACCGTCCAGGACTTCGGGCGGGCGCTTTTCGAGGCCCTGCTCGATGGCGAGGCGCGCGACTGCTACGAGGAGAGCCGGGAGAAAGCTCGACGGCAGAACAAGGGCTTGCGCCTGAAGCTGCGCGTCCAGCCGCCCGAGCTCGCGCGGCTGCCCTGGGAGTTCCTCTACGATCCGGAGCGCGCCGAATACCTTTGCCTCTCCCCCGCCACACCGCTCATCCGCTACCCGGACCTGCGCCAGCCCGTCGAGCTGCTGCCCGTGACGCCGCCGCTGAAGGTCCTCGGCATGGTCGCAAGCCCCGTCAACCTGGACTCCTTGGACGTGGACTACGAGAAGCAGCTCGTGGAGGAGGCTATAGAGGGGCTGCGGGAGCGAGGGCGGGTGGAGCTAACTTGGTTGGAAGGGCAGACTTGGAAGGACCTGCAACGAGCGATGAGGCACGGCCCGTGGCACATCTTCCACTTCATCGGCCACGGCGTCTACGATCCCGGTCGTGACGAGGGGCTCATCGCCCTCGCCAATGAAGCGGGCTACGCGCGCCCTTTACGGGCCGAGGATCTGGCCCAGCTCCTCAAAGGGCACTTCCACCTGCGGCTGGTGCTGCTGAACTCCTGCGAAGGGGCGCGGGGCAGCGAGCGCGACGCCTTCTCCAGCACCGCCGCCACCCTGGTGCGCCCTGGCATACCGGCGGTTCTGGCGATGCAGTACGAGATCACCGACGAGTCGGCCATCGAGTTTTCCCGCACCTTCTACGAGGCCGTGGTGGATGGCCTGCCCCTTGACGCGGCGGTGGGCGAGGCCCGCACCTCGCTCAAGATCGAGAACACCCTGGAGTGGGGTACACCCGTGCTCTACATGCGCTCGCCGGACGGGCGCATATTCGACATCTCCGAAGAGGAATACGAAGGTCCTGACGACGAAGAAGCGGTTCGGCGGTATCGCGAGTGTGTGGAAGCGGTTTGGGCCGACGGAAAGCTGACCGGCCGCGAAGCGGAGTGGTTGGACGAGCTCGCGCGCAGACTCGGACTCGGCCCGGCCACCACTGCCGGTATCGAACGCGGAGTCATGGACGGCAGCAGGGGAGCGATCCTCAGACGCCAGGAGCTAGACGAGCTCTACGCCCGCGCGCGCCGGTCCCACCGGAACCAGGAGTGGCGGGCGGTGATGGAGGTTTTCGACCGGATACACGCGCTGGATTCCGCGTACCCGGACCCGGATGGGCTTCTGGAGTCGGCCAGCGAGGCCCTTGCGCAGGTGGAGCTGGCAAGGCGGGCGGCCGCTCTGTACGAGCAAGGGCTACGGTACCGGGAGGCCGGAGAAGGATGGCGGGCGCTGCAATGCTTCGAAGAGCTCCAGCGTCTGGCACCCGGCTATCAGCAGATCGAAACACTCCTAGCCCAGACGAGACGGAGGCTCGACGACGCGGGGCGCAACATGCCGCCGCCCGGTGATCCGGACCGTCCACCGCCAGGGCTTCCTGACTGAAGACAGACTGTATCGAAGAAGGAGGCGCGATGAACTTTCGGGAAACAGAACAACGTTTGCGCGACCTCAGAAGGCAGTTGGATGCCGGCACCATAAACTCCGCCGAGTTCGACGATCAACGCGAGCAGTTGAAGTTGCGAGATGGCAGGGGAACCTGGTGGCTCAAGGGTCGTGATGAAGGCGTCTGGTATTACTGGAACGGTAACGCCTGGGCCCGTGGTTTCCCGCCGGAGCTCCAGGATCGAGCAGATCAGCCACCGATCGAACACGCTGGTTCGCAGGGCCTCGGGCCCGGGGTGCGGGTGCAATCGCAATCTCCCCAGGCCATGCTGTGGATGGTTTTGGGAATCGTCTGCGCCCTAGTGTCTCTGCTTCTCGTCCCCGTGCTCTTTGGTGCCCTGGGAATCTTCTTTGGCTATCTGGCCAAGCGTCAGGGCAGAGACGTCGGCGGCATAGCCTTGATGCTCGCAAGCGGCGTGTGTATGTTCTTCGGAATCATTATCGGCATTCTGGTGGGGACCTCCAGCTACTAGGGACCGAACACGGGCAATTCGGCGGTTTTCTGCAAGCGGTGCCCAGATGTTCGTGCCAGGCCCGGGCAGGCTCCCTTACGGCGTTGCGCGGCATCCAGTAACGTGTGTACGTGAGCTTCGCATT
>Ga0081539_10006752_pt1 | contig 10776 bp, 9 predicted proteins | sample TabmetS4T2R2_FD_71023 | JGI IMG/M metagenome (GOLD analysis project Ga0081539, IMG submission 71023) | Tabebuia heterophylla rhizosphere microbial communities from the University of Puerto Rico - S4T2R2 | ecosystem: Host-associated > Plants > Roots > Rhizosphere ... | reverse complement strand
CGCTTCGGATCGCTTACTGGATGACGATCTCGACGCGGCGGTTCTGCGGCTCGCGCACGCCGTCGGCGGTCTGGACCAGCAGGCCCTGCTCGCCGCGGCCGATCACGGTGATCGCCTGGGCCGGCACGCCTTCACGCACCAGGGCGTCCTTGACCGCATTCGCACGACGCAGCGACAGCGCCATGTTGTAGGCCTCCGGGCCCGACGTGTCGGTGTGGCCGGTCGCCGTGATGCGGGCGTTGCCCTTGCTCTTGAACGCAGCCGCGGCCTGCTTGATCGTGTTCAGCGCCTGCTGCGACAGGTTCGAGCGGTCCCAGTCGAAGAACACCATGAACGACGGCGGCGCAACCGCCGGCGGCGGCGGCGGCGGCGGCGGCGGCGCCGAGCCGAACTTCAGCTGCAGCCCCAGCATCACGCTGAAGTTGTTGTTGGTCCACTGCACGCCGTTCACTGTCGGGTTCGACGTGCCGTAGTAGCGGCCATCGAGGTTCACGCGGAAGTTCGTGTCGACCATCCAGCCGAGGCCGATGATGCCCTGGTAGGCGAACACCGTGCTGCCCAGCGAGGTGTTGCTGTCGACCAGGCCAAGACCCGCACCAGCGCCGATGTACGGCGTGATCACCGAGGCCGGCATGAAGTCGTACAGCAGGTTCGCCATGATGCCGAGCTGGCCGACCTGGTTGTTCAGCGCCGTCCCGGGAAGGCCGACGTTGGTCTGGTTCTGCCGGTAGATGCCTTCCAACTCAACGCGCGGGCCGACGAAGTCGTAGCCGATCACGCCACCTGCCGCCCAACCCGTCTGCGGGTAGACGCTGACCGTCGGGAATGCCGGAATGTTGGTGTTCGCGGTGAAGTTCAGAAGCCAGTTCACACCGCCTTCCGCACCGATGTACACGCCCGGCGACGGAGACTGCGCCTGAGCCATGACCGGCAGCGCGACGATCGCAGCGGCGGCCACCAAAGCCTTCTTCATGAGTTCTTCCCCTCGTTTAATTCAAAACTGACGAGTGTTGGCGGGGCTGGGGTCTGTCACCAACTCCTGCGGGAATATACACACCACAATTTGTGAGGTGCAAGGAAAGCGGCCAATACACGGCGACTCGTGGGCAACCTGTGGCGGCAGGGCAACAGTACGCCCTTCGGCCCCTTCCAAGGCCTTTCAAAGCCCTATCGGACGCCACAATATCTAGTGGCTCCGCCGGCCTAATTACGAACCGCGGGAATCGGCATTTTGAGACCGAAAACGCCGCCGCCTTCCTCCTGGCGGCCGTAAATCTGCGGCTTGGCAGACGAAACAGACCGATCTCCGCTGGAATTTGCCAAGTCCGGGTGCGGCAAGGGCACGTCCGGGTTGGGCGCCCCAGGATTCAACGCCTTGTTTACCAGATCCACGTTGGAGGGCCCGCGCTCGGCAGCCGGCGTCGGTGCCGGAGCCTTGGCTTGCTTGGTTGTTTGCGCGAACCCAGGCGTCCCAGAAACCGCCATTCCCAAGGCGGCAAGAACCGCCGACGCCCTATTCAGTCCTTTTACAAAACGCATTTCTTTGGATTTCCCTATGCACCTCGGTGGCCCTCGTTTGGTCGAACCCCAATCACGCCAGATAAGTGGTTAGTTCATAGCCGGTACAGGAGAGCGGCATTTTGTATCCGGGCCACATGCGATAAACCCTCATTCATCAACCGAGGGGAAACGCCATGGGCCAGTACAGCAAGGTAGAGATCGATGGCCGTCTGATGACCGTCACCATCAACCGGCCAGAAGTCTACAACGCCTGCCACCCTATGGCGAACGAGGAACTTGTCGCAGCCTTCGACGAATTCCACGCCAATCCCGAGCTTTGGGTGGCCATCATCACGGGCGCCGGCGACAAGGCCTTCTGCGCCGGCAACGACCTGAAATACCACGCTGAGTTGCAGGCCAAGACTGGCAAGCGGCCGGTTCATCCCGCCAAGGGCTTTGGCGGCCTGACCAACCGGTATGACCTCGACAAGCCGGTCATCGCCGCGGTCAACGGCTTCGCCATGGGCGGCGGGTTCGAGATCGCGCTCGCCTGCGACATCATCGTGGCGTCGGCGGAGAACGCCACGTTCGCCCTGCCTGAGCCACGGGTTGGCTTGGCGGCCGGCGCCGGCGGCATGCAGCGGCTGTCGCGCATGATCCCGCTCAAGAAGGCGATGGGCATGATGCTGACCGGCCGTCGCGTGACAGCCAAGGAAGGCTATGAGCTGGGCTTCGTCACCGAGGTGGTGCCGCATGCCGAGCTGATGGCCGCGGCGCGCCGCTGGGCCGATTCCATCCTCGAATGCTCGCCGATGTCGGTGCGCGCGACCAAGCAGGTCGTCATGCGCGCGCTCGACGTGCCGGCGCTCGAGATGGCGAACCGCAACCTGAACTATCCGGCGTTCGTCGCCATGACCCGGAGCGAGGACACCGTCGAAGGGCCGAAGGCGTTCGCCGAGAAGCGCAAGCCCAACTGGAAGGGCCGCTGACCCTTCAGCCCGGCGAGGTCGAGCCGCCCGATCAGGGCATGCATCTCGTGGCCAATCCGCGCCAGGGCCTGCTGCCGGGTTTCAGCGGCTATCCGACGGCGGCCATCGCCGGCGCCGCCGGCGATGGCGGCCGTGCTTCAGCGGCCGCGCTTGTTGTCGTAGTCCCAGTCGAGCTCGAAGCGCTCGCCCTTGTCTTTGATATAGGCGGCGTGGGGCGGCGCGAAGTGCGCCGGCATCAGCAATGCGCCCTGCTCGACGCAGTCGCCGAGTAGCTCCTGTCGCGTCTTGCGCGCGAGGTCGAGGTCCTCGCAGAAGCAGCTGTTCCACTTCCACAAGGGTACCTGGACGGGATTGTGCAGGGCGTCGCCGGAAAAGATCGCCCGCTTGCCGCGCGACTCGAGATCGACGCGGATCTGGCCTGGCGTGTGGCCGGGCGCGGGCTTCAGCGTGAGGCAGCCGCACATGCCGTGCTCACCCGTCACGAACTCCGCCTTCTTCGCCTCGACGATGGGCAGGACCGAATCGTTGTAGGTGTTGACCTTGAAGGCGTCGGTGCCGGGCCGCTTGGCCTCGGCTTCCCAGAAATCGTGGTCGGTGCGCGACATCACGTACCTGGCGTTGGGAAAGGTCGGTACCCACTTGCCGTTCTCCAGCCGCGTGTTCCAGCCGACATGGTCGACGTGCAGATGGGTGCACATCACGAAGTCGATCTCCTCGGGGTCGACGCCCGCCTCGCGCAGGCGCTCGAGATACTGCGTGTTCAGCATGTCGAAGCGCGGCATGCCGGGCCGGGGCTTGTGGTTGCCGCTGCAGGCATCGACCAGGATCGTGTGCCTGCCCGTGCGCAATAGCCAGGAATGGATCGAGGTCACGAGCCGGCCGCTTTCCGGCTGGTAGTAGCTCGGCGCCAGCCAGTGACCTTCGGCCGCGAAGGTATCGGCGTCGAACTCGGGAAAGAAATCCCTGGCCGGGAAGCCCGGACCCATCTGCTCCTCGATGCGCGTGACGCGCACGTCGCCGATGTGACGGTCCTGCATTTCGTTTCCTCCTTCAGCAGCCGAATACGACCTCGACCCGGCGGTTGGAAATCTCTGGCATCCCTGGCGCCGTGACGACAAGCGGCCTCGAGCTGCCCAGGCTCTCCGTGACGATGCGCTGCTGCGGCACGCCCAGCTCGACGAGGTACTTGGCCACGGCGTCGGCGCGACGCTGGGCGACCTCTTTGTTGGTCGTCTCGGGGCCGACCTTGTCGGTATGTCCCGTGACGCAGATCTTGGCCTTCGAATTGGCTTGAAGCGCCGCCTTGATCGGCGGTGTGGGGTTGTTGACCGTGTTCGCGAGCTGATCCTTGGCCCGCTTGCTGAGCGACACGCTGTCGGTCGCGAAGAACACCATGGTGTAGATCGGATCGGAGGTCTGCAGCGCCTGCTGGTCGTCGACGCAGGCGGCAGCCAACGTGGCGCAGGTTGCGACGACAATCGGCCACGTCCTGCCGAGCATTGGCTATCTCCCCTGGAATGCCGCCTTTCGTTTCTCGAGAAAGGCGCTCAGCCCCTCGAAATGATCCTCCGTCGCAGCGCAGGCGGCAAGGCCTTCGGCCTCACGGTGCGAGTGCTCGTCCCACGAATTGTCGAACGAGGTGCGGATCAGCTTCTTGGCGACACCCAGAGCAAAGGTCGGGCCATCAGCAAGCTTGCGCGCCATCTTCTCGGTCTCGGCGGCGAGCTCGGCCTTCGGCACGATCCAGTTGAGGATGTTGTTGGCCTTGGCTTCCTCGGCACTGAATCTTTCGCCTAGAAGGGCGATTTCCAGGGCTTTGCGCTCGCCGACGATGCGCGGCAGGAAATAGGTGGCGCCGCCGTCGGCCGACAGGCCGATATGGCGGTAGGCCAGGGTGAAGAAGGCGTCGTCCGAGGCGATCGCGAGATCGCAGTTCAGGATCAGCGACAGGCCGAAGCCTGCGGCCGCGCCCTGCACCGAGGCCAGCACCGGCTTCTGCATGCGGCGGATCTGGTAGATCGTCTGGTGGGCCTTCACCACGCGCATCTCGAAGCCGGCGAGATGGGCCGCCTTGTTCTCCGTCAACGACTTGTGGAACCCCTTGATGTCGCCGCCCGCCATGAAATGCGTGCCGGCGCCGCGGATCACCACGCAGCGGATCCTGGCATCCTTCTCGAATTCGGCGGTGTGCTTGATCAAGAGGTCGGTCATCTCGAACGACAAGGCGTTCAGGGACTCCGGCCGATTGAGCGTCAGCCAGCCGATGCCATCCTTGACCTCGGCGAGAACGTGGGGTGCTGACATGCGGGCAATTCCTCGGGCTGATGTGCTTGCCCAGTCTGCCCGCCCATCCGTGATGCGCGCAACCGCGCGTCGAGCCACGATGCAATCTCGTCCCAGCCGGCGCGTGGCATCGCCCCCGGCATCAAAACGCCTCGGCCGGCACGGCCATCAGGGTGGCGGCGCCCGCCTTGATCTGATGGTTGAGCGAGGTCGTCTGCGGCAGCACGCGGGCGATGTAGAAGCGCGCGGTGTTGAGCTTGGCCTCGTAGAAGGCGTTGTCGTTGCCCGCGGCCAGTCCTTTGTGGGCAGCGACGGCGATACGCCCCCACATGAAGGTCATGGCGGTGAGCGCCATCAGGCGCAAGAGGTCGGTGGCGGCGGCGCCGGCCTCGTCATGGTTCTTCATCGCGTGCTGCATGACGAAGAGCGCGGCGTCCTGGACGCGACCCAGCGCCTTCTCGAGCGGCTCGACGAACTCCTTCATCTTGTCGTCGGCCTTGTGCCGGGCAACGAAGCCCGACATCTCGCCGAGCAGCCGCTGCGCCGCCTGGCCGCCCTTCATCGGCAGCTTGCGGCCGATCAGGTCGAGCGCCTGGATGCCGTTGGTGCCTTCATAGAGCTGGGTGATGCGGGCGTCGCGCACGAGCTGTTCGACGCCGTTCTCGCGGATGAAGCCATGGCCGCCGTAGGTCTGCACGGCGAGGTTGGCGCATTCGCTGCCCATGTCGGTGAAGTGCGCCTTGATGATCGGCGTCAGCATCTGCACGAGATCGTCGGCCGCTTCGCGCTTGGCGGCGTCGGGGTGGCTGTGCGCCTCGTCGATCAGCATGCCGACCCACAGCGACAGCGCGCGGGCCGCCTCGGTGAACGACTTCTGGATCATCAGCATGCGCCGCACGTCGGGATGCACGATGATGGGATCGGCCGGGCCGTTGGCATTCTTCGGGCCGGTCAGCGAGCGGCCCTGGATGCGGTCGCGGGCATAGGCAACGGCGCTCTGGTACGAGGTCTCGGCAATGCCCAGGCCCTGCATGCCGACGCCGAGGCGAGCGGCATTCATCATCACGAACATCGCCGGCATGCCCTTGTTCAGCTCGCCGACCAGCCAGCCCTTGGCGCCGTCGAGGTTCATGACGCAGGTGGCGTTGGCCTTGATGCCCATCTTGTGCTCGATGGCGCCGCAGCGGATGCCGTTGCGCTCGCCCACGCTGCCGTCGGCCTTGGGGACGAACTTCGGCACCAGGAACAGCGAGATGCCCTTGGTACCGCCCGGCGCATCCGGCAGGCGCGCCAGCACCAGGTGGAGGATGTTCTCGGCGAGATCGTGCTCGCCCGCCGAGATGAAGATCTTGGTGCCGGTGATCGAGTAGCTGCCGTCGGCCTGCAGTTCGGCCTTGGTGCGCAGCATGCCGAGGTCGGTGCCGCAATGGGGCTCGGTCAGGCACATCGTGCCCGTCCAGGTGCCGTCGGTCAGCTTGGGCAGGTACTTCTTCTTGAGCTCGTCCGAGCCGTGGCGCGACAGCGCCTCGTAAGCGCCGTGGCTGAGGCCGGGGTACATGGCAAAGGCCTGGTTCGACGCCGTGAACATCTCCTGCAGCGCGAAGCCCACCGTCGCCGGCAGGCCCTGGCCGCCGTACTCGGCGTCGCAGGTCACGGCGGTCCAGCCGCCCTCGCGGAACATGTCGTAGGCGTGCTTGAAACCTTTGGGCGTGCGCACGACGCCGTTCTCGTAGGTGCAGCCCTCCTCGTCGCCCGTGCGGTTGAGGGGGAACAACACGTTCTCGCAGAGCTTGGCCGCTTCCTCGAGGATCGCCTGAATGACGTCCGGCGTGGCGTCCTGATAGCCCGGCAGCTTGGCGAGGCTTCCGACGTCCAAAACCTCGTTCAGGACGAAGTTGATGTCCTTGAGCGGCGCCTTGTAGACGGCCATCGATGCCTCCCTGCTTCCTCTAGTCGCTCTCCGGATCGACGCCGCGCTGACGCAGCTCGGCGCTGACCTGGCTCTCCACTTCCTTGAATTCGCTGATATGCGCGTCGAGGTCGCGACGCTTCTTCTCGAGGTCGGTGATGTGCAGCCGGCTGCGGCGCAGCAGCTCGCGCAGCTGCTGCACGCCCGTGCGGTCGACCTGGTAGAGATCGAGCAGCTCGCGGATCTCGGCAAGCGCGAAGCCCAATCGCTTGCCGCGCAGGATCCAGCCCAGCCGCGTGCGATCGCCGGCGCTGTACAGCCGCGTCAGGCCCTGGCGGCGCGGCTTGATCAGGCCCTCGTCCTCGTAGAAGCGGATGGTGCGCGGCGTGATCGCGAACTCGCGTGAAAGCTCGGCGATGCTGTAGATGCGCTGGCTGTCGCGCGGTGCGGTGCTCTTGGCCGTTGAGGCGGCCGGAGGGGCGGCGACGGGCATAATGGAGTCGTCATAGTTGACGTTTACGTAAACGTCAATGAGGGTTTACGTAAACGGAAGCCCGGGCGCCCGAAAGACCGGCCGCCGGGTCTTCAGATCACCTTGGCTTGCCGCATGCCCTTGACCTCGTCGGCCGAGCAACCGAGCCACTCGCCGTAGATCGCCTCGCAATCCGCGCCGAGAGCCGGCGCGCATTTCAGCGGTACCTTGGTATCCGACATCCTGAGCGGCCAACCCGGCACGGTGACGGTCCCGCGGATCGGATGCTCGATCTTCTGCATCATCCCACGGGCATGCAGGTCAGGATCGTGCAGCAGCTCGAGCGTGGTCATGACGGCGCCACAGGGCACGCCGGCGCCGGCGATGATCTTCGTCACCTCGTGCTTGCTGCGCTTGGAGGTCCATTCGTTGATCGCGGCATCGACAAGCTCGCGATGCTTTCCGCGGGTGGTGGGATCGGCCATGCGCGGATCGTTCAGTAGGTCCTCGCGGCCGATCGCCTTCACCAGGCGGCGCCAGTGCTCCTCGTTGCCGCGCGAGGCGAAGATATAGCAGAGGTCGTTGAGCCCTCCCGGCGCGCAGGTGTAGAGGCCGCCCGGCGCCGTGCCGGGCACCGTGTTGCCGCCGCGCGGCAGCTGCTCGGTCATGCCGGCCTGGCGGCTCATCGGCGTGCGGCAGTAGTTCAGCATGGCATCGCGCATGGCGATCTGGATGTGCTGGCCACGTCCGGTCGTCATGCGCTGGTAGAGCGCCGCCAGGATGCCCATGGCGGCGAGCATGCCGGTGCCGGTATCGCCGATCGTCGGGCCCGGCCGCACCGGCGGCTGGTCGGGATGGCCGTTCACGCCCATGGTGCCGCCCATCGCCTGGGCGATCATATCGAACGACAGGTAGTTGGCGTGCGGGCTCTCCGGCGCGAAGCCCTTGACCTGGACGAAGATCAATCGCGGATTGAGGGCGTGCAGCCGCGGCCAGTCGAAGCCCAGGCGCGCGAAGGTACCCGGCGCCATGTTCTCGATCAGGACATCGGCCTTCTCGATCATCCGCCGGACCAGCGCCTTGCCCTCCTCGCTCTTGAGGTTGCAGGTCACGCTGCGCTTGTTGAGGTTGTAGTAGATGAAGTAGTGCGAATCGGCGTCGGGACGATCGCTCGATCCCCAGCGCCCCGGTTCCCCTCGACTGGGCTCCTCCACCTTGACGACGTCGGCGCCGAGCCACGCCAGCGCCTCGGTGCAGGATGGCCCCGCCTCGAACTGCGTGAAGTCGAGCACCTTGATGCCCTTGAGGGCCGGGGCTTGCGTTTCGGTTGCGATCTCCTGCTGCCTAACCTGATCCTGCATGACGATCCCTCCGGTAACGGGCCGCGCTTCGAAGGACGCGGTCCCTTGTCATGTCACTCCATCAGCTATGCCAGGCGAACTGCTGCGCCTTTCGGGTCGAGCCCTGCGACAGCACGACGTTTACGAGGGCGGGACCTTTGAAGGCCATCGCCTCGTCGAGCGCCTTGCGGATGTCCTTCGGCTCCTTGACGAAGAAGCCCTTGCCGCCGAAGGCTTCCATCACCTTGTCATAGCGCGCGCCATAGATCAGCGCGTTGGGCTTCAGGTTGAACATCGGGTCGTCCGGGATCTCCGGCATGCCGGGGCCGATGCCGCCGTTGTTCAGGACGACGATCTTCACCGGCAGGTTGTAGCGGACCAGCGTCTCCATCTCCATGCCGGAGAAGCCGATCGCCGAATCGCCCGAGAGGTGGACGACCGGGCGGCCTGAATCCGAGACGCAGGCGGCGATCGCCTGGCCGAGGCCTACGCCCATGGTGCCGTAAGTGCCGGCGTTCAGGACGGAACGAGCCTTGAAGCTCGGCAACTGCGTGAGGCCGATATCCATGGTACCGGCGCCCTCGGCGCTCAGGATCGCATCCTTCGGCATCCAGGCGGCGACGTCGCGCAGCGCGCGGTAGTAGTTGGCCGGTCCCGTATCGTCGTCGACCTGCGGCTTGATAGTCGCCGCGTTCTCGGCGACCTTCTTGCCGATCGCCTGCCGCCACGGCGTATCCTTGGGATGGAACCACTGGCGGTTGACCAGCGCCTTGTTGAGCTGGGTCATGATGGCCTTGCCATCGCCGACCAGCGCCACCTCGGTCGACTTGTTGTGGCCGATCTCCTCCGGCGCGATGTCGAGCTGGATGACCTTGACGTTCTTGTTGAAGCGCGGCGGCAGGCCGAAGTGGAAGATCCAGTTGAATCGCGCGCCCATCAGGAAGATGACGTCGGCCTCCTGCAACGCCAGGGTGCGGGCGGCGCCCGCCGACAGCGGATGGTCGTCGGGCATCACGCCCTTGCCCATCGGCGAGCGCACGAACGGCACCTGGGTACGCTCGATGAAGGCGCGGACCTCGTCCTCGGCGCGCGACCACGCCATGCCCTTGCCGACCAGCACCAGCGGCCGCTGGGCCTTCTCGAGCAGATCGAGCGCCGCCTCGACGTTCTCGGCCGGCGCCACCATGCGCGGCGGCTCGGGCACGCGCTGGACCTGGCTGACCTTGTCGAGGTCGCAGGTGCCCCTGATGATGTCGTCGGGCATGTCGAGATAGCAGGCGCCGGGACGGCCGTAGATCGCGTGCCGGGTCGCCATCTCGACGTAGTAGGGAATGCGGGCCACGCTCTCGATGCCGTGCGCGAACTTGCAGAACGGCGAGGCGATCAGCACCTGGCGCTCTTCCTGGAAGGCGCCCATGCCGCCGCGGTAGGTTTCCGAGGCGCCGCCGATCAGGATCATGGGCCAGCAATTCTGCTGGGCATTGGCGAGACCGGAGAGGCCGTGCACCACGCCGGGCCCCGTCACGACGACGCAGGCGCCGGGACGGCCGGTGAGATAGCCGTAGGCCTGGGCGGCGTAGGCGGCACTCTGCTCGTTGCGCATGCCGAGGTAGGCGACGCCTTCCTTCTGGGCGGCGGCCGCGATCGCGGTGATCGGAAACCCGACGACCCCGAACAGATGATCGATGCCCTGCTGCTTGAGGCTTCTCGCGATCAGGGTAGCGCCGTCGACTTCGCTCATGTTTCCCCCTAATGACCGGCTGATCTTGCCGCGAGCTTAGGCGTTGATGGCAGGGTCGCGAAAGGGGGGCCGCCTCGATGTGCGATACGGCCACGGGAGGTCTGGCATGCGCCAGGACCAAGACGACATGGCACAAGTGGTGTAGTTGAGCAGTCGAAGCACAGAGGAAGTTTGCACAGAATGGCCATTTATCAGCTCGGCGACCTCGTTCCGGTCATCCCCGCCTCCTGCTACATCGCCCCGGAGGCGACGATCATCGGCCAGGTGACCCTGGGCGAACGGGTGACCGTCATGTCCGGCGCCGTGATCCGCGGCGACAACGAGCCGGTCGTGATCGGCGACGACAGCAACGTCCAGGAGGGCTGCGTCCTGCACAACGACCCCGGGCTGCCGCTCACCATCGGCAAGGGCGTGACGGTCGGCCACCAGGTGATGCTGCATGGCTGTACGATCGGCGACGGCACCCTGATCGGCATCCAGGCCGTGGTGCTCAACAACTCGGTGGTCGGCAAGGACTGCCTGATCGGCGCCGGCGCCGTCAT
>Ga0081539_10006751_pt1 | contig 10776 bp, 7 predicted proteins | sample TabmetS4T2R2_FD_71023 | JGI IMG/M metagenome (GOLD analysis project Ga0081539, IMG submission 71023) | Tabebuia heterophylla rhizosphere microbial communities from the University of Puerto Rico - S4T2R2 | ecosystem: Host-associated > Plants > Roots > Rhizosphere ... | reverse complement strand
GTCCTGCTGCCTAATGGAACTGAATTCGATCTACAGGGACGTATTATCAGCCTAGGAGGTACGGCAGATGGTAGCGGCGAACCGACCGGCGCCGGGTTCACGGTATGCGGATCCAGGTCACCTGAGGCTGGCTGAGATCGGGCTCCGCGTAGCGGGCCGCTACGGCTTCGCGCTGGCCGGCGGGTACGCCATTCAAGCCTATGCCAGGAGGCGTCGCCGATGTCGAACTATCCCGTGCTGATGCACACCGCCCTGGACGCGACCGACGTCCGAGCCCTCGCCGAGTTTTACCGCGAACTACTGGGATTGCAGTACCGCCCTGGTGACGAACCCCCAACCGATGGCAGCGCAGATGACCGGGACTGGCTCGTCTTGATCGACGGGGACGGCAACCGCCTGCTTGCCTTCCAAGAGGTCCCGACGTTGGCGCGACCGACCTGGCCGTCGCACGATGTTCCGAAGCAGATGCATCTGGACTTCCGTGTGCCCACAGTCGACGAGCTGGAACGACACCGTCGGCGCGCCGAGGAACTCGGGGCTAGCGTGCTGTTCGATCGCACCGCAGAATCAGCGGAGCCGCTCTATGTTCTCGCCGACCCGGCGGGACACCCGTTCTGCCTCCTCGTCGGCTCGCGGTAGGCGAGCGCACGGACATGCCGCAGGTCGTACGGCGCGCATCATGGGCATCATTGAACTGCCGCGAGGTGAAGGAGCAGGAGGGACTCCGGGCGCATGAAGGGCGCCTGGATGCCGGCCGACGTCAGGATCGACGCGGGTAGCTCTAGACCTGGGCCGTCGGGGTCGGCCGCCGCCAGCCAGGGCGGCAACCTCCGGGTCTGGGTGGGCATGTGGCCCGGCTTCAGCAGGCGTAACCGATACCGCCGGGTCTGGTCCAGCCCGGGCAGCCGGATCCGTCCCGGCGGTTGAGTGACGGGCGTGGTCATGCCGACCAGCGCGTACAGCGCCTCGCCGCTGTCCTGCGCTACGACACCGTGCAGCAACATCGACGGATCGGGAAGGTCGCTGCGAACCACCCGCCCGGTGTGCATGAGGGGGCGTATCCGCTTGTAGAGATCCATCCACTCGGCGAGGCGCGCCTGTTCCTCGGCCGGGATGGCGGTCAGGTCGAGTTCGACGCCAAAGTGCCCGAACAGGGCCGTTCCGGCGCGGAACGCAAGCGTGTGGACGCGGCCGGTCGAGTGGGAGTGTTCGGCCCCGACGTGGGCGCCGATCAACTCCGGCGGCAGCAACAAGCCCGTCCACCGCTGGATGTGTTGCCGCTCGAGGGCGTCGATGGTGTCGCTGGCCCAGATGCGGTCGGTGCGTTCGAGGACGGCCAGGTCGACGCGCCCGCCACCGCCCGCGCAGGACTCGATTTCGACTGTCGGGTGTCGCCGCTTGAGCTCGTCGAGCAGCGCGTAGAACGCGAGGGTCTGGCGGTGCACACCCGGTTCGCCGATCGGGGAGTGCCCGCCGTCGACGATGTCCCGGTTGAGGTCCCATTTGACGAATCCGATGTCGTACTCGGTGAGCAGGCTGTCGATCCGTTCGAGGAGGTATTCCCATGCGCCGGGATGGCCGAGGTCGAGCACCTGCTGTAGTCGCGACAGGGGCGGCAGGCGGCCGCCGGTTGCCAGCAACCAATCCGGGTGACTGAGTGCCAGGTCCGATGTGGGGCTCACCGACTCCGGCTCGAACCAGAGTCCGAACTCCATCCCGAGGCCTCGCACGTGATCCACCAGCGGGTGCAGGCCATCGGGCCAGATGTCCGGGTCGACGTACCAGTCGCCGAGGCCGGCCTCCTCGCTACGCCTGCCGCGGAACCAGCCGTCGTCGAGGACGAACCGCTCGAGGCCGGTCGCGGCGGCCCGATCAGCGAGGGCCATCAATTTGGGCATGTCCGCGTTGAAGTAGACCGCTTCCCAGGTGTTGATCAGCGCCGGGCGCGGGCGGGTGGCCGGCGGGTGCTGCGGCCGGGACCGCAGGTAGCGGTGGAAGCGTTCGGACATTTCGTCCATGCCGTGGGCGGCGTACGACCCGTACAGCCAGGGCGACTCGTAGCTCTCGCCGGGAGCCAGCCGCGCCTCGCCGGGCAGCAGGAGTTCCCCGCCTCCGAGCACCGCCGCGGCGCCGGAGGGGAGCCGCTCGGCGTAGACCCGATAGTTGCCGCTCCACGCGATATGGACACCCCACACCTCGCCGCTGCGGAAGCCGAATTGGGTACTTCCGGCGATCAGCAGAAGGGAGGCGTCATGCCCGCCGTGCCCCCGTCGGCTGTCCCGCAGTCGGGTGCCGACATGAAACGGCTGGCGCTGCGGCGATCGCTCCCGCGCGTGCCGGCCGGTCAAGTCCAGTATCTCGTCCGCCTCGGGTGGCACCGGCAAGGTGACGGTGAGGGAGTCCAGCCAGTACAGGTCGCTTTTGGAGGTGTTGGTCAGCCGTGCCCGCGTCCGGATCAGCCCCGGGGGGAGTATCTCCACGGTCAGCTGCAGCCCCAGCGATGCGGCGTCGTCCGCGGCTTCGAACACGACGATGGTCCCGTCGGGCCGCTGCTGCCGCCGGACCGCGTTGACGGTGAACAGCGGAGACCATCCGCTGCCGTCGCCGCGATGCCCCGACACGCCCGGGAAGCCCGACCAGCCCAGTGCGTGCTCCGGCAACACGGCGACCGGGACCGGCTCGTCGAGGACGTAGGAGGTGACCGGGGGTACTGCGGCCATGGCCAATCTCTCGAGATCGGTTGGGGTCAGATCGCCGAGGTCCGGACCCCAGTGGATGATCCGGGGAAGACCACCGCCGCGGGCATCGATCGTCACCTCGACCGATCCCGCCCGTAACCGCTCGAGGCCCACCTCGGATCCGAGCATTGTCGCCTCCAACCCGCGTCCGCACCGGTTGAGCGCTGCGAAGACGATCAGGAGCGCCCACTCGAGCGCACATTCTGACAGGTTTCACGATCGACGCCGAGGCCGACGCTGCGGCATGTCCCCATGTCACGACGGGTGCAGGATTCGCCGTCGCTGTCACAGGTGTGCACAATTGCAAACATGGGCCTGACGATTGCCATCCGATCGGCCGTCTGGTGAGCGGCTCACGCCGTGCCGGGCAGCCGACCCGGATAGCAGACGTCGCCCGCGCCGCCGGTGTGTCGGCGCAGACGGTCTCGAACGTGCTCAACGGGCGGCCCGGTTACACCGAGGCTACCCGGGACCGGGTGCTCGCGGTGGTCCGCAGCCTCGGTTTTGTCCCGAACCGGGCGGCGCGTCACCTCCGGACGAAGCGGTCCCGCCAAATCGGGATTCATTTGCGGGAGGATCAGCTGAGCGCGCGCAACGCTTTCACCCTGCATTTTCTGCACGCGGTGCTGGACGCGGCGCGCCAGGTGGATCACCAGATCCTGGTCTTCACGAATCCCATCGATGAGGTCAGCGTGGAGAACGAACTGCTGGCCTTCGGGGTGGACGGCTTCGTGCTGTCCAACGCCGGTCCGACGGATCCGCGCCCCGGGGTCCTCGCGGCCGCCGGCGTTCCGTTCGCGGTCGTCGGCCGTACTGCGCCTTCGCTTCCCCAGAGGTGGGTCGACATCGACAACGCCGCCGCCATGGCGGTAGTGGTCGACCACCTGGTCGCCCGGGGGTGCGCAAGCGTGGGTTACGTCGGGTACCCCTTGCGGGAGTATTGGGATCGCGACCGGCTGCGGGGCGCCCGGGCTGCGCTGCGACGCCACGGCATCGAGCTGCCGGATGAGCGGGTCGTGCTGGGCGACATCGATGAACTCGGTGACCTGGTGACCCAGCGGCTGTTGACCGGTGCCCATCCGGACGCGGTGGTCTGTTCTAGTGATGTCATCGCGGCGCTGGTGTACCAGCGCGCGCATCGGGCCGGTCTGGAGCCGGGCACCGACATCGCCGTGACCGGCTTCGACGCCCTGCCATTGGTCGAATTGGAGCCCAAGCTGACGTCGGTGGCGTTGCCGATGGCCGGGTTCGCCTCAGCGGTGATGCGGCTCGTCACTGCCCAGGTCGACGGCGCCCCCGCAACAGAGCTGGGGTTACTCCTTCCAGCGGAGCTGATCGTCGGCGGTAGTACCTGAACGGTCCCTTGTCGGTTCCGGCAGGTCACGACTTGACAACCGTGGGCTCGACGCATTGACACCCCGGTCGCGCGGCCTTACGGTGTGGTCACTTTAGCGATAAAGTTGGTTGCTCGCGGACCGCCGGTCAGCTTGTCGCTTCCGTCTCGCATGCTGGTCCGGGTCAGAGTTCTGGCCTGGTCACACCTGGCCTGACCGCTGGCCGGGCCCACATCACCCCACCGTCTGTTGTTCACATCGCCGAAGATCGCTGCCGGGGCCCGGCCGGGTCTCTAGGCCAGCTTGGGCTGGTCTCACCGCCTCGATCAGCCGTTTCACCGCCTTCGTCGACAGCGTCATCCCTACAGATCCCGGGAAGGGTTCCCGCCGTCCATCTGCAAAACCGATTTAGAGATCGGGAGGAGCAGCGTGAGCCATCCCAGGATCGCCACGGTCGAACCGACCGCTGCCAATGACCCGGCCCGGCTGGTGCACTTCGCCGCCGGCGGGGTCAGCCTGGTCATCGACTGCCGGGGAACGGGCCTTCCCCAGGTCGTCCATTGGGGCGCCGACCTGGGTGGCCTGGATACCGCGAAACTGGCCGGCCTGGCTGTCGCCACGGCGCCGCCGGTCGCGCGCAACGGACTTGGCGAATCGAAACGGGTCTCGCTGTTGCCCGAGCACGGCGACGGCTGGCTTGGCCTGCCCGGGCTGCGCGGGCACCGGGCGCAGGGACGGGATTGGTCCCCGCTGTTCGAGACGACGGGTCTGACAGTGGAGGGCGGTGCGCACCGCCCCGGCCGGCTGGCCGTCACAGCCATCGACCGGACAGCCGCGCTGAGTTTGCGGCTGAGGGTGGAGATGTCGGCTGCGGGTCTGATCCGGCTCGACGCCGCCGTGCGCAACGATCACCGCGACGGTGTGTACGAGCTGGACGGGCTGAGCCTGGCGCTGCCGGTTCCGCCGGAAGCGACGGAGCTGCTCGACCTTGCCGGGCGGTGGGCGCACGAACGATCGCCGCAGCGGCAGTCGTTCGGGGTGGGGGCGCGGGTTCGCGACAACCGGCGCGGCCGCACCGGTGCGGATGCCACGCTCCTATTGGTCGCCGGCACGCCGGGATTCGGGTTCCGCGCCGGGCGGGCCTGGGGCCTGCACGTCGCGTGGAGCGGCAACCACCGCACGCTCGCCGAGCGGCTGTCTTCCGGGGAGACGGTGCTGGCCGGGGGCGAGCTGCTGCTGCCCGGCGAGGTGACCCTGCAGCCGGGTGAGGAGTACGTCAGCCCGGCGCTATTCGCCTCCTATGGACAAGGCCTCGACCAGGTTTCCGAGCGTTTCCATCGTCACCTGCGCAGTCGCCGACGCCACCGCGACCATCCCCGACCGGTCGTGATCAACACCTGGGAGGCCGTGTACTTCGACCACGACCTCGACCGGCTCAAACGACTCGCGGAATGCGGGGCCCGGGTCGGTGCGGAGCGGTTCGTCCTCGACGACGGCTGGTTCCGCGGCAGGCGCAGCGAGGAGGCCGGGCTGGGCGACTGGTACGTCGATCCGGACATCTGGCCCGATGGCCTGCACCCGCTGGTGGATCATGTGCGTGGCCTCGGGATGCAGTTCGGCCTCTGGGTCGAGCCCGAAATGATCAGCCTCGACTCCGACCTCGCCCGTGCCCATCCGGAGTGGATCCTGGCCACCGGCGGACGGATCCCACCCCCTGCCCGGTTTCAGCAAGTGGTCAACGTTGCGTGTCCCGACGCGTTCGCCTACCTCCTCGAACGACTCAACGCGCTCATCGACGAGTACCGCCTCGACTACCTGAAATGGGATCACAACCGGGACCTCGTCGACGCCGGCCACCAACCGCTGGGGAGCCCCGCCGTGCATGCCCAGACCCTGGCGGTCTACCGGCTGCTCGACCGGCTGCGCGACGCCCACCCCGACCTCGAGGTCGAGTCCTGCGCCGGCGGTGGCGGGCGCATCGACCTGGGCATCCTCGAACGCACCGACCGGGTCTGGGGCAGCGACAACATCGACGCCCACGAGCGGCAGTTCATCCAGCGCTGGACCGCGCTGTTGCTGCCGCCGGAGCTGATCGGCGCGCACGTCGGCTCGCCCCGATCGCATACCACCGGCCGGATCCTCGACCTGGCGTTTCGGGCCGGCACGGCATTGTTCGGCGACTTCGGCATCGAGTGGGATCTGACCACCGCCGGCGACGAGGATCTGGCCGCGCTAGCCGATTGGGTTGACGTCTACAAGCGGCACCGTTCGCTGCTGCACACCGGACGAGTCGTTCGCAACGACCCCGGCGACGGCGGCCTCTGGCTGCATGGCGTCATCGGACCCGACGCGTCCGAGGCGATCATCGCGGTCGTGGCGGTCGCTACCGCAGCCATGTCCCCCGTGGACCGGATCACGATCCCCGGCCTCGCTCCCGACCTGACCTACCGCGTGGAGCCCCTCCCGCCGGGGGACGAACTCACCTCCCATTGGCGGCCGCCGTGGATCACGGCCGGCGGAGTCACGGTCACCGGCCGGACCCTTGCCGAGGTCGGTCTCCAGCCGCCGCTGCTGCAACCCGACCAGCTCCTGTTATTGCGCCTGACCGCGTCGCAGCGATCGTCCTAAATGGTCACCATGTAGAAGGGAGTGGAACGCCATGCAAGCGACCACCCAGGCAGAGACCCTGCAACGCGCCGGTCCAGCCAAGACGGGTCGCGCCCGTCGTCTGGCGCGGGGGGACGTGATTCCCGCACTCCTATTCATCCTGCCGGCGACGATCGGCTTCCTCGTCTTCTATCTCTGGCCTACGGTGCGGGGCTTCTACTTGAGCCTGACCGACTACAGCCTGTTCGGCCTGCCGAAGTTCGTCGGACTGAAGAACTTCCAGCAACTGGTCCACGACAAGGTGCTGATCAATGCGCTGTGGGTGACGCTCGAATACGTTGTCATCAATATCGGCGTGCAGACCGTCGTCGCGCTCGGCATCGCCGTGCTCATGCACCGGCTGACGGAGTCGACGACTATACGCGGCGCGGTCCTGTTGCCGTACCTCGTGGCGAACGTTGTGGTCGCTCTCGTGTGGCTGTGGATGCTCGACAGCCAGCTCGGCATCGTGAACGTGATCCTCGGGTGGTTCGGCATCAGCCCCGAAGCCTGGTTCGGCAACTCGGCCCTCGTCATACCAACGGTCGCACTGGTCAACGTGTGGAAACACATGGGCTACACGGCCCTGCTGATCTTCGCTGGCCTCCAGACCATCCCGAAGACGGTGTACGAGGCCGCCGCAGTCGACGGCTCGAGCGAGTGGCGGACGTTCTGGCGGATCACCATCCCGTTGCTGCGCCCGGTGCTGGTTCTAGTGCTGATCATGACGGTGATCGGCTCCTTCCAGGTCTTCGACACCGTCGCCGTCACCTCCAAGGGCGGCCCGGGCAACGCCTCCCGAGTGATCCAGTACTACATCTACGAGCAGGCGTTCAGCCGGTCGCACTTCGGCTACGCCTCGGCCCTGTCAGTCGTGCTGTTCGTCATCCTCGCTGTGGTCGCGATCATCCAGATGAGGGTGCTGCGCGGCGGCGAGTCGGACCTGGACTAGGGGAAACCGATGGCTACAACCCTGAAGACCACCACCCCGAGCGCACACACAGCGACCGCGCCGGCGCCGGGACGGCAGATCAGTTGGGGCCGGGTGGCCGCCTGGGCGGTGATGATCGCGATCATTCTGATCACGATCTTCCCGTTCTACTGGATGCTGCGCACCGCGCTCTCCAACGGCAAGTCGCTGCCCGCGCACTCCTCGTCGTTCCTGCCAGCCGACTTCACCTGGGGGCCGTTCAAGCGGGTGTTCGGCCTCGCGTCGGTGGCCGAGGCCCAGGCCGAGGGCGGCTCCGGCGCAAACATCAACTTCTGGCTGTACCTGCGCAACTCCGTGATCGTGGCCACCGTGATCACAGCTGGCCAGGTTTTCTTCAGCTGCATGGCGGCGTACGCGTTCGCGCGGCTGCGGTGGCCGGGGCGCAACCTGGTGTTCGGCCTGTTCCTGACCGCGTTGATGGTGCCGCCCATCTTCACCACGCTGCCGAACTTCGTCCTGATCCGGCAACTCGGCCTGCTCAACACGCTGACCGGAATCGTCCTGCCATTCGTCTTCATGACCCCGTTCGCCATCTTCTTCATGCGGCAGTTCTTCCTCGGGATCAGCCGGGAGATTGAGGAGGCGGCCCGCATCGACGGGGCCGGCCACATCCGGATCTTCTTCCGGGTGATCGTGCCGATGGCCGCGGCGCCAATCACGACGCTGGCCATCCTTACCTACATCTCGGCCTGGAACGAGTACTTCTGGCCACTGCTGGTCGCCACCGACGACAACGCCCGGGTCCTTACCGTGGCGCTCGGCGTCTTCCGGTCGCAGACCCCGCAGGGGACGCCGGATTGGCCCGGGCTGATGGCCGCGACGCTCGTCGCGGCGTTGCCGATGCTTCTGCTCTTCGTGGCTTTCGGCAAGAAGATCGTCAACTCCATCCAATTCTCCGGAATCAAGTAAGGGGACCGCGCAATGCGCAAGCTCGCGAGCATCGCCGCGATCATGCTTCTGCCGTTGAGTGCCACGGCTTGTTTCGGTGGTGGCGGCGGCGGCTCCACCACCAGTGGCGAGGCGACCGGCCAAGTCACCTACTGGTTGTGGGACGCCAATCAGCTTCCCGCGTATCAGGCCTGTGCAGATGCCTTCCACGGCGCCAACCAGGACGTCACGATCAAGATCTCCCAGTACGGTTGGGACGACTACTGGAGCAAGGTGACTACCGGCTTCGTGTCCGGCACCGCGCCGGACGTGTTCACCGACCACTTGTCGAAATACCCGGAATTCGTCTCGAAGCAGCAACTCGCGCCGCTGGACGACTTCGTCAGCAAGGACAGCGTGCCGACGGACATCTATGAGTCTGGCTTGGCCGACCTCTGGAAGGGACCCGACGGCAAACGCTACGGTCTGCCGAAGGACTGGGACACCATCGCCGTCTTCTACAACAAGAAGATGGCAGCCGCAGCTGGCGTCACGGCCGACCAGCTCAATACCGCGGCGTGGAACCCCACCGACGGCGGGACGTACGAAAAGATCATCGCCAAGCTGACCGTCGACAAGAGCGGCAAGCACGGCGACCAGCCGGGATTCGACAAGAACAACGTGAAGACCTACGGGCTCGGACTCGCCGGCTCGGGCGGCGGATTCGGCCAGACCCAGTGGAGCATGTACGCATTCAGCAACGGCTGGCAGTTCAACGACCAGCCGACGTGGGGCAAGAAGTACAACTACGACGACCCCAAGTTCCTCGAGACCATCGGCTGGTGGCGCGGCCTGATCAAGAAGGGGTACATGCCGCCGTTGGAGAAGACGGTCGGGGTTGACGGCGGCCAGCAACTGGGTGCCGGCAACTACGCCCTGCTCACTGAGGGCTCGTGGAATACAGGTGCGCTCACCAGTCTCAAAGGCGTAAACGTCGGCATCGCGCCGACTCCGATCGGCCCCATCGGCAAGCGGGCCAGCATGTTCAACGGGCTTGGGGATTCGATCTGGACCGGGTCCAAGTCGATACCGGCGGCGTGGAAATGGGTAAAGTTCCTCGCCTCGCCACAATGCCAGGACATCGTCGCCGGTAAGGCCGTCGTTTTCCCGGCCATTACCGAGGCCGTGCCGAAGGCCGAGCAGGCGTTCAAGGCCAAGGGGGTCGACGTCAGTGCGTTCACTGTCCAGGTCAAGGACAAGACCACGCACCTCGCGCCGGTGACCGACCACGGCTCCGACGTCACGGCCATCATGACGCCCGCGATGGACTCGGTCGTCGGCTTCAAGTCGGACGTGAACTCGCTGGTGCAGGCCAACAAGCAAGTCAACCAGCTGTTCCAGTAGATCCATGACGCTCGCGCAGCCGGCTCGCCGCTACCGCCACCGAGGGATTCTCCTCGCGGTGGTGGCGGCGGGGCTCGCCGTGCGAGCCTGGCTGGCGTTCGTGGTATACCCGGGGCAGGGGTTCGCCGGTGACCTCGGGGACTTCTTCAGTTGGGCGCAGGGGATGGGCCAGCGCGGCCCGGCGCACTTCTATGCGGGGGACGCGACCGCGAACTACCCGCCCGTCTACCCACTTGTGCTGTGGGCCCTGTATGGGCTGAGCCGATCGGTCGGCGCGCTGCTCGGCATCGCGCCGGCGCAGGCGCTGCTGTGGCTTCTCAAGCTGCCGGCGATTCTAGCCGACGCCGTGGTGGCCTTGCTCGTCTACCGACTCGCGGGCAGATGGTTCGGCGGGTGGGCCGGGGTGTTCGGGGCCGCGCTTTACCTCGCCGTCCCGGTCACGTGGTACGACTCGGCGGTGTGGGGACAGGTTGACGCCGTGCTGGCCGCGGCCGCGCTGGGCGCGGTGGTCTGCCTCGTCGAAAGGCGGGACGTCGCCGCGGCCTCGCTGGCAGCGCTGGCGGTGCTGGTCAAGCCGCAGGGCCTGATCTGCCTGGTCGTGGTCGTCCCAGTGCTGGTCCGGCGGCACATGATCGAACAAATGCGCGGCCCGGACGGGATCCGCCGGCTCGTCATCGCCGCCGCCGCTGCCGGGCTCTGCATCAGCCTGGCGGTGCCATTCGACCTGGATCGCTTCGCGCCCCGGCTGCAAAGCGTGCCGGTGCTCGGGGATCTGGCGGGGCTGGGCGGTCTGAGC
>Ga0081539_10006750_pt1 | contig 10777 bp, 8 predicted proteins | sample TabmetS4T2R2_FD_71023 | JGI IMG/M metagenome (GOLD analysis project Ga0081539, IMG submission 71023) | Tabebuia heterophylla rhizosphere microbial communities from the University of Puerto Rico - S4T2R2 | ecosystem: Host-associated > Plants > Roots > Rhizosphere ... | reverse complement strand
GCACGTGCGACTCGCCGGACACGAGGAACTCGTCCATCTGCGTGACCCACGGACCCGCCGAGAGCCGACCCTCGCGAACGTGCCGCTCGAGCTCGTCCGCTCGCTCCGGCCGCCGCTCCAGGTAGTCGTCGATCATCGCCGTCTGCCCGTCGAGGTGGAAGTGGGGGAAGCCGCTCGCGGCGAGGTCCAGGAGCGTGTCCATCATCGCGACGAGCCGTTCGACGAAGACGTCGAACGGCTCGTACCACTCCCGATCCCAGTGGGTGTGGGGGACGATCGTCACCTTCACGTCCAGGAGGGTAGAGCCCCGGCGGCGTCCGGAGGGACGCGCGCGGTCCTTCCGTCGTCGGTGGTCAGGGGCTATCCTCCGAACGCGTGTTCGAGGACCTGAACCCGGAGCAACGAGCGGCCGTCCTGCACGGCGACGGCCCCCTGCTGATCGTCGCCGGGGCCGGAACCGGCAAGACGATGACGCTGGCGGCCCGCGTGGCCGCGCTCCTCGAGCGAGGCACGCGACCGGAACGGATGCTGCTGCTGACGTTCAGCCGGCGGGCGGCGCGCGAGATGCTCTCGCGGGCCGCTCGCCTCGCCGGCCCCGACGCGGGACGTGTCTGGGGCGGCACGTTCCACGCGATCGGGAACCGGCTGCTGCGCGTCCACGGCCGGGCCCTCGGCCTCTCGCCGGACTTCACCGTGCTCGACCAGGCCGACGGGGCCGACGTGATGAACCTCCTCCGGGACGAGCTGGGGTACTCCGGCCGCGAGCGGCGCTTCCCGCGGAAGGACACGCTCGCGTCGATCTACTCGCGCGTCGTGAACGCCGGCGAGCGGCTTCCTTACGTGCTCGCGCGCCATTACCCGTGGTGCCTGGACGAGGCCGAGGGGATCCGGGACATCTTCCGTGCCTACACGGAGCGCAAGCGCCGCCAGCACGTCCTGGACTACGACGACCTGCTGCTGTTCTGGAAGGCCCTCGCGACGTCCGAGATGACCGGTCCGCGGCTCGCCGAGACCTTCGATCACGTCCTCGTCGACGAGTACCAGGACACGAACTCGCTCCAGGCGGACATCCTGGAGGCGCTCCGGCCCGGTCCTTCGCAGAACCTCACGGTCGTCGGCGACGACGCGCAGTCGATCTACGGGTTCCGCGCGGCGACGGTGCGCAACATCCTGGAGTTCCCGCAACGCTTCGCGGACGCGACGATCGTGCGCCTGGAACGCAACTATCGGTCGACCGCGCCGATCCTCGGCGCCTCCAACGCGGTGATCGCGCTCAGCCCGCAGCGACACGAGAAGACGCTCCGCGCAACGCGTCCGGGCGCCGTGCGACCGATCCTCCGGGCGTGCCTCGACGAGGCCGAGCAGAGCGACGCCGTGTGCCGGGCGATCCTCGAGCATCGCGAGCGAGGCGTGGCGCTCAAGGAACAGGCCGTGCTGTTCCGCGCCGCGCACCACTCCGACCATCTCGAGGTCGAGCTCTCGCGACGCAACATCCCGTTCGTGAAGTACGGCGGGCTGAAGTTCGTGGAGGCCGCGCACGTGAAGGACGCGCTGGCGGCGATGCGGATCCTCGAGAACCCGCTGGACGAGGTGAGCTGGTTCCGGATCCTCCAGCTCCTGGAGGGGATGGGGCCGGCGTCCGCGCGCCGTCTGATGGAGGACCTCGGCGTCCGGCGGGGGGAGACCGCCGACGGTCCCTCACCGCTGCGGCGGTTCCTCGACGAGCCGATCGCCGTACCGAAGGCGTCGGCCGACGGCGTCCGCGAGCTCCGTCGGGTCCTCGAGGACTGCCTCACGCCGGGGCTTCCGCCGGCCGGACAGCTCGAGCGGCTGCGCGCGTTCCTGGAGCCGGTGATCGCCCGCGTCTACGACGCGGCGCCGGCCCGGATCCAGGACCTGCTCCAGCTCGAGCTCCTCGCGTCGGAGTCCCGGACGCGGGCCCAGTTCCTCGCCGACCTCACGCTCGACCCGCCGTCGTCCACGAGCGACCTCGCCGGGCCACCGCACCTGGACGAGGACTTCCTGGTGCTCTCGACGATCCATTCCGCGAAGGGCCTCGAGTGGAACGTCGTCCACGTGATCCACGCGGCCGACGGGATGATCCCCTCGGACATGTCGACGGGGGACGAGGACGAGATCGAGGAGGAACGCCGGCTCCTGTACGTGGCGCTCACCCGGGCTCGCGACGCGCTGCACGTGACGTATCCGCAGCGGTACTACCGGCGCCCGCGCGGCCTCGAGGACCCGCACGCCTTCTCGCAACGCTCACGGTTCCTCCCGGACGAGGTGCTCCTGCACTTCGACGTGGTCGGCCCCGCCGTCGTCGACGTCGAGGAGCCGGACGGAGCCGTCGAGGGCGTCGCCGAGGTCGACGCCTTCCTCGCCGGTCTCTGGGCCGAGTGACGGCCGGTACGCTGCCCGGCGTGGACGCCGTCCTGCTGGACCTCTACGACACCGTCGCCCGAACGCACTGGGGGCGCTTCTCGGAGCGGATCGCGGCCGAGCTGGGGATCGAGAAGCGGCATCTGTACCGGGCGTACGAGGTCACGCGCTCGGCCCGGGCGATCGGGACGTACAGGGATCAGGCGGGCGACATGACGGCCGTGGTCGAGGCCGCCGGGCTCGAGGCCTCGCCCGAGCTGATCGACCGACTCGTCGAGATGGAGCGCGCGTTCACGGAGACGGGCATCGAGCTCTGGGACGACGCGCTGCCCGTCGTGCGCGAGCTCCGTGAGCGCGGCGTCAAGACGGCGCTGATCAGCAACTGCTCCCACTCCACCCGGCCGATCGTCGACCGGCTCGGTCTCGAGGAGGCGTTCGACGCGATCGTGCTCTCGTTCGAGGTCGGGTCGCACAAGCCCGAGCCGGCGATCTACCGCGAGGCCCTGCGGGGCGTCGGCGGGGTGGCGCCGGAAAGCGCCGTCTTCGTCGACGATCAGACGGCGTACTGCGACGGCGCCGCGGCGTTGGGGATCCGGTCGTTCCTGATCGCGCGCGACGGCATCGACGGGATCGGGTCCGACGGCCACCGCGTGATCGAGGACCTGCGGCCGCTGCTAACCCTGGAGTGAGCCGCCGGCCGAGAGCTCCTCGGTGAGGTCCGTGACCTGCGAGGGCTTCGGGATGTCCACCTCGATCGGCTCGCCGTACGCCGAGTAGTCGACGCGGATCTCGATCGACGCGTCGACGTCCTCCCCGCCCAGCATCTCGCCGAGGTCCATCGAGATCGTCTGCCGCCTCGGCAACCCGTCGTCGTCGATCCAGATCTCGAACGGGATCCGCCCCTCGATGCCCAGCGCCTCGAACTGGTCGAGCGCCTGGCGGAGCGCGCGCGTCTGGGCCTGGTTCGCGTCCTCGCCGAGGATCGAGGGGAACTCCTCGACCACCCGCTGCAGATCGATCGTCCCGCCGTAGCGGGTCGTCGCCACCCCGTCGATCGTCTCGTCGCCGACCACCTCGACGTCGACGACGCCGGCGAACAACCCCGAGTAGGCCGAGGGGTCCACCATCCCGGCGCCGCCACCGAACTGGCCGGCCACCGACGGATCCATCTTCGAGGCGTCCAGGCTGATCCACTCGGTGGGTACGCCCTGCTGCCCGAACACGCTCGACCGCATGTACACGACGGGCCCGTCCACGATCATGTCCATCGAGCCGCCGAGCATCCCCAGGTCCATCGTGACGCTCGCCAGCCGGTGATCGGTGTCCACGTCGCCCTCGCCGCTGAACAAAAAGCTCTGCCCACCGGAGGACATCGACATCCGGAGCTCCTGATGGACGGTCCCAGCTTCGTACGAAGCCCGCATCGCGTCGAGGACGGCGGCCCGGGCGTCGATCGCCCGCTCGGGAGTCGCGGGCTCGTCGGCACAGCCGGCGAGGAGCACCGCCACGCACAGCGAGAGGAGGGTCCGGATCGGGGTCGTCTTCATACCGAGCATCATCGGCACGCCGACCCCTCGCCTCGAGGATCGACCCGTGCCCTGGTCGCCAGTGGTCATCGAAGGTCGTCGAGGGCGTCGGCGACCGTCTTCCGGATGCCCGTCACGAACGGCACCTCGACCTTCGCGTAACGACGGCTCTCCGAGTCGCGGAGCCGCCGGATGCAGTCCACGAGGGCGTCCAGCTCGTCGGTCTCGAAGGCCAGGATCCACTCCCAGTCGCCGAGCCCGAAAGCGCTCGTCGTGTTGGCGAGCACCTGGGGGTACTCGCGTCCCAGCGAACCGTGCTCCGCGAGGAGCCGGCCGCGCTCCTCCCGAGGCAGGAGGTACCACTCCGGCGTCCGGACGAATGGGTAGACGCAGAGGTACGTGCGCGCGGCCTCCCCCCGGACGAAGGCCGGCGCGTGATCGTCGGTGAATTCCGCGGGCTTCACCATCCCGAGGAACGTCCAGACGGGATCGAGGAGGTCGCCGGCGCGGGTGCGCCGGAACTCGACGAGGAACCGCTGGAGGTCGTCCGCGGTGCGGCCCGTCAGCCACAGCACGAGGTCGACGTCACCGCGGAACCCGACCGTGGAGTACGTGCCGCGGACGTCGACGCGACCGGCCCATCCCTTGTACAGCTCCTCGATCTCGTCGGCGGCGTCGCGATGGGCGTCGTCGTCGAGCAGCTCCGCCCGCAGATCGGGGCTCGCGGCGAAGACCGGGTACATCGCGAAGATCGTGTCGGTCACGCGGGCTCCTTCCGAGGCTCGCCGACCGCGGCGAGCACCTGCTCGGCGGTCGCTCCGGCCGCCCGGACGATGTCGGACACGCCGACGCCGTCGAAGTCACAGCCGACCACGAAGATACCGTCGGGCAGCCGATCGCGGATGCGACGGACGCGATCCAGGTGTCCGACCTCGTACTGGGGCATCGTGCGTACCCATCGGTGCACTCGGGACGCTTCGGGCTCCGGGAGGTCGAGCACGGCGGAGAGATGCCGGGCGCAGGCGGCGACGATGTCGTCGTCCGACTCGCCGACGACGTCCTCGTCGCCGTCGGCGCCCACGAAACAGCGGACCACTGCGCGGTCCCCGTACGCGGGATCCGGCCATTTCCGCGAGAGGAACGAGGCGGCCGTCATCGGGGCGGCGCCGCGGGGGACGACGAACCCGGTGGCGTCGGGCAGCGCGTCCGCGCTGCCCGACGGGTAGACCAGGAAGACGACGGCGGTCGACACCGACCGGATCCGGACCAATTCGTCGGGCGCCGCGGCGGCGAGGATCGCCGCGGCGGCGCCCGCACGACAGGCCAGCACCACGGCGTCGACAGCTTCCACGCCGTCGCGCAGCCGCACCTCGTGCGCGTCGACGCCCACGACCTCGGCCCGCGTGACGACGCGGTCGCCGAGCGAGATCAAGAGCGCGTCGACGAGCCGGCGCATCCCGCCGGACGGGCGAGCGAACATCGGGCCCGCGTCGGCCCGGTGCGCAGCCCGCTCCGCGGCCTGCGCCCCCCGGATCAGGCTGCCCTGCGACGCCTCCCAGTCGACGAGCTCCGGGAACGTCGCATCGGCGGACAGCCGATCGACGTCGCCGGCGTGCAGCCCCGCGAGCAGCGGCGCGATCGCCCGGTCCGTCGCCTCGTCCCCGAGGCGACGGCGGAGCAGCTGCCCCAGCGTCTCCTCTCCTCGGCGCGCGGGCCGCGTGCGGATCACGAGATCCGCGAGCGCGCGCGCCCGTCCCCGACCCGAGAGTCCCGGCCAGCGAAGGACGTCGCCGACGTCCCCGGGGATCCCGAACGGCGTCCCGCGCAGGTACGGCACGAGCCCCGAGGACGTCCAGAGCAGCGCGCCCGTCGCGCCCGGCGACTCCAGCGGGACCCCCAGCTCACGGCTCAGCGCGACGCCCCAGGGCTTCCGCGCCGCGAACGCATCGGGCCCCGGTTCGACCTCCACGTCGCCGACGGCGATCGTGGGCGCGATCACCCCGCCGATGCCCGCGTCGCGCTCGACGACGATCGTGTCGACCCCGCTGCGGACGAGCCGGTCGGCGGTCGCGAGCCCGGCGATGCCGCCGCCGACGACGGCGACGCGGGCGCTCACCGGACCTCGACGGCGGCGAGGTGATCGCGAACCACGTCCGCGAGCGCGTCGAGGAACGCCGGGTCGTCGTTGGGCATCCGGGTGCGTTCGAAACGGATCCCGGCCTCGTCCGCGACCCGCTTCGCCTCCACGTCGAGGTCGTACAGCGTCTCGAGGTGATCGGCCACGAACCCGGCGGAGCAGACGACCACCGCCCCGCGGCCGGCCAGGGCGGCCTCGAGGATCGACGCCTCGACCGGCGGACCCCACCACGGGTCCGATGTGCGCCCGGCGCTCTGCCACGCGATCGCATGGGCGGGCAACGCGAGCTCCGCCGCGACGAGGTCGGCCGTCTCCTGCAGCCCGTCGCGGTACCGGCACGAGTCGTCGCAGTCGCACGTCTTGCACCGGAGCGTCCCGTCGGCGACGACGCGCGTCGGGAGCGAGTGCGCCGTGAAGAGCACGAGCGCACGCTCGCGTTCATCCGGTGTGAGGCGGGCGAGCGCCTCCTCGACGCGACCCGACAGGAACCGCACGAACGACGGATGGTCGTGGAAGCTCCGGACGAACGTGATCGCCGGACCGCCGCCCTCGAGGGCGACGTTCACCCGCTCGACGTACGTCTCGACGGACATCCCGGACCAGTGGGGCGCCATCACGATCCCCACGGCGCGTTCGATCCCGTCCCGGCGCATCCGCTCGACCCCCTCCGGGATGAACGGCGGCGAGTGCTTCATGCCGAGGTACGCGCGGAACCGAACGTCGCCCTCCGACAGGCGCTCGGCGAGCCCATCCGCCTGCGCCCGCGTCGTCTCCAGGAGCGGGAAGACGTTCCCGATCGCCGCGTAGCGCTCTCGGAGCTCCGCGAGGTGCTCAGGTGACGGGGTTCGCCCACCGCGGATGTCGGTGTAGTACCGCTCGATGTCCTCGGGACCCGACGCCGTCCCGTACGCCATCACCAGGAGACCGACCGTGGAGGTCACGAGCTCGTCCGCTCGCTCTCCCGGTGCACCAGCTCGACCAGTCGCTGGAGATGCTCGACCGGGGTCTCCGGCAGCACGCCGTGGCCGAGGTTGAAGACGTGCCCCGGCCGACCGCCGGCGCGGGCCAGGACGTCCCGCGCCTTGGACTCCACCACGTCCCAGGGACCGAGCAGAGCGGCCGGGTCGAGGTTGCCCTGGATCGCCCGATCGTGACCGATCGCCACCCACGCCTCGCCCAGCGGCACCCGGTGATCGACGCTCACGGCGTCGACGCCGGCATCGGCGAACGCGGCCAGGAGGTGGCCCGTCCCCACGCCGGAGAGGATCACCGGCACCGCGAGGTCGCGGATCCCGTCGATGATCGACGCCGTGTGAGGCAGGACCGCCCGCCGCAGGTCCTCCGCGTCGAGGGCGCCGACCCACGAGTCGAAGAGCTGCACCGCGCCGGCGCCCGCCTCGATCTGCGCCCGGAGATGGGCCACCGCGATCCCGGCGAGCCGTCCGAGCAGCTCGTCGAAGACGCGCGGCTCGCGGTAGAGGATCGACTTCGTCCGGGTGAGCGACCGACTGGGGCCGCCTTCGACGAGGTAGGTCGCGAGCGTGAAGGGCGCGCCCGCGAAGCCGATCAGCGGCACGTCCAGCTCCTTCACCACGAGGCGGACGGCCTCGGCCACCCACGGCTCGTCCACGTCCGGCTCCAACGGCCGCAGGCGCTCGACGCCACGGGGATCGCGGATCGGCTCGTCGACGACCGGTCCGCGCCCCGCCTGGATCCGGACCGGCACCCCGACGGCCGCGAGCGGCACGACGATGTCGGAGAAGAGGATCGCGGCGTCGACCGGCATCCGCCGGAGCGGCTGCAACGTGAGCTCCGTCACGTCGTCCGGCCGACGGCAGGTCTCCAGGATGTCCTCGGCGCCGCGGAGCGAACGGTACTCGGGGAGGTACCGGCCGGCCTGTCGCATGAACCACACCGGGGTGCGATCGACGGGCTCCCGCCGGAGCGCACGGAGCACGCGTTCGTTCGCTCGGGTCCCCTCCACGCTGGGAAGGATACGGAGCGCTAGCGAGCGACCGTCGGGGCGGGACGGTGCACGTGGAGCGATTCCGCGAGCGCATCCTCCGCGTTCGGCGGCAGGGGGCGTGGGAACCGGATCCGGAACGCCGCGCCGCCGCTCGGCGCCTCGTCCAGCTGGACCTCGCCGCCCATCGCCTCGACCAACCCCTGGACGACCGAGAGCCCGAGACCCAGCCCCTGTCCGTTGATCGAGTCCAATCGCTCGAACCGGTCGAAGACGCGCTCACGGTCGGCCTCGGCGATCCCTCGTCCGGAGTCCAGCACCGAGAGGGTGACGGCCTCCTCGTCCACCGCGACCTCGATCCGGACCGGCGGGCGACCGTACTTGAACGCGTTGTCGATCAGGTTGTCGAGGATCCGACGGACGTACTCGCGGTCGCAGACCACGACCGCGTCGTCGGGGGCCGCCACGTCGACGTGGCGATCGACGACGCCGTGGTCGGCGGAGGCCTCGCGCACCACCTGCGACAGGTTCACGGCCTCGAGGCGCCGCACCGAGTCACCGCGCTCGAGCTCGGCCGCCGAGAGCAGGTCCTCCACCATGCTGCCCAGCCGGAGCGCCGAACGCTCCACGATGTCGTCCAGCTCCGGACGGTGCCGATCCATCTCGGGTCGCCGTGACGACGTCACCGCCCCGATGATCGAGGCGATCGGGCTGCGGAGCTCGTGGCTCACGAGCGCCACGAACTCGCTCTTCAACCGGTTCAGATGGGTGAGCTCCGCGACGTGCTCGCGCTCGGTCTCGTACAGGCGAGCGTTCGCGATCGACGCCGCGGCCTGCTCCCCGAAGAGGGAGACCGCGCGCAGGTCGAACTCGCTGAACACGCGGTCGCCCGTGGCGTTCACGTTCAGCACGCCGAGAAGCTCCCCACGGTGGATCAGCGGCGCGCTGATCGCGCTCGCCACCGGCTCGGCGTGGGGGACCAGACCGGGGAAATCGGCGGGATCGGCCTTGCCGTGGATCAGCAGCGCCTCACGCGTCTGGGCGACATGCCCGGCGATGCCTTCGCCCAGGCTGACGCGCGCGCTCTCCGCCCCGGTGTTCCCGCGGACGCACGCCACCGCCAGCTCGTCGCCCTCGAGCAGCATCACCGAGCCGCTGTCGGCCGAGAGCAGCTCGACGGCGCTGCCGAGGATCGACTCGAGCACGACCGACAGCTCGAGGATGCCGTTCATCGCCTTGCCCGCGTCGAGCAGGAGCTCGACCTCTCGGAGCCGGTTGGACAGCGCGGTGGTCAGCACACGCTCGTCGATCAGCAGCCGCGACAGCTTGCGGAGGTGCCGCTCCTTCTCGACCGCGTAGATGCAGAAGGCCATCGACAGAAGGACGACGGCGATCCGCATCACCGGCGTGCTGCTGAACGCCCTCGTCGCCGTGGTGTTCCAGGTGGAGACCACGACGAGGCCCACCGAGATCGAGACCAGCAGGACGGCCGTCAGGAGCCACAGCTGGAGCCGGCGTCGCTCGACCGCTTCGAGGGAGGGCGTGCGGAAATCACGCAGGCCCGCCACCCGGGCCTCGCGCTCGATCCGCTCCGTGACCTGCTCCTCGATCTCCAACGCGGTCCCCTTGGGGGTGCATCGGAAGCCTGATGGACGAGGTTGAGCGGCCTCCCGGGGCGCCAGCCGATCGTCGAGCGGGCGAACCGGAGCGGCCTCAGGGGATGGAGAGCGGGAGGAGTGGGATTCGAACCCACGAGCGAGTCGCCCCGCTAACGGTTTTCAAGACCGTCGCCTTCGTCCGCTCGGCCATCCTCCCGAGCGCATGCTACCGGCGGCCTAGCGGTCGTCCTCGGGGTAGTCCTCCGAGTCGTCCTCGCCGAGGATGCCGCGACGGAGCCATCCCACGAATCCCGCTCGTTCCAAGGGCGCCCCCCAGACCATCGCCTCCTCGGACCCGTACCCACGCTCGATCTTCCCGTCCGAGGAGTCCCCTTCGGCCTCGTCCCGATCGATCTCGGCTGGGAAGTTCCGCAGATCGACCAGCTCCTCCCGGGCCGCCAGGTCGACGACGGGAGCCGTCGGCGCCTCTGCCTCGTCCTCGTCGGGCTCACGGAAGCGCTCGCGATACAGCGCCAGATGTCGCTCGGCATCGTCCGCACGGAGCCGTGCCTCCATCGCGAGCTCCGCCTCGGCGCGTGCGCGCTCCACGGCGACATCTCGTTCTCGCTCCAGCCGCTCCGCTCGCGCCCACGCGACCGTGGAGGAGGCGAGCTCCTCGGACAGGGTCGTCAGATCGGATTCGAGGTCGCTCGCCTTCGAACGCACCTCCTGCAGCGCGGCGCGGGTGCTCACGAGCTCGGCGCGCTCCTCGCGGAGCCGTTGCTCCGCCTCGGCCGCCGCGGCCTCCGCCCTCGATCGGGCGGTCTGCGACCGAGCGAGCTCCTGCGCGACCGAGTCGAGCTCCCTCATCCTGGAGTCGAGGTCGGCCAACCGCATGTCGGCGCCGGCCAGCCGAACGGTCAGCGTCGCCTCGTGCTCGCGTGCCCACGACAGCATCGCGTCGAGCGCTCGGAGACGCTGCTCCGCCTGCCGCAGCACCTCGATCCCCTCGCGCCACCCGCTCACATCCGGCGTGCCGGCCTCCAGCCGCGCCCGCAGCTTGCCCAGGTGCTCGAGGAGTTGCTCCGAGGCAACGGACGTCGGTTCGGCTTGGCCCGAACCCTCCCCACCGGGCATAGCGCTTTCGTCCATCCGCCGCAGCGTACGCCCC
>Ga0081539_10006749_pt1 | contig 10780 bp, 10 predicted proteins | sample TabmetS4T2R2_FD_71023 | JGI IMG/M metagenome (GOLD analysis project Ga0081539, IMG submission 71023) | Tabebuia heterophylla rhizosphere microbial communities from the University of Puerto Rico - S4T2R2 | ecosystem: Host-associated > Plants > Roots > Rhizosphere ... | reverse complement strand
GCGCCGCGTTGGTGGCCAGTTTCGCCGGCTTCGGACGCCGGGCCGCCCGCTCGGCATGCCACTGCGCGGTGGTCGCACGATACTCCAGACCGCCACTCCGCGTCGCCGCATTCCGCCGCAGCTCGCGCGAGATCGTCGATGCCGCCCGCCCCAGACCACGGGCGATCTCACGCACGCCTTGGCCCTGTGCCCGACATAACGCGATCTCCTCGCGCTCCGCAAACGACAGATACCGCCCCGACCGTGGCTTCGATCCGCGCCCCAGCGTTGATGGTGCCATGCCGCCCGCCCCCCGAAACCAGCGGGACCCTACCGGCGGCGATACCCCCACGCCGATTGCCGCCTCCTCGCTCGACACGCCCGCCGCGATCAACGTCCAGAACCGGCGCCGCTCTTCGCGCATCGCCACCCCTGGCCGACCAGGGGAGTGCAGTTTTGCTCGCAGCGCTCGGTCTGAACGTCGCTTGCCGGTCCTCATCGCAACCCCTTCCGTCAACGTGTTGCGACGACCACGTGAATCCACCCTGGACACCGGGGGCGGAGTGAACTCCGCCCCCGGACCCCCACCTCCTTTTCTTGGATACGGGGAAGCGTGGAGAGGCCCGATTAGCGCGGCGTGACCACCGGGAACATCGGCTGGAAGACATCGAGCAGCGCAAAGAGACGCGCCGGCATTGTGGCATCGCCCGTCGCCTGCGCTTCGCCCGCGGCGACGATCTCCTCGAAATTCGCGGTGCCGGCCACGACGCGGTCGAAGGCATCGCGCGTCGTCGCGACGCTGGCATCCGGCGCCGCGGAGGGCTTGCCGATGCGCTGGGTCAGCGTCGCATTCTCCAGGTTCTGCGCGACCACCTCGCCGCGATCGGCGAAATGCCAATCGATGCGCCAGCACAGCCCCGCCGCCTTCTCCGCGTTCAGCCGCACACCCAGCCAGTCGAACACCACCTCGGTCGCGAGCGCCGGCAGCATGTCGCTGCGCAGGAAGCCGATCGGGCGCGATTCGCGGATCCCGCCGCGCAGCTCCTGCGCAGCCAGGAGATAAGCGTTGCGCCAGGTGGCGTTCTCGGCCTGGTAGCCGAGCTGCTCATAGGCATCGGCGAGCAACTCGCGCGCCGGCTGATCCGTCGGGTCGGCGAAGACGAGCTGGTTCATCAGCTGCGCCACCCAGCGATACTCGCCGCGCGTGAAATCGGCGCGCGTACGTTCCAGCACCGCCTCGCGCGGGCCGAGATACTCCATGAGCTTGCGCGCGGCCTCGGCCGGCGGCAGCGGGTTGAGGTTGGCGGGATTGCCGTCATACCAGCTGAGGTAGCGTTGATAGACCGCCTTCGCATTGTGGCTGACCGAGCCGTAATAGCCGCGGCAAGCCCAGTCGTGGGCCAGGCTTTCGGGCAGCGACAGCCGCTCCGCGATCTCGGTCGGGCGCATGCCATGGGCGGCGAGGCGCAGCGTCTGATCGTGGATGTGCTTGTAGAGGTCGCGCTGGCGCGCGAGGTAGGCGAGCAGCCGCTCGCGTCCCCAGATCGGCCAATGGTGCTGGGCGATCAGGATCTCCGCCTCCTCGCCGAACAGCTCCATCGAGGTCGCGATGGCGTTGGACCAGATCCGCGTGTCGCGCGCCTGGGCGCCGCGCAACGGAATGAAATTGTGCAGATGGCGCGTGGTGTTCTCCGCCATGTTCAGCACGCGGTGCCGTGGCAGGTAGATGTGCATCTCCGCCGGCGCCTCGGTCTGCGGCGCCATCTGGAACACCATTTCCACGCCGTCCATCACGCGGCGCTCGACCGGCTGCACGATGAGGTCGGTGGGCGGCAGCAGGGTGGAGGTGCCGGCGCCGGTGCGCTTGCCGAGACCGGCATCGACCTGGCCGCGCTCGCCGCGCAGCAGCGCGCCGCCGAACTGGAAATGCGCGCGGCGCAGCATGGGAATGCCGGCGAGCACCATCTCGGCGCCCAGCTCCTCCATGAAGCCATCGGGTGCGACGACCGCGACGCGCCCCTCGCGCACGTCTTCCAGTGAGGCGACGCCCCGCGCGCCGCCGTAATGGTCGGCATGGCTGTGGGTGTAGACCAGCGCGCTGACCGGCCGCTCGCCGCGATGGGCACGGTACAGCGCCAGCGCTGTCGCGGCGGTTTCGGCGTTGGTGAGCGCATCGATGACGATGATGCCGCGCTCGCCCTCGACGATGGTCATGTTGGCGAGATCGATGCCGCGGATCTGGTAGACGCCTGGCGTGACCTCGAACAATCCGTTGGCCATGTTCAGCCGGGCGAGGCGCCAGAGGCTGGGATTCACCTCGGGCGGTGCGCTTTCGCGCCCGAGGAAGGCGTAGTCGTTGAGGTCCCAGACCAGCTTGCCCTCCGCGCCGCGCACCACGCCCTCGGGCAGCGGCGCGATATGCCCGCGCTTCGCGTCCTCGAAGTCCTGCGTGTCGTGGAAGGGCAGCGCGCCGAGCACCGCACGGTTGGCGGTGGCGGTGGCCTCGGTCGCGGGCTTCGGTGCGGTGGGCATCATCTTCTCCTCAACGAGCCGAGCCACCTTCTCAACGCGACAACGGCGGGTCACTTGAGGGTGCGGCGGCCACCCGCGCCAAGTAGCCAAAAAAAGGAGGGTGGGGTTCGGGGAGGGAGTTCATCTCCCTCCCCGATCTTTCACAGCGCCAGGTTGCGTTCGCGCACCACGCGGCTCCAGAATTCGTGCTGCTCGGCGAGGAAGGCGGCGAATTCCGTGGGAGTCTCGACCACAGGTTCCAGCCCGTCCTCGCGGATCAGCCGCTGGATCCGCTCCGACGCCGCCACGCCCCGCACATCGGATGCGATGCGCTCCTGCAGCGCGGCCGGCACTGCGGCAGGCGAGAGGAAGCCGTAGAAGGTCCGCGCCATCACGCTCGGGTAGCCCAGCTCGGCCATGGTCGGCACCTCGGGCGCGGTGGCGTTGCGCTGCGGCTGCGCGATCGCGATGGCGCGGATCCTGCCTTCGCGGGCGAAGCGCATCGAGGTGGTGCTGTCGAACAGCGCGTTGATGTGGCCGGCGATCAGGTCGGTCAGTGCGGGGCCGCTGCCGCGATAGGGCACGTGCAGGATCTCGATGCCGGCGGCCCAGGCCAGCAGCTCGGCGGCGATGTGCGGCGAGGAGCCCATGCCGGAGGAGCCGAAGCGCAGCCGGCCGGGATTGGCCTTGGCCCACGCCACCAACTCCTGCATGTCGCGCGCCGGCACGGAGGGATGCACATAGAGCACGCCGCCGCCCAGCGCGACGCGGCAGAGCGGCGCCAGCGCGCGCGGATTGTAGGGCAGCTCCTTCAGCATGATCGGGTTGGTGACGATGCCGAAGCTCGCCATCAGCAGGGTGTAGCCATCGGGTGCGGCGTGCGCGACCGCGGCGGTGCCGATCGCTGTTGCACCGCCGGGCTTGTTGCTCACCACCACCTGCTGACCCCAGAGCTCGGTGAGGCGCGGGGCGAATTCGCGGGCGTAGCGGTCGGTCGGGCCGCCGGCGGCATAGGGCACGACGAGCTCGACGCTGCGCTGCGGCCAGTTCGGCTGCGCTCCGCCCTGCGCCAGGGCGGGCGAGGCGAGGAGGGTCGCGAGCAGAGCGCGGCGGCGCATGGTCAGCGCCCCTTAAAGACCGGCGTGCGCTTCTCGAGTGTGGCCTTGCGGGCTTCCAGCGCGTCCTCGGTCTTGCTGAGCTCGTAGGTGAAATTCTGCTCGAAGCGGTAGGCGTCCTTCGCCGGCATCAGCTCCACCATGTTGCAGCTGAGCTTGGCGTATCTGATGCCGAGCGGCGCCTTGCCGGCGATCTCGGTAGCGAGCGCCATCGCTTCCTCGAACAGGCGCTCGCGCGGCACGCAGGCTTCGATGACGCCAAGCCGATAGAGCTCGGCGGCGGACAGGCGCTGGCCGGTGAACATCATGCGCCGCGCCTTGGACTTGCCGACCAGCTGGTTGAGCATCGCGGCGCCGCCGGCGAGGCCGACATCGATCTCCGGCATGCCGAACACCGCGTTCTCGCTCGCCAGCATGATGTCGCAGGAGGCGGCGAGGCCGAAGCCGGCGCCGAGTGCCGCGCCGTTCACCGCGGCGATCACCGGCTTGGCGCATTCCTTGATCGCGTTGCCGGTCTCGCGGGTCAGGCGGTTGTGCCACCAGTACTGGCCGGGGGTGTTGGGATCCGGCCGCTGCTTGAGGTCGGCGCCGGCGCAGAACACGTCGCCTTGCGCGGTCAGCAGCACCACGCGGATGTCCTCGCGGTCGGTCGCCTGGTCCATGATCTCGATGATGCGGTTGCGCATGTCCCAGTTCACCGCGTTGACCGGCGGGCGGTTCAGCGTGGCGACCGCGACGTAGTCGCGGACCTCCAGGGTGACGACATCCTCGCTCATGGCTCCCTCCCTTACGTCTCAAAGATTCGTCGTGGTGACGCCGCCATCCACCGTCAGCACCTGGCCGGTGACGAAGCTCGCCTGGTCGGTGGCGAGGAAGCAGGTCGCCTTGGCGATGTCCTCCACCGTGCCGAGCCGCCCGAGGGGGGTGCGCGCGATGCGCTTGCGGTCCCGCTCCTCGTTGCGGTGCTTCGCGGTGCCTTCGGTCGGCACGGCGGAGGGCGCGATCGCGTTCACCCGGATGTTGCGGGCGCCGAGCTCGGCGGCGGCCGCGCGGGTGATGCCCATCACCCCGGCCTTGATGCCGCTGTAGACGATGGAGGCGGGTGCCGATTGCAGCCCCGCCACCGAGGCGATGTTGACGATGGCGCCGCCGCGCTCCGGATGCATGACCTCGGTGGCGGCCTGGATGCCCCAGATCACCGCCTTGAACCCGATCTCCAGCATGCGGTCCACGGTCTCGGGCGCGATGTCCGGCACCGCCTGGTAGCGCACCCAGGCGGCATTGTTGATCAGGATGTCGAAGCGGCCGAGGCGCTCGGCGAGGCCGAGCACCGCGGTGCGCATGCCCTCGCGCGCGGCGACGTTCTGCACCACGCCGAAGGCGCGGCCGCCGGCGGCGGCGATCGACGCCACCGCCGCCTCGACGAATTCCGGCTTGAGGTCGTTGACGCCGACCACCGCGCCCATCGCCGCGAGGCGGCGCGCCGTGGCGTGGCCGATGCCATGGCCGGCGCCGGTCACCAGCGCGACGCGGCCTTCCAGCATGCCGGCGATGCCCTGTTCCTGCGTTTCCATCCCGTGCCTCCGGCGATCAGTTGGCGTCGATCAGTGCCGCCGCGACGGCCTCGCGCAGCCGTGCCGCCTCGCCCTGCGCTTCCAGTGCGCGGATGCGGCGCAGATGGCGGTGCACCGGCACCTCCCAGGTGAAGCCCATGCCGCCATGCGCCTGGATCGCCGCCTCGGCGATCAGCGGCCCGTGCGTCGCCGCGGCGAGGAAAGCGGCTTGGCGCACCAGGACCGCGTCCTCCTCCTCGCAGGATGTCGCGCGGGCGATGCAGCCGCGCATGCCCTCGAGCGCCAGCTTCTGGCGCGCGAGCAGGTGCCGCATGGCCTGGTTCGCGACCAGCGGCTTGCCGAATTGGCGGCGGTTGGTGGCGTGCTCGACCGCCATGACGAGCGCGGTCTCGGCGGCGCCGAGGATGACCGCGGCGCGCAGCAGCAGCGCCTCCTCGGCGAGCGCCGCCCAGGCCGCGCCATCCAGCTGGCAGCAAGGCGCGCCGCCGCTGAGCGTCACGCGCTGCTCGGGCACGGTCTCGTCAAGGGTGACGGAATCGGCGATGGCGAGCGCGGTGGCGGGCAGCAGCGCCGCGCCATCGGCGAGACGCACCAGGATCCAGTCCGCCCCCTGCGCCATCGGCGCGCGGCCGACGACACCGGTGAGGTCGTCGCGCGCGATGCCGGCCCAGGCGATGCTGCCGCGCGCCTCGCCCGCGATCAGCGCGGCGGCGACCTCCGGCGCCGGCGCCGCGAGATGCCGCGCCAGCAGCACGGTCTCCAGCAGCGGGAAGGCGAGGTCGCCCGCCCCCGCCGCCTGCAGCAGCGGCAACGCGAAGCGCAGCTCGAGCGCAAGCCCGCCCACCACCTCCGGCGCCGCCACGCCCAACAACCCGTCCTGCGCCAGCCGCGCCGCGCAGGCCGCTTCGTCCAGCCCCTCGCAGGCCGCCACCGCACGCGCGGCGCTCGCCGCGAAATCCCGCGGATCGAGCCCGCCCTGGATCGCGTCCATCCTCACTTCCCCCGCGGCAGTTGCAGCACGCGATCGGCGATGATGGCGAGCTGGATCTCGGTGGTCCCGGCGTAGATCGTTTCCGCGCGTGCGCTCAGATAGATGTCCTGGAAGCGCTTCTGGGCCGCGGTCACCGCGGGCGTCGCATCGGGGCTCGCCAGCGCCAGCATCTCCAGGGCGAGGGCGGCGAAACGCTGATGCGCCTCGCTCCAGTGCAGCTTCATCAGGCTGCCGCGCGCGCCGATCGGCTCGCCCGCAAGCAGCGCCTCGACCACCGGCTCGACATGGCCCTTCACCATCTCGATATCCACGCGCGTCGCGGCGAGGCGCTGGCGCCAGGCGCCGTCCTGCAGCAACGCGGCGAGCGCCGGATCCTGCCGGCAGGCGGAGACCAGATGGCGCAGCTCGTTCTCGAAGCGCCAGGCGCGATACATGCGGTTGGTCGCGCGCTCGATCGCCAGCACGCGGATCGCCGCGTTCCAGCCTTCGTCCGGCGCGCCCAGCGCGTCCTCGGGCGCGACCGGCACCGCGTCGAAGAAGACCTCGGCGAAGCTCTCCTTGTCGTTGATCTGGCGGATCGGCCGCACGCGGATGCCGGGGCTGTCCATCGGCACGGCGAACAGGGCGAGGCCCTTGTGCCGGTCCTCGAGCGGGCCGGTGCGCGCCAGCAGCAGGCAGCGCTGCGACTTGGCGGCGCCGCTGGTCCAGATCTTCTGGCCGGTGATGCGCCAGCCGTCGCCGTCGCGCACCGCGCGGGTGCGCAACGCGGCGAGGTCCGATCCGGCCTCCGGCTCCGAGAAGCCCTGGCACCAGATCTCCCGCATCTCCAGGATCGCGGGCAGGTAGCGGCGCTTCTGCGCCTCGGTGCCGATGGCGAGGATGATCGGCCCCGCCAGCTCCTTGCCGATCGAGTTCACGCTTTCCGGCAGCGCCAGCCGGCCGATCTCCTGATTGGCGATGAGATGCTCGCGCAGGGTGCGGCCATGGCCGCCATAGGCGCGCGGCCAGGTGATGCCGGCGAGGCCAGCGCGGTGCATCGCCGCTTCCCAGGCGAGGCACTGCGCCAGGGCGGGCGGCGCGTAGTCCGGCTGGTCGGCGAGAAAGCCCGGTGGGACATTCGCCGCGAGCCAGTGCCGTGCATGGGCGCGGAAGGCCTCGCCCGTGAGGTCGTGCAGCGCGCCGTCCATCACTCCCCGGTGCTCCTCTCCTTCCCGCGCATCCACCGTGTCGTCCAGGCAGCACTGTCCGACCGGTCAGTCGGCACATTGATACCTAATGACGAGGCGCGTGGCAACAGCACGAACGCCGGACAGGCTGTACCGACCACTCGGTCAGCATAGTTGCGCGGCGCCGGATGGCGGCGGACGCGCCCGTCACCTCGCCTTCAGGCCATGGAAGATCATGTCGAAGAAGGCGTCGGCGATCTGCGCCGCCGACATGCCCTTCTCCGGCCGGTACCAGCGATGCATCCAGTTGAGCGAGGACAGCACGAGCCGCCCCGCCAACGGCACATCCAGGGCGCGGATCTCGCCCGCCGCGATCGCGTCCTGGATCAGGCTGCGCAGCAGGCCCTCATAGCGGTCGCGCCACATCATGCGCTCCCTCTGCCGGCGCTGCTCGGGGTCGTTCCAGAAGGCGCCGGTGGAGGCGATCCAGGCCCAGCGGTAGCGCTGGAAATACTCGCCCGTCGCGGTCATGAAGCTGCGGATGCGCGCAGAGGGTGGGGCGCCCTCCGGCAGCCGGTCGAATACGAATTGATAGAGTTCCCGCGTCGAGCCCAGGGTGATGCGCGCGAAGATCTCGTCCTTGTCGGCGAAGTGGTGATAGAGCAGGGACTTCGAGATCCCGCAGGCTTCCGCGATGTCGCGCATCGAGGTGCCGTCATAGCCATTCGCCGCGAACAGGCGCGCGGACTCGGACAGGATCTGCAGCATGCGCTCCGTGGTGTCGCCGGCATCTCCCGCCGGAATTCTCGCCGCCGCCCGCGCCATCGCACTTCTCCGCCGCCATCGGCCCGTCCACCATGCCGGGGCCTTCCGCGCGATCATTGACCAAACGGTCAGCCCCCGCCACTGCCGCAGGGGCGGGCGTGCGGCCGGCGCCGGCGAGGGCCGCGCCAGCCCCGCCGCCGCGGCCGGTCCGTCTCCCGGCGCAGCGGACCGACCGGCCGGTTACCGTGCCGGCGCGCCCCCCGGCGGCATCCGCTCGACCAGGAAATCCAGGAACACCCGCGTCTTGGCCGGCAACAGGCTGGTCTGGCGGAACACCGCATAGATGCCGAGCTCGAAGCCGGTGTTCGTCGCGCTGAGATGCGGCAGCACCCGCACCAGCGTTCCCGCCTCCAGCGCATCGCGCACGGTGTAGTCGTCGAGCAGCGCGATGCCGTGCCCGGCCAGCGCCATCTGCCGCAGCACCTCGCCATTGTTGCTCGCGAAGCGCGACCCGATGCGGATCTCCTCCAGCGCGCCATCCCGCAGGAAGCGCCAGACGACGTCATCGGGGTTGAGCCAGTAGGTCAGGCAGTGATGCGCCATGAGGTCGCGCGGCGCGGCGAGGGGCGGCATGCGGGCGAGGTAGTCCGGGCTCGCCACCAGCACGCGCTCGCTGCGCAGCAGCCGCCGCTGCATCAGCTGCGCCTCGGGCGGCGGGCCGATGCGCAAATCCACGTCGATGTCCTCTTCGATCAGCCGCGCCGGATGCTCCGACAGCCGCAGCTCGACCCGAAGCTCCGGGTAGCGCGACTGGAATTCGGGGATCAGCGGCGTCACCACCCGCATGCCGAACATCAGCCGCGAATGCACCCGGAGCGTCCCGCGCGGCGTCGCCTGCAGCGCCATGGCCGCCGCTTCGGCCTCGGCGATGTTCTGCAGGATCGGCTCGAGCCGCGCGAGATATTCCCGCCCAGCATCGGTCAGCGCCAGGGTGCGGCTGGTGCGGTTCAGCAGCTGCGTGTTCAGCGCCGCTTCCAGCGCCGCGATCTGGCGCGACACCGAAGCGGGCGACAGCCCGGCGCGCCGCCCGGCGGCCGAGAAGCTGCCTTCCCGCACCGCGCTCACGAACAGCTCCATGGCCTGCAGCCGCTGCATCGCGCCCACCTTTACGCTATCCGCAAAGATGCTGAACTCAGATAGCCTATTGTTGCAGAGGATGCCCAGACCCTACTGTCCCCGCAGCACGAAGGGGGAGAGTCCGGTGGAGTTCGGCATTTTCATCCTGATGCAGCAGCGCGGCTACCATCAGACCTCGGCCGAGGTGCTGCGCGCCGCGGTGGAGCAGACCATCGCCGCCGACCAGGCGGGCTTCGACACGGCATGGTACGCCGAGCATCACTTCTCAAATTACGGCCTCTGCCCCTCTCCCTTGATGATGGTCGCGCACATGGCGGGGCTGACGAAGCGCATCCGATTGGGCACCGCGGTCTGCGTGCTGCCCATGTACCACCCGGCGCGGCTGCTGGCCGAAGCCGGGTTCTGCGACGCCATCTCCAATGGCCGCCTCGAGCTCGGCGTCGGCTCCGGCTACCAGAAATTCGAATTCGACCGCTTCGGCGTGCCGATCGAGGACGCGCCGGCGATCTTCCACGAATTCCTCGACGTGCTGCAGCTCGGCATGAAGCAGCGGGGCTTCACCTATGACGGCAAGCACATCAAGCTGCCGCTGACCTCGATCAGCATGCGCACGGTGCAGCAGCCGGCGCCGCCGGTGTGGCTCGCCACCGGCCATCCGGAGACACAGGCGCGCGCCATCCGCGAAGGCCACAATCTCTTCGTCACGGCGCTGCTCAACGGCACCGATCGGCTGCACCAGATGCGGGAGAGCCTGTCCGCGATCGCCGGCAGGGAAGGGCGCGACATCGACGACACCAAGCTCGGGCTGCTGCGCTGCGCCTTCGCCAGCGACGACGAGGCGGCGGTGACGAGCTATCTCGAGAACGCCCGCTACCAGCGCCGCATCTCGGAAGCGCTCAAGGATCGCCGCGCCCATTTCGACGACGGCTTCCTGGTGCGGGAGGAGGAAAGCCCGAACGACATCCCGCTCGCGCAGATGCGCGCCAACCTGCCGGTCGGCAGCGTGGAGCGCGTCATCGAGCGCATGGTGGAGGAGATCCGCATCCTCCGTCCCAAGCATGTCGCCATCCAGACGCAGCTCGGCGATTTCGACAACAAGACCATGCTGCGCCAGATCGCGCTGTGGGGCCGCCGCATCATCCCGGCGATCCGCCAGAGGCTGGGCGAGCCGGCGGAGGCCGGCATCGCCGCGGCGTGACGCCATGCTCATCCGCATCACCCGCGCCGGCACGGCGATGCTGGCGGATGCCAAGGATTTCGGCCGCTTCTCGATCCGCTTCGATGCGGGAGCGCGCGGGACCGGCATCGCCGAGGCCGCGCTGCGCCGCATCGCGACACCGGACGGCGACGCCGCCTGGGTCGCACCGGAGGCGCTCCGCGACATGGCCCCCGATGCCGGCGATCCGGAATGGGAGGCGGGGCTGGCGCGCATGATCGCCTTCGCCCGCGACCATGGCTGGGTGAACGCGGAGGGCCGGATTCGCGCTCACATCGCGTGAGCGGAAAAAAGAAGTGGGGGCGGAGAGAACTCCGCCCCCACGC
>Ga0081539_10006748_pt1 | contig 10780 bp, 7 predicted proteins | sample TabmetS4T2R2_FD_71023 | JGI IMG/M metagenome (GOLD analysis project Ga0081539, IMG submission 71023) | Tabebuia heterophylla rhizosphere microbial communities from the University of Puerto Rico - S4T2R2 | ecosystem: Host-associated > Plants > Roots > Rhizosphere ... | reverse complement strand
CGTTGGGGCGAAGCAGTACGTGGGGCTGATGATCTCGCAGCCGCGGCCGCTGCAGGAAGCCATCGGGGTCAGCGGCTCGAACATCGTCAACAAGGGCGACGCTTACGGACTGGGCATCACGTCGACAGGATTGGCTCGGGCGTTCGTCAATGCCGGCCCGGACTATCTCTTTCGCGCCGAGGCGCCCACCGAGATTGGCGGTGCCATCGCCGACGCCTCGCTCGACACCGAGCGCTGGCATCACCTGGCGATGACCTACGACGGCCGGAGCGTGTCGCTGTTCATCGACGGTGTCCTCAAGATGCGCAGCGCCTATTCGGCTGCCGTGGGCAAGAATCCCTTTCCGCTGGTCATCGGCGATGGATTCCAGGGCGCTATAGACGATGTGGCTGTTTACGACCGGGCGCTCGAGCCAAGAGAAGTGGGACAGCTCGCGACAGCCAGTCCTTGACCGCGCCTTGCCCAGCCAGGCCGCGACTGTCGCGAATGCGCGATGAAGCATTTTCGCAGCGTTCCAGCAACTCGGCGGCGCCTCGAGCAGCGCGTCGTCGACGGAAATCCCGCACTGTCCCTGTGAACGCCGTGAAGCGATAGAATCCCGCCAGGCACGGCGGGATGCGACGGATCAGCGGCTTCGGACTGTTTCTCCTTTTCTTGTTCGTGATCATCTTCGGGGTCCAAGGGGCCTGCAACCCCTGGGCGCATTCGACATTCGGCCCGACACTGATCGGCATCTGGATGGGCGAGTTCACGCCGGCCAGCCGCGGCCGTCACGTCGTGCTCCTCGATCTGCGCGACGCGATCAGCGAGGACAGCGACCGGGATCTCGCCGGGACCGCCACGATCTGCGACGCCCGCGGCGAGCAGCGGACCTTCGGTGTGACCGGTATGACGCAGAACTGGCGCGGCACCCGATTCCGATTTACCACGTTCATCAAGGCCAACGTCAACGGAGAAGGCGTGCAACTCGGCGAGGTCGACGGCGACTGGGATCGTGGCGACACGCTGCGCGTGAGCGTGAAGCCGCGGCTGTGGCGGATCCGGAACGGCGGGGTGTTCAGCAGCACCGATCGATCGCCGGAACAGATGGTCCTCGAAGATACGATCGTGCCTTTGACGTTGACCCGCGCCACCGACAGGCAATTTCGCGCCGCGTGCGAGCAGCTGCGGACTGACGGGTCAGGCCGCGATCGGTCGCCGCGCTGACAGCCCGCCTTGTGCGCGATTGCGCATACGGCTGAGCTTCACCTTATATATACCGACATCGCGAGGATGGACAACGGCGATGGTTGATCTCAGCGAATCGCGTGAGCCAACGTCACGGCCGCGTCGGTGAACGCGTGAACGATCGCCGCCAGCATCTCGCCCGCCGAGGCGTAAAGTCGTCGATCAGGACCAGGCCGGCTTCGTGTAGGCGACGGACGCCGGCATCAGATCGAGGCTGCCGAGCGCGTTCAGCGGAAGCGGGCCGTCCGCCTGCGCTCCTGGTTGTAGGCGCGCAGCACCTCGTTGAAGTTGTTCGTGAAGTTCTGAACGACCTCCTGCGGCGCGGACCGTTCAGCAGCGGTCGAATCGGATCCATGTGGGCCCGAGAGCTGCTCGACAAGATCGTCGCGTCGCATCCCGATCCACAGAACGATCTGCGCGACGCGGTCGCACTGTCGCGCATTTACAACTCACTCGGCGATCTGCACGCCAGAAACGGGCACCGCGCTCTGGCCGACGCGATATCTTCGCGTCGACTCGAGCTGTGGCAGGTGTGGAATCGCAAGCTCCCGCAGAATCCTTTCATCCACCGCCAACTCGAGCTCGCCGGCACGCCGCACGCGGGGCCCGCGGGTCAGTGATCCCAACTCATTCTCTCGCACGGCTGTGACGCGCCGATTCGGCCGCTATTTGATCTTCGCGTCCGCGAATCGCGCTCGAAAATCCCTCAGCTCGAGGAGGAAGTCGTCGACGGCCAGGAACTCCTCGTCCGAGTAGCCCGGCCTCTCGCCCGGCTTGTACCACTCGGCGTATTCGGGCAGCTCGGTGCTGAATTTCTTGAAGTAGGTCGAGTAGGTTCGCACGTGCACCGTCGGCACCGCCGCGCCCGTGTCGAACTGGAGGAGGCGCAGCCATCCATCGCCCAGTCCGACACCGGACTCCGTGCGGCCTGCGTTCTTCGCGACCTGCCAGCGGCACTGGTAATCCGAGAGAATCTGATAAACGCGATGGCCACGCGCGTTCGCTTCGGACCGGAATCCCTGCGTACAGCGATGACCGCTCAGCACCAGAAAGATCTGGTCGGTCTGCGCGATCAGCTTGTCCCAGACGGCCTGCGGCTGATTCCGTTCGGGATCGGCCAACACCTCACGGCCGCGCTCGCCGTTTGGCGCCAGATAGTGATGGGTCGAGATGATGGTCGGCAGACGCGGAAATCGATCGATGACCGACCGCGCCCAGGCGAGCGAGCCGTCAGGCGCGTTGAACTGCAGGCCGATATGGAGGATGCGGTAGCCGCCTGCCTCGAAGACCTGCGCGCTGTCGGCCCCGCAGTCGTGGCTGGCGACATACCACGACCTGCCCTTGAAGAATGGCGACTGGTCGGAGAAGGCCGAGCAGAAATCGTCGAGACCCGTATAGCGCGTCATGCCGTAGAGATATGAACCGCCCTTCGCCGGGTCGGGCGGATGGGCGGCATCCGTCCAGAACGCGTCGTAGTCGTGATTGCCTGGGACGACTGAAAACGGCAGCACCCCGTCGAGCATCCTGTAGCCGCGCACGAGCAGCGGAATTTCCTCGCGCCGGACCTCCGGCGTTGGGCCCTCGTAATAGCCGAAGGCGGGATTCGGCACTCTCTTCAGTCCGCGTGCCTTGGAGGCGGCGTCGATGTCGAGCGAGAAATGCTGCTTCATGTCGCCGAGGTTCAGCGCGAAGACGATCTCGCCGCCTCTCGACCTCGCACGATCGGCGAGGTAACGCATCTGCTCGAGAAAGAGCGCGCTGCTGTCGAGCGGGAAGCCAGCCGCCTTTTGCTGCCGATAGTCGACGTAATTCTGCGTATCTGGGATCACCGCAATGGTGAACGTGCCGGCGTCCGACCGGAGCGGGGCGGCCGAGACGAGCCAAATGGCAACGCCGACGACGACGGCACGGCAGCTGCGCGCGGTGAACGTATGAGTGACTGTCGGCATGCGGATTCCCTGGAGACCAACGGATGATCAGAATGCCTTCGTGATGTTCAATCCCACCGTGCGCGGCCTGGTGTAGACAAACGCGTAGTCCGGTTGATAGGAGATGCCGCCGGCGATCACGCCGCGCGTGTCGGTGAGGTTGTCGATATACACGTTCGTGCTCCAAGTCCCCTTTTGCATCCCCGCGCGCAGGTCGACTCTCGTATAGGCTGGGAAGTCTTGTCTGATCGGCGTCGACGTGAACACGCTCAGCCTGTCACCCGTATAGGTGACCGCGCCGCCGATGAATCCGATCGTCCCGGCCCAGAGTGGAAAGTGCTGGTCGACGCTCAGGTGAGCGGAATTGCGCGCCGAGTTCGGCAAGCGGTCTCCGCTCACGCCGTAGGCCGTCGATCCGGCCGGAAAGGGCTCCGTGAGTACGGCGTTGTTGTGGGCCATCCAGCCGGTGGCCACGAGGCCGGGGAAGGGGCGCGCCGTCACCGAGAATTCCACCCCTTCGCTCTTGGCATGCCCGCCGTTGGTGAAGTACGTGAATCCCTGCGAACGCAGCGAGAGCTGCAAGTTCTGCCAATCGATGTAGTACAGCGAGGCATCCAGCGACAGGGCGCCTTTGAGGAGATCGCCCTTGAGCCCGACCTCGTAGTTCTGCGTCCGGTCGGGTGCGTAGGACGTCGGCGTTCCCGGCACGAAGAAATTTGGCCCGCCGGCGCGAAACCCCGAGGCCCATCGGCTGTAAACCATCAGATTCGGCCGCGGCCTGTAGCGCGCAGTCAGCAGGTGCCCCGTTGTTCTTCATGAGCATGATCGAGATCCCTTGCGTGAGTCAGTCGAGACTGAAATACCAGCCGCCGGCGAACGGCCGGGCCGCGCGTTCCAACCTGTGGAGCGACTCGGCGAGTGGAGCAAGATCGACGCGTTCCGACGATACCGGCCCTGCGGTCGCGAGATCCTGGAGGCGCGACGTGAGCTCCCGCGACGCGGCCAGCAGCGACTCGATGGCGGCCGTCGCCTCGAGGCCGATGATCGATGGCAGCGGCGAGCCGGACGCCGCCGGTGGCAAAGTCGGCGAAGTCGCCGGCGGCATCACGATCGACAGGACCTCGCGCAGACGATCGGCGGACTCGCCGAGCGACAGGGCGTGGTCGCGGACGATCGTGGTCCAATGCGCGACTTCGTCTTTGCGCTCACGGTTCAACCGCTCGGGCGGCCAGCGCGCCACGAATGCGCGAAGGGCGCCGGCGCGTGCGCGATGCTCGTCCATCTGGGTACGCACTGACGCCAATGTGGCCTGTGTCGCAGTCGCCGCCGCGGCCGCCGTCATCTGAGCGTCGAAGTGCTCGCGCAGAACCGCGCCAAGCGCCGCGTCCCCATCGTCGCCAGCGGCGCTCGACGGGGCGGACCACTCGTCGGCAAACGAGAGCGCAATCGACGGGTGACGGGACAGATCGTCGAGGCGAGCGGCCAAGGCCGCCCGGCGGAATTCGTTGGCGACGCCAATCAGCATCTGCACCCGATCGGCGGCCGTGCGCGTCACGCGCACGTCGCGATCGAAGGTCAGTCCCAGCAGATGCGCGCGATACCACATGTCCAGTTCGAGGGCGTCGAGCGCGGCGTCGCGCCGTGCCGGCGCGGCGCCGGACGGGGCCCGCGTCTCGGCCAGCCGTGGCGCGAGATGCGGTAAAACCGCCGGAAGGAGCGCCGGCTCCGGCTCGAAGCGGTTCGCCGCGACACCCCCGGACGGCACCTCGACGGCCGCAACCTCCTCGAATCGGAACTGACGGCTCTGCGAATCGGCGTCGTGAATCGTCAGCGTCTGCGCCACCGGCCGCAGCGTGTCGCCGGCCAGCGTCAGCTCCGCCTGCGTGACGCCGGCGCCAGCCGCTCGATCCCAGCGCAAGGTCACGCGATCGCCGGAGCGCGTGACGCGCGTCTCGCTCGCCGGAGCGAACGTGGAGAACGTTCGCGCCGACAACTCCAATCGCCACACGTGCTCCGGCTCCCTGACGGCAGCTTCCACGTCCAGACCGATCGACGCCGGCTTCAGACCGGGCCGATACAGCGTCCGCGCGCTCGAGCGGTCGATCCACTCTCCGCCCACCAGCTTGCTCTCCGCGTCGTAGGCGCGGCGCACCGTCAATCCGCGCGAGCCGTGCTGCCACACATCCACGCGCTGCGAGCGAACGACAACGTTCTCGGGCAGGCGCCGCTCTTCGACGGTCAGCGTGCGGTGGACGACAAGCTGTGGCCGTGCCAGCCAGGCACGATCGGTGGCGCTCGACGCGGCCAGCAGCTCCGCGGCGGAAAGATTCGGCCGCTGCAGCTGTGACACACCCCACCACGCCCCGATGACGATCGCGACCGTCGCGGCCACCGACGCCATCGCCCGCACGCGTCGCCGGCGGCGTTCTCCGGCGGCGCGATAGGCACGGTGACTTTCGAGCAGCCGGATTTCCAGGGTGTCAGGCGGCTGCGGCGCGCGCCACTGCTGCAGGAGCGCGTTCAAGTCACGGTCGTCACCCGGATCGGGGATCTCTCCCTCGCGATCGCTCCTCGACGGGAACGGCCGTACGCGGTTGTTCTCGTCACTCATGGTGCCGTTCCAGCTTGCGGTGCGAGGCTCCGGCGCTGTGCCGCAACAGCGTGGACAGCTTCTGGCGCAGCGCCGCGCGCGCCCGATGGAGCCGCGCGCTGACGGCCCCGAGATCCGCGCCGACGACCGCGGCCGCTTCGGCGATGGTGAGGCCTTCGTATTCGACCAGCACGATCGCTTCGCGCTGCATCGCCGGCAGCGCCAGCACCGCGCTCCTGACATGGCGCGCGAGGTCGCGCCTGATGGCCTGTGTTTGCGGATCGTGCGGCGCCCGGCCCTGCTCGGCCTCATCCACGGCGTCGAGATTCGTCTGCCGGCGCGTACGGCGATGGTGCGAGACGGACAGATTGCGCGTGATCGCCAGCAGGTAGGTGCGCAGCGACGCCCTCGTCGGATCGAAGCGCCCCGGCTCGCGGATGAGCGTCATGAAGCAGTCGTGCGCGATGTCGACGGCGTCTTCGTGACTGCCGGTCAGCCGATAGGCCACCTGAAAGACCGCGCGCCGATGCCGCTCGTACAGGAGAAGCAGCGCGGCCTGGTCGCCGCCGACGGCTCTCCGGACGAGATCCTCGTCCGTCATGTCAGAAAGGTATTCGCGGAAGGGGAGGGAAAGCATACGGCCCGGACACGTAAATTCTTCGTGACGCCTTCGAACTGAGGCGCCGACGACGTCACGGAGAATTTACCGGCAGCGCTCCTGGGATCGCGCCGCCGATGGAGTCGTTGACAATAGAGACCCCCTGTGCGGCCAGCTGCCCGTCCCGATCCCGAGAGCCACGAACGGAGTTTTCTCGCCCGCATCGAGCTCGTCCGCAAGCAGGCGCTTCGCCTGACCGGCGACGCGACGGCCGCCGAAGATCTCGCGCAGGACGCGTTCGTGCGATTCATCCTCGCGAAGCCGGATCTCGATCGGATCGCGAACCTGGACGCCTACCTCACGACCATGGTGCGCAACATCCATCTGTCGCGGGTGCGCCGGGCGAAGCGCCGGCCGGAGACATCGATCAATTTGATCGACTACGACTCCGTCGAACTGGCGGCCGGCGCGATCGACGGCCGCAGCTGGCTCGACGCGCGGCATGCGCTCCGCCAGGCCTGCGCCTACGGCTGCCTGCGGCGCCTGTCGTCGAAGGCCGGCAGCATCTTTCTCCTGCGTTTCTTTCACGGCCTGACCGCGGGCGAGGCCGCGCGCGTCGCGCATTCCTCGGCACGCGCCGTCGACGAGTGGATCCGCCAGGGGCGCGGTGAGCTGAAGATCTATCTCACCGATCCCGGCCGGCTGCGCTTTCTGCGCGACCAGGCGTCCGACGTCGAACTCCTGCCACCGTCGCCGTCCGGCGCTGGTGATTCGGTCGAGACGCTGGTGGCGGAGCTGCGCGCGGAGATTTTCGCGCGCCGCCACGAGACCTGCCTGAGCGCCGACGCGTGGACGCGGCTCTACGACGCCGAAGCCGAGGCGATTCCGACCGATCGGCTCGCCGAAATCGTCACCTGCCCGCATTGTCTGGACGAGGCGCTGAGACGAAACGGGCTGCCGCCCACGTCGGGACCGCCCGGCGAGACCGAGCGGCGCCGATCGCGCGGTCCTCGAGACGTGATCGATGCCGTCGCGCAGCGGGCGCGCCGCGTTCGCGAGCATCGCCCGCGGTCGTTCTGCGTCGCCGTCAACGGCTTCGTCGTCGGCCGGGAGCACATTCGAGGCGAGCGCAGCGAGCTCACGCTGTCGGCGACCCTGAACGAGCCGATCGCCTTCGTCGAGATCTGGAGCGAGCAGGACGTGTGCCTGCTCTCGCAGGTCGTGGAGCCGCCGCCCGCCGGCGACGCGATCCAGAGCTCGGCGGTCGCGCTGAGCGACGGACGCTCCGTCACCGTCGAGATTTCATTCGGCGACCACTGGCCGGAGATTCGAGCCGCGTACCTCGATCCCCACGCCGCGGTGGCCGTCACGCCGCCGGCCGCCGAACCGTCGCGGGAAATCCTGTCCACGCCGCTCGGGCACGGCCTGCGCCACCGATGGCCCGCCTTCGACTTTTCCTTCTGGCGGATGACGCAGCTCGGCGCGGGGCTCGCCGCGTTCCTGCTGATCGCCTGGATCGCCGCCGACCGGTGGCAGCCGGCGGTGAGCGCGTCGGAACTGCTGCACCGCGCCGACGCCGCGCAGCGGGCGTTCGCGTCCGCTCCAGGATTGATCGTGCACCGCGTCGTTCGACTCGAGATGCGCGCCGGCCAGTCGCCCGTCCGCTCGCGGCAGCGGATCGAAACCTGGCACAACGGAAACGCGTCCGGCCTTCATGCCTCGCGCGTCTACGACGAGGCGGATCAATTGATCGGCGGCGAATGGAGTCGACCCGACGGCCGGCGCGTCGTCTATCGGCGCGGCGCGGCGCCGCGCGAAGAAGCGTCGAGCGATCCGAGACGTCCGAGCACGGCGGAAATCTGGCGATGGGATCTCTCGCCGTCCGCGTTCGTTCAACTGGCGGGAAGCGAAGACCGGGTGACGATGCGCCGCACCGACGGACACGTGGCATTCGAGACCGCGCCGGCCTCGGGCGACATCGCATCGGCCCGCCTCACCGTGACCGCGGACGGACTTCATCCCGTTTCGCAAACGCTGGTCGCGCGCGTCGGCAACGGTCTCGTGGAGTACCGCTTCGAGGAGCAGCTGGTCGAGCGGCTGCCGGCGGCCGACGTCCCGCGCGAGCGCTTCGAGCCGGATCCGGCGCTGCTGGAAGTCCCAGCGTCCGCTCCGGAGCGAACGGCTCCCGCGGCGGCGCCGCACGTCGCGGCGGCGATCGACGCCGTCGCGATCGATCGGTGGGAGCTGACCGCGACCTGGCGATTGCATCGGCTCAGCCCGTGCCTGGCGATGCCGGCGCGGCTCGAACGGCGGCGCGACCGCGGCATGACGGTCTCGGTGGTGGCCGCCGGCGAGCGCTGCCGTACCGAAATCGTCACGGCGCTCGGCGACCTTCGCGGTCAGGGCGGCATCACGGTCGACGTGCGCGCCGCGGCGGAGCAGGGCCACGTGGAGACGCCGCCTGAAGCGCCGCCGATCGGCGACGACGAATTACGTCGCGTGCCGGCATACGCGCCGCTGTTCGAGTACTACGCGCGCGCGGCCGCCAGATCGCGGAGCGGGACGTCGGACGTCGACGCCGCGCTCGGCTCGTGGATCCGTCAGCTCGTCGTATGGGGCCGCGATCGATCGTCGAGAATCCGCCGGCGCGCCGAGGCACTGCGCACGCTGAACCAGCGTTGGACGACGGCGTCGCTGGCCGCGCTCGATCTCGACGCTCGCAACATGTGGCAGCAGCTCGTGCGCGAGCAGACCCGCGCTCTTGGCGAGGACGTCCGGATGCTCCGCCTTCAGCTCGAACCCGCGCTGTTCGCCGGCGCGCCGGAGGCGGCGGCCGACGCGCCGCTCACGGGTCTGGCCGACGTCGGACCCGCGCTGGATCGGCTGTCGGACTTCGCCGAGCGCGCCGACCAGCTGGTACAGGCCGCGCTCCGGTCCTATCCGGCAACGGACCCGGTACCGCCGGTCGACGGCGCAGCGATCGGCCGAAGCCTCAAGGCGCTCGAGCGATACGCCGCAATCTTCGACGACCCATGGACGCTCGAACCCTGACGGAGCCCACACCCGTTTCGAACGACGCTTAGTCCTTTCTTCGTGAGGCTGGTATGAAGTGGAATCTCGCAATCGCGCTCGTCGTGTCTCTCGTCAACGCTCCGCCGGCCTTCCCGCAAACGCCGCAGCCGTCCGACGGATCGATCCGCGGCTACGTGCGCGACACGCAGGGCGCCGTCGTGACCGGCGCAACCGTGACGGCGACGAGCGCCGCGGCGCCAACACCGCAGAGCGCGGTGTCGGATGCCGAGGGCTACTACCGCCTGGCCCCGCTCGCTCCCGGCAGCTACACGCTGATCGCCGAGCTTCCAGGCTTCTCCAATTACGTTCGGGAAAACGTCGACGTTCGCGCCGGGCTGAACCTCGCGCTCGAGATCGTGATGCAGGTGGGATCGCTCTCCGACAGCGTCACGGTCACCGCGCAAAAGCGCGGCGGCGAACGTCTGCAGGACGTTCCGGTCCCGGTATCGGTCCTCGATGCCAACCGTCTCGTCAGAAGCCACCAGCTCAGGCTGCAGGACTATGCGGCGACCGTCCCCGGTTTGAACGTCGGGCTGACCCCGTCCACGTTTCAGCTGGTCTCCATCCGTGGCGTGACCACGGGAAGCGCCTCCGCCAATCCCAAGGTCGGCATCCTGATCGACGATGTGCCGTACGGAGCATCGACTCATCGCGGAGGCGGACTCTTTGTACCGGACATCGATCCGGACGATCTCGTGCGAGTCGAAGTACTGCGAGGGCCGCAAGGCACCCTCTACGGGGCGGGCAGCCTCGGCGGACTCATCAGCTATATCACCAACGATCCCTCGACCGACAAGGTGCGCGGCCGCGTCGATGTGGGTGCCACCAGTGTCTCGCATGGCGCGGATCCCGGCTACGCGATCCGGGGCGCGGTGAATGTGCCCGTCAATCAGGCGCTCGCGATCTCTCTCAGCGGCTTCACACGCCAGGAGCCCGGCTATGTGGACAACATCGCCACGGGTGAGAGCGACTACAACCAGCGGCAGGTCAGCGGCGGACGACTGGCGGCATTGTGGCAGCCCTCTTCGCGCCTCAGCATGAAGCTCTCGGCGCTGTATCAGGACTTCAAAGGCGATCGGCCGGATGAAGTCGCGCTGCAGCCCGGTACGCTGCTGCCGGCCGCCGGAGACTTGCAGATCCGCTACTTGAAGAATGCCGGCGAGTACGAAAAGACCGCTCAGCTCTATAGCGGCGTCATCAAGGCAAAGATCGCCGGAATGGATCTGACGTCGGTGACCGGGTACGGCCGATTCGATCCCGTCTCCACGCAGGACTTCAGTACCGCCGGTCCGTTCAACAGTCTCGCGCCAAGTCTGTACGGCGTCACGGGCGTGAAGCAGGACGACGGAAGACACATCCGGAAGT
>Ga0081539_10006747_pt1 | contig 10783 bp, 9 predicted proteins | sample TabmetS4T2R2_FD_71023 | JGI IMG/M metagenome (GOLD analysis project Ga0081539, IMG submission 71023) | Tabebuia heterophylla rhizosphere microbial communities from the University of Puerto Rico - S4T2R2 | ecosystem: Host-associated > Plants > Roots > Rhizosphere ... | reverse complement strand
GAGGTAGCAGCCACACCATACAGCGCGTTGAGCCCCAACGTGCCGGGACTCGGACTGGGGATGCGCCTCCAACGCGTGCCGTCCCAATGCAGAGTGAACGTGGTCTGGTCGGCGACGCCGCTGTCCGCGCTGCCCACAGCCCATGCGTCCGATGGGGAAAGGGCGATTACGCCGTTGAGGATATTCGTCCGCTTACCCGAATTGGGACTCCGAACTATGCGCCACCGGATGCCGTCCCAGTGCTGGATCAAAGTCTGCTTCCAGGTGCCGAAGCTGTAATACCCCACCTGCCAGACATCGTTTGAAGCAGTTCCACTCAGGCCGTTGAGCACATTGTCGCCGATGCCAAAGTTCGGGGTAGATGCGATGCTCCAGCGGGTGCCATTCCAATGCTCGGCAAGCGTATGGCTGTTATTACCGACAGCCCAAATATCACTCCCGCTGATCGCGCTCACCGCCCGCAAGAAGAATTGCACCCCACTAGGACCGGAGTTGTCACCAGCTACCTGCACCCAGGCCGTGCCATTCCACCGCAGGAACAAGGTCTGCTGGTTGCCCCCTGTGGCGTTGAATTCGCCTACGGCCCACACGTCGTTCGGCCCGACGGCATCCACGCCCCACAAGTAATTGTAAGTGGCGCTGGGGTTCGGGCTGGGGACTAGACTCCACATCGAGCCGTTCCAGTGCAAGATGATGCCGATGGTTCCCCCGCCGCCGCCAGCCCATCCGACGGCCCAAACATCGTTGCTGGCAATTGCCACGACGCCATATAAGAGCGGAACGGAGCCTGCAGGCGGGCCGGGGACGATGCTCCATTGTGTGCCGTTCCAATGCAAGATGAACGGCGTAGAAGGGTCGGCTCGGCCGACAGCCCAGAGTTCGTTGGGCGAGCCGGGCACGGCGGTCACCGCCGTAAGGCTGCAATGTTGGTTGGGCACGTTCGGGCTGCGGACGACGCTCCAACTCGTCCCATCCCAGTGCTCGACGAGCGTCTGGCTCAGCCCGTTATCGCCGGTCGTGCTTCCCACCGCCCAGACGTTATTGCTTGAAATCGCGGCCACGGCCGAGAAGCGGTTGAACCCGCCGGGGTTTGGGTTGGGCACGTTGGTCAGGCTCGTCCCATCCCAGTGCAGCGTGACCGCGCCGCCGACGATCCACACATCGGTCGAAGACACGGCGGCCACGCCCAGCAGTTCGGCCGCGGAAAGGCCGTCGGGCAGCGAGACCGACGTCCAGTTCTGGCCGTCCCAGTGCTGCACCTGCGGTTTGGGCTCGACAAAATCGTTGTAGCTGCCGACGGCCCACACGTCGTCAGACGCAATCGCGGCCACGCCAGAGAAAGAGTTGTTCGGTGAGCCGGTGTTGGGGCTCGGGACGACATTCCAGCCGCCGTTTGCCATCGGCGAAAGTCCAAAGCAGACGACCAAGAGTGAAACTAAAATCAAGCCATATCGTCGAAGCAAACTGTGAATGTAATTTGTGGATGCAATTGTCGTTTTCATAAACGTTGGCCCCCCAGAATGTTCGCTTGCTACGCAACTTCGAACCGCGTTTCAACGAATATGAGCGTTGAGGACCGGGGTTATTCCCTTTGAACCGATCAGTGACCCTGCAACTCGGATATCCGGCTGCGCCCCGAGTTGGTGCACTGCGTGGTAAAGGTGAATTTGTCGTTCCCGTCGGGGTCGATAATCCGGAAGTACCTGGGGGTGAACGGGTCTTTCTGGACGACTCGCTGGTCAGGGATCCAGCCGACTATGCTGGCGTGATTAAGTGCGCTCAACCTGGGTGCGATCAAAATGAGACCGAAAAAAGAAGCAGAGCCCAAAGGTGGCAGGGAGGGCCGCCAACTGTCTTGCTGATGTTCCTGTCGTAGATGGGTGAGGATACGGTTTTCATAGGTTCTCTCCGATTTATGGGCTGGTGCCGCGGATTTCCGCCGCCAGCCAGCCGCCGCTAACATTAGTCCAACCGATGAAAAATTCGGGCTGCTTGTATGCCCTCACAGCAAGGATCGAGTCCTGCCATTGCCCAAAAAAATCTGGAGCGTTTTCATTGTCCGGGCTCGCAACAAGCCAGAACTGGACGCCAGCCTGGAGTGCCACACCCGCCCCGGGCAGCCTCACCCTGGTTAGTTCACAGCAAACGCCAGATTCGGGAATGTCGGTGGTGCTACCCTGCCCACCCGGCAACGGTGTACCGACGGTTCCGGCGCTGTCGCTGTAAATACCAAGGCTAATCTTCTTTGTACCCGAGGTGTGCCCGACCGCTGCCGCGAGCGTTTTGGCGTGCACATCCTTTCGTGGCGTAAAGGGCAGCGCCTGCCAAAGCTCCTCCGACGAAGAGGAATCATTTCCTGCAACTACCGGTCCACTGCCGTAGGAGTATAGGAGATCTCCTCTCCTATCTAGGTTTGTGAAGATCGTGACATTAGCGGCAGGAGCCGTAGCGTCGGAGGACCTTGCTGCTTTACCTGGCTCTGCCGCTTGCAATCTGGTGCCGCGAATCTCCGCTGCCGGCCACTGATTCGCTAGATTGCGCCACGGAAAGCCGGGCGAAAATGTAGCAGACATGGCCAACTCCGAGAGACGCCAACGTCCTGTAAATGACGCGCCGGCAGTGTTGTCGGGACTTACAACAAGCCAGTAGATTTCACCGGCAAAAAGCGTCACGCCTTCGCCATCGAGGGTTACCTTGGCTAGTTGGCAGCAGTCGTCAAAGTCTGGAATGTCGGTCGTGCTGCCCTCGCCGCCCGGCAATACTGTTCCGACGGTTTGGAGAATATCATCATTATCGTAAAGGCCAATATGAGCTAGGCTCGTCCCAGACGCACGTTGCAGGGCTACGGAGAGGACTTTGGCCTGCACGTCCACCTTCGGGCTGAAGCGCACCGCCTGCCATTGTTCGGTATCCGTACTGGAGCTTTTTCCGGCAACCGGCACCGATTGCCCGTTCGTGTTGTAAGGATCGTCGCGCGGGCCGAGGTTGGAAAAGATGATCTCCAGCGCATCCTGCTCTTCCGCTACTGCGCCTGACGCCGATAGTTCGTTAGGCTGAACAAATTCCTGCGAAAACGTAGTCAGGCAGACGACACCGATTAGGAATGAAACCAGAACGACTGCTCTGGTGCTTATTGGGGCCACGTCGACATTGAGAAGAGTTTCGTCCGGCATGTCAAGCTTTGTGCATGGGGTTCCAGAGTTTCTCACCAAAATAAATCCACATTTCAATCACCGGGTACCACGCGTTAGACGATCTCGACCGTTTCGGATGTTGGCCGCGCCTGTCGCGGCCTCTTTGCAAGCGAACCGGTCAAAACCCAGAGTCCGCGCCCGGTTGCGCCCCGGTTTCGTGTTCGCCAGGAGACGAGCGCCCTCTTATCCTACATGAAATGGATAACGCCTTGCTAGCTCTGGCTCGCCGCCTCTTCTGGTGGAAAACGCCCGAGGAAGCCTTGAGCAATCAAAACCGATTTCTCGCACAGGTGATGACCTATGGCACCTGGCGAGATATTCAGGAAGCCCGGCGCCATTTTGCCGAGACGGCCTTTCGCGAAGCGCTCCAAGACGCGCCCGCCGGTGTTTTCGACAAGCGCAGCTGGACCTACTGGCACCACGCCCTGCATCTCACGCCCGTGCCGCCTTTGCCGCAGCGGAAATTGCCGGATGACCTTTGAACCGCATTTGGAAGTGTTGCCGGCCGCGCAGCGAGCTTTCTGGCAGAAACGCCCGGCGATTCCACCACACTTTGTGCTCTACGGCGGAACCGCGATCGCGTTGCGTCTCAGCCATCGCAGCTCGGAGGATTTCGATTTTTTCTCTTCCGAAAACTTCACCGCCGACTCCCTCCTGGCTGCACTGCGCTTGCCGAACGACCCTGAAATCCTGCAAAGCGAAGTCAGCACCCTGACCGTACGGCTCGATTGTGGCGGCCCGGTGAAACTCTCATTTTTTGGCGGGTTGAGCTTTGGCCGGATCGCTGACCCCGATTCGGTCGCGGGACAAAGTTTTCGGGTGGCGTCGTTAGGCGATTTGATAGCGGCGAAGCTCAAAGTCCTCTGGCAACGCGCCGAGGCGAAGGATTACCTCGATGTGGCGGCGCTGATTCGCGCCGGGCTCTCACTCGAATATGGCCTGGGCTGCGCGGGCGCGCTCTACGGTGCGCAGTTCAATCCCGCCATCGTCCTCAAGGCGCTGACCTATTTTGAAGATGGGGATTTGCCGACTCTTGCGCCCGACGTGCGACAGTTGCTGATTGAAAGAGCGAGGAATGTGCGTGAGCTTGCCGTGGTTCACGTGATAGCGGCGAGAGTCGTGGGGTGAGTACTTTGCCTAACAAATTCGCAGTGCTCACCAAATCGCAAATGAACGAATCGCGCCCGGACGCGTCTAACTGAACAATACTTCTCATTACACCCATGTACGCACCCTATGGTTTTGGCGGGTTTCTCTCGTCGAATTATCTCATTCTCATCGGCATCCCGCTCCTCATCGGTTTATGGGCGCAGTTCCGCGTCAGCGGCGCGTTTCGCAAATGGGGCGCGGTCCGGGCCACCTCGAACATCACCGGGGCGGAAGCGGCTCGCGAAATTTTGCAAGCGGCGAAGATCAACGACGTCGAAGTGCTCGAGATTAACGATTACCTTGGCGACCACTACGATCCGACGAAGAAACGGCTCTGCCTCTCGAGCAACGTTTACAACACTCCGTCGGTCGCTGCCCTCGGCATCGCCGCGCACGAAACCGGGCACGCCATCCAGCACGCCCGCGCGTACGCACCGCTGAAGGCGCGCATGGCAGTAGTGCCCGTGACCGGGATCGCGACCCGGATTTTGCCCTTCGCGATTCTGGGCGGTCTCTTTTTTCACATCACCGGGCTGATCACGATCGGCATTTGGTGCTACGTGGCGCTGCTGGTTTTCCAGCTCATCACCCTCCCGGTCGAGTTCGACGCTTCCCGGCGGGCCAAGATCATTCTGCAACAAATGGGTATCATTCAGCCCGGGCAGGAAGCCGCCGGGGTAAACAACGTCCTCAATGCCGCCGCCTGGACTTACGTCGCCGCGTTTATCGCAACGTTAGGCAACCTTCTCTGGCTCCTTTCCGTGCGCGACCGCCGCTAACGATGACGCCGGCTGTCGCCCTGCCCGCCCCCCGTCGCCTAACCGATTTGCTGTCGTCGCCCCAGCCGACGCGTGCTAGACGTAGTCGGGGGGAGGCGATGGAGCAACCGCGAACCGACGAAGACCAGCCGCTCGTCACGCGCGCCCAAGCGGGCGACGCCAGCGCCTTCGACGAACTGGTGGTGAAATATTCTCCACGCCTCTACGGCCTGATTTACAATATGACGGCCAATCACGAGGACACCAACGACCTGCTCCAGGACGTTTTCGCCAAGGCCTACCGCGCGATCAAGGGCTTCCGAGGCAAAAGCTCCTTCTACACCTGGATCCACACGATCGCCGTGAACATGACCCTCAATTTTCTCAAGAAACGCGGCCGCCGTTATCACCTCAGCCTCGACGACGTCGACTCGAGCATTCAACACGACAAGGAATTCATCGAGCTGACCTCGACCAGCAGCCCGGTGCGGGACGCGGATCTCACTGAGCTGCAACGTAGATTGAACGAGGCGATGATGAAATTGTCTGAGGAACACAGGGCTGTCGTCACCATGTTCCATATCCAGGGAATGCCGCATGCAGAGATCAGCAAAATCCTTGGCGTTTCTGAGGGAACTGTGCGATCAAGGCTCTTTTACGCGAACCGCCAACTGCAGAATTATCTGGACGAGTTCAGAAAAAACCCCGTTGGTTAGCACGCGCAAAACGCATGGAAGACTTCGACGATAACGAGATCGGCAAATTGCTTCGTCTGAAACGCTACGAGCAGCCGCCGCCCGGATACTTCGAAAATTTCCTTCACGAATTTCATCGCCGCCAGCGTGACGAGCTTTTGCGCCAGCCGATCTGGAGCGTCGCCTGGCAGCGCTTCTGCGATTCGCTTTTCCGGCTTAACATTCCTTCTCTTACCTCGATGCCGGCAGCTGTCACCGCGGTTTTGATTTGCGCGGCTGTGATCGTGCTCAAGCTCCAACAGGCGCCCGAGGCACCTGCTGTGACCGCGGCGCCGAGCGCTCCAGTGGTTCACGAGAGCGTGATCGATCAACTGGCCAACGAACCGGTGGCCGACAATTTCTCCCTTCGCACCGTCCGGGTCCGCAGCCTCGGGCCCGATCTTAACCGTCAGGTGAATGAAAGCGCCCACACTCACCGAGCCGCCCCCCCGCGTTACGTGCTCGATCGGCTGCCTGTGAGTTATGAGCCGTCTTTCAATTTTTAACCTGACGTGGCGCGCGGTTTCCTCTCGCGGCCGAACGATCACCCTGATCGGGTTTGTCGCGCTCGTTAGTCTTTTCCCCCCGCTCCTTCGCGCGCAAAATACCGCCGGGGAAATCAGCCGCGAAGTCAAGGAACTGTTCGAACGTTGCGGCAACGCGGTCGTGAAGATTCACGCCGTCGACGAGCACAGCGAACTTTCCGGGACCGGTTTTTTTGTCGACCCGACCGGAACGATCTACACTTCCTATTCGGTCGGAGGAGAAGCGGAAAATTTCACCGTTATCTTTGGCGGGCATAAATACACCGCAACGCAGTTAATAGCCGATTACCGCAGCGGGATCGCGCTCCTGAAAATCGACAGCGCGACGCCGTTCCTCCCCATCGGCAAATCCTCCGAGCTCGGCCTGGCGACGCCGGTGGTGGCGATCGGTTATCCGCTCGATCTGCCCGAGTCGCCGAGCTTCGGCATGATCGCCGGTTTCGATCGTAAGTATCTCGGGCGCTATTTTGCGACCACGCACCTCCGGGTCAATCTCGCCGCGCAGCGCGGCGAGGCCGGCGCGCCACTCTTGAATTTCAAGGGCGAAGTTGTCGGCGTTCTCGTCAGCAGCATCGAGGGCGGATCGGCCTGTTACGCGCTGCCGATCGATGCGGCAGAGAAGATTCGAAGCGATTATGTGCGCTTCGGCGACGCCCACCACGGATGGATCGGCATCGATGTTCGCCAGGCAGATCAGGCGGTCGGCGGATCGACCGCAGTCATGACCGAGATTCGCGACGACGGCCCGGCGGCGGATTCGGGGCTTAAACCGGGCGACATCCTCTTGCAGGTCGGGAATGTGCCGGTGCATCAGCCGGAGGATGTGTTCGATGCTTCCTTTTTCATCAGCGCCGGTGACGCCGTTCCGATCACTGTCATGCGCGGCGACGAGAAGCTGACGGTGAACGTCCAGGCCGGCTCGGCCAAGACCGACACAATGGCGCTGGGCCCTAGCCACAAGTCGATCGTCCCACTTCGGCTCGAGACCTCGACCAAAACGCCCTGACGAGATCGGTTTTAGTCGACCGCGAATTGGCGGGACGGGCGCTGTCCCTCCCCTGAAAGCGCGGCGGAGACAGCGGTCGCCCGCCAACGAATCTCTTATTGGACCGGAAGCATCTTTCGAAAGTCCGCTTCACCCAGAACACGAATCCCGAGTTGCTTCGCTTTCTCCAGCTTGCTGCCTGCGGCTTCGCCCGCGAGAACGAAGCTGGTCTTCTTGCTCACACTTCCACTGACTTTTCCCCCATGCCTGATGATCTCCTCCGCAATCTCATCCCGAGGCCGGCTCAAGCTGCCGGTGATAACCCAGGTTGTGCCCTTGATGCTCGAGTCCTTCGCCATTGCTCGGCCGGGCTCACTCGTTAGGCGCACCCCGGCGGCCCGCAGCTTCTCGATCATCGCGCGATTGTGCGGCTCGCGGAAGAATTGTGAAATACTCCTGCCCACTACTTCGCCCACGTCGGAAATTCGCTGCAATTGCTCGGGAGTCGCCTTCATCAGCGCATCGAGATCGGGAAAATGATCGGCCAGGGCGCGGGCGGCACTTACTCCGACATGCAAAATGCCCAGGGCAAAAAGCAGACGGCAGAGCGGTTGCGCTTTGCTCTGCTCGATCGCGCCGAGGAGATTGGCGGCGCTTTTCTCCCCCATTCTTTCCAGGGCGACGAGCTGTTCGGTCGTCAGGCGATAAATATCGCTCGCATCCGCGATCAGATTGTGACTAACGAGTTGCTCGACCATCGCCTCGCCCAGCCCCTCGATATCCATCGCCCCGCGGGAGGCGAAATGCTCGATCCGCCGTTTCCGTTGCGCCGGGCATTGTGCGTTCACGCAACGGACTGCGACCTGCCCTTCGTCCTTTACCACCCTGCTCCCGCAGACCGGACATTTCGCCGGCATATGGAATTTCGTTTCCGAGCCGGTTCGCAAATCCGCCCGAACGCTTACGACCGCGGGAATGACTTCGCCCGCTTTTTCAATCACCACCGTGTCGCCAATCCGGAGGTCTTTGCGCGCGATCTCCTCTTCGTTATGCAGGGTGGCGCGCGCGACCGTGCTCCCGCTGACAAACACCGGTTCGAGCGCTGCGACCGGCGTAAGCGTGCCGGTGCGGCCGACCTGGATGAGAATGTCGAGCAGCCTGGTTTCCACCCGCTCGGCCTCGTACTTGAAAGCCATGGCCCAGCGGGGCGATTTGGCGGTCATGCCTAACGACTCGCGCTGCGCGAAAGCGTCCACCTTTACGACCGCGCCGTCGGTTTCATAGACGAAGTCGTGTCGGATTTTTTCCAGATCATGAATCGCCCGCAGGATTCCCGCGAGCGAATCCGCCGTCCACCAGCGCTCGCTGCATGGGAGGCCTAGCTTTTTCAAAAGCGGAAAGAGCTGCGAATGATGGGTCAGCTCGACTCCTTCGACCGCGCCGGTTCCGTAGAGAATAATGCCTAACGGACGCTGCGCCGTGATTGCCGGATCGAGCTGCTTCAAGGAGCCGGCGGCTGAGTTGCGCGGGTTCGCAAAGATCGGAAGTCCCGCTTCGCGGCGTTCGGCGTTCAATTTCGCGAAGCCTTCCTTGGTCATGTAAACTTCTCCGCGCACCTCGAAGAGTCTTGGCGGATTGCCCTTCAACTGCTTCGGGAGCGAACGAATCGTGCGGATGTTCTGCGTGATATCGTCGCCCGTCGACCCGTCGCCGCGGGTGGCGGCATAGCGAAGACGGCCGTTCTCGTAAAGGAGCGAAATGGCGACCCCATCGACTTTCGGCTCGATCACGACAGGGATTTTTTCGTTAGGCAAAAGCTTCTCTATCCGGCGATAGAAGGCGCTCACCTCCTCTTCCGAATAAGAATTGTCGAGGCTCAACATCGGCACCCGATGCGTAATCGGTGCAAAGGCTTTTTGCGGCGCGCCACCGACCCGACGGGTCGGGGAATCGGCCGTCGCGAATTGCGGATAGCGCTCCTCGAGCGCGACCAGTTCCCGATAGAGCCGGTCGTATTCCCGGTCCGAAATGGTCGGCGCCGCCTCTTGGTAGTAGCGGCGATTATGCTCCTCGATTGCAGCCCGCAGGGCCGCGATCCGTTTCTCCTCCGTTTCTGCCATGAGCGAGCATAGCGAGCGGTTTTGCGACGGGCAATCGGCCCGCGCCGCGGTTTCGTACATTGAGCTGGCGGCCGGATTTTCCTGCCCAGCTAGACGAGGGCAGGTTCTCCCTCCGGTTTACCGGGCCTCGTTAGGCATCCCGATTATTTCGACTTTTCTTTCGAGCGAGCTTTGTGAGCGGTCGCGCCCGGGTTTTCACCGGGCCCGGCCGGCGCTGGCACTTCCTTTGGATCCTTGGGCTTCTCCTCGGGCGCCTTCCCGGCACTGCGAATGTTGATGAAGCGATTAAGCAGATCGAACCAGAACGGTGCACCGAGTGTTCCGGCAAAAGCCGTCAGAGCCCAGCCGACAAAATGCCGCTGAATGAGGTCCAACAGGCCATTCCAGAAGCCGAGTCTCTTGAAGGGCAATTTGAGTTCATCATCCGGGCCATCCCAGCCGATCGGCAGACTGAGCTCAGACAATTCCTTGATCGTCTCCGCCAGACGCGCTTGCTGGTTTGCCATTGCTTTGTTCTCCGCCTCCGCTCGCCCCTCGGGAAGCGGTGTCTTGGCAGCCGCTTCGGCGTGGGAAACAAGCGCGGAACGCAGGGCGGAATCGCGCGAGAGCCGATTGGCGAGCACGATCGTGTCCACATTCAGCCAGGCAGCAAGAAGGAAGGACAAACCAAAGAGGGCATATTGCACTCTACGTTTGTAAATGCCTCCCACTCGATCCATCGCATTGTTGAACCAAACTTCGAGGTTCACCTTGAAATGATCGAGGCTTCCCTTTGATTCGCCGAGCAAAAGCCGAAGCTGGCGTCGCAGGCGGTCCCCTTGTTGATCGATCCTTGCCTCCAGCTCGGCCAGGTTGCCGATCGTACCCGTGCCGCCGCTCACCACATCGAGGAGGGCGAGAACAAACGTGCGCGAGGGGATGTAGGAAGGTCGCCCGCCGTGAGAAAGACTCGCGATCAAGGGGTGTTTGAAGATTGCCTTGACGAGGTCGGATTCTCCCCCCTCCCTGGGCAGGAGCTGGCGTAACCCGAGCCAGAGCACCCGGCCCCGCATCTTGAAAAGCGCGGCGATGATTTCATTCGCCGCCGTCACGATCAGACTAACGAGAAGATAGACGAACAGAATGCCGATCGCGACATCAAGAATTCCCGAGGTGAACATCGCGCCCTGGTTTTATCGTCTCCAGTCAGGAGTGCAACCGCGAAAAACAGTTGCTCGCCGGGCCCCATCCCGTCTTCACTTTGGTCGATGTTGGCCAGGCCCATCCTTCTCCTCTGCGGCTTCTCGCTCGTCGCGCTG
>Ga0081539_10006746_pt1 | contig 10783 bp, 9 predicted proteins | sample TabmetS4T2R2_FD_71023 | JGI IMG/M metagenome (GOLD analysis project Ga0081539, IMG submission 71023) | Tabebuia heterophylla rhizosphere microbial communities from the University of Puerto Rico - S4T2R2 | ecosystem: Host-associated > Plants > Roots > Rhizosphere ... | reverse complement strand
GACGGCCGTGCACGGGATCCGGGTGGTCGGCGGCACCTTCCCGGCGACCATCTGGCGGCTCTTCATGCAGCCCGCTTTCGGCAGCAATCCTCCACCCGACTGGCCGCTCCCGACCGACCCCGTGGTGTGGATGCCCTTCCATGGCCAGTACCAGTACTTCGGTGCTCCACCGGCGCCGAGCGGCGGCAAAAAGGACAAGAAGAAGGGCGAAAGCACGACGGGAGCCGAGTCGACGACGAGCAAAGAGCCGCCCCCGACGACGACTGAGCCTCCACCGACAACGACCGGCTAGCAGCATCGGGGTCTGGGGGGCGGGCGCAGCCTGCCTGGGGCTCGTCGCCGCGGCCGTCTCGCTCGCCTGGCCGAGCTCGTCGCTCCTGACCCCGGATCACGGCCAGGGCTCGACCTCCTGGTCATGGGCCTATCTGGGGCTCATCGTCTGCGCGTTCTTCGCCTACGTCACCGCGCTCTTCTTTCTCGACCGCGGCGCCCCGGTCCGTGCGGCGGCGGTCGTCACGGTTGCGGCGGTGATCCAACTCGTCCCCCTGGCGGCCCCGGTCCTCCTCTCGACCGACGTGTACTCGTACTGGGATTACGGCCGCCTCGCGGTCGTTCACGACGCGAACCCGTATGAAGAAGAGCCCGCCGCCTTTCCGGACGATCCGGCCTTCCAGCGCATGGGCGAGCAGTGGCGAGAGACGACGACGGTCTACGGGCCCGCATTCACGCTTGCTTCGGAGGGCCACGCCACGCTCGTCGGCGAGTCCGCGGCAGCAGCCGCCTGGCTCTACAAGGGGCTCGCCGCATTGGCGCTGCTCGCGGTGCTCTGGCTCGCGACGCGGATCGCGCCGAGGCCGGCCTTCGCCGCCGCCTTCGTCGGCTGGAACCCCTTGCTCGCCGTCCACTTCGCAGGGGGAGGCCACAACGACGTCTGGATGATGGCGCTCGTCTTCGCAGCCCTAACGCTCGCGGCGGCGGGACGGAGGCAGCTCGCAGGCGTCGCGTGGGCATGCTCGATTGCGATCAAGTGGGTGGCGCTCGTCTTCCTCCCCCTGCGCGCGCTCGAGGCGAGGCATCAGGGGCGCCGCGTCGGTCACGCCGGCTTTGCGGCGGCCGCCGTCCTGCTTGCCGTCCTCGCGACGGTGCGCTACGGGACGGGCTGGCTGGACGCTTTTGGTCCAGTCGGGCGGAATCTGCGCGAAGGCGCGAAGTACAGCATCCCGAGCCGCCTAGAGAGCATCGGCTTTCCCCACGGCTTGGCTGTCGGGCTCCTGGCCGGTTTATTCGCGATCGCGTACCTCTGGCTGCTTCGGGAGGCGTGGCGGGGCCGTGCGCGGCTCGGGCTCGCGGCGGGCCTGCTCATTCTCGCGGCGCCCTGGCTCGTGCCCTGGTACGTCGTTTGGGCGGTCCCGTTCGCTGCGGTCGAGGAGGATCGCTGGGCCCAGGGGCTCAGCCTCGCCCTCACGGCCTACCTGCTCCGCGACGCCGTGCCGCTGTAGCGTTCCGCGCGTGAGCACGGCGACGACGCTCATCTCCGTAGCGGATGCACAGGGGATCGTGCTCGAGCACGCACGCCGGCTCGATGCCGAGCGCGTCCCGATCGAGCGAGCAGCGGGGCGTGTGCTTGCCGAGCCGGCGGCCGCGCTCGTCGACCTCCCGCCGTTTCGGAGCTCCGCGATGGACGGCTACGCCCTGCGCACCGAGGACACGGAGACGGTGCCGGTGAAGCTCCCGGTCGTCGCTCACGTCGCGGCCGGAAGTCCGGCCGAGCGACCGCTAGGGCCGGGCGAGGCGATGGCGATCTCCACGGGCGCCGCCGTCCCTGAGGGCGCCGACGCCGTGGTCCCGCTCGAGCTCGTCGAGGAGAGTGGCGACCACATAGAGGTTTCATCTGCTGTTGGCAAGAACGACAACATCCGCGACCGAGCCGGTGACGTCTCGGCCGGAGAGACCGTTCTCGATGCCGGTGCTCGTCTTGGGCCGGCGCAGGTCGCAGCGCTGGCTGCGGCCGGCGTCTCGGAAGTGCAGTGCACGAAGCGGCCGCGCGTCGGGGTCCTCGTCACGGGCTCCGAGCTTCGGCAGCCGGGGGAAGCGATTGGCCCCGGAGAGATCTACGAGTCGAACGGGCTGCTGCTCGCCACGGCTCTCCAGCTCGCGGGAGCCGTTCCGGCGCAGCTCGGGATCGTCGCCGACGACGCCGACGAGCACGAGCGCGCGATGGAGCGCGCGCTTCTGGGATTCGACATGCTCGTCACGTCGGGGGGCGCCTCGGTCGGGCCGCACGATCTCGTGCGCTCGACCCAGGCGAAGCTGCGGGTCGAGGAGCTCTTCTGGGGGGTCGCGGTGAAGCCGGGCAAGCCGGTGGCGTTCGGGGTCAGACGCGATCATCTCGTCTTCAACCTGCCCGGAAACCCGGTCTCCGTTCTCGTCACATTCGAGCTCTTCGTGCGCCCGGCCGTGAACGCCCTGCTCGGCCTGCCACAGCCCTTGCCCGAGCTGAGGAGGGGAGTTCTGGGAGCGCCGATTGCCCGGAACGCCCACCGGGAGGAATACGTTCGAGGCGTGGTTCGTCGGAACGGCGACGCGCTCGTCGTCGAGCCGCTCGCCGGGCGGGAGTCGCACCTGATCGTGAGCGCGGGGCGCGCGGACGCCCTCGTACAGGTCGAAGCGGGTACGGGGGAGCTCCCGGCCGGAGCCGAGATCCGTTACATCCCGCTCGCCTAAGCCGTTTAGCCTCAGCTGTTACTAGCTGGGATCTACTTCTCCGCTACGTCCTGATCATCCACGGCCTCGAGATGCGGTCGCTCCTGCCGGCCTGCGCGCGCCCGGCGGACGAGCAGGGCCGCTTGCCGGATCGACTCGCGGATCGGGCCACGCTCCGGGCGCTCGTGGGCATCCGGATACGGCGCGTAGCGCCCGAACGCCACCGCACCCGTCTGGGCGGCGGCGGCCCCCCAGCCGACGAACGCGGCGATGAGGGGCACCGGCACGTAGCCGACAGATGTCAGGGCGATGATGTACCAGAGCGCATCCATGCCCATATCGAAGCGAAAGGCGAACGACGCGAGCAGAAGCAACGGGCCGAGGAAGCCGATCCCGTACACCCCCAAGGCATAGGCGCGCCCGCGGTCCGAGGCGTGCGGGACCCAGAGCCATGCATGCAGCGAGGGGAGGACGAAGAGGAGCGCGAACGGATTCTGCGCTGCGACGACGAGTGCGACGATGCCCAGGCCGAGCATTGCGGCCAAATGACCGCCGAGCTCCTCCGGGCGTGTGACCGTCCGGCGCGGCGTGAGCTGCGGGCGCGCAACGAACCAGCCGAGAAGCGACAGCCCAGCCAGAGCGGAGAGCGCCGCGACGGGCCAGTCGCCCGCGATCTGCGTGTCCGGCGCGATCGGACGTGCTTCTCCGCCCGGGAGAATGCCCACGAGCGCGAAGAAGGCGAAGACGGCGGCCGCCCATGCCCAGACGCCGAGGCGGCTGGCGAGACTCCGAAGCGCGGGACGCAAGGGGATATGCCTCCGCCGGCAGCGCGCGAACAGGTCGACGACCGCGGCGAGGAACGGGAGCAGCGCGGTGAGGAACAGGAACTGGATCGTCCAACCGCGGATGAGGCGAGAACCGACCCAGACCCAGGACTCGGTGCCGCGCGTGACGTCCGCGGCTGCGTCAAGGGACCCGAGCAGGCTCTGCGCAGAGCTCCCGAGCTGGTCGAGCCGCTCCGCGTCCAGGGCCGCGACGACATCCCCTTGTGGCGCTTGGGGGCGTGCGCCCTGGGTCGTGAGCGTCACGGCCGGGATTCCATGTGAAATGAACGGCCCCTGTGCGTACAGAGTGAACGGGAACGCGAGATCCACGAGCTGCGCCGCGCCGCTCGGCCGGGTCGGCTCGAGCCCGGTCTGGGTCGTGAGCGCCGACTCGGCGGTGGCGACGAGCGTGGAGCCGGGCATGCGCGGCGTCTCGCCGGCGAACTCCAGGTGCGCCGCGCCGGTGCCCGCGATCGCGTCGAGGTTGATGACCGCTGCGATGTGGTCGCCGAGGCCCGAGTTGCGCGCGAACTCGGTAGCTCCGAGTGAGCCGTAGGCGCCGCCGTCCTCGGAGAGGAGTACGACGGAGTGCGCGAGCGAAGAGTTCCCGATGTCCCGCGCCAGCTCGAGGAGCGCGCCGGTGCCCGACCCGTCGTCATTCGCCCCGGGAGAGCCGCCGAGGTTGTCGCGGTGCGCCATGATCACGATCGTCTGCTGCGAGGGCGCGATGTTCTGGCTGGGACGCAGGGGCGCCGTCGCGACGAGGTTGACGAACTTCTGCTCGCCGAGCCCAGGAACGTCGGCCGTGAACTCCTCGCGCTGGACGGTGAACTTGTAGTCGCGCAGGCGTGCGGCGACCCAGTCGGCTGCCCGCTTCGCGCCGGATGTGCCAGAGCGGCGATCCGGATTGAGGCGGACGAACTCTTGTGTGAACTGAAGCGCCGTCGTCCCGTCGAAGGACGGCGGCAGACGCGGCTCCTGGAGGGGGATCGGCGTGGCGAGGCTGAAGGCGGCGACGAGCAATGGCACGGCCGCCGCGATCCAGGCTGCGCGGTAGATCCGGCCCGACACGGGCCGCTCGAGCGACCCGCGCCGCGCCCTGCGGCGTGGCGGGGGAACCGCCATCGAGCCGGAGCCTATCCTTTGTCCCGTTGGCTCAGGACGCGACCATCCTCCTCGTCGACGACGAGCAGTCGGTGCAGAAGCTCCTCGCGTTCCCGCTCGAGCGAGAAGGGTTCACCGTCGTGCAGGCTCTCGACGGCGAGGAGGCCCTGGAGCGCTTCGAGGAGAACGACGTCGATCTCGTGATCCTCGACATCATGCTTCCGAAGCTGGACGGCCTCGAGGTGTGCCGGCGGCTGCGGGCGAAGAGCGCCGTCCCGATCATCATGCTGACCGCCCGCGACGACGAGCTCGACAAGGTCGTCGGCCTTGAGCTCGGCGCCGACGACTACATCACGAAGCCGTTTTCGATCGGCGAGTTCCGCAGCCGCGTGCGCGCCGCCCTCCGGCGGGCGCAGCTCCCGGCCGCCTCCGGTCGCGGAGAGGTCTACGAGGCCGACGGGATCCTCATCGACGTCCCGCGGCGCGCGGTCACCGTCCGGGGAGAGCCGGTGCAGCTCACGTATCTCGAGTTCGAGCTCCTGCGCATGCTCGTCTCGAGCCCCGGGCGCGTGTACACCCGCGAGATGCTGCTCGGGGCGCTGCGCGGCGGCGCCGAGTATCGCGACCTGCGCACGATCGATGTCCACGTCCGCCATCTGCGCGAGAAGATCGAGCGCGACCCGCGCAACCCTGAGTACGTCTTCACCGTGCGCGGGGTCGGTTACCGCTTCCGGGAAGCCTCGTGAGCCGACTCCGACATCCCGGGCTGGCGCTGAAGTTCAGCCTTGCGCTCTTTCTCATCGTCACCGGGGCACTCTTGATCGTCTATCTGGCCGTCGTGCCGCGGCTCGAGTCGCGCCTCGTCAACGCGAAGCTCGACGAGCTCAAGCCTTCGACTGTGGCGGCTGCAAAGCAGTTCCGGGGCCAGAACACCTTCACGTGGAAGTTCCTCACGCAGGACTACTCCGCGAGCCTCAGCGCGCGCGTCGTGGTTCTGCGGGCTCTGAGTGGGCGCACCCTGCTCCCCTTTGCGGATTCCAACGGTCGTTTGTCGACTGACATGACCAACGACCCGGTTGCGCTCGCTGCAAATGGATCGCGCCACGTCGAGACAGGGCGCCTTACACGGGCGGGCGAGCGCGCGGAGGTCGCGGTGCCGCTCGACCAGGAGTACGTCCTCCTCGTCTCCGCTCCGCTGAGCGACGCGCTCTCCAACGTCTCGCTCGTCCGCCGCTCGCTCCTCGTCGCAGGTTTCGCGTCCTTGATTGTCTCGCTGGTCGCGGGTGCCATCGCCGCATGGCGCTTCACTCGGCGGATCCGTCGCCTCGAGGGCGCCGCGGAACGAATCGCGGCCGGCGATTTCGACCACCCGATCGCGGATCCGGTCCAGGACGAGGTCGGCGAGCTCGCTACAGCCTTCGACACGATGCGCCAGCGTCTTTCGCAGCTCGACCACGCGCGGCGCGAGTTCATCGCGAACGCGTCGCACGAGCTGCGGACGCCTTTGTTCTCGCTCGGCGGGTTCCTCGAGCTGATGGCCGGCGAAGACCTCGAGGAGAGCGAGCGGCGGGACTTCGTCGAAGAGATGTCGACGCAGGTCGAGCGCCTGACGAAGCTCGCGACGGATCTTCTCGACCTGTCGCGGCTGGACGCGGGCCAGCTCGCCGTCGAGCGTGTCCCGGTCGATCTGACGATCGTGGCTCGCACGGTCTGTGAGGAAGCGCGCGCCGTCGCGGAGACGACGGGCCACGTGCTCGGCGCGCAGGCGGACGGCCCTGTAGCGGCGCTCGGCGACGAGCAGCGGATCCTTCAGATCACGCGAAACCTCGTCGAGAACGCGCTCAAGCACACCCCGGCGGGGACCAATGTGACCGTCGAGTCCGCATGGGAGGACGGCAAGGCGTGCCTGCGGGTGCGCGACGACGGCCCCGGCGTCCCCGAGCGGGATCGCGAGCACCTCTTCGAGCGCTTCTATCGTGCGGACGGCGGCAAAGCGTCCGGAAGCGGGCTCGGGCTCGCGATCGCGAGGGAGCTGGCACGCCACATGAACGGCGCACTCGAGCTTCGGTCCGCGGAAGGGGAGACGGTGTTCGCCCTCGTGTTGCCGGCCTCCCCGTCCGCGGCCGACAGCGATTTCACGGGAAAACAGCCCGTGGCCGCGTCCGGTTGACGGATAACTACCATTCGAAGAGCGTGCGCCCGGGAGCCCTAGCCGTCATCGCGGTCGTCTGTGCCCTGCTGGGAGGCAGCGCCGCGCTCGCGATCGCCAAGACAGCCGGCTGGGTCGGCGAAGGGCATACCGACACCGTCGTCCTCACGCAGGCCGCCCCGACCCCGGCCTCGAACCCGGTCGATCAGGCGGGTGCGGGCAAGCCGCTTGCCGGAAACGATTTCGATCCGGCGACGATCTACCGACGCCGAGCATCCGGCGTCGTGACGATCATCGCCCTCTTCGGAGCCGGTGGTGGAGAGGCGGCGCAAGGGTCGGGCTTCGTCGTCTCGCAGACCGGTTACATCCTCACGAACTCGCATGTGGTCACGACGGCGGGCGAGGATCCCCCCGGTGAGACTCCCGACGCGGCCTCGTCGGTGTTCGTCGAGTTCCGCGACGGCGACCGTGTGCCCGCGCACATCGTCGGGTGGGACGTCTACGACGACGTCGGCCTGCTCAAGGTCGACCCCGGACAACACGGGCTCAGCCCGGTGCCGCTCGGCGACTCGAGCAAGGTCGTCGTGGGAGAGCCCGTGGCGGCCATCGGCAGCCCCTTCGGGAACGAGAACTCGCTCTCGGTCGGCGTGGTCTCGGCAACGGAGCGCTCGATCGAGTCGCTGACGTCCGGCTATGACCTGGTCGATGCGATCCAGACCGACGCTCCCATCAACCGTGGCAACTCCGGAGGCCCGATGTTCGACGCGCGCGGCCGCGTGATCGGCATCAATGCGCAGATTCGGAGCGAGTCGGGAAACGCCGAAGGTGTGGGCTTCGCGGTCCCGATCAACTCCGCCAAACGCTCTATGGGCCAACTGATTCATGGCGGCAGGGTGCGCTACGCGTGGCTCGGCGTCTCGACGCAGACCGTGACTCCGAAGCTTGCGGCTCATTTCCATTACTCGCGCGACCGCGGCGCCGCCGTCCAAACGGTCGTCGAGGGCGGGCCCGCCGAGCATGCGGGGCTCAAGGGCGGGACGCGTGAAGAGGATTTCCGCGGGATCCAGTTTCGGCCCGGCGGCGACCTGATCGTCGCCATCGAGGGCCAGGGCGTCGGCAGCGCCGAGGACGTCGTCCGCATCGTCACGGAGCAGCTCGTCCCCGGCCAGACGATCCGCCTGACCGTTCTGCGTGGCGACCAGCGCCTCGTCGTGCCCTTGAAACTCGGCGAGCGGCCCGCGAACCCGCCCGGCAGCGACCGATAGCGCTACTAGGCTGGCTTCGTGAGGCCGGCCGACGACCTCGTCCTCCTCGGCGACAATCTCGAGCTCCTGCCGCGGCTCGAAGAGGGTTTCTTCCAGCTCGCGTACCTCGACCCGCCCTTCAACACCGGCAGACGCCAGTCTCGCCGCACGCTTTCCACGGTGGCCGATCCCGTAGGTGACCGGACCGGCTTTCAGGGACGTCGTTACACCACGGAGGTGCTCGGCGAGAGCGCCTACGACGACGAGTACGACGATTACCTCGGGTTCCTGCAGCCGCGGCTCGAGGAGGTGCGGCGACTGCTCGCGGCGAGCGGGACGCTCTACCTGCACGTCGACTACCGCGAGGCTCACTACGTGAAGGTGCTGCTCGACGGGCTCTTCGGTCGCGAGTGCTTCCTCAACGAGATCATCTGGGCGTACGACTACGGCGCGCGGCCCAGACGGCGCTGGCCCGCGAAGCACGACACGATCCTCGTCTACGTCAAAGATCCCGAGCGCTACTGGTTCGACGCCGAGGCCGTCGAGCGCGAGCCCTACATGGCGCCGGGCCTCGTCACCGCGGAGAAGGCCGCCCGCGGCAAGCTTCCGACCGATGTCTGGTGGCACACGATCGTCTCGCCGACGGGGAAGGAGAAGACCGGCTACCCGACTCAGAAGCCGGAAGGAGTCGTCCGCCGCATCGTCCAGGCGTCGAGCCGTCCTGGAGACTGGTGTCTCGACTGCTTCGCCGGCTCGGGCACGCTCGGCGCCGTCGCAGGTGCGCTCGGCCGGCGCTACGTCCTCATCGATTCGAACCCGGACGCGGTCGAAGTCGCAAAGAAACGGCTCGCTCCGTTTCGACGAGCCTCCTGACGGGGTATTTGTCTCAATAGGGCGGCGCACGGACAGATTCGCGGAGGTTCGAGTAGGTTTCGGATGAGTTTCTAGGGGGAAACCAGGGACATGGCCTCGATCTCTGCCGAGCTCGCAGATGCCGCCTCGATCGAGGAGGAGGGTGTGGTCGCGCTCACCTTCCCCGCGCGGCCCGAGTTCATCGCGCTTGCGCGCCTCGCTCTGACGGGCCTGGCCCGAACGCGAGCGCTCTCACAGGAGCTCGTCGCGGATCTGAAGCTCGCGCTCACCGAGGCATGCTCGAACTCCGTGCGCCATGCCTACGAGGCGGGCCGGCTCGGCACGGTCGCGATCCAGTACCAGCTGTCGCCCGACCGGATCGTCATCGAGGTGACCGACCAGGGCTCCGGATTCGACCCCAAGACGCTCAGGCGGGCCCAGGAGGAGCTCGACGAGGGTGGCCTCGGGATCGCGATCATCCGCGCTGTGACCGACGACCTGGAGATCGGTGCTCGGCCCGAGGGAGGCTCCCGGCTGCGCTTCATGAAGTTCCTTCCGTAGCGCGCCGCTTCCATCGGTATTGTCCGCCGCCGTGCAGCTACAGCAGGTCAACGTCGGCAGCAAGGCGCTCGCGGACTACGCGACGATCGCGAGCCGCGGGCTGATGGAGCAGATCAAAGCCCTCGCCGCGCCGCTCGCGGGCAAGCGGGTGCTCCATCTCTCGGCCACCGCGTTCGGAGGCGGCGTGGCGGAGATCCTCTACACGCTCGTGCCCCTGATGCGCGAGGCGGGGCTCGACACGGAGTGGCGCGTCATCCAGGGCCAGGACGAGTTCTTCGACGTGACGAAGGCGATCCACAACGCCCTGCAGGGAAATCCGCGCAGCCTCACGCCTGACGAGCAGAACGTCTTTCGCCGCTACAACCGCGAGAACGCTCGCGCCCTCGAGGACGAGTTCGATTTCGTCATCGTCCACGACGCCCAGCCCGCCGGCATGATCGAGGACGCGCGCGAGGCCGGAAAGCGGTGGATCTGGCGCTGCCACATCGATCTGTCGACGCCGAATCAGGACGTGCTCACGTTCCTGCTGCCGTGGCTCGGCTCCTATGACGCCACCGTCTACCATCGCCAGGCGTACGTTCCGGCGGCCGAGGGGCTCCCACCTGCTTACATCTGGCCGCCGGCGATCGACCCGCTCGCGCCGAAAAACATGGCGCTGTCGGCCGAGGACGCGTCCTACATCGTCGACCAGTTCGGCATCGACGTCGACCGGCCGATCGTCTCGCAGATCTCGCGCTTCGATCCGTGGAAGGACCCCGTGGGCGTCATCGAGGCGTGGCGGCTCCTACGCGACGACCACCCGAGCGTCCAGCTCGCGCTCGTCGGCTCGATGGCGCACGACGATCCCGAGGGCTGGGACTACTACAACAAGACGGTCGAGGCGGCCCAGGGAGACCCCGACGTCTTCATCCTCTCCAACCTCAACAACGTGGGCTCCGTGGAAGTCAACGCCTTTCAGGTGCACTCGGAGGCACTCATCCAGAAGTCGATTCGCGAGGGTTTCGGCCTGACCGTGACGGAGGGGCTCTGGAAGGCGCGCCCGATGGTGGCCGGCCGGGCCGGGGGGATCGTCGATCAGATTCAGGACGGCGAGACGGGCTATCTGGTCGACTCGATCGAGGAATGCGCGGCGGCGCTCAATACCATTCTCGAGGAGCCGGAGCAAGCCCGCGCGATGGCGCTTCAGGGCAAGGAGTTCGTGCGACGGCACTTCCTCTCTCCCCGGCTGCTGCGGGACTGGCTCGCGCTCTTCAATCGGCTGACCGGGAACGACCTCGCCGGAACCGAGCTGGTCGTCTCCGGCGCCGTGTAGCTCGCCTGTTCACGGGTACCCTGCCCGGATGGGC
>Ga0081539_10006745_pt1 | contig 10784 bp, 10 predicted proteins | sample TabmetS4T2R2_FD_71023 | JGI IMG/M metagenome (GOLD analysis project Ga0081539, IMG submission 71023) | Tabebuia heterophylla rhizosphere microbial communities from the University of Puerto Rico - S4T2R2 | ecosystem: Host-associated > Plants > Roots > Rhizosphere ... | reverse complement strand
GCCGCGGCCAGCCGCCCGCCCTGGATCTGGTCGTAGCGCAGCAGCGCGCGGCACAGGTGGTCGAAGTGGCGCGAGCGGAACCGGGCCGCCATGATCCGCGCCGTAGCGGCTTCGTACGCGCGGTCGATCCAGCTCACCGGCCGACCGTAACCCGAGTTCCGCTTTTACTCAGCTTCTGTTGGCAATGCGGCGAACCCGCCGAGCGGAAAGTCGCGCCGCGGCCGCCAGAGCCCCTCGCCCCCGTGTGAGAACAGCGTGAACGAGCCGACCTCGAAGCGGGCCGAGAACGTCGCCAGGTCGTCGAAGACCGCGTCCAGCTCCGCGGGCGCCACGTCCTGCGCGACCGTGACGTGCGGGTGGTACGGAAACCGGCCGTCCCGGTCCACCCCGTCGGCCGCGGCGATCGCGCGGGCGAGCAGCTCGCACTCGCTGATGCCCTGCGCCACGGTCACGAACACCACCTCAGTGACCGGCCGGAACGTCCCGGTTCCGCGCAGGTTGATGACGAACGGCCGGTGCGCGGACGCGACCGCCTCGAGGTGTTTCTCCACCGCGGGCAGCACGTCCGTGGCCACCTCGGTCGGGCCGAGCAGCGTGACGTGCGCCGGGGTGTACGCGGCTTGCGGGTCGCCCGCCGCGGCACGCCGGCTGGTGAGCTGACTGCCCCAGGGTTGCGGGATGTCGATCGCGACCCCGATGCGGGTCGTGGCAGGCTCCACGGAGGTCAGGCGCCGCGGGCCGGGGCCAGGAAGCCGACCCTCTGGTACGCGTCGGCGAGCGTCACGGCGGCGACCGCGCGGGCTTTCTCCGCCCCCACGGCCAGGACCTTGTCCAGGTAGCTCGGGTCGTCCAGGTACGCGCGGGTGCGCTCCTGGATCGGCTTGACGAACTCCACGACGATCTCGGCCAAGTCCTTCTTCAGGTCGCCATAACCCAGGCCGTCGTACCGTTCCAGCGGATCGTCGATGGTCCGCCCGGTCAGCGCGGCGTAGATCGTCAGCAGGTTGCTGATGCCCGGCTTGTTGTCCGCGTCGTACAGGATCTCCCGGCCGGTGTCGGTGACCGCCGACTTGATCTTCTTGGCCGAGCGGGCCGGGTCCTCGAGCAACTCGATGATGCCGCTCGGCGAGGACGCCGATTTGCTCATCTTGGCCGTGGGATCCTGCAGGTCCTTGATCTTCGCGGTGTCCCGGAGGATGTACGGCGACGGGACGGTGAACGTCGGCCCGTACCGGGTGTTGAACCGCTGCGCCAGATCCCGGGTGAGTTCCAGGTGCTGGCGCTGGTCCTCGCCGACCGGCACCTGGTCGGCGTGGTACAGCAGGATGTCGGCGGCCTGCAGGATCGGGTAGGCGAACAGGCCCACGCTGGTCGAGTCCTGGCCCGACTTCGCGGACTTGTCCTTGAACTGCACCATCCGGCCGGCCTCGCCGAAGCCGGTGATGCAGCTCAGCACCCAGCCCAGCTGGGGGTGCTCGGGCACGTGCGATTGCACGAACAGCGTGCACCGGTCCGGATCCAGGCCGACCGCGAGCAGCTGTGCGACCGACAGCCGGGTCCGTTGGCGCAGCGCCGCCGGTTCGTGGCCCATGGTGATCGCGTGCAGGTCCACGACGCAGTAGAACGCATCGTGCGTGTCCTGCAGGGCCACCCAGTTGCGTACGGCACCGAGGTAGTTGCCGAGGTGGAACGAGTCGGCGGTCGGTTGGATGCCGGAGAGTACGCGCGGACGGGTGACCGGATCGGACATGAGCGTCATTGTGACAGTCCCGGCGTGGTCCCGCCGAACCGCCTAGGCTGAAGCAGCACCGGCGCCTGGTCGTTCGGACGGCGCGGAGAACCGAGCGCCTGCGGCGCTGAACCAGGGACCGGACTCAGCGAAAGGGCCCTGCCGTGAAACTGCTCGTCACCGGAGGCGCCGGCTACATCGGCAGCGTCACCAGCCGGCTGCTGCTCGACGCCGGACACCAGGTCGTGGTGCTGGACAGTCTCGGCACCGGCTTCCGGACCGCCGTGGCTCCGGACGCCACCTTCATACCGGCGGACATCGCCGACGCCGCCGCCGTCGTGAGGCGGGACGCGGGCTTCGACGCGGTGCTGCATTTCGCCGGCCTCATCGCGGCCGGTGAGTCGATGGTGAAGCCGGAACTCTACTGGCGGGCGAACGTCGTGGACTCGCTCGCCCTACTGGACGCGGTCCGCGCCGCGGGCGTACCCAAGGTCGTCTTCTCCTCGACCGCGGCGGTCTACGGCAATCCGGTCGAGCTGCCCATCGCCGAGACCGCGGCCACGGCACCCACCAGCACGTACGGCGCCACGAAACTGGCGTTCGACCATGCGCTCACCTCGGAGGCGTACGCGCACGGGCTGGCCGCGGTGTCCCTGCGCTACTTCAACGTGGCCGGCGCGTACATCCGGCCGGACGGCACCGCGATCGGTGAGCGACACGATCCCGAGACACACCTGATCCCGATCGCCCTGCAGGTGGCCGCGGGCAAGCGGGACAAGCTGCAGCTCTTCGGCGACGACTACCCGACTCCGGACGGCACCTGCGTGCGCGACTACATCCACGTGGAGGACCTGGCCCGTGCGCACCTGCTCGCTCTGGACGCCGCCGCCCGTGGCGAGCACCGGGTCTACAACCTCGGCAACGGCAACGGCTTCTCCAACCGGCAGGTGGTCGACGTGGCTCGCGAGGGGACCGGCGCCGCGCTGCCGGGGGAGATCGCGCCGCGCCGGGAGGGCGATCCGGCCGCGCTGGTCGCGTCGTCCCAGCTCGCCCGCGCGGAGCTGGGCTGGGTGCCGGAGAAGCCCACGCTCGCGGACATGATCGGCGACGCGTGGACGTTCTACCGCACCTGTCTCGCGTGATCTGATCGATAGATGACGACGGACAGCGATGTGGCGGCACGTGCGGCCGCAGCGTTCTCGGACCGGTACGGCGGAAAGCCGGACGGGTTGTGGGCCGCGCCGGGACGGGTGAACCTGATTGGCGAGCACACCGACTACAACGACGGGTTCGTGCTCCCGTTCGCGCTGCCGGAGCGGGTGGTCGTGGCGGCGGCCCGTACCGATGCCGGCTGGACGGCGTGTTCCGACTTCACCACCGAGACGGTGACCTTCGGCGACGTCGAGGCTGCCGCGCCGGGCGCAGTCACGGGCTGGGCCGCGTACGTGGCCGGCGTGGTGTGGGCGCTCCGGGACGCCGGGTTCGACGTGCCTCCGGCCCGGCTGGCGATCGCCTCGGACGTCCCGGTCGGGGCGGGACTGTCGTCGTCGCACGCGCTGGAATGCGCGGTACTGACCGCGCTCGCCGACCTCGGCGACCTGGACCTGCCGATCGAGGACCGGCCGCGGCTGGTGCAGCGGTCGGAGAACGCGTACGTCGGGGCGCCGACCGGGATCATGGATCAATCCGCGTCGTTGCGGTGCCGGGCCGGGCACGCGCTGTTCCTGGACTGCCGATCACTGGAGGTCGAGCACATCCCGTTCGACGTCGCGGCCGAGGGCCTCGCCGTTCTGGTGCTGAACAGCAACGCTCCGCACAGTCACTCCGACGGCGAGTACGGCGCCCGCCGCCGGTCGTGTGAGGACGCGGCCCGGATCCTCGGCGTGCCGGCGCTGCGCGACGTGCCCGCGGACGGGCTGGAGACAGCGCTGAAGCAGCTCGACGACGCGGTGGTCCGGCGCCGGGTCCGGCATGTCGTCACCGAGGACCAGCGCGTCCTGGACACCGTCGAGCTGCTCCGCTCGGGCCGGATCCGGGAGATCGGGCCGCTGCTGACCGCCTCGCACGCCTCGATGCGGGACGATTTCGAGATCACCGTGCCGCAGGTGGACGTCGCGGTCGAGGCCGCGCTGATGGCCGGTGCGTATGGGGCCCGGATGACCGGCGGCGGATTCGGCGGATGCGTGCTCGCCTTGATCGACGCGGACCGGGCCGAGGCCATCACGGCGGCGGTCACGAGCGCGTACGACCAGCATGGCTTCACCGCACCGACCCCGCTGGTGGCCGTCCCCAGCCCCGGAGCGACGCGCGTAGGCTGAAACCCCCGCGATCTTGGAGTTGTGGTTGGCCTTATGCCCGTTCCATATAGGTTTGCTCCAACCACAACTCCAAGATCGCGGGTAGAAGGGCGGTCGGGCGGGTACCCGGATTCCGACCAGGGAGGCCATGAGATGACGGTTGAGTCCGAGGAACCCCAGCCCAACGAGTTCGGCTTTGGTGGCGCCGCCACGGCGCCGGAGCCGCAACCGACCCGGGAATCGATCGAGGAGGTCGAGGGCGAGAGCATCGCGATACCCTCGGGCGACATCACCGGGGCGGTCAGCGACGCCATCGAGGACATGTCCTACCACGAGGACGACGATCGCGACGGCGAAGGACCGACCGAGGCCAGCCGCGGCTGAACCGGCGCGAGGATGCGTTACTGCGCCTCGAGGATCATCCCGGCCCCGACCGTACGATTCGTTCCCTCGTCGATGAGGATGAAGCCTCCGGTCGTCCGGTTGCGGCGGTACTCGTCGGCCAGCAGCGGCGCCGTGGTGCGCAGCCGCACCCGGCCGATCTCGTTGAGCACCAGCTCGGACGCGCTTTCGTCGCGGTGCAACGTGTTGACGTCCAGCCGGTACTGCAGACCGCGGACAACCGCGCGGGCCGAGCGCGTGGTGTGCTTGATGGCGTATTTGCCACCCACCCGCAGCGGCGCGGTCTCGTCCATCCAGCAGATCATCGCCTCGATGTCCTGAGCCACGTGCGGGGTGTTGTGCGGGCGGCACAGCATGTCGCCGCGGGAGATGTCGATCTCGTCGGTGAGCCGGACCGTCACCGACATCGGCGGGAACGCCTCCTCGACCGGCCCGTCGGCGGTGTCGATGGCCGCGATCGTGCTGGTCAGCCCGGATGGCAGGACCATCACCGGGTCGCCCGGCTTGAGCACCCCGGACGCCACTTGGCCGGCGTACCCGCGGTAGTCGGTGACCGTGGTGGACTGCGGCCGGATCACGTACTGCACCGGGAACCGCACGTCGACCAGGTTGCGGTCGCTGGCGATGTGCACGTGCTCCAGGTGGTGCAGCAGCGACGGGCCTTCGTACCAGGGGCTCCGGTCCGACCGCGAGGCGATGTTGTCACCGTTGAGCGCCGAGATCGGGATGACCGTGAGGTCCGGCGCGTCCAACTTGGCCGCGAACGAGGTGAACTCGTCGGCGATCTGTTCGTACACCTGCTGGTCCCAGTCGACCAGGTCCATCTTGTTGACGCACAGCACCAGATGCGGGACCCGCAGTAGTGAGGTGAGGAACGCGTGCCGGCGGGACTGCTCGACCAGGCCCTTGCGCGCGTCCACCAGGATCAGCGCCAGGTCGGCGGTGGACGCCCCGGTCACCATGTTCCGGGTGTACTGGATGTGTCCGGGGGTGTCGGCGATGATGAACTTGCGCCGTGGGGTCGCGAAGTAGCGGTACGCCACGTCGATGGTGATGCCCTGCTCCCGCTCGGCGCGCAGGCCGTCGGTGAGCAGCGCCAGGTTCGTGTACTCGTCGCCGCGGGCGGCGCTGACCGCCTCGACCGCCTCCAGCTGGTCGGTGAACAGCGACTTGGTGTCGTAGAGCAGCCGGCCGATCAGCGTGGACTTGCCGTCGTCGACGCTGCCGGCGGTGGCGAACCGCAACAGGTCCATTCCGCGCGCGACTTCGGAAGACTCGAGAACTGCCTGGGTCATGTCTAGAAGTAGCCTTCCCGCTTGCGGTCTTCCATCGCGGCCTCGCTGACCTTGTCGTCGCCCCGGGTGGCGCCGCGTTCGGTGATCCGGGTGGCGGCGACCTCGGCGATGACCTTCTCCACCGTGTCGGCGTCGGAGAGCACGCCGGCGGTCTGCGACGCGTCGCCGACGGTTCGGTAGCGGACCCGCCGCACCGCGGGCACCTCGCCGTCCCGGGGCCGGAAGTACTCGTTCACGGCATACAGCATGCCGCCGCGCTCGATCATCTCCCGATCGTGCGCGTAGTAGATGCCCGGCAGCGGGATCCGCTCCTTGGCGATGTAATGCCACACGTCCAGCTCGGTCCAGTTGGACAACGGGAACACCCGGATCGACTCGCCGGGGTGATGCCGGCCGTTGTACAGCGCCCACAGCTCGGGCCGCTGGTTCTTCGGGTCCCACTGGCCGAACTCGTCGCGGAAGCTGAACATGCGCTCCTTGGCGCGGGCCTTCTCCTCGTCCCGGCGGGCACCGCCGAACAGGGCGTCGAAGCGGTACTTCTCGACGGCGGCGAGCAGCACCGGGGTCTGGATCCGGTTGCGGGTGCCGTCCGGCAGTTCCCGCACCAGGCCGGTGTCGATCGCCTCCTGCACGCTGGCCACCACCAGGTTGAGGCCCAGCCCGGCGACCCGGGCGTCGCGATACTCCAGGACCTCGGGGAAGTTGTGGCCGGTGTCGACGTGCATGACCGGGAACGGGATCTTGGCCGGGGCGAACGCCTTCTCGGCCAGCCGCAGCATGACGATCGAGTCCTTGCCACCGGAGAACAGCAGCACCGGCCGTTCGAACTCGGCCATGACCTCGCGCATGACGAAGATGCTCTCGGCCTCCAGGGCATCGAGGTGCGAGACCCGGTAGGGCTTCGTCTGGCTCATGGGGATTTGGGGCCTTTCTTACGGGCGGTGGCGCTGCAAGGCTGCGAGCAACCGGGGGGCGAGGTCCTTGCGGCACACCACCAGATCCGGCAACTTCGGATCGGCCTCGTTGTATTTCAACGCAGATCCGTCGATCCGGGAAGCGTGCAGGCCGGTGGCAGTGGCCACAGCGACCGGGGCGGCCGAGTCCCACTCGTACTGGCCGCCGGCATGCACGTAGGCGTCCGCGTCGCCGCTGATCACCGCCGCGATCTTCACGCCGGCCGAGCCCATCGGCACCAGTTCGGCGCCGACGTCCTCGGCGAGCGCGGACACGAACGCGGGCGGGCGGGTGCGGCTGGCCGCGATCCGGATCGCCGGGCCCAGCGGCAGCGGCGGGTATGCCGGCGGATGATCGGTGGCAATCGTCCGGTGCTGTGCCGGCATCGCGACCGCGCCCGCGGCCAGGCAGTTGGGGCTCTGGCAGTCGGCGGTCCACAGCGCCACGTGTACCGCCCAGTCGGTGCGACCCTCCTCGGAGAACTCCCGGGTGCCGTCCAGCGGGTCGACGATCCACACCCGGGACGCACCGAGCCGGTCCGGCCGGGACGTCCGGGTTTCGCCGTGGTCCCAGGCGACGCGGGCGTGCTCGTCCTCCTCGGACAGCACCGCGTCGGCCGGCCGCCAGCGCGCCAGTTCGGTGCGGATCAAGGCGTGCGCGGCCTTGTCGCCGGCGGCCTTGAGTGCGGCGCCGTCGCGGTAGCCCACATCGGCACGGACCTGCAGCAGCAGCCGGCCGGCCCGGTCGGCGAGCCAGCGAGCGAACGCGGCGTCGATGACCGGCGGGTGTGTTGACGACTCGCTCACGGCTGCTCTACTCCTCAATACGGTCCGGCCCTCAATACGCGCCGGACGACCGCACCACCGCGGTCATGGTGCGCAACAGGATCACCAGGTCCAAACTGAGCGACCAGTTCTCCACATAGCGCAGGTCCAGCCGGACCGCCTCCTCCCACGGCAGGTCCGAACGCCCGGAAACCTGCCACAGGCCCGTCATGCCCGGCTTGACCGCCAGCCGCCGGCGCACGTCGGCGGCGTACGCGGCCACCTCCTCCGGCAGCGGCGGTCGCGGACCCACCAGCGACATCTGGCCGGCCAGCACGTTCAGCAGCTGCGGAAGCTCGTCCAGCGAGAACCTCCGCAACCACCGGCCGACCGGGGTGACCCGCGGGTCGTTCCGGATCTTGAAGAGCACACCGTCGTGCTCGTTGAGGTGCCGCACCTCGGCCAGCCGTGCCTCGGCGTCGACGTACATGCTCCGGAACTTGACGATGCGAAACTCCCGCCCGTCCCGGCCGACGCGTACCTGACGAAAGAGTACCGGGCCGCGCGACGTCACCCGGACCAGCAGTGCGACCGCCAGCAACAGCGGCCCGAACAGCGCCAGCAGCAGCAGCGCCCCGAGCCGGTCCACCCCCTCCTTGACGACGCGGATACCGCCGTGCAGCCGGGGGTGCTCCACGTGCAGCATGGGCAGGCCGTCGAACGGCCGGATCGTCGTCCGCGCGCCGGCCACGTCGATCAGGGCGCTGGCCACCACCAGGTCGACCTCGTCGCGTTCCAGCCGCCAGGCCAGCCGGCGCAGCGCGACGCCGTCCAGCTCGGGACAGCTCAGCACGACCACGGTGTCAGCGTCGGCCAGGTCCACGGCGGTCGCGACGTCGTCGAACGTGCCGTAGATCGGGAGACCCAGCGTTCCCTCGTGGTGGCCGGGCGGCAGGCACGCGCCCACCACCTCCAGACCGTGATATCGCTCGCGGCGCAGCTGGCCGGTGATCCCGAGGACCGAGAGCTCATGACCGACCACGATCACCCGGCGCAGGCAATCGCCGCGGGTGCGGGCGGAGTGCAGTCGCTTGCGCAGTGCGAACCGCAGCACCACGGCCGTTCCGATCGCGGTCGGCAGCGCGGCCAGGACGTACGACCGGGCCAGATCCAAGCCCAGCGCGTACGAGACCAGGGCCGCCCCGGCGATCATCCCGCCCCCGCCCCGGAGCACCCGCTGGTACTCATCGGTGCCGACGAACAGGTACCGCCGCTCGTACGCCCGGCTCACCGCCAGCACCAGCATCAACGCCAGCGGCAGCAGCGCCGACAGCCCAAGGTACGCCCGGTTGTACGCGGTGACCTGGTCGCCGAACCGCAGTTCGAACGTGACCCCGCCCGCGGTCACTCCGGCGGCCAGGTCGCACACCACCAGCGCGCGGACGTACCGGCGCTCCCAGCGCTGCCGCCGCGACATCGCGGCGTGCTTGCCGCGGACCCGGATGAACGGCCGGGTCGCCGCCCGGGCCGCGGCGGATCGGTTGCGTTCCGGGCGCCAGTGCCGCTCCACGGCCCGATTGCGGGACCGGCCGGCCGGAAGGCGTCCGCCATCACCGGCCAGTGGGGGCGCGTTGTCGTTCTTGTGGTCGGTGGCGCCCGCCGGCTTGAGGTCGGCGGCGCCCGCGGGCTTGAGGTCGGCGGCGCCCGCCGGCGCCGGGCTGGCCGGCGCGGACGGCGACGGAATCTTGCTGTTGCGGGCCCGGTGCGGCCGCGGGCCGGAGTTGGCCGGAGAATGGTTGGCCGTCCCATAGTTCTCCGGGTGCACGGCCTTCTCCGGATGTACCGCTCGTCCGGGGTGCACCGCCGGCAGCTGCACGGTCGGTTGCCGCATGGCGGGCTCGCGGCTGTCGGACAGGTTCTGCTGCACCCGGGCCCTCCCCCGCTCGGTCAGTCGCATCTGCGCGGTGCGTACACGTGACCAACGCGTGGAAGATGGACGGCGTCACGGGGCCGACGGATGGACAAAAACGTCCAAACGATTGGCCGATTCCGCCGCGCCGCATCAATCCCCGTGGTATTTGTTCTGCGCCCACTCGACGCCCTCGAGCACGACCGCCTCCGCGACGTCCGCGGCCCGGTCCACCAGGAATTCCAGGTCCTTGCGCTCCGCGCCGCCGAAGTCGGACAGCACGTAGTCCGCCGGGTCCTGCCGTCCCGCCGGCCGCCCGATGCCGAACCGCACGCGGGCGTACTCCTTGGTGCCCAGCGACTTGGAAAGCGACCGCAGGCCGTTGTGGCCGCCCTCACCGCCGCCGCGCTTCGCGCGTACCTGCCCGTACGGAAGGTCGAGCTCGTCGTGCACGGCCAGCACGTTCTCCACCGGCACCTTGTAGAACTGGGCCAGCGCGACCACCGGTGCACCCGACAGATTCATGTACGTCAGCGGCTTGGCCAGGATCACCCGGGGCCCGCCGAAGCTGAGCCGGCCTTCAGCCACGTCCGCGTGCGCGCGTTTGTGCCGCCCGAACCGCGCGCCGATTCGCGACGCCAGCAGATCGGCGACCAGGAAACCCACGTTGTGCCGGTTGGCGGCGTACTCCCGGCCGGGGTTGCCGAGGCCGACCACCAGCCAGGGTGCGTCGGGGTTCATCGCAGTCCTCCACAAGGGAATCAGGGAAAGTGCCGGATGGCACTTTCCCTGACGTCATCGCCCGGCCGGCGCCTACTCCGCGGCCGCTGGCGCCTCGGCTTCGCCGCCCGCTTCCTCGCCGCCCACGGCGGTCTCGGCGGTCTCGCCCTCGAGCTCCTCGGCGGTCTGCGCCACCGTGACGACAGCCAGCACGTGGTCCGGTTCGACGGCCAGGTCGACACCGTCGGGCAGCGGCACGTCGGCGGCGGTGATCTGCGCACCGGCCTCCAGGCCCTCGATCGACACCTCGAAGCCGCTGGGCAGGTGCATCGCCTCGGCGACGATGGCCAGCGTTGTCGACTCGGTCACCACCAGTGTGTTGCGGGCCGGCTCGCCGGTCAGCGTCACCGGCACGTCCACCTGGACCTTCTCGCCACGGCGCACGATGATCAGGTCCACGTGCTCGAAGGTGTCCTTGACCGGGTCGCGCTGGATCGCCTTCGGCAGGGCCAGTGTCGTGCCCGAGCCGCCCACGATGTCGATCGTGAACACCTGGTTGAGGCCGCCGTGCCGGATCGCGGCCGCGAACTCCCGCGCCGGTAGCGCGATGTGCTGGGGCTTCTCGCCGTGGCCGTACAGCACGGCGGGCACCTTCCCGGCCCGGCGCGGGCGGCGGGGACCCCCCCTGCCGAACTCCGGACCGAGTTCCGCGCC
>Ga0081539_10006744_pt1 | contig 10786 bp, 10 predicted proteins | sample TabmetS4T2R2_FD_71023 | JGI IMG/M metagenome (GOLD analysis project Ga0081539, IMG submission 71023) | Tabebuia heterophylla rhizosphere microbial communities from the University of Puerto Rico - S4T2R2 | ecosystem: Host-associated > Plants > Roots > Rhizosphere ... | reverse complement strand
CTAGACACAAAAAGCCGCGAGTCCCTGCCTTGGGAACCGCAGCTTCAGCGTCCGATAAAACCCCAGCCGATCAATGCGTTGGATGCGTTGCGCGACGACGCATCATGTCCCGAACGGCTGTGGTGAGGAGGGCTATTTAGGCAGTGGGGCGGGGGATGTAAAGGGCAAGTTTCGCTGCGAAACCTATTTATGCCGAGATGCGGCGATCGCGAAAGGCCGGTGAGGCATCGGCGACCTGCTTTCTCAGCGCATCCGGCTCATCCTTGGTCACACCGTTGGCGAGCTGCCTGCGCCGCTCGGCGCGGCTGGCCTTGCCGCGAATGACGTGGATGATGAGGGCAAGCGGCATGCAGATGCCGACGGCCCAATGGGCGAAGCTGGTCGCCGCCCGCAATCCTTCGGCCGTCGCGTAATAGAGCGCGAGGCCGGTCGCGGCCAGGACGAAGCTCACCGTCAGCAGAGTGGCACCGCTCCACCGGTTGCGCCGCTTGATCCATCCGAAGCGGACGTGGAGCGGAAACAACGCCGCGGCGATGACCAAAAAAGCATAAGCGGCGAGCCCATGAACCATCAGCAGCCAAGGCAGGGCAGGATGCGGTTCCGGGCCGAAATCGCCATCGACCTGCCCGAAGCGATCGAGCAGCAGCCAGGCTAGGCCGCTGACCGTTAGCAGGGCGATGCTCGCGTAGATCAGCCATTCATGCCATCTGGCGAGCCTCGGTTCCTTGAAATCGTGCTTCATGCTGCCTCCGCGAACGCGGCAGTGCATTCGTGAACCACGCCATTATGGTCGATTGTAACTGCGCGGGCATTAGCCACGCCCAGGCAAAGGGCGGCTTTCGTGCTGCCGGCAAGGACGATCTTGGCGAGCGCGTCGGCATCCATTGCACTGGGTGCCGCGACCGTGGCCGAAATCCAGCGTGAGTCCGCGCCGACGAGGTGGTCGCCCGATAACCCATCGGTACCGGCCAGCAGCGCGCTCGTCGCCAACGCCTCATTGCAGATGCGGATCGCCATCATTGGCATACGATTGGCGGGCTCAACGACCGTCGCGTCCCAGGACTGACGGCCAAATCCGGCCATATCGCCACCCGCATTGACCAGCCCCGAAGCCGCCCCGACATCCCGCATCGCATCGATCGCCCGGTCGACGGCAAAGCCTTTGGCGATCCCCCCGAGGTCGATGCAACATGGCTCACGAAGCGTTACCGTCTCTTCGTCGAGCACCACGGCATCCCAGCGAGCATGGTCGTCTACCATCATTCCCGGATGACGGGGCAGCAGCCCTTTCCCCACGCCATTGCGTCCAGCAGTTACAGTATCGAAGGCTCCCTCGCTGAGCTTTGCCCAGTATCGAGCGCGCCCAAGCACGGCCACCGTCCACGGATCTATTGTAACCCGCTCCCGATGGGCGAAGCGATTGATCTGCGAGAGCTCACTGTCCGGGTCATGCGCGCTCATCAGCTTGTGCACGCGCTCGACCGCGGCGAAAGCCGCTTCCACCGCGCGCGCCCCTTGCCCATGCACCTCGACGAAGGTGCCAAGCAGCGGGCGGCAGCGGACGATCTCAGCCATTCTTCAGCATCATCTCGTAGGTGACCAGCAGACGGCGCACGCCATCGGTGATGTGCCGGCTCGACAGCGTCGCTCCGGAGATATTCTTGATGTCCTTGTCCAATTTAAGGGACGCGCCCGGCCGCTTGCCCGTGAACTGCGCGCGCCAGCGCTCGTTGCGGACCTCGCCGCCATAGGTCTCGCGATATTCGAGGATCTCGAGGCCGCTCACCGTGCCGTCCGGCGTTAGCGCAACGGCATAGGTGATGAAATCATGCTTGCCGAGCACGCGGTCCACGATGAACCAACCGGCCCGGCCCGAGCGGGATCGCGCTTCCCACACATGTAGCACAGGATCGAAGCTGCCCACGCCTGCGGCCTTGGCAATCGCCTTGCGCTGCTCCTGGGTAAACCGGAGCGTATGGTCGATCATCTGGGCGCCCGGAAACAGTGCCGCCTGCGCTGCGGGCACCGTCAGGTAGACGGTCGCATGGGCAGGCGGCGCAATGGCGAGCGCCGCCGGAAGAAGCGTGAACCAGGGCGCGCGGCCATCCATCAGAAATTATACCCCACTTTCAGGCGCAGCTCGCGCTTCTCATGCTCGTCCAGATGCAGGCTGCTGCCGGGTTCGCTCGGCGAGCCGTGGATCTGCGGCAACCAGGTTGCCGTGAACCACCATTTCTTGCCGCCATAATGAATATTCGGGCCGGCGAAGATGGCATAATGTTCGCGGTGCAGGCCGTTGGTCCAATCCGGATATTCGCTGTGGTAGCGGCCTTCGACGCCGAGAAACCAGCCGGGCGCGATGCGGTAGGAGAGACCGGTGGTGAACTCGATCGCCAGTTCCTTTTCCCATTCCTTCTCGACGACACCAGGGGCAATGACCTCCTTCTCGCGCTCCCATTCCGGCTCGAGCGTCAGGTTCGCGGCCCAGATCAGCCGATCGTCCATGAAGTTTTTCTGAACGATCGCCTTCAGTTCGAGCTCATATTCCGTGGCTTTTTCGCCCTCGACCTTGTGGATGCGCGACCAGCCGGGCTCGACATAGAAGGCCAGGCCCCACCCATCCTTATAAGGGCTCTTCACGCGGTATTTGAATTCAGCGGAGACGCCCTGGAACCCGAAAGTGCGATGGACGTCTTCAAACTCCGGCTCGAGCCCGCTGATATGATGGCTGGCGAAGTTCAGATAGAGCGAGCCTTGGAACTTGTCCGTTAGCCCGCGCTCGATCTCGAACCGATAATCTTGCGCGGAATAATGGCCCTCGTTCTTGTGACGGCGGTCGGTGATCCAGACATAGCCCTCGGTCTGGCCCTTTGGCAGCGTCTCGGCCCCATAGGTGTAGCCGAAATAGTTTTCGTCGGCATGGGCCGGCGTTGCTATGAGCATCACTCCCGCTAGCGCGCCCAGAATATAGCGATTCATTACGTCCCCTTTCTGATTGTGGGGGATCGCTAATGCGAATAACTCGCAAGTGCAAGACTAAATGCGAATGGATCGCAAAAAGGTCATAACCGGGCACAAATGAAAAGGGCGGCGTCCTGCCGGCACCGCCCTTCCTGTTGCGGGCTGGATCGAAGCTTACTTCAGCTCGACGGTACCGCCGGCTTCCTCGATCTGCTTCTTGATCTTCTCGGCTTCGTCCTTGTTCACGCCTTCCTTGACGGCCTTCGGCGCGCTCTCGACAAGCGCCTTGGCTTCGCCCAGGCCCAGGCCGGTGATGGCGCGGACTTCCTTGATCACGTTGATCTTCTTGCCGCCGTCGCCGGTGAGGATGACGTCGAACTCGGTCTTCTCCTCGGCCGCCGGAGCAGCGGCGCCGCCGCCACCAGCACCCGGAGCGGCAACCGCCACGGCAGCGGCGGCCGAGACGCCCCACTTCTCTTCAAGGGCCTTGGCGAGGTCCGCCGCCTCGAGGACGGTGAGCTCGGAAAGTTGGTCTACCAGTGCGTTGATGTCTGCCATTTTAAGTCTCCAATGGGCCGTTGGCCCGAACTAGGGTGTTGAAAAGGTTCAGGCGTCTTCCTTGGCGCCATAGGCACCAAAAACCCGGGCCAGCTTGGCTGCCGGCGCATTGACGACCTGCGCGATCTTGGTCGCGGGCGCCTGTATGAGGCCCACGATCCTGGCGCGCAGCTCATCGAGCGACGGAAGCTCGGCAAGCGCTTTCACTCCATTGACGTCGAGGATGGTGTCGCCCATCGCGCCGCCGACGATTTCGAGTCGGTCGTTCGTCTTCGCGAAGTCGACGGCCACCTTGGCGGCCGCGACCGGGTCGGACGATGTGGCGAGCGCCGTCGGCCCCTTCAGCAGGTCGCTGATCGGGGCGTAAGTCGTACCCTCGAGGGCAATGAAAGCGAGCCGGTTCTTCGCCACTTTATAGCTGGCGCCGGCTTCGCGCATCCTGATCCTCAGGGCGGTGGACTGCGCCACCGTGAGGCCGAGATTGCGGGTGACGACCACCACGCTGGTCTCGGTAAAGGTCTGCTTCAGCTCGGCGACCAGCTGCGATTTTTCAGCTCGATCCATGCCACTTCCTTCATTCATCCCGTCCGGACCATCCGCACGGGCGTTCACGCATGCGCACAGCGACGCTGCACGCGCACAAAGGTCCGAAGGGGAGAAGCGGCTGCCGGGCCATTGGAGGCTGGCAGGAAACCACGCGGCATCGCACGCCCGCGGCTTGAAACTCTTCCCCGTCTAGGCTGGACATTAAGGGTGCAAATGCATCCACCAGCTGTCTCGGACGGATGCCTGCCGGTTCAAGACCCGCAAGCGAAGCGGCGCATCTAGAGAAATACGTTCGAAAGTCAACGTGAAACGTCAGATCCCACCGACAGCAGCCGCTTGCGTCTTTTCGGGCCTTGGATGCAGGCGGATGTACGGAACGCACAGCAGCATGGCGCCGAGCGCGAGCGCGACAAAGCTGAAGAAGATGGCGCTGTAACTGCCGGTCACATCATAGATTCGGCCGAACAGTGGAGGCGTCGAAAGCAGCGCGACAAGCATCACCATGCTGATCAGCCCCATGGCCCTGCCGACCACGCGCTGGCCGAAGATGCGGGGCACGAGCAGGCTCTGCAAGGGCACCATGAAGCCGCCGAACAGGCCGATCAGCCCGACGCCCAGGGCAATCATCCAGTAGCCCTCAGCGGCCTGGGTGAGACAAGCCATGCCGCTGGCAAAGCCGGTCAGACTGATGAACATGAGCGTGCGCGGGCTGAGCCGGTCGGCGATGGCGGCAAAGGTGAGCTTCGCAATGAACCCGCCACCGCCGTATACCGAAATGAGCAGCGCTGCATCTTTCGGCTTGATCCCCTGGTCGATCGCGACCGGCGCAAGGTTGGTGATCATGCCTGCCATGCCCGACAGCACGATCGAGAAAATGGCGGCCGCCAGCCAGAAGGCCGGGTCGCCCAGGATCGCGCCGACTGAGACATGGGCTGTCTCCTCTTCTCGTGCAGCGGCAGGATCGACTGCAGCTCCATCCGGATGCAATCCCCGGTCGGCCGGACGATTGACGATGAGGGCGGCGGCAGGGGCGGTGCAGATCAGGAGAATGAGAGCAAATAGCCGAAATGCGGTCCGCCACTCATAATGGTTGAGCAGCCATTGCAGGATCGGCGGATAGACGATGCTACCCATCGCGATGCCTGCGATGGTGAGGCCGATCGCGGTTCCGCGGCGCATCACGAACCACCGCGAGAGCAGGACGGTTGCCGCGACCGGTCCGATCAGGATGTTTGCCGGAGCCGCGAAGGCGCCGAAGATGACGAGCACCTGGGTGAAGTTCGTAACGAAGGACAGTGCGGCATAGCCGGCGGCCAGGATGAATGTGCCGAGCAGCATCATCGCCCTTAGCGAAATCCGGTCCATCAGGCTGCCGAGCGGCGGCGCAAGGATTGCCGAAACCCCCGCCAGCACGGTCATGGAGAGCATCAGCACCATGCGGCTGGGATGAAACTCCTGACCCAGCGGCACCGCGACGACGCTGTATGCGGAGGTGATGAAGGAATCCGCCATGAGGAGCAGGAAGCAGGCGCCGACCTGGCGCCATCCGAGGCCGAACTTAGCTATCGTAGACATGCTCTCTCCGCGGTTTTGATTTTGGCGCTTTATCGCCGCAACCCGGCGCCATTGGAACGTACTTTCTTTGCCATCAGGCAATCGCATCCTCGCTTCACAGTCGATGGGACCAAAGCCTGCGCCCATCGTTTTGGTCCCAGCGGTGCTGGGAGAGATGGAGCAGGCATATGGCGACGACAGCCGGAGACGTCCTGGTCGATACGTTGATCCAATGGGGTGTAAAGGTGGTCTTCGGCATCCCGGGCGACGGCATCAACGGGGTGATGGAATCGCTGCGCACACGCCAGGAGGAAATCCGCTTCATCCAGGTCCGGCACGAGGAGGCCGCCGCCCTCGCTGCCTGCGGCTATGCCAAATGGACAGGGCAGCTTGGGGTCTGTCTCGCCACCTCAGGACCAGGCGGAATCCATCTGCTCAACGGCATCTATGATGCCAAGCTCGACAGCCAGCCGGTCGTCGCGATCACCGGGCTGCAATATCACGATCTGCTCGACACGCTGACCCAGCAGGACGTCGGCCTTGACCGGCTGTTCGCCGATGCTTGCGCCTATAGTGCCCGCGTGATGGGACCGACGCATGTCGAGAATGCCACGGAAATGGCGTGCCGCACGGCGCTCGCCTATCGCCAGCCGACGCACATCGCGATCCCGGTCGATATCCAGTCGCAGCCCGTCGACAAGGCACAGCGGTCCGAGCGCAACATCCCCCACCATGTCTCCAACCTGCTCGCGCGCGGCGGGAACCTGCCCGATGCCGACCAGCTCAAGCGCGCCGCCGACATTCTGAACAATGCCGGCAAGATCTTCATCCTGGCCGGGCGCGGAGCGCTCGGCGCACGCGCCGAGCTCGAGACGATCGCCGACCGGCTGAAAGCTCCGGTCGGCATGGCGCTGCTCGGCAAGGGCGCGATTCCGGACCGCAGCCCATTTGCGACCGGCGGCGTCGGCCTGCTCGGCACGCGCGCTTCGCAAGAGGCGATGGAAAGCTGCGATGCCTTGCTGATTGTCGGCTCCTGCTTCCCCTACATCGAATTCTACCCGCACCCCGGCAGGGCGAAAGCGGTGCAGATCGATCTCGATCCGAAGCGCATCGGACTGCGCTATCCAGTCGAGGCGGGGCTGATCGGCGACAGTGCGCGAATCCTGGCCGAGCTGCTGCCGATGATCCCGCCGAAAGGCGACAGCAGCTTCCTGGAATCCACGCAGGAGGCGATGTCCGAATGGCGTGAGCTGATGCATGAACGCGGCACCCGCCGCGAGCTGCCGATGAAGCCGCAGGTCGTCACCCATGAGCTCGATGCACTGCTCGATGACGATGCGATCATCATCACCGACAGCGGCACGATCACCACCTGGACCGCGCGGCACATCAATATGCGGGGAAGCCAGATGTTCAGTTGTTCCGGCACGCTGGCCAGCATGGCCTGCGGACTGCCTTATGCGATCGCCGCGGCCGTGGCTTTTCCGCACCGACAGGTGGTCGCGGTGGTGGGCGACGGCGGCATGGCGATGCTGATGGGCGATCTGGCGACGCTGCGCAAATATCAGCTGCCGGTGAAGATCATCGTCATCAAGAACAATAGCCTCGGCCAGATCAAATGGGAGCAGATGGTGTTCCTGGGCAACCCGGAATATGGCTGCGAGCTGGAGCCGATCGACTTCGCGAAGGTGGCGGAAGGCTGCGGCATCCGGGGCGTGCGGATCGAGGATCCTGCGCACTGCGGCGAGCAGCTGCGCGATGCACTTGCTGCGGCGGGCCCATGCCTGGTCGAGGCGGTCGTCGATCCGAACGAACCGCCGATGCCGCCGAAGGTCAAAGCCAGGCAGGCGCTGCACATGGCAGAAGCGCTCGCTCGCGGGACGCCGAACCGCAAGAAGATCGCATTGACCATCGCCTCGGATGTGGTGCGCGAGCTGGTTTAGGCTCCGCCCCTCTCGTAGATGAGGTAATGCCGCTCGCCGAGCGGAAGCCGTGCGATCAGATGATAGTCGTGGTGCACCGTCTCCTCGAGCATGCGGCGCGTCGTCATATTGGTCAGCTGCGGCCGGATCTCCTCGTTCATGACGATTACGCGCGGGTGCCGCGCCAGCAGCGTCGCCATTTCGATGCTGTTCGTCCCGGCGAGCGACGTGACTTCCTTCGCATTGTTGAGAAAGCCGGGAAACACATAGCGTGTCACGAAGCAGGCGCCGGTGCTGCGATAGAGCGCAGGCGGGCCTTCATAGGCTTCGAGGCATCCACCGTTGAGATGCGCCTTCACAAGGCTGCTCATCCTGTCGAACTCTGCGCGATTTCCTTCGAGATGGAGGAAATGGATCGTCATTGCGACGCCAGAGACGAGCCCGAAGCCGAGCAAGGCGATTCCATAAAGTGTGACGCCACGGGCGTTCCCGAGCCAAAGCGAGGCGAGGGCGGTCAGCGGAACCAGCAGGGGCAGCGCATAATGGTCGTAATAGCTTCCGAAGAGCAGGAACCCGCCGATCGCCGCCAAGGCCCAGAGGCGCAGGAACTGCCAATCGGCATGCTTGCCTTGCTCGGCCTGGATCGGTCGGCCGGGTGCATGAAACAGCAGGACCCAGACAGGCGCCAGCAGTGCCGCCGTCTGGAAGAGGCGGCCGAGCACCATCTCTCGCGGCTCGTGGCGGCCGAAGATCGATTTGAAATTGGCAAAGAGGAAGGCATCGGCGTGCCCGGCAGCGTAATAGGTCGCCAAGGCCAGTCCGGTGGGTGCGAGTGCGCAGGTCACCCACAACAGGCCTTGCAGGCCCAGTTTCCATGGCTTCTGCCCGTCGCTCCAGGATCGCCAGAGCAGCGCCAGCCCGAAGAACATCCCCTCGAAGACCACCGAATATTTGATCTGAATGGCAAGTCCGATGAGGAGCATGATGGCCGCTCCCATCGCCGTTAGGTGCCGTGGAGCGGGCCGGGTCACGCTGCGCATGGTCAGCAGCGCCGCGCCTGCCATGATGCTGTTGTAGAAGATCGGCGACTGGCCCCCTACGCCGTTGAACGCCAGCGTGTACAGAAGATAGGCGATCCCTGCTGCCAACGCGCCGGCAGGCGGCGCGACGCGGCCCGCTATCCGACAGATGAGCAGCGCCGTTGCCGTCGCCGACAGCATCGCCACGAGCTGATACTGAACGACCCCGTCTCCGCCGAGCAGACGAATCCCGGCGTAGATCAGGAACAGCCCGATGGGCTTGCGATCGTAAATGTCCGCGTAGGGAAGCAACCCGTGCAGCATCCGATCGCCGGTGAGCAGATAGAATTGCTCGTCGATATGGATGACTGGATTGCCGAACACCCACACCCGCGTGACGAAGGCCACGCCGAGCAGAATAAGCGCGGCGAGGAGCGTGCCTTGCCCGGCAAGCGCCTTGCCTTGCATCGGCGAGGGCAGTCGGGCTGAGCGGCCGGCCAACTCTCCGACGGTCATTGCGCCATCGCCCTGCGCGCCGGCCGATAGTCGTGCAGGAACGGCAGGCCGGCGATCGCCGGGATCAGGTAGCGGATCGTCGCCAGCACGCCGAGCAGCGCGCCCTGGTTCGGCAGCAGCCAGGCGCGGTAGAAGAAGATGATCGCTGCGTCACGCGTGCCGATGCCACCCAGCGTCAACGGAATCAGCCCGACCAGAATGGACAGTGTGGCAAAGGCCATATTGTCGATGAACGGAACACTAGCCGAGAGTGCGCGCGTGAGCAGCCAGAATTGGGTGAGATGCCCGGCCCAAAGCAGGATCGACATCGCAGTCACGCCGGCCGAACGCTGCCGGTCTGCCCAGAACCAGGCGGTCAGCTCTTCCCATTGCCCCGCAAAGCCGTGAAGCTCGCGGCTGAGCCTTGGCGGCAGTAGGTCGCTGACTTTTCGCATCAATGCGGCAGCCGGGAACGGTGCGATCAGCAGCAGGAGGAGAAGCAGACAGCCCGCCGCGGCGCCGCTTGCTGCCCACAGCCAGGGATCATCGCCCGCAATCCATAGCAAAGCCGTGACGCCCCACAGCAGCAGCGAGGCGAGGTCGAGGATCTTTTCGAGCAGCACGATGCCGAAGGCGACATGGCCGTTCACGGCGTGCCGCTGCGCCAGCGCCCAGCCTTTGGCGAGATCGCCCATCTTCGAGGGAAGCACCAGGTTCAGCGTCGAGGCGGAGAGGATCAGCCGCAGCGCTTCCCACAACGAAAGCGACGATCGCGCGAGCAGCCGAAAGCGCCAGGCCATGGTGAGATTGAGGGGAATGACGCAGGCGAGCGCGATCAGCAGCCACTGCGGGTTACAGGTGCGGATCGCCGCTTCGAGCGCATGGGCATCGATGCGCCGCCAGATCAGCCAAAGGATCAGCGCACTCACAACAATGCCGATCAGGCGCTTGGTCAACCCACACTCCGTTCACAGCAGCACTCGCTAGCGCCTTGGCTGGGCGCCATGCCTCCTAAAAATGACGGTTTGCTGCGCACGATCCCGCAGTGCGGTAAGCCGACCCGCAAAGATTTCGCTTCGTCGCGGGTCCCAGGAATGCCCTGTTCAGTCACTACAGCCGCGAGTAATCCGCGTCCTACTCAGGATCGGAAGGGTGCGAGATGAAGCCCAGTGGTAACACCATTCTCATCACGGGCGGCGGCTCCGGCATCGGGGAGGGGCTGGCGAGCGAGCTTTACCGTGCCGGCAATTCCGTCATCATCGCGGGCCGTCGGCGCGACATGCTCGAAAAAGTGGTCGCGACCCATCCGGGCATGGAGGCCCGCGTGCTCGACATCAGCAACGAGCAGGACATCCATCGTTTTGCGAGCGATCTTACGGGCGAATTTCCCGCTCTGAACATCCTCATGAACAATGCGGGCATCATGCAGCTGGAGCAGGACATCGATCCCGCCATCGCGGATGCGACCATCACTACCAACCTGCTTGGCCCGATACGATTGACCGCCGCGCTGCTGCCGCACCTCCGGACAAAGGCCGATGCTGCCGTCATCAACGTCTCATCGGGCCTGGCCTTCGTGCCCTATCTCGGCTTTCCTACCTATTGCGCCACCAAGGCTGCGTTGCACAGCTGGACGATCGCTTTGGGCGCCCGGCTGCAGAAGGACGGTGTCGAGGTGATCGAGATCATCCCGCCTGCCGTGCAGACCGAACTCACTCCCGGTCAGTCAAG
>Ga0081539_10006743_pt1 | contig 10787 bp, 9 predicted proteins | sample TabmetS4T2R2_FD_71023 | JGI IMG/M metagenome (GOLD analysis project Ga0081539, IMG submission 71023) | Tabebuia heterophylla rhizosphere microbial communities from the University of Puerto Rico - S4T2R2 | ecosystem: Host-associated > Plants > Roots > Rhizosphere ... | reverse complement strand
CACGTCAGTCGTGGTCACTCCCGGTCCGGTGAGGTCCCGCGCCAGCACGAAAGCGATCTCCGCTTCGACCCGCGGCTGCAGCAGCGTCCGCAGGTGGACCTCGGACCCGTCTTCGGAGAACATGTCGTCGAGCAGCACACCGAAGTCGGGCTCGTCCACGCCGAGCATCTGCTGCATCGGCCGGGCGGTCAGCCCGACCTTCCGGCCGCGTACCACGCGCCCGGCGCCGACCCGGCGTTCGATGTTCGCGGTCTGGATGGCATAGGCGTCGTCCACGGTCAGGTCCGGGTGATCGTCGGTCAGCGGTTCGATCGGCACCCGGTCGACCTCGGCCCGCCACAGCCGATCGGCGAGCTCGCTGACCACGCCGCCGCGAGCGACAGCGGAGCCGGCGCCCGCGCCGATCAACCGGACCTCCCGCAGCTAGACCTCACGCATCCGAGCCAACGCCCGGCGTACTTGATTTCGCGCCGGAGGAACACCTAGCGCCCACCCCGGGTGGGCGCTAGGTGTTCGTACCCCTCCCGGCCCGAAGCTAGGGGTTCGTCCAGCGCGAAAAGCGCTGGGATGGCGGAAGGCTCGATAGTTGCGCCGGTTGACGCGGGCCGGCCGACGCCGGTGTCCCGCGCCAGCCCGTTATGCCCGCGCCGAGGCTCCGGCCCCGCCGGCTGCCCTGGCCAACGCGCGCTCCAGACATGGAGGAGTACGGATGACGGCAACACTGAACGAGGTCAGGAGCAAGATCGTCGGGGCGGTCGAGGAGGATCCAGAGCGCGGAATCTACCGGGCCCGGCGGGACATCTTCACCGACCCGGACCTCTTCGAGCTCGAGATGAAGTACATCTTCGAAGGGAACTGGATCTACCTGGCCCATGAGAGCCAGCTCGCGAACAACAACGACTACATCACCCTGTTCATGGGGCGGCAGCCGATCATCATCTCGCGAGACCGGAAGGGTGAGCTGCACGCGGTGCTCAACGCCTGCGCGCACCGAGGCGCGATGGTCTGCCGACGCAAGAAGGACAACCGGTCGAGCTGGACCTGCCCGTTCCACGGCTGGACCTACAGCAACGACGGCCGGCTGCTGAAGGTGAAGGAAGCCAGAGGCGCCGGCTATCCGGACGGCTTCAACACCAACGGCTCCCACGACATGCCGAAGGTTCCGCGCTTCGAGTCCTACCGTGGGTTCCTGTTCGGCAGTCTCAACCCGGACGTACGTCCACTGCAGGAACACCTCGGCGAAACGACCAAGTTGATCGACATGATGGTTGACGCGTCGCCCGTGGGCGAGATGGAGGTACTGAAGGGGTCGTCGACCTACACCTACGACGGCAACTGGAAGGTCCAGGCCGAGAACGGCGCAGATGGGTACCACGTCGCGTCGGTGCACTGGAACTATGCGGCGACCACCGCCCGGCGCTCGTCTGGGGAATCGACCACCGAGACCCGGGCGATGGACGCCGGCAGCTACGGCAAGACCAAGGGCGGCTTCTATGCGTTCCCGCACGGCCACGTGCTGCTGTGGACGACCCGGTCCAACCCCGAGGACGAGCCGCTTTACGAGCGCCGGGACGAGCTCGTCGAAAGGTTCGGACAGGCCAAGGCCGACTGGATGATCAACGTCGCACGCAACCTGTGCCTCTACCCGAACGTCTACCTGATGGACCAGTTCAGTTCTCAGATCCGGGTGTTCCGGCCGGTCGAGGTGGACAAGACCGAAGTCACCATCTACTGCATCGCACCGAAGGGCGAAAGCGATGCCGCCCGTGCCGCCCGCATTCGCCGATACGAGGACTTCTTCAACGCCACCGGTATGGCCACGCCGGACGACCTGGAAGAGTTCCGGTCCTCGCACCGGGGTTTCCTGGCTCGCAACGCGCCCTGGAACGACATGAGCCGCGGCGCGACCCATTGGATCAAGGGTCCGGACGAGGACGCGCGAGCCCTGGGCATCAACCCGGTCCTCAGCGGGGCGAAGGTGGAGGACGAGGGCCTCTACCCGGTGCAGCACGGCTACTGGCTCAAAGCGATGCAGCAAGCCGTCGATGCCGAAGCCAAGGCCCAGGTCCAGTAAGGAGAATGCGATGCCTCTCTCCGTCGAAGACGTCGAGCAGTTCCTCTATCGCGAAGCGCGCTATCTGGACGACCGGGAATTCGAGAAGTGGCTGGAGTGCTACGCGCCCGACGCCGAGTTCTGGATGCCGGCGTGGGACGACGACGACACCTTGGTCACCGACCCGCAACGCGAAGTCTCGCTGATCTGGTACCCCAACCGTGGCGGGTTGGAGGACCGGGTCTTCCGGATCCGGACCGACCGGTCGAGCGCCACAAGCATTCCCGAGCCGCGAACCGGCCACAACATCACCAACGTGGAGATCCTCGAGCAGTCCGGCAACGAGTGCAAGATCCGGTTCAACTGGTTCACCCTCTACTACCGCTATCAGGCGCTCGACCCCTATTTCGGTACGTCGTTCTACACGCTCGACACCTCGGGTCCGCAACCGCTCATCAAATACAAGAAGGTCATTCTCAAGAATGACTACATCCACCACGTCGTGGACATCTACCACGTTTAGGGGGTGGAGAGATGAGCTACCAGATCGCACTGAATTTCGAGGATGGCGTCACCCGTTTCATCGAGTGTGGGGAAGGTGAGCTGGTATCCGACGCCTCGTACCGGGCGCGCATCAACATTCCCCTGGACTGCCGCGACGGGGTATGCGGCACGTGCAAGAGTTTCTGTGAATCCGGCGAGTACGAGCTGGGTGAATACGTCATCGACGAGGCGATGACGGAGGACGAGGAGGAATCGCGCTACGTCCTCACCTGCCAGATGACGCCACGGTCCGACTGCGTCATCCGGATCCCGACCACGTCCGATGTGGCCAAGACTGGAGCGACCGCGCACAGCGGCGCCGTCAGCGCCATCGACCGGTTCTCGCCGACCACGATCGGCTTCACGATCTCTCTGGACAACCGGTCGGGGTTGGGTTTCCTGCCCGGCCAGTACGTGAACATCGCGGTTCCCGGCACCGACCAGACCCGGTCGTACTCGTTCAGTTCGGGGCCGGGTGAGCCGGGGGTGGCGTTCCTGCTGCGGAACACCGACACCGGCGCGTTGCCGAAGTACCTGCGCGAGCGCGCCAAGGAAGGGGACCGGATCGAGTTGCACGGTCCGCTGGGCAGCTTCTATCTCCGCCCGATCGAGCGGCCGGTGCTGTTCCTGGCCGGTGGCACCGGGCTCGCGCCGTTCCTGTCGATGCTCGACAAGATCTCCAGGGAGGGTGGGAGCCGGCACCCGATCCATCTGATCTTCGGGGTGACCAACGATCCCGACTTGGTCAAGCTCGAGGAACTGGACGGCTACACCAAGACGCTGCCGAACTTCACGTACCTGTGCACGGTGGCCACCGAGAGCAGCTCGTACCCGAACAAAGGTTACGTGACCCAGTACATCGAGCCGCAGCACCTCAACGGCGGCGATGTCGACGTCTACCTCTGCGGCCCACCGCCGATGGTCGACGCGGTGCGTAGTTTTTTGACCGCACAGAACACCACCACCGCGAACTTCTACTACGAGAAGTTCTCCGGCACCGGTCTGATCGTCGAAACGGGTGCCGAGAAGCTCAAGCCGGTCGAGGTCGACGAGGCGTTCGACGCTCGGATGGCGATCGAGCTGGGCGCGGTGCAGCTGGGCGTCGGCAAACTCACCTCCGACCAACTCGCCGAGCTCCGCCGGCTCGCCGAGGCAACCGCGCCGGCCGTGGCCGAGGGCCACTTCACCGACGCCGCGGGCTACCGGGAGAGCAACGCCGCCTTCCACACCTTCTTCGTCGAGGCAACCGGTAACGCGATCCTCGTCGCCGCGCACCGGGGGCTGGCCGTGCTGGATTACATGGCGCAGGCGCTGGCTCCTGGTGTCGACGTGGTCGGCGACGTGGTCCAGGACCACCGCGACCTGGTGGACGCGTACGAGCGGGGCGACGTCGCCACCGCCCGGGAAATCATCGTCTCCCACACCGAGCACGCCAAAGCGACGATGCGCGCCGGCATCGAGAAGGCGGGCTGAGATGGTCCATCCTGGTCGGTTCGACGACAAGGCTGCCGTCGTGACGGGCGCGGCTCAGGGCCTCGGGCTGACCGTAGCGACCGGCCTGGTGAAGGAGGGCGCGAGGGTCGCATTGGTTGACCGATCGGAGCTCGTGCACGAGGTCGCCGAGAAGCTCACCGCTGGGGCTGCTTCGGTGTTGGCGCTCACCGGCGACCTCGAGCAGTACGCCGACTGCTCGGCTGTGATGTCGAAAGCCAACAAGCATTTCGGCCGGATCGACATACTGGTCAACAACGTCGGCGGAACGATCTGGGCCAAGCCGTATGTGACCTACGAGCAGAGCCAGATCGAAGCGGAGATCCGCCGCTCGCTGTTTCCCACGCTCTGGTGCTGCCGTGCGGTTCTGCCGTTCATGCTGGCGCGCGGCAGGGGGACGATCGTCAACGTGTCGTCGGTGGCAACCCGTGGCGTCAACCGGGTGCCGTACGCGGCGGCCAAGGGTGGCGTCAACGCGATCACCGCCTCACTCGCATGGGAATGCGCGAGCGACGGCATTCGCGTGGTCGCCGCCGCCCCAGGCGGCATCAAAGCACCGGAGCGGCAGATCGCGCGCGGGCCCGGCGCGAAGACCAGACACGAGCAGGTGTGGTACCAGCAGATCGTCGACCAGACGATCGAGTCTTCACTGCTGAAACGCTACGGGACGCTGGATGAACAGGCCGCGGTGATTCTGTTCCTCGCCTCCGACGAGTCCTCCTACCTCACCGGGGTGACCATCCCCGTTGCCGGCGGGGACCTGGGGTGAGGCAGGTGGCTGATTACCTCATGGCACCATCAGTCACCCTCTCGGCTGCGCAACGAGCGGTGGCCGCGGCGGTCGCGGAAGCTGAGAAGCTCGCCGTGGACGTATGTATCGCTGCCTCCGACAACGCCGGGCACCTGATGGCTTTCGCCCGGATGGACCGGGCTCCGGTGCTGTGCACCCAGATCGCGCAGGACAAGGCGTACTCGGTCGCTGCGTTCGGGGGCCTGCCGACCGGCGAGTGGTGGCGGTTGCTCGAGTCGGAACCCGCCCTGCTACACGGCATCACCAAGACCGATCGCTTGATCGTGTTCGGCGGCGGTGTCCCGCTCGTCTCCGAAGGCAAGACCGTCGGTGGGATCGGTGTCTCGGGCGGTTCGTCCGAACAGGACGTACAGATCGCGGAAGCGGGCGCTGCTGCCCTGTCTTGACAACGAGGGAGGAAGAAAAGTGAACGGACTTGAGTCCTTCGACCTGGATGCGTTGGACAAGCTGGCCGAGCAGGCACAGCCGTACCACGAGTTCCTGCGCCGCCGCGGCATGTCGCTCGGCATCTACGTGCTGCCGGCCGGCGGCACCGACCGCCAGCACCCGCACGGCTCCGACGAGGTCTACGTCGTGCTGCGCGGACACGGCGCACTTCGGGTGCAAGGACGCGACCACGAGGTCCACCAGGGAAGCGTCATCTCCGTGGACCACGGCGAGGAGCACGGCTTCGTCAACATCACTGAAGACCTGCATGTCCTGGTCATCTTCGCGCCACCCGACGATCCGGACTGACGCGGCACGGCGCACCTGGGGAGGAAATTCGGATGACGATCTCATCGTGCTCGGCTATCAGCACCACCGCCCGTAACGGAAGCCTGATCGGCCCGCCGGAGCAGTCGCCAACCAATTCCGTACTTGAAAATGACGTTCATCCAGCCAAACACATGCGGACAAAACTTTGCACCGGCGAAACGCCTAGGCCTTGAGCTGGGGTGCAAGCCGATTAAGTGACAACGCTGAGACTTGAGTCGACGCTGGTGCTGTGAAAGGGTGCAACCTATGACCAGACCTCAAATCCGCGGAATTCTCGAGGACGGGCCGCGGGCCGGAGAGTCGATCGTGTTGGACGCCGACGCCGGCGACTCGCCACCGCACGAAATCATGCTGCCGGACGGTCATTTGGGTGTCCGCACGGAGGGTGGTCCTGTCCCACGCCCCACTCATGCCGTGCATAGGTATCGACTTGTCGGCCCCGGTGACGAAAACAGCTACCGGTACAGGGTCGTTTCCCACGAGGAGTAAACGCTCCGGCCCCCGTCGAGGCCACGGAGCGCTAAGAGGTGGAGATCGTCGACGAGATGTTCGTGCCGCTGTTCTTCACCGTACCGTGACCCATGCACCGCGGTGTCACTTCGGCCCGGGAGTGACCCAGCGGAACTCCACCTCGGGACGGCCGGAGCTGCGGTATCGGGCGTGGCGCAGGGCGAGTCCGATGTCGGCCAGGTACTCGAGGTAGCGCCGGGCGGTGACCCGGGACGCTCCGATTCCCTGCGCGACTTCGGCGGCCGACATGCCGGTGCCGGTCCCGGCGGCCTTCAGCAGTGCGGAAACGGCATCGAGCGATTCGGGGCTGAGCCCCTTCGGCAGGGTGGCCGGGTTGGCTCCCCGCAACGTCGTGAGCAGGCGGTCCACCTCGTGTTGGGCGGCGACCGGGGGTTGCGCGTCGATCTGGTCCCGGTAGGTCCGGTAGCGTTCCAGCTTGTCCCGTAACGCGGCGAACGCGAACGGCTTCAACAGGTACTGGACCACGCCCTGGGACACTGCGCCCCGCACGACGCCAAGGTCGCGCGCCGATGTCACCGCGATGACGTCGGCCGAGTGCCCGGCGGCCCGCATCGCCCGGACGATGGCCAAGCCGTGCTGGTCGGGAAGGTTCATGTCGAGCAGAACCAGATCGACGGGAGCCTTCGCGAGCATGCGCAGGGCGTCCGCGGCGGTGCCGGCCTGCCCGGCCACCTCGAATCCGGGCACCCGGGCGACGTACGCGACGTGGGCGGCGGCCGCGATCGGTTCGTCTTCGACAACGAGAACCCGAATCATGGCGGACCCGCGTCGGGAACGACTCCGGGTGCGGCGCTCGCGATCGGAGAGGGTGTGTCGGTCGCCGCAGCCGACTCCGTGCCGGTGCTCGCGGGCTTGGGTAGCGGCAGCCGTACGGTGAACACCGCACCGCCGTCCCGCGACACGTCGATGCTGCCGCCGTGCCGATGGACGGTCTGGCCGACCAGGGCCAGACCGAGACCCCGCCCGATCAACCGCTCGTCGGTCTTCGTGGACCAGCCGCGGCGGAATGCCTTCTGGACATCGGCGGAGTCGAGCCCGGCGCCGCTGTCCGCCACGGACAAGACCAGCAGAGCGGCCGGCGCCGCTTCGACCCACGCGCTCACCTCGATCCTCCGAGGTGCCGGTGCCGCAGCAGCGGCGTCGATGGCATTGTCGATCAGATTGCCCATGATGGTGACCAGGTCACGGCCGTCGATCAGTCCGGCAGGCACCGAGATGTCATCGGCGAGGCGCAGCTCTATCCCGCGTTCACTCGCGTCGGCGGCCTTGCCGAGCAGAAGCGCCGCGAATACGGGCTCGGCCACCGCGTCGACCACCCGGTCGGTGAGCCGTTGTGCGAGGGCGAGCTCGGCCGTGGCGAACTCCAGAGCCTGGTCCGTGTGCCCCAACTCGATGAGCGAGACGATGGTGTGCAGCCGGTTAGCGACTTCGTGGGCCTGCGAGCGCAGCGATTCGGCCAGGCCGCGCACCGAGTCCAGCTCGCCGCTCAGGGCACGCAGATCGGTGTGGTCGCGCAAGGTGACCACGGTGCCGAGGTCGTCGCCGTCCCAGTACGCGCGGGCCTGGTTGATCACCAGCGTCCGGTCGCCGGTCAGGTGGATCTCGTCGCTGCGCTCCTCGCCGGCCGCCAACGCGAGCCCCAACGCGGGCGGCAGGCCGACCGCGTCGACCGGCCGGCCGACTGCGCCATCGGGCAGCGCCAGCAGCAGCCGCGCCGGCTCGTTGGCCAACTGCAGGGTGCCGCGCCGGTCGAGCAACAGCAGACCCTCGCGGACGGCATGCAGCACCGCGTCGTAGAACTCGTACATCCGGCTCAGCTCGGCCGGACCCATGTTGTGGGTCTGCCGGCGCAGCCGGCGGCTGACCACCCAGGAACCGGCGCCGGCGAGCCCCAGGGCGACCAGCCCGGCGAGCAGAAGCGCAGGCACCTGCCGGCGCAGGCCGCGGTTGACCGTCCTCAGCGTGAGGCCCGCGGACACCAGCGCCCGGACCTGCCCGCCGTCCATGACCGGCACCACGGCCCGCACCGATGGACCCAGTGTGCCGGCATAGGTCTCGGTGAACGTCTCCCCACGCAGCGCCCGGTCGATGTGCCCGAGGAACGTCCCGCCGATCTCCTCGAGGTTCGGGTGCGTGTAGCGCACGCCGGCGGGGCTCATCACCACGACGAAGTCGGTGCCGGTATCCCGCCGAACCCGCTCGGCGAACGGCTGCAGCACGGCCGACGGGTCGGGCCGCGACACCGCCTGATGGACCGTGGGAGCCGCCGCGACACTGCTCGCCACGGCGATGACCTGCTGCCTGGCGGCATCCATCGTCGCCCGCTCGGACTGGACGTACGCGGCGACCACCCCGGCGGCCACCACCACGACGATGATCACGGCCTGCAGAGCAAACAGTTGGTGCGCCACGCTCCAGGTACGCGGGCTGAACAGTCGCGACACGACGCTGTATCTCCGGCTCACGTACGTAATGAACGAAACGGTGACTTCGGTGCCCCCGAACAGCCACTCTCCTTGCAGATTGCCGCGTCGGCACCCATCCCGCAACGCCCACCGCGCCCGGAAAGGAGAACTCGTGTCCACGACGCTCGCACCCAGCACGCCACCCAAGAAACGGGACCGTACCCACTACCTCTACCTGGCGGTCATCACCGCCGTGGTCGCCGGGATCGCCGTCGGCCTGCTAGCGCCAGACTTCGCGGTGAAGCTCAAGCCGCTGGGAACCGCGTTCGTCGCGCTGATCAAGATGATGATCAGCCCGGTGATCTTCTGCACGATCGTCCTCGGGGTCGGTTCGATCCGAAAGGCCGCCAAGGTTGGCAAGGTCGGCGGGCTGGCGCTGAGTTACTTCCTGGTGATGTCGACGTTCGCCCTCGGCATCGGCCTGGTGGTCGGCAACCTGCTGCATCCGGGCGCCGGCCTGCACCTCAGCGAGGCCGCCAGGAAAGCCGGGGCAAGCGCCGCGAGCACCGCTCACGCCAGCGGCGGCACTGTGGATTTCCTGCTCGGCATGATCCCGGACACCCTGGTGTCCGCCCTGACCAGTGGCGTGATTCTGCAGACCCTGTTGGTCGCGCTGCTCGTCGGCTTCGCGGTGCAGGGCCTCGGCCGGTCCGGCGAGGCGATCCTGGGCGCCGTCAAACACTTCGAGCGGCTCGTCTTCCGGATCCTGGCCATGATCATGTGGCTCGCACCGGTTGGCGCGTTCGGCGCCATCGCGGCGGTCGTCGGCGCGACGGGGTGGGCCGCGCTAGTCAGCCTTGCCCAGATCATGGCCGGCTTCTATATCACCTGCCTGATCTTCGTGGTGGGGGTGCTGGGCCTGCTGCTGCGGGCCACCACCGGGGTGAGCATCTTCTCGCTGCTGCGCTACCTGGGACGTGAGTTCCTGCTCATCGTGTCGACATCGTCGTCGGAGTCGGCGCTGCCCCGCCTGGTGGCGAAGATGGAGCACCTGGGTGTGTCCCGCCCGGTCGTCGGCATCACCGTGCCGACCGGATACTCCTTCAACCTCGACGGAACGGCGATCTACCTGACCATGGCGTCGCTGTTCATCGCCTCGGCGATGGGTACGCCGCTGAGCCTCGGTGAGCAGATCTCCCTCCTGGTGTTCATGGTGATCGCCTCCAAGGGCGCCGCCGGGGTGACCGGCGCCGGCCTGGCCACCCTGGCCGGCGGCCTCCAGTCGCACCGGCCGGACCTGGTCGACGGTGTTGGCCTCATCGTCGGGATCGACCGGTTCATGTCCGAGGCACGCGCGGTGACCAACTTCGCCGGCAACGCGGTTGCCACACTGATCATCGGTAACTGGGTCGGAGAGTTCGACCGGGCCAAGGCTCAGCGGGTCTTCTCCGGCGAGGACCGGTTCGACGAGGTCACCATGTTGGACCACGACGACACCACGCGGCAGCCGTCGCCCACCAGCGGCGAGGCCATCGAGAAGACCCCCGTTTCGATGGCGGTGTCCGCCTGACCTCAACCACCGTTTACCCGGCGGTCGGATCTTCCTCCGACCGCCGGGCTGCGCCCGCGACCGCGGCGACCGCAATGCGGCCCGCAGTGCATTCATGTGTCAGGGAACAGGCGTGCCGAAGCTGCGTACCCGGGTCGGGCCCAGGGATCCCTACGGGCGCGAGCCGTCCACCGGCGGAGGCAACCTGGCAGCAACCCACGATCCGCGCGACGCGTCGAAGGAGGCACCCGCGAGCACGCCAAGCGTCCAGCGCTCGCCGACCTGTGGCGCAGATCCAAACCGTCAGGGAGGCCGACGTGAGTACCACGCATGAACACAGCCGACCGGCGGGCCAGGTCCAGGCGCGGCATCGACGTCACCCGGGCCCCGACCCGAACCGCACCAGCTGACAGAGGAAAGGCAGTGTGGGCTAGGCGCGTAGTAGTCCGAGCCGGCTCCGTGGCGGACTTCGAGAGCGTCCGTTCTCGACTGTTCGGGATCGCCTACCAGATGCTGGGTCGTGCGGCCGACGCCGAGGACGTCGTTCAGGACGTGTGGGTCCGCTGGCAAGGCGCGGACTGCGCCCGGGTCCGGGATCCGGTCGCGTTCCTGGTGACCATCACGACCCGGGTCGCGCTCAACGCGGCA
>Ga0081539_10006742_pt1 | contig 10788 bp, 8 predicted proteins | sample TabmetS4T2R2_FD_71023 | JGI IMG/M metagenome (GOLD analysis project Ga0081539, IMG submission 71023) | Tabebuia heterophylla rhizosphere microbial communities from the University of Puerto Rico - S4T2R2 | ecosystem: Host-associated > Plants > Roots > Rhizosphere ... | reverse complement strand
CGATACCCAGCGCGGTGTGGCCCTCCGCGATGGCCGCAGGCACATCCGTCATCATCGTCACAACCCCCCGGCGAGATGGTAGCCGTCGACGATCGGCAGGGCGTTGGTCGGCAGGCGGCTCGCGAGCGCAGCAAGGGGCTCCGGCCGGTGCCGGACCCGTTCCGACGCCCGGTCAGGCGCGTGCCTCGACCACCGGGCCCGTCCGCGTCCGGCCCCGGTCGAGGCGGAACGGGTGCGGGCGGCGCATCCGCCAGATCACGGCCAGCGGCAGCAGCAGCCAAGGAGCGTTGAGGGCCAGCACAACATCGCATCGAACGGCCGACGCCACAACGGCGGTTTCACCTCGATATCCTTCCTCGATGGTCGAGTCCACGTCGGATCGTTCCAGGCCGCCGCTCGCCAACGTCTTCACCCTCGGCGTGCGTGACCTGCGGCGTCAACGCCAGTTCTACCGCGACCTCGGGTTGCCGCAGATCGTCGACGACGCCGACTTCGCCGCCTTCGAACTGCGCGGTGCGGTGCTGGCGTTGTTTCCAGTCACGAAGTTGGCCGCCGACGGGAACGGCGAGCCCGAACTCGGCCGAGGTGGTATCCGGTTCACCATCGGCATCGTCGTGCCCAGCGCGGCGGAGGTCGACTGCCTGACGGACCGGTTCCGGGCGGCCGGCGGGCGAGTCACCAAGGAGCCGGTGGACGCCGAGTTCTTCACCGGCCGGTCCGCGTACGTCGCCGACACCGAAGACAACTTCTTCGAGATCGTGTGGGCCGAACCGGACAACGCCATCCTGGCCGCGGCGTACCGGGCAGCACGCGAGACGCCGCCCGTGCCGCCCGGGTGATCTGGCCTCAGGACAGCGCGGAGGTGGGGGTCTCCACCGCCCATCCTGACCCACTCGTGGCAGGCACGCGGCTGCTCGTACGTGACGTAATCAATCACTTTCGCATGGTGATCGCCGGGCGAGCAAGGCACCGTACACCAATCGAAGACAAACTATGCGTTGCTTGTGCTCCGAAGTGATGCCTTTCGATACTGTCCTAGGCCCGGCGGGCGGGGACGGCGGTTCCCGTGACGTTCAAACGACGTCGCCGGGCCGACGGACACGCAAACCCCCGTGTCCGCCCCACGGCCCTGGAGGCTCGCATGCGACTCACGAGGTCCACACTGCACCGTGCCGCGGTCACCGTGACCGCGACACTCCTCGCCGGCACCGTGCTCTGCTCGACGCCGGCCCAGGCGGCATCGTCGCTGTCCCCCGATGCCGCGGCGGCCCTCGCCGAGCGGCTCGGCGCCCGGTCGGCCGGCACCTACGCCGACAGCAGCGGGCGGATGGTCGTCACGGTCACCGATGCCGGCGCGGCCGCCGAGGTACGCGCGGCCGGCGGCGTTCCCCGCATCGTCGCGCGCAGCGGCGCGCAACTCGCCGCGGCCACCGCGGCCCTGAACCAGTCGGCGCGGGTCCCCGGCAGCGCCTTCTGGATCGACCCGGTCGCCAACGAGGTCGTCATCTCGGTGGACAGCACCGTCACCGGAGCCCGGTACGCGCAGGTCACGTCCGTGGTGGACCGCCTCGGTAGCGTGGTGCGGCTGCAGCGTGATCCGGGCGTGCTGAGCAAGCTCATCAACGGCGGCCAGGCCATCTACGGCGGCGGCTACCGGTGCTCTCTCGGCTTCAACGTGCGCAACAGCGCGGGCACCTACTACTTCCTCACCGCGGGGCACTGCACCAACCTCTCGTCGAGCTGGTACGCCAACTCGTCCCTGTCCACCTACATCGGCCCGCGTGCCGGCACCAGCTTCCCGGGCAACGACTACGGCATCGTGCGGTACAGCAACACCTCCCTGGCGCACCCGGGCACCGTCTACCTCTACAACGGCACGTCGCAGGACATCACGAGCGCCGGCAACGCGTACGTCAACCAGTACGTGAAGCGCAGCGGCAGCACCACCGGCGTGCACAGCGGCTACGTGACGGCCACCAACGCGACGGTCACCTACGCCGAGGGCACCGTCTCCGGTCTGATCCGGACCAGCGTCTGCGCCGAGGGTGGTGACAGCGGCGGTTCGCTCTTCGCCGGGACGACCGCGCTCGGCCTCACCTCCGGCGGCAGTGGCAACTGCACCACCGGCGGTACCACCTACTTCCAGCCGGTCACCGAGGCGCTGAGCGTCTACGGCGTCAGCGTCTACTGACTCCCGCGTCGAGAGGGAGCCGCCGGTGCGATGCGCCGGCGGCTCCGCCATGGTCGGCGGCTCGTATTCTTCGGTGATGCGGTACGACCCTGCCACCTATCGCGGCGCGGCCGTCCATTATCGGTACGGAAGGCCCGGCTATTCCCCGCGGCTTGCGGCCCTTCTGCGTGCGGAACTTGATCTGGACGGTTGCGGGCGGCTGCTCGACGTCGGGTGCGGCCCCGGCGCCCTCACCGTACGACTCGCCCATCTGTTCCAGGACGCTGTCGGCCTGGACCCCGACCCGGCGATGATCGCCGAGGGGCGCCGGGCCGCGCAGGAGCGGGACGTCGCGAACATAACGTGGGTCCGGGCCCGAGCCGAGGACCTTCCCGAGGCGGCACCGGGACCGTACCGCCTGGTCACCTTCGGCCAGTCGTTCCACTGGACGGACCAGGTCCGGGTCGCCGAGGCGGTGTACGACATGCTGGAGCCGGGCGGCGCGGTGGCGCTGATCAAACATACGGTCGAGGGACGGGCCGTTCCGCCGAGCCCCGGGCCACCGCCGATACCGCACGCGGAGATCACGGCGCTGGTGCAGAAGTATCTCGGATCGACCACGCGGGCCGGCCGAGGCACCGCACCGGCCCGGACCGACCCCGTCGAAGAGACCCTTGCTCGCACGCGGTTCGGTACGCCGCGCGTCGTCTTCGCCCCCGGCATCCCCGACCTCGTGCGGGACAGCGAAAGCGTACTGTCCGGCTACCTTTCCATGTCCTATTCCGCGCCCCACCTGTTCGGGGACCGCGTCGAGGAATTCGCCGGCGAGGTGCGTGAGTTGCTGAGCGCACGATCTCCTCAGGGCCTTTTCTGGGACTGGCCCGGCGATACCGAGGTGATGCTCGCTCGCAAGCCCGGCCCGGCTCGATAGGACGGGCCCGGTGCGGTTCACACTGCGCCGAGGACGTTCTGGATACCGGCGACGGCGGCGCCCCGGGCCCAGTCGTTGAAGGTCAACGGGGCGGTGGTGATGTCGAGGGTGCATCGTTGCGTCTCGTCCGGTCCGGGGCGGAGCCGGTCCGCGATCACTTCGGTCATGGCCGCGGAGTTCGCGATCGCGGCGACGTCTTCGCCGGCGAGCACGATGCGGGTGGTCTGCAGCGCCCCGGCGAATGTCGCGGCGAGATGTCCGAGCGCCCGGGCGGCGCCGTCCAGCCAGTCCGCGGCTGTCTTGTCGCCGGCGGCACGTGCCTGCACGAGTTCGCCGAAGGTGACCGGTCGATCGGCGGCCTCGGAGGCGTGGTGTTCGATGTCCTCCCGGCTGAGGTAGGCGGCGACGCACCCGGTGTGCCCCATGCCACACCGAGGCCCGGTGCCGTCGACGGGCGCGTGGGCGAGCAGGTGACCGTTGTCGATGAGTTCTTCGACCGCTACGCCCTCACGGACCAGGCCGATGCCGATGCCGGCGCCGACCGTGATGAGTCCGAACGTCGCGTGGGTTCGGCCGGCGCCGAACCACAACTGCTCACGGGCCAGGGCGGTGACGTCGTTGGTGACGACGACGGGTAAGCCGGTTCGTTCCCGGAGCGGGGTGGCGAGGTCGACGTCGCGCCAGCCGAGGAACGTCCCTTCCCGCACGATCGACCGATTCGTCACGACACCGCCGACCGACACGCCGATGCCGTCCAGCGACGGCACCCGGCGGGCGAGCTTGGTCGCCACCTGGACGACGGCCTTCACGGTACCGGCGAGCGGCACGGTGCCGTCGGCGTCCGGCGACGCGAGCGCGGCCTGAGCGGTGGACTTGACCTCACCGAGCATGTCGCAGACCACGCCGTACGCGGTGTCCCCGGTGAGCTTGCAGCCGACGACGTGCCGGGCGGTCGGCACGGCGGACAGCACCTGGCGCGGCCGGCCGATGCCGGCGACCGGTTCGAGGCTCTCCGTGGCGATACCACCGTCGACGAGAGCGCGGGCCAGGCGGGACATCGAGGCGGTCGACAGCTGGAGGCGGTCACCCAGGTCGCCCCGGGTCGCGGGTCCGTGGGTCAGCAGATGCCGGGTCACGGCGAGTTCACCCGCGGACAGCCCGGTGTCCCGCGGCGAACGGACCGACGTGCCTTCCATCACCACACATGAAGATTAACCGAGTGACCCTTGTCACAGGTCCGCGACAGGGTTATTTTCATCCTGGTCGGAACTAATTATGGCCGGGAAAGGAGACACGATGGCCGTCACCACCACCCGTACGCCGCCGGTCAGGACCGGCACCGCGCCGATCGGGCGCGGGCGCAAACGCGACGACACCCGGCTGGCGATGCTGTTCATCCTTCCGGCGCTGATCGGCTTCCTGGTGTTCATGGTGTGGCCGCTGCTGCGCGGGATCTATCTGAGCTTCACCAAGTTCAACCTGCTCACCCCGCCGAAGTTCAACGGCGTGGACAACTACGTCCGGATGGTGCAGGACCCAGTCTTCTGGAACGCGTTGAAGGTGACCCTCTACTACGTCGTCCTCAACATCGGCATCCAGACGGTCCTCGCCCTCGTCATCGCCGTGATGATGCAACGGCTGACCCGCAAGACGTGGCTGCGCGGCATCGTACTGACCCCGTACCTGGTCTCGAACGTCGTGGCCGCCATGGTCTTCCTGTGGATCCTGGACTACCAGCTCGGTATCGGCAACAAGCTGCTGACCGCGATCGGCCTGGAACGCATCCCGTTCCTGTCCTCCAGCGCGTGGGTCATCCCGACCATCGCCCTGATCAACGTGTGGCGGCACGTGGGGTACACCGCGCTGCTCATCTTCGCCGGGCTGCAGACCATACCCGAGACGATGTACGAAGCCGCTCGGGTCGACGGCGCCGGCGAGATACGCATGTTCCGCAGCATCACCGTCCCGCTGCTGCGCCCGATCATGGCGCTGGTCCTGATCATCACCGTGGTCGGCTCGTTCCAGGTGTTCGACACCGTCGCCATCGCCACCCGGGGCGGCCCGGTCGACTCCTCACGAGTGCTCCAGTACTACATCTACGACATGGCCTTCGGCCGCTTCCAGTTCGGCTACGCCTCGGCGATGTCCGTCGCCCTGCTCATCCTGCTGATGATCGTGACGTTCGCGCAGTACCGGCTCACCCGCGCCGAGTCGTCGGACCTGGCCTGAGGAGGATGACATGGCCACCGTTACGTCCACGTCGGACCTGATCGCGGAACCCCGGCCCGCCGTTCCGGCGGAGCGACCACGCTTCAACGTCGGCCGGGCGCTCGCCTGGGCCTTCATGGTCGTGGTGATCGTGATCAGCCTGTTCCCGTTCTACTGGATGCTGCGCACCGCGCTGTCCAGCAACAACGCGCTCTACGCCGGCTCCAACAGCGTGCTGCCGGTCCAGCCGTCGTGGGGCGGCTTCGAGCGGGTCTTCGGAATCCAAACCGGACAGGCCGCCATCGACGCCGGCGGCGCCGGGCAGCCGATCAACTTCTGGCGGTACCTGTTCAACTCCATCGTCGTCGCCACACTGATCACCGCCGGCCAGGTGTTCTTCTCGGCCATGGCCGCCTACGCGTTCGCCCGGCTCCAGTGGCGGTATCGAGACCGGGTGTTCGCGTTCTTCCTGGCCGGCCTGATGATTCCGTCGATCTTCACGCTGCTGCCCAACTTCGTCCTCATCAAGCAACTCGGGTTGGTCGACACCCTGCTCGGCATCGCCCTGCCCACCATGCTGATGACCCCGTTCGCGGTGTTCTTCCTGCGCCAGTTCTTCCTCGGCATCTCCCGAGAGGTCGAAGAGGCCGCGCTCGTCGAAGGCGCCTCCAAGGTGCGGGTCTTCTTCCGGCTCATCATGCCGATGTCCGCCGCACCCCTCGCGACCCTGGCGATCCTGACCTACATCAGCGCGTGGAACGAGTACTTCTGGGCGCTGATGGTCAGCTACACCGACAAGTCGCGAGTCCTCACCGTCGCGCTCGGCGTGTTCAAGTCTCAGACGCCGCAGACCGGGCCGGACTGGGCCGGGCTGATGGCCGCCACCCTGGTCGCAGCCCTGCCCATGCTGATCCTGTTCATGGTCTTCGCCAAGCGGATCGTCAACTCCATCGGCTTCAGCGGGATCAAGTGAGGAGGCCGTCATGCCGTCCCTGAAACGTGCCCTGGCGGCCGTGCTGGCCGTGGTCACCACCGGTGCGCTGTCCGCCTGCAACGGCAGCGTGGGCGGGCAGACCGGCACCATCGAGTACTGGCTGTGGGACTCCGCCCAGCAGCCCGGCTACCAGAAGTGCGCCGACGCCTTCCAGCAGGCCAACCCCGGACTGCGCATCAACATCTCCCAGTACGGGTGGGACTCCTACTGGTCCAAGCTCACCGCCGGCTTCATCGCCGACACCGCACCGGACGTGTTCACCGACCACCTGGCCAAGTTCGCCCAGTTCGCCGACCTCAAGGTGCTGCGGCCGCTGGACGAGCTCGGACCCACCCGGGACATCAACGATGCCGACTACCAGCCCGGCCTGGGCAAGCTGTGGATGGGCCAGGACGGCCACCGGTACGGCGCACCCAAGGACTGGGACACCATCGCCCTGTTCTACGACAAGGCCGCGTTCGCATCCGCGGGCGTGGACGAGTCCGTGCTGCAGGACCTCACCTGGAACCCGCAGGACGGCGGCACCTTCGAGAAGCTCGTCGCGCACCTGACCGTGGACGCTCGCGGCGTTCGCGGCGACCAGCCCGGTTTCGACAAGAACCACATCAAGATCCACGGGCTGAGCTCGGAAGGCGCCGGCGGCGGTGGTTGGGGCCAGACCCAGTGGTCGGCGTTCACCGGCAGCGCCGGCTGGCAGGTCACCGACAAGAACCCCTGGGGCACCCACTTCAACCTCGACCAACCTGCGTTCCAGGACACCCTGAGCTGGTACTTCGGGCTGGCCCGCAAGGGCTACATGCCCACCTACGAGGAGATCGGCGGCGCCAACGCGATCGGCACCGACAAGCAGATCCAATCCGGCATCGCGGTCATGGGCCTGTCCGGCTCGTGGATGATCTCCACGTTCAGCAAACTGACCGACGAGAGCGGCAAGAAGCTGGACATCGGCGTCGGGCCCACGCCGATCGGTCCGAGCGGGCACCGGGCGTCGATGTTCAACGGTCTCGCCGACTCGATCACGACGCTGTCGAGGCAGCCGGAGAACGCGGCGAAGTGGGTGAAGTTCCTGTCCAGCGAGCAGTGCCAGGACATCATCGGCCAGTCCGGCGTGGTCTTCCCGGCCCGGCCCAAGGCCACCGAGCTGGCCATCGCCTACAACAAAAACGAGCGCAAGCTGGACGTCACCCCGTTCACCGACCAGGTCAAGGAGAAGACCACCTTCCTGTTCCCGGTGACCACCAACGCGGCCGATGTCACCGCGCTGATGGCGCCCCGGATGGACGCGGTCTACATCGGCAGCTCGCCGGTCAGTTCCTTGACCACGCTGAACAATCAGCTCAACGCCCTGTTCAAGGTGGCGCAGTAGGACGGGCGGGATCGGCCGTCTCGCCACGAGGAGACTCGAGATGACGTCGACGACCGCGCGTACCGCTCCGGGCGAGCTCGACGCGGCAGCCCTTGCCGTGCCGCTGCACTGGCGCGCCGGCGGGGTCAGCCTGGTGCTGGACTGCTCCGGTCCGCTCCTGCCCCGGGTGCTGCACTGGGGCGCCGACCTCGTCGAGCCCTCCCCGGAGGAACTGGCCGGCCTCGCGGTCGCCGCCACGCCGCAGCAGGTCTCCGCCAACGTCGACGAGGTGGTGCCGGTCAGTGTGCTGCCCGAGCAGTCGGTCGGCTGGATCGGCACCCCCGGGGTGACCGGACATCGCGACGGCGCCGCGTTCTCCACCGCCTTCACGGTGCATCGGGTGGCGACGGAGCCGGCGGACGCCCCGCTCGGCCATCGGCTCACGGTCGCCGCGCGGGACGCCGCGGCCGGACTGTCCCTGGTGCTGGAGTGTGAGATGACGCGGTCCGGGCTGGTGCGGCAGCGGGTGACGCTGACCAACGAGGACCCCGGGTCGACGTTCACGCTCGACGGCGTACTGCTCACCCTGCCGGTACCGACCGAAGCCGTGGAACTGCTCGACTTCACCGGGCGGCACCTGCGCGAGCGCACCCCGCAACGGCAGCCGTTCACGGTGGGGACCCGGCTGCGGGAGAACCGGCGCGGGCGTACCGGCGCGGACGCCTCGATCGTCCTCGCCGCCGGGTCGGCCGGCTTCGGCTTCGCCACCGGCGAGGTGTGGGGCGTCCACGTGGCGTGGAGCGGCAACCACCGCACGCTCGCCGAGCGGACCTCGACCGGCGTCTCCCTCCTCGGCGGCGGTGAGCTGCTGCTCGCCGGCGAGGTCCGGCTGGCGCCCGGCGCGAGCTACCGCAGCCCCTGGCTGTACGGCTCGTACGGGCGCGGCCTGGACGAGCTGTCCGCCCGGTTCCACCGGTACCTGCGCGGCCGGCCGCGGCATCCCCGGTCACCACGGCCGGTGATCATGAACACCTGGGAGGCGGTCTACTTCCACCACGACCTGGCGAAGCTCACCGCCCTGGCGGACGTCGCCGCGCGGGTCGGGGTCGAGCGGTTCGTCCTCGACGACGGCTGGTTCCGGCACCGCCGCAGCGAGCGCGCCGGGCTCGGCGACTGGTACGTCGACGAGACGATCTGGCCGAAGGGCCTGCACCCGCTCGTCGACCACGTGCGCGGCCTCGGCATGCAGTTCGGCCTCTGGGTCGAACCGGAGATGGTCAACCCGGACTCCGACCTGGCCAGGGCCCACCCCGAGTGGATCATGGCGACCGGCGGCCGGCTTCCGCCCGAGGCCCGGTATCAGCAGGTACTCGACCTCGGCCACCCGGACGCCTACGCGTACATCCTGGACCGGCTGGACGCGCTGCTGTCCGAGTACGACATCGCCTACCTCAAGTGGGACCACAACCGGGACCTGATCGACGCCGGCCACTCACCCCGCGGCGAGGCCGGTGTGCACGTGCAGACTCTCCGGCTCTACCGGCTCCTGGACCAGCTGCGCGCCCGGCACCCGGATGTGGAGATCGAGTCCTGCGCGTCCGGTGGCTCCCGCGTCGACCTCGGCGTGCTGGAGCACACCGACCGCGTCTGGTCCAGCGACTGCAACGACGCATTGGAGCGCCAGTTCATCCAGCGGTGGACCGGCACCCTGCTGCCACCGGAGATGATCGGCGCCCACGTCGGCCCCCCGGTCTCGCACACCACCGGGCGGGTACACACGCTGGACTTCCGCGCCGGAACGGCCCTGTTCGGCCACTTCGGCGTCGAGTGGGACCTCACCGAGGCCACCGCTGCCGACAACGCCCGGCTGGCCGAGTGGATCCGCCTCTACAAAGAGCTGCGGGGCCTGCTGCACAGCGGAACGGTCGTGCGATCCGACCATCCCGACCCGTCGCTGTGGCTGCACGGCGTGGTCGCCGCCGACCGCTCCGCAGCGGTGTACGCCCTCGCCACCACCGCGACCGGGGTGTGGTCCCCGCCCGGCCGGGTACGCCTGCCCGGCCTGGACCCGGACGCCGTCTACCGGGTCGCCCCGCTGCCGCCGGCCGACCGGCTGCACGGGCCAACCACCCACCCGCTGGCCTGGTGGACAAACGGCTTCCACCTCAGTGGACGAATGCTCGCCCTCGCCGGAATCCAGGCGCCCGTGCTCTTCCCCGAGCGGTTGGTCCTGATCCGCGCCACCCGGCGCTGATGAGAGCCACCCCAGTCCAAGTGCCTCTCACCTGGTGGCCCGAGCACGACCCGCCTGTCCGTCCGGGGCTTACGGGGCTATCCGTCCAGCCGGCGCAGGGCCTGCTCTACCGGATCGGGCAGGCGGCGGCGCTGCCGGAGCGCCCACGGCACCTGGCGCAACACACCCGGAAGGGCCGCCGGGTCGGCGCGGAGTGCGGCCGCGGCGGTGCGGGCCGCCACCGCGGGTGGCCGGCGCAGCAGCGCGGTCAGGACCCGGTTGCGGGTCTCGATGCGGCGGCGGCCGCGCGGGTCGCGACCGTCCGGCTCCGGGAAATGCCGCACGAGCAGGGATGGCACGTACGACAGCTGCCAGCCGGCCGCGGCCAGGTCCATGGCGAGCAGGGCCTCCTCGCCGTACACGAACAGCCGGGGCTGGAATCCGCCGGCCGCGAGGAAGGCGTCGCGTCGCACCACCGCCGCGCAGGCGAGGAAGCCGAGCACGGACGGGCCGGCGGCGCCGGGCGGTGCGCCGAGCGGGGCGGCGGCCATCGCGGCCGAAACCGGGTCGAGGCGTCCGGCCGGGCCGACGCGCACCTCACCGGTCAGCAGCGCGGCGCGCGGGTGCGCCCGGAACAGCTCGGCGGCGCGGGCGAGCGAGCCGGGCGCCCAGTACGAGTCGTCGTCGGCGAACGCGACGTACGGCGTCCGTGCCCGTTGGACGCCGATGTTGCGGGCCGCCGCGCCATGGTTGGCGTCCAGCCGCACCACCTCCGCCCCGGCGGGCCGGATCGGCTCGTCGGACGCGTTGTCCACCACGATCACCGGAGCCCGGTGGTGGGGCATCGTCGCGGCCAGCCGGCCGGCCCGGTTGCGGGTGGCGACCACGACGGTGACCTGGTCGGTCT
>Ga0081539_10006741_pt1 | contig 10790 bp, 8 predicted proteins | sample TabmetS4T2R2_FD_71023 | JGI IMG/M metagenome (GOLD analysis project Ga0081539, IMG submission 71023) | Tabebuia heterophylla rhizosphere microbial communities from the University of Puerto Rico - S4T2R2 | ecosystem: Host-associated > Plants > Roots > Rhizosphere ... | reverse complement strand
GGGTGAGGGTTTAATAATCCATACCGCCGCCAGGAGGCATGGCAGGCATGGGCTTTTCCTTCTCGGGCATGTCTGTAATGAGCACGTCTGTGGTAAGAATCATGGATGCGATGGATGAAGCATTCTCAAGCGCACCGCGCACCACCTTGACGGGGTCAATGACGCCAGCTGTGATCATGTCAACATATTCACCGGTCAGCACGTTGTAGCCAATGTTCTTGTTCTTCTTCTCAGCTGCCGTGCGCCGGACAGTGTCGATGATCACCGAACCATCCTGGCCTGCATTTGCAGCAAGTTTGCGGATGGGGGCTTCAAGTGCTTTCTTGACGATGTTGATGCCAACGCGGGTTTCTTCGTTATCCTCCGCGCCGTTCGCACTCTTCAATAGCTTGTCGAGCTTGGCTGTCGCGTTGATGAGCGAGATCTCACCTCCGGGCACAATACCTTCTTCCACAGCTGCACGAGCTGCAGAGAGTGCATCTTCCACGCGATGTTTCTTTTCCTTCATCTCGGTCTCGGTCGCGGCACCCACACGGATGATGGCAACGCCACCGCTCAACTTGGCGAGACGTTCCTGAAGTTTTTCCTTGTCGTAATCGCTGGTGCTCTTATCAATCTCGGCGCGGATCTCTTTGATGCGGCCTTCGATGTCACTCTTCTTACCTTTGCCACCCACAATAGTGGTGTTCTCTTTATCAGCCACAACCTTCTCCGCGCGGCCGAGGTCTTGAAGTGTAGCGGTCTCCAGCTTGCGACCCGTTTCTTCAGCGATGACAGTTCCACCGGTGAGAATGGCAATATCCTGCAGCATAGCTTTGCGGCGATCACCGAAGCCAGGCGCCTTGACGGCCAGCACGTTCAACATACCGCGCAGTTTGTTCAACACGAGTGTAGCAAGAGCTTCACCGTCAATATCCTCAGCAATGATGACGAGTTCGCGCTTACCGATCTGCACGAGTTTCTCGAGCAGAGGGACAATATCCTGTGCAGCAGAAATTTTCTTCTCGTTGATGAGAATATATGCGTCAGAGATAACGGCCTGCATCTGGTCAGTATTGGTAATGAAGTAGGCAGAAATATATCCGCGATCGAACTGCATTCCTTCAACAAACTCGGTCTCATCTGCCATAGACTTGGACTCTTCAACCGTAATGACACCATCCTTGCCAACCTTGTCCATAACTCCCGCGATGAGTTCACCGATCGCTTCATCCGCGGCGGAATTGGTTGCCACAGAACCAATCTCCTCTCTCGTATCGATCTTCACAGACATCTTGCGGAGTTCTTCCACTACAGCCTCTGTTGCCTGCTGAATTCCATACTTGATCAACATTGGGTTGTAGCCGGCTTCAAGGGCCTTAAGTCCCTCATTCACAATCGCGTGCGCCAGTACAGTTGAGGTGGTTGTACCATCACCCGCGATATCATTCGTCTTGGTCGCAGCTTCCTTGAGAAGTTGCGCACCCATATTCTCGAACGGATCTTCGAGTTCAATTTCCTTTGCGACGGAAACGCCGTCATGTGTGACTGTCGGTGAACCAAACTTTCGATCTACCGCCACGTTACGTCCCTTGGGACCAAGGGTAGCGCTCACCGCGTTGGCAACGGTATTCATGCCGTTCTTAAGCTTGCGGCGCGCATCTTCTGAAAAAACAAGTTGTTTAGCAGCCATTTTCTATTCCTCCAGTTAGCCTTCCACCACGGCCAGAATATCGTTTTCTTTCAGGATGAGCAGCTTCTTGCCATCCATTTTCACTTCGGTGCCTGCATACTTCGCATATAACACCTTGTCCCCAACCTGAACTTCCATGGGAATGCGTTCGCCACCCTCATCGCGGTCGCCCGGACCTGCAGCCAGGATCTTACCTTCCTGTGGTTTCTCTTTAGCGGTTTCGGGAAGGATAATTCCACCAGCAGTCATTTCTTCCTGCTCAATTGGTTCCACGATCACGCGTCCGCCAAGGGGCTTCAGCTTTAATTTGCTTGCCATCGTCAGACCTCCTATTTTGAATTTTTGCAGATTCTGCATAATCACGAAATTAGCACTCTATAAGCCAGAGTGCTAACCGAATGATACCGAATTCACAAATTCAAGTCAAGAGGAATTATAAAGTTCTTATAAAATTCTGATACCCCTACCGCCCCTGCCAACTGCGTTGGCGGGATACCTCCTTCATCCCGCGTGCCGCAAGATGGGAGAGGCAGGAGGAGGCCTACGGCGTTGGTGTGGCTGTACTATCTGACATCACATCCCCCGTCTCAGTTGGGACCGAAGAAATTGGTGTATCCCCTCTGGCCAGCGAATCACAAATCTCCTCTCCTGCTTGGACAATGCTTACAATCGTCTCACGGCCGTCAGTATAGTCGTCGGGGTTTGTGTTGAGTTCTGTCATGACTTCATCAAATATCTGGGTTGCTTTGTCACATTTATTGTCGCGCTGGCGGCTTAAGGCGGCCAGCACCGAACCATAAGTATAGTAATAAACGATCGTATTTGCCGATATTTCCAAGCCTTGTACATCTACCTCATTGAAACCAAGATCAGGGTAACATTTATCCAAGCCGCGCCCCAAACAGGAGTCAAGGCCCGAACAGCCTCGGATCGCGCACTCAAATGAATAAATGGAACCTTCATAGTTACGTGAACGAAAATAAATGACTCCCAATTGTCCATAAATATCCGCATTCGTGGGCTCATACTCCAGAGCCTTTTGCACATTGCGCGCCGCTGCGAAAAATTCACCGAGTTGCGAGTATGTACGTGCGATCGATAGATGTGGACCAGGATCATTCACTCCGATTTGTTTATTGATATCTACCGCCTTGTCAAAATACTCTAGTGACTTATCATAGATAGGACGGGCTGCCTCGGGGTTCTGTATTTCAAACGCAAGGCGGCGATAGTTCGCGCCAATGCGCAAGTAGAGAAACGTAAAGTTTGGTTCAAGGGCAATGGCTTTTTCGTATTCACTGATCGCCAGGTTATATTGACCGAGTGTTTCCAATAAATATGCATTGATGCGATACACATCCATCTGATTGGCATCTGCATGTTGGAGTGCCTGCTGCATCTGCAGCTCCGCCTGGTTCCACTTTTGTTGATCGATCAGGATCTCTGCATAATAAGCCAGTGCAAGCGTATTTGAGCTATCTAATTGCAGGGCTTGCAATGCATCCTGCTCCGCCTGGAACAAATAATCCTGAACTTCCTGGTTCGTGTTGAAGTTTGAGTTAGCATTCCAATCCAGCACAAAGGCGCGGATGGCGCGCACGTTACTATCCTCAGGGGCGAGCCCAACTGCTTTGTTTGCAGAATCCAATGCCTCCTGTAAGCGCGCTTTTTTCTCATTATTGGTAATTAGGAAAGCTGAGGAATATGTTTGAATGCGTGCGAGTTTAGACAGGATTTCGACATTATTCGGATCCAGTACAGCAGCCTCTTTGTAGGCGGTTATTGCCGCGGCCACGTTACCAGCACTAAAGCTTGCCTGCCCCTCCTGCACATAAGACTCTACAGACCGTGTCGGAAGCGGTGTCGCTTGAAACAAAGGCTTGATTTCACCTTTGTTGATTTGTTGCAGCATCCATATTCCACCCAAAAGCATCAGAACCCACAGGAACATGCGGTAGATGTTGGATTGTGGTTTGCGGCTGAAAAGTGGACGACGAGGTGAAACATTCATGGGGTGGGTGTTGCCTCTTCCGTGGCCGTTTCGTCAGCCCCTGGCGTAGGCGTATCCACGGCAGGGTTATCTAAATTCTCCTGGCAGATGCGGATGATTTCACTGGCCGCGAAGAGCGCGTTCTCGTCATCCTCGGCAACATTGGTTTGGACTTTCTGCGCGATCTGCAAGGCCTCCCCACATTGATTGGTGCGCGCCAGCGCCAGCCCATAGGTGAAGTAATATTCCACAACGAGCGGAGAATCCGATAATGGAATACCATTGATCTCTTCGCCATCTTCCGTTCTGCCTCCCTTTATTGCCAATGTAAGTTGTTCCAAAGCCTCTTCATAGAAGAAATTACGATAATACATTACCCCATAATTTCCGCGCAAGCTTGCATTGGTAGGGTTATCCTTTACAGCCGTCTCCGCGTACTGTAAGGCCTGTTGATACGAGCCAGTGGTGGCATGAGTGCGAGAGAGTAATAAATCAGGTATATAGTCGGTAGGATTTAGCGTATTCGCGCGAGTGAACTCGGTAATTGCCTGCTCATAGGCTTGAAGAGCGCGATAACTCTGTCCCAACTCAATATGCAAAGCGGAGATATTCGGATTAATAGCTATGGCGGCTTCATATTCGCGAATAGCTGCCTCAGTATTCTCTTCGCCAGTGACCGAAAGAATATAAGCCCGGGCCCGATGCGTCTCCAAAAGGTCAGGTGCAAGTGCCATAGCGATGCGTGATTCCTCTGCAGCTTTGGCATAATTATCGAACAAGCCCGAATCAACAAGGATCTCAGCATAATACGCATGCGCAAGCGCGTTATTTGGATCAATTTCCAAGGCCTTGGTGATCGATTCCTGTGCTTCCCCATTTTTACCTTCTTGAAAATCAAGCGCCCAGGCATGAACTGCATAGGCTAGCGCGTTATTTGGGTTCAATAAAATAGCGTTTTCTGCATTCGCCTGTGCGTCTTCATAGCTACCATTCCACACCTGGAGCCGCGCAATCGCGATATAGAGTGATGGGTCCTGAGGCGACGCCTTGATTGCCGATTGATAGGCTTCGATTGCCTTGGTTAACTTACCTTCTTGATATAGTTCCTCCGCTTCGGTCACATACGACTCAGGAGAGCGCGTGACTGTGGGTGTTGCCTCGAACGGATTGGGCTGACTCGGGAGATACACCTGATTAAAGAAATATCCAAAGAGCACCACCAGCCCAAAGATCGTCCAACCGAAATAATTCGGACGTTTGCGACGACGGTTCATGCTCCATCGACTGCTTCTCGGCAAATACATGGATTCATATTACCATGAAAGAATAAAGGATGATTAAAAACTAAGTTTTGCCAGCAGTTCGATCTGCTCACCTGCACTGCGCGCAGGCGCAAGTGTGGCAAATCGAACTGTCGCTACATCTTGCTATACTGATGATAGAATTCCTGCATGCGTTTCGATATTTTTACGATCCTGCCTGAAGTTTTCCCTCCTTATCTTGAATCCAGTATTCTTCAGCGTGCCCGCCAGCGGGGGCTGATTGATATATACATTCATAACATTCGTGATTATACGCATGATAGGCATCACATGACCGACGATACTCCTTATGGAGGTGGAGGCGGAATGGTGATGAAGCCTGAACCTATTTTCGAAGCCGTGGAATCAGTGCTTGGCCCCCTTCCCGCTTCACACCAGCCATCTGCTCCCATTATCTTATTAACTCCACAGGGACGCGTTTTTAACCAACGCGTCGCCGAAGAGTTGTCTCAGTATGAAAGAATAGCCCTGATTTGTGGCCGCTATGAAGGTGTGGATGAACGCATCCGCGAGCATCTCGTCACCGACGAAATTTCTATAGGTGACTATGTTCTGACGGGTGGTGAACTCCCTGCACTCATAATGATCGATGCCCTCTCGCGCCTCATCCCGGGTGTGCTTGGTGACCCTGACGGTGCGCAGGATGATTCACATTCCACGGGCCTGCTCGAATATCCGCATTACACACGTCCGCCTGAATTTCGCGGTTGGAGTGTGCCTGAGGTTTTGCTCTCGGGTGATCATGGCAAGATCGAACGATGGCGCCGGGAACAGGCGTTATTGCGTACCTTCACAAGACGGCCTGATATGTTGGAAAAAGCGAATTTGAGTAAAGAAGATAAAGAATTTGTAGAAGCTCTAAAATCAAAGTGAATTTACGTCCTGAGCGGAAGCCGAGCGTAATGCGAGGCTGTAGTCGAAGGACAGATAACAAATAAAACACTATTTGAAATTGCGCTTCGTCTATGGGTCTCTACTTGCACTCGACCCTCCGCTCAGCGCGAATGAAAGATGGAGGACATATGAAGTTCAACTATGGGAAAACATTCTTGCTCGGGTTTGGCTTTCTAGGGATCAGCATTATATGGCCGATATTCAACCAATTTATCCCCATCTTTCTGCAGGCAGGTAACCCGGAATTTGAACGACAATTATTGAGTGAGGGTCGCGCAATTCCGGATATCGCTGGCTTTGGATTGGCTCCCAGTCTCGCGCTCTTCATTATGACCTGGGATAACATCATTAACATGTTTGTCCAACCCTGGACGGGAGCAAAAAGCGACCAGACCTGGAATCGATTCGGCAGACGCAAACCCTGGATAGTTGTAGGTGCACCTATCGCATTACTTGGTTTTGTTTTTATCCCAGTTGCTCAAACCATTCTTGCAATGGCCGTTTTCATCTTAATCACAAATTTTGGGATGGCACTATTCCGCTCTCCAACTGTTGCCTGGCTTGGCGATCTCTTCGAACCAGATGAACGAAGCAAAGCAAACGGGATTATTAATCTCATGGGCGGTATTGGAGGCCTGCTTGCCTATTTCGGCGGAGGTATCTTATTTAACTCATTTGGCCGCGCTGCTCCCTTTTTTGCTGGTGCAATAGTAATGGTGGTGGCTTTGGTTGTTGTATTAATGTTTGTCAAAGAACCGGAGCAAATAAAAACGGAAGTTAAAGAGGAAAGTGCAGGTGTTCTGGATAATTTGAAGGTGGTTTTCGCGAACCCGGATAAGAGCGGCCTTTTTGTACTGCTTGGTATCCTATTCTGGTTCATGGCATTCAATGCACTTGAAACCGGCTTATCATCTTTTGCGGTTTTCACGCTCGGGATGCAGGCGGGCACAGCTTCTATTTATACAGGTCTTGTGACAATCACCTTTATCCTGTTTGCCGTCCCAGCAGGATTCTTCGGAACACGCTTTGGGCGCGGACCTGTAATTCGAGTCGGTCTGACTGGGCTAGCGATTCTAACCTTACTTGGATATGTATTCATTCAAAGCACATTGACTTTCGCGATCATCCTGATTCTGGTTGGCGCTTTTTGGGCCATGGTAAATGTCAATAGTCTTCCACTGGTATATGACCATGGTGATGAGACACGTATCGGTGCGTTTACTGGCTTATATTATTTGTCATCACAACTTGCCGCCGTGCTGGGTCCGACGCTCGGAGGTATCCTGGTGGACGTGATGGGCAGTCAATATCGCTGGCTATGGTTGTTTTCAGCAGTCTTTATGGCTATTGCACTGGTCATGATGTTTCACGTAGGACAGAGGGATAGTAGCTTGAAAATGGAATCAAGCTTACCCTGATCGGCGAAGTGTCACCACGGCGATCACGTGATCGACATTTGAGCAAATCGGGAACGCGTGAGAATTGCGGCTCTGCGTAAAGCAAATCTATCTCTTGCATGGTCTTCTCAAAGAGCACTGACTATTGAGTCTTATGAAACGCGAATACCACGAATGGGCAAATGTACGAATAAATCCTTAAGCATTCGCGACGTTTGTAAATTCGCCCCATTCGCGTTAAATAATTCCCAACTTTTAGAAAGCTCTGCGTCTTCTTAACGCTTGTCTTGTCGAATGGTTGAAGTAATTGTATACTTGCGTTGACAAAGGGTTTGCGATAACCCTATCATTCATATCATCATGAAGAGGAGAAGAACATGAAGAAAATGTACGTATTGCTCGCGGCGCTGCTTATCAGCGCCATGATTTTGCCGGCTTGTGCACCGGCAGCCCCAAATTGTAAGGACGCGGAAACATTCTGTGTGGGTCTGGTGACAGATGTAGGCAAGATCAACGATAAATCCTTCAACCAATCTGCCTGGGAAGGTGTTCAGCGTGCCCAAGCTGAACTTGGAGCAACTGTTCAGTACATTGAGACCGCCGATGCCAAAGATTACGATAAGAACATCGCCACTTTCGCCGACGAAGGCTATGATGCCATCGTGACCGTTGGCTTTGGTATGGGTGAAGCAACAGTCAAGGCTGCTGGTTTGTATCCGGACATCAAGTTCATCGGTGTGGATCAATTCCAGGCCTGGGAATTTGACGATGATGCCAGCAATGATGTCCCTAATGTTGCTGGTCTTGTCTTCCCTGAAGATAACGCAGGCTTCCTCGTTGGTGCGCTTGCTGCGATGATGAGCAAGAGTCATAAAATTGGCGCCGTCTGTGGAACCGATGTGGTTCCCCCCGTTTGGCGTTTTGGTGAAGGCTACAAGGCTGGTGCCGCCTATGCCGATCAAAATATGAGCTCTACCACTGAGGTCTTTGTTGTATACCACAGCGATGTTGGTTTTGATAAGACTTTCACGGATCCCGAGTGGGGCGCGCAGACTGCCAAGTCGATGATGGATCAGGGTGCTGACGCGATCTTTGGTTGCGGTGGTATTACCGGTAACGGCGCCATCACGGCTGCTGCCCAGGCCGGTGCGTATGCTATCGGGGTGGACACCGATCAGTATCTGACTCTTCCTGAAGCCGCTCCACGTATGCTCTCCAGCGCGATGAAGCTCATCACTCCGGGCGTGTTCAACCTGATCAAAGCTGCCAAAGATGGAACCTTTAAGAGTGGCAACGTAACTGGTGATGCAGGTTATGCTCCTTATCACGATCTTGATAGTGAGGTCCCGGCTGATGTGAAAGCTGAGATGGAGAAGATCAACGCCGGTCTGCTCGATGGCTCGATCAAGACCAATGTTGCTCCGGTGAAACCTGAAGGATAAACTTCTCTTTGTTAGAAAAAAGGAAAGAGGTAACCCTCTTTCCTTTTTTTTGTATTTGTTCCTAATTTGATCTATCTATAATTTCAAGTGATATAATTTTGCAAATCATCACGGCTGAACGGGAGATCCTATGCAGTCTCAAACACAATCGAGTTCGCCGACAAAGAGTTTGTTAAGGTCAACCCTGGATGCCATGCTGATTCCTTTTTTGGCAATCCTGACGGCCGTTGTGTTGGGTGGAATTATTATTGTGCTTGTGAGGGGAAATCCTTTTTTGGCGTATGCTGGATTAATCCAGGGTTCCTTTGGCTCCATCAGGGCATTAAGCGAAACATCAGTCTGGGCGACTCCTTATATTTTTGCAGGGCTTGCAGTTGCTCTGGCTTTCAAAGGTGGGTTATTTAATATCGGTGCCGAAGGTCAACTGGCACTCGGTGCAGTGGCCTCTGCGCTGATCGGATACGCCCTGCCTGAATGGCTTGGCGTTAGCATTCCAGCCATCATCCATTTACCACTGGCAATACTTGTTGGTATGGCAGCAGGTGCAATATGGGCGGGGATCGTCGGTTTTCTCAAGGCATACACCGGAGGGCATGAAGTCATCAACACGATCATGATGAACTATATCGCGTTGAACACGATTTCGTATTTACTGAATGGCCCCATGAAGGATAGAGACCCAACCAATGTGATCGCGCGTACGCCGCTGATCGCAGAAAGCGCGCGCATGCCGATCATCTTTGAAGGACTTCGTGTGCATTGGGGTTTTGTGCTTGCCCTGCTCGCGGCATTTCTTGTTTGGTGGATGCTTAATAAAACCACACTCGGATTTGAGATCCGCACAGTTGGCTTAAACCCGGACGCAGCCAAATATGCCGGTATCAATGTGAAGCGCACGATTATTCTTACTATGGCGCTTTCGGGCATGCTGGCTGGGATGGCTGGGGCGCTCGAAGTAACGGGATTGAATTATCGACATGAACTTGGTTTTTCGATCGGATATGGCTTCGACGCCATTGCGATTGCTCTACTCGGCAAATCGCATCCATTCGGAGTGGTGCTCGCCGCCATCCTCTTTGCAGCCATGCGGAACGGCGCGACGCGCATGCAGTTTCTCACACAATTGCCCGTTGACCTGATTTCCATGCTGCAGGCCTTGATTCTGCTTTTCGTTGCGGCAGATGCCATTGTTCGTTATGTCTATAGAATTCGCGCGCAGGGCGAACGTGTCGTGCTGACGCGCGGCTGGGGCGGCTAGGAGAAATCATGGACTGGAGACGCTTTGGTTTCATCTTTCTGATCATTGTTGTTTTGTTTGGAACCGTCGTTTTGGTCGGAAAGGTAAAATCGCCGCCTATTGTAATTATTACCAGCATGCTGGCGACAACGATCGCTGTTGCTACACCGCTAACGCTTGGCGCATTATCGGGTGTATTTTGCGAACGCGCGGGTGTTGTCAACATTGGCATCGAGGGCATGATGCTTACATCAGCCTTCTTCGGTTGGCTGGCCGCGATTTATATGTTCCACATTTTCAATTTTGGGATCGGTATCAGCATCACGGTCGGAGCGCTCTTCGCAGTCCTGGCAGGAGCTTTGATGTCGCTGATTCTGGCCGTCCTGGCGATCACCTATAAAGTGGATCAAATCATCGGTGGCACGGTAATCAACATCCTTGCGGTCGGTCTGACAGGCTTTCTAAATCGACAGTTATTTTTTGGTAGTGGAAGCGTGTTTGGCGGTTATGTGCCAAACTCACCGGGTGTGCTTCCCACAATTCATATCCCTATCAGAGAAATATTTTCGCCCCTATGTGGCGATTCAACCAGTTGTGCTTTATTTATACAGTCTATCAACAAAGTCTTTGATCAAAAACCGATCGCCATCAGTGCGATTCTATTGGTGTTCATAGCGCACTATGTACTCTTTTACACACGCTGGGGATTGCGCACGCGGGCAGTGGGCGAACATCCAAAGGCGGCAGATACGGTTGGGATCAACGTTGTTAAGATGCGCTATGCTAATGTCATTATTGGTGGTGCTCTGGCGGGCCTGGCGGGTGCATACTTCACG
>Ga0081539_10006740_pt1 | contig 10790 bp, 11 predicted proteins | sample TabmetS4T2R2_FD_71023 | JGI IMG/M metagenome (GOLD analysis project Ga0081539, IMG submission 71023) | Tabebuia heterophylla rhizosphere microbial communities from the University of Puerto Rico - S4T2R2 | ecosystem: Host-associated > Plants > Roots > Rhizosphere ... | reverse complement strand
ACCCAACTTGGTCACCTGACGGCACCCGCCTGATTTTCAACTCGGCTACCATTGGTTATACCGATATCTATGTGATCAATGCCGATGGAACAGGATTGAGACAATTGACCAGCGACCCGGCGCCAGAGTACGAACCAGCCTGGTCGCCCGACGGCACGATGATTGCCTTTACCCGCGCCGTAGACAAAGATCCGCGCCGCGCACACATCTATCTGATGCAAGCTGACGGCTCCGGACAAACGCAAGTCACGAACACATCAGCCAGCGACTGGAATCCGGTCTGGCAACCTGTACCTTGAATTCACACGATCACCTCTCATATCGTTGTTCGGGAAGCTGAGCGAGCGGCTGAGTGGTATAAACAGGCATTAGGTAGCGAAGAGCGAGACTATATGCCCGTGCCGGAAGTTCATGCAAATCGAGCGGTGATTTGGTGACTCCGAGGGGATGATCGCAGATGAATTTCCGAAGGCGGGAATCCCGTTGGGCGACCCGTGCTGAGAGCAGATCATAATGGTCTGAGAAGTAGACTCCCTATATGGGAGTCTCATGTTTGTCAGGCAAAAAGATCGTAACTTTGCCAACGGCCTCAAGACAAGAGAGGGAATGAAAACTGATCTTTTAGCTATAGCTTTATAATCATTCTGGTGATCAACAGTTTTGAAGAATCGCCAACCAGATGAGGAATTATGAATGAACAGTTGAAACCCAGGATTCTCGTCACCGGCGGCTGTGGAAAAATTGGTTCTTATTTCGTCCAGTTTGCCTCTGAAAAATATTCTATTCGTGTTGTAGATAAGGTGGCTTGGGATCCAAAAAAACTCGGCCCTTTTTCGGGGGAAAGTCTGGTACTAGATTTGCAAAACCTGTCTGCATGCCGGAAAGCATGTGAAGCTATTGACATGGTCATTCATCTAGCTGCCGATCCTGATCCCAGGGCAGACTTTGTAGATTCGTTGTTGGGGAATAACATCATTACTACTTATAATATCTTTCGAGCCGCGCAAGAGGCTGGCTGCCAGCGCTTCATCTTTGCTAGTAGCGTGCATACGGTAGCGTCATACCCGCCTGATGTTCAGATTAAGGTCAATATGCCGGTCAGGCCCAAGAATTTTTATGGGGTGTCGAAATGCTTTGGTGAAGCCTTAGCTGCATACTTTGCATTTAATGAAGACTTGCCGAGTATCGTTTTACGAATTGGGGCATACCACTTGCCTAAAGAAAACATACGTTTGTCACCAACGGAACAAGATGCCTTTTTAAGCGCTGATGATTTCAATGATCTACTGATCAAGTGTTTAGAGACTCCCTATATCACCTTTGCGATTGCTCACGCCATTTCGAACAATCGGTTTAAGCGCCTTGATCTGACCGAGGCGAGAGAGATGCTGGGTTACCAGCCACAAGCCGATGCGTTTGAACTATTTGGGGATTTAAAGAGCAGCAAGGAGTAGGTATAATAAGTTGATTGCAATATGAGCTACGAACTGGTTAACCAATCCACGGAAATCTGCAGAACGTTTAGCAGGCAATCCTGGGCGAAAGCCTTGGAGCTAGCCAGGTCCTATGGCTGGCGACCTATGGGCACACTTCCACCATACATTTATGAGTTTTATAAGCTCAATGCGGAGTGGGATGGCAGATATTTGACGAATGATGGTCAAATCGTAAAAGCTGAAGATGCTTACTTCCTTGCAGCTGCTTTGGAAAGGTCGCTGAACGATATTCCCGATACAAATATCAAGATCGATTGGGACCCCGAACTTTGGTTGGAAGATGATCTTCCTGAATGGTTATCTCCAGACGAAAGAGCAATCATTGAAGAGGGATTACAAGATGGATTGCTGGATACAATGGGAACACACCCCTGTGAGTTTTTCGCCGGTGACGAAAAGCAATCTCTAGTCGATTTTATAAGATTTTGTCGCTTGGGGAGTTTTGAGATATTGTAAGTCTATCTATGTTGTAATGAGACCCACGGGGACCACGGATCATCTCTTTTGGAGGTTGTCATGAATATAAAGAATACATCGGTCATTCGTTGGCCATTGCTTGTACGATGTTGGGGGATTGTAATGCTTTTAGTGGCATGCACGAGCGTTGGTGGAGTTGTCACACCAGTTAACCCAGTAAGCACGGAGGAAAAGGAAACCTCGCTGCGTTTGGATAACGGTGCAGTCAAAGTGCGTAATGAAAATGGAGATTGGATGCCTATTGGGGCAGAATCCACCTTCGAGCTGGTCGGTGAACTCCAAAGCACAGATCCTTGGATGGTGACAGGTAATACATTTGCAGTCCGTGAGTCAACTCATATTGCTGAAGGCTTGAAAGTTGGTGATCTGGTGAGGGTGAAAGGCATCATCTTAGAAGATGCGACCTGGTTGGCTTCTTCCATTGAACTCGCTGAAAAGGAGGCTGATCCTACAAATACGATCGTTCTCATTGGTGAAGTGACCTCTGTTGATCCTTGGGTGGTACATGGGCTTACGCTCAATGTGACAGGTGATACGGTGATCAGTGGAGAGGTTACTCCTGGCATGATTGTCAAGGTAGAGATCTTACTTTTGTCCGATGGAACGTGGGAAGTGATTAGCATTGCTCCCTTGAGTGATTTTATAAAAACCCCCGGCTGCGCAACAGTCACGGCGACGGTTGCCAGTGTGAATGGGAACGAGGTTCAATTTACATACTGGCCCACCCTCACACTGGTTGAAGATGTCATTATCGAAAACGATCAAGGCGGCGAAGGAACATTAGAAGCGGACCAATCGGTTCTGCTTGTCGTATGTGCCTCAGAAAACGGACAGATTTTGATAACCCATATCATCATCTTGAGTACTGATCATGACGATACCACCGGCACCGCAGGGAAAGTATTAATTTGCCATAAGCCTAATAAAAGAGGCGGGAATACCTTGAGCGTCTCATCCTCAGCCGTGCCTGCGCACTTAGCTCATGGTGATAAATTAGGTGCTTGTCCGTGACTACTGTAGATTGTATTTTGTACAAAATAAAAACGGCCCTCGCAATTTGCGAGGGTCATTGATTTACGCTATCAATTCGGCACCATTTGCCGCGTGGGTAATGTAGATTTCTGGTGGATAACCCATCTCAACTTGAAAACCTTTGGCCAGAGTTTCTGAAAATGTTTTGGCTTGTTCACGTGCAACCAAATTGACAGTACACCCGCCAAAACCTGCGCCAGTGAGGCGTGCGCCATAACATCCGTCGAGAGATTGGGCGATGCGCGTCATCGCATCCAACTCGGGGCACGAGACTTCATATAAATCGCGCAAACTGATGTGACATTCATTCATCAATTCTCCGAAGTGCTGGATGTTGCCCGCTTCCAACAAGGCTTCAGCCTGTTTCGATCTTTCGATCTCTTCTACCACATGGCGCGCTCGCTTCGAGACCTCTTCTGGGAGTTTTCCCACCAAACGATTAAAATTCTCTACACTAACGTCGCGCAGCGATTTGACGTTCGGCAGATCCTCTCGGAGTAATCGCATTGCCTCTTCACAGGCAGCGCGGCGTTTGTTGTACTCGCCGCTGGTCAACTTGCGACGTATTTTTGTGTCTGCGATCACGATGGAGATATCTTCTGGCAGAGGAATCGTCTTCCATTCTAGTGAACGACAATCGAGCAGGAGCAAATGATTCTCCACGCCACACGCCGAGGCGAATTGATCCATGATCCCGCAGTTGACGCCCACGTATTGGTTTTCAGCTTTTTGCCCGAGGAGCGCGCCTTGCATGGATGGCAAAGTCCAGCCGCCGAGAGTCTGCCAGGCAGTGATGAATGCCAACTCTACTGAAGCGGATGAACTCAACCCCGAGCCACGCGGCACGTTGGATGCATACGCCGCATTCATGCTAGGGGTATCTCGCTGATCTTCAAGCAGTGCCCACATGACGCCTGCAGGATAATGAGCCCATTCAGGCAGAGGAGAACCATTAGTTTGAGTTTTGGTTGGTAGGGTTTGTGAGGAGAAAGCTGCCTCTTGGGTGAAGTCTGCAGCAACCAGAGTCGTCTGATCCGAATCCGTTGGCGAGAAAGCGATGTAGGTTGCGCGGTCGATGGCCGCGGGCAAAACGAAGCCGTTGTTGTAGTCTACATGCTCACCAAGCAGATTGACACGACCTGGTGCGCGGGCAAGGTGTGCAGGCGCGCTGCCAAATTTTTCTTGAAAAATGTTCGTAATACGATCGATGAGTTCCATAGCTCAAGCCGCCGTCCTCGGCGGCGGGGACGCCGCCCAGAGCGAAATTGGTAATCGTATTGTAACAAGAGTTTGCTAAGGTTGACGATATTTGATTGATGCTGATACACTGCCTTTTTTATTATTGAGTAGCAGGTGCTCGCCCAGGTCAGGTATCGTGCCGATTGAACTCATAAGGATCATATGCAAAGCCTCAACCTACAATTTGACGCACTACGCCAATCTCCGACCATTGCAATGGCGGATCGTATCCTGGCCCTCAAAGCCAGCGGACGAAGGATCATTGGCTTACAGGTGGGCGATCCCGATTTTGCGACGCCGCAGGGCGTGCTTGATGTTGCATACAAGGCAATGAAAGATGGCTGGACGCATTATGGGCCAAGTAAGGGATTCCTCGAATTACGCCGCGCAGCTGCTCTCAAACTGGAACGAGACAGCGCCGTCTCATATGATCCAGAAACTGAGTTGCTAATCACTCATGGCGGAATCCACGCCTATTACCTGGCGATGCAGGCCATCTTGAATCCTGGTGATGAGGTGCTCATTCCCGACCCAAGCTGGGGGACCCATGCTAATATGGCGATTATGCTGCGGGCAAATGTCATTCGCATTCCTGCTCCTGCCGACGCAGAGCGTGGATTCATTCCTCCTTTTGAATCTTGGGAAAAAGCACTGACCTCAAAGACGCGCCTCATCGTGTTGAATTATCCTTCGAACCCGACCGGCGCGTATCCGACGCGCGAATATTTGCAAGCATTGCAGGACTTTGCTGCGCGAAATCAATTATGGGTTATTAGCGATACAGTTTACGAGAATTTATATTATGGCGAGAAACCAACTAGCGCGGTCGCATTTGAAGGCGCGAAAGAACGGACGATCCTTGTCAATAGTCTTTCTAAAACCTACGCAATGACAGGCTGGCGCGTTGGTTATCTTGCGGCCCCACAAGCTGTCATTGACAACGCGTTGAAGGCGGGACAGAACTCCATCACTTGTGTCGCGCCCTTCGTGCAAAAGGCGGCCGCCTTTGCCTTGACTGATCCATCTGTTCAAGAAGCCGCGGCGGAGATGCGCGCTGCCTACGCGCGTCGTCGTGAGCTGGTGTTACGAATTTCTCATGAATTAGAAAGCGAAAAGGTTTTGGTCACGCCACCCCAAGGCGCGTTTTACTTCTTTCTTGATGTTCGTCCGTTGAAAATGTCTTCGCGCGAAATCTGTGAGCGGATTCTCGAGGAAGCCAATGTGGGGCTAGTACCTGGATCCGCGTTTGGTGAGCAGGGTGAAGGATTTGTCCGCATGACAATTGCAGCTTCAGATGAGGAGGTAGAGGCCGGATTTCGGGCGATCGTCGATTGGGCTGAGAGACAATAACCAACAAAAAATATTATTTACTCGATAAAGTATAATCTCGCCATTCTTTCCCTTGCAAAGAGACTGATCCATGCGTGCCTTGATCGAGAACGAATGGCTTCCATTCATCATTGCGCTGGTTGCCGGTATCCTCACGGCGATGTTTCGATTCGCGCAACTCAATGCCGCGCTGACGTTTTTATTTAGCGCCATTTCGTTGGCTATCCTGGCGATAGTAGTGGGACAGGCCACTGAACAACTGGGAACTTTCTTGGGACCCGGAGCAACAGGGATCATTCAGGCAAGCATCGCAAGTATGCCGGAATTATTTGTCAGCTTCTTTGCTTTACAAGCGGGACTCGTGACTGTTGTGCAGTCCGCCCTGGCTGGATCTATTCTCGCCAATAGTCTACTCGTGATGGGATTGGCATTCTTATTGGGCGGATGGAAAAATGGGACGCAGCGCTTCGGTTCCGAGCGACCACGGGCGATTGTGATCTTAATGGTGTTGGCAGTATCTGCTTTGGTCACTCCTACGATCGTAGACGCCATCCATACCCCTGCAGAAGCGCACGAAGAAACGTTAAGCATTGCCAGCGCGCTGGTTTTACTCCTGGTATTCTTTGCCAGTATTCCATTCTCTTTACAAAGTGGGAGCATGGGAGAAACTGTTCCGGCAACCGGGTATGATGAAAAACGATGGTCATTGCCGCGCGTCCTGTTTGTACTGGTTGCTGCGGGAATTGCTGCGGCATTTGTGTCGGATTGGTTTGTGGAAGCCCTTGAACCGACAATCGCCTCACTAGGCATTTCAGAAGCCTTTGCAGGTTTAGTAATTGTGGCGATTGCTGGGAATGCGGTAGAAAATGTAGTGGGAATTCAATTGGCGATCAAAAATAGAGCGGATTATGCCATCAGTGTGGTCATGAACAGTTCGTTGCAGGTCGCTTTGGCATTGACTCCCATTCTGGTCATCCTTTCATACTTTTTCACTCCCGTCGCTTTGACATTAGTCTTGCCGCCCTTACTTGTTGTTAGCTTAGCCCTGACAGCGATTTTGAGCGCTTTGATTGTATACGATGGCGAATCAAACTGGCTGGAGGGCCTGGCCCTGATTGGACTCTATATCATGATCGCGATTTCCTTCTGGTGGGGGTAATCTATGAGAGTTGCCTTTCAAGGGGAAGAAGGTGCGTATAGCGAACAAGCTGTCTTCAATTACTTTGGCGATGTAGAAACGCAACCGTCAGAGTCGTTTGAAGTGGTGTTTGACTCGGTGGTTTCAGGCGCGTCTGACGCGGGTCTCATCCCTATTGAGAATTCTTTAGCAGGCAGCATTCATCAGAATTATGATTTGCTCTTGCGCCATGATCTACATATCGTTGGGGAATATCTTTTGCGTGTGCAACATTGCCTGATTGGCTTGCCTGGTGTGACAAAAGCTGAGATCAAAAAAGTGATTAGCCATCCACAGGCGTTGGGACAATGCGCGGCGTATTTGCGAAAGCTCGGCGTAAAGGCTGAATCTGCCTACGATACAGCAGGCAGCGTGAAGATGCTGAAAGAATCCGGCGCGCGTGATACGGCCGCGATCGCTTCTCGCCGCGCCGCAGAGATTTATGAGATGCAAATCCTCGAAGAAGGACTCGAAGATAACACCGAAAATTACACCCGTTTCCTAGTGATTTCCAAAACGCCTGCTGAAGCAGCTGAGGGAGAAGCAAAGACATCCATTGTGTTCACGTTGAGGAATCAGCCTGGCGCGTTGTTCAAGGCCTTGAGTGTCTTTGCCCTGCGCGACATTGACCTGACCAAGATCGAGTCGCGTCCGTTACAAGGTAAGCCGTGGGAGTATCTGTTTTATATTGACTTCATCGGCGCAACGGATGAGGAAACGACCCGTAAAGCGCTCGATCATTTAGGGGAATACGTGTTGACATTGAGAGTATTAGGCTCTTATCCCAGATTCAAATAATTGCTCTTCTTTCTAATTACGGATGATGTCTAATGTTTTCAATAGAGCTGCTCCATCTCATCGACGATCTCCAGCCCATCCCTTGCTTCATTTGTTAAAGTCACATCATCATGAGCTTCCAAGGCGGATTCTTGTGCGGTAAGACTAGCCTCAAATCGAGTCGCGACCTCCTCGCCCTGATGCTCTAATACTGAAGGCTTTACGTTTTCCCAAACTGATTTTGTTTTGTCAAGGCTCGCCTCGGCCGCGGCGAAATCTTTCGCAGCGACGTTCAGATTCACTTGACGTTCAAGCACATCCAGGCGACCGATATCAGCTGGGACTTTTGGGTTGTAGAGCGCGAATAATTCGACGACGGCTGCGCTGATGTCATTCGAGGCTTGCATCGTCGCCGCGGCATCTTTTGCCTCTACGGCCGTTTGCAGCTGCGTAAGAGCGGACATCATGGCATTTTGCAATTCCTGCGACGCACCTGCTTGGCTCGCTTGGGATTGATAGTTATTCCACGCCTCGTTGATCTCGGTCACATCTGCGCTGATTTTGTCCCAATTGCCGCTGGGCGCAAAATCGATGATATCTTCTGCTGCAGCTTCAATGGTTTGCAGGGAGGTGGGTACAACTCCAGGAGTGCTAATCGCTTGGGTTCCACAAGCGGTTAGCACAATTACACATACCACCCAGAAGGTAATAAAGAACTGAATGCGATTTTTCATTATGATCCTCTCCCGTGTAAATAAGATTGATTATATTACCGCACTTAGCGCATAGATGGAAAACACCTGTTTTACTGTATAATTTCTTGAATGAGCGCAAAATAGCCAGGAGGATAGTCCATTGTTCGATACATTTCGCCCTTATATTACAAAAGATGAACCGTTTGGTCCGATCGATTCTGTTGATATTGACCCCAAAGACGTGGATGTGATGAAGGGACTGTTTGAACAACACAACTGGATCTATAAGAACCTCCATCACAGACCCTCCATTATCATGGGTCGCAAAGGCGCGGGGAAAACCTATTATCTGCGGACTGTTTTCTTCGACAAGCAATATGATTTTTATACCGAGATTCGGACCGCGCACCTGCTCGCCCATATTTCCAGTGTCATTCAAGGGATGACGAAGGATGCGGTTTTCCCGGAAACGCTTTCTGAACTGTGGGAGACCATCTTGTGGACCTGCGTCATGTCCGAGATTCGCAAACATGGTTTGTTATCACCGGAAAAATTGTATATCGTCAATACCTATCTGGAAAAAATGGGTGTGAAAGACAATGACACGGTTGACGATGTGCTTTGGAAAATTGCCAATTTGTTCGATGAAGTGATGAATGAGGACCCAAGAGATGGGGTCTCAGAAATTCTGAAGCGATTCGACCGCGTCACTTTCGACGATGCCAAATCTGTTGTTTTGGACAGCCTTAAGGCATCTAAAAAGAGCTTTGTGATTCTGATGGATTCACTTGACGATTTCCGCCTAGACATTGATTCGGTCTCGCACTCGCTTCAGGGACTCCTGAAATTTGTGGGTTCGATGAACAAGCCACGGGATATGGTCGACATCCGCTTCTGTTTGCCATCTGAGTTGTTCCGCAGGATCATCAAAATTTCTTCCAACCCCAACAAGGATTTCAGACGGGCGCTGAAACTGCAATGGACAGCGAGTGAGCTGGTCTTAATTGGCGCCCAGCGCTTGATGTATTACCTCGCAATTTATTATCCAGGCTTTTTTAGGGATATGTCCCCACTCGATCTCACCAAACGCGCTGATGCACTAGCGCTTTTTCAGGCGGTGTTCCCTGAAAAAATCACCAACCAGGCGGATTTCCAAGAAGAGACAATGTCGTACATTTTGCGGCATACCCAGCTATTGCCGCGGCATTTTCTGATGTTGTTGAACTCGATTTTCAAAGGGTCTGGCGGTGCTACCGGGGGTTTGAATCCATTCCCAATTAGCGAACAAAGAATTATCAATGGCATTCGCAAAGTGGAAGAGTTTATTGTCAGTGAGATTTTTGTTGCTTTTAAACTAATTCATCCCACCGCCGAAATGACCTGCAAACGCTGCCTGCCCGAGCTTGGGCATCAATTCTCTGTAGGGGAACTTCACCAGGTGTTTACCCGCCATGGGAAAGTTGTCTTTGGTGGGGAGGGGATGTTTGAATTCCAGCGTATGCTCATCGAGATCGGCGCCTTGGGACGCGTCATCCCGGGCAAGGAAACCGACGTTTACATCAAAGGCAATTTTGAATACACGGTTGCCCACGAATTGACGATCAGCCACGACGATAAAATGTGTATTCATCCTCTGTTTTCCGGTATTTTTGGCAACAGCGGTAGGAAGGATCGTCCCGTCTATCCCTATGGAACTGTGTTGGACGACGAGGATTATCGGGATAAGTTTGAATAAGAAAAGCGTAAAACCTATGCCCGCAAATAGAAGTTCTGTTTCAAAAGCTAACTCCCCCGAGAAAATGGGTGAATTTTGGGATAAGCATGACTTTACGGAGTTCGATGATCCTAACGCACCAGATGTTAATTTTCAGGTGACTGTTGCAATCCCTATTGATCCGGATTTGCTATCAGATATTGAAGAACGCGCTCATCGGCGCGGTATATAAAGTAAAATCTCTAGTCAATCTTTGGTTGAAGGAAAAGGTTGTGGAAACTAAGGCAGACTAATTTCTCATCCTTCATCTTTCAAAATTCATCCTTGACTCTTTTTGCCCTCCGTCATAGAATACCGGCTAATCACATAACAAAAACGTTGACGAGGACGAGTACGCTTCAAAGCGATTTCCAGAGAGCCAAGCGAAAGTGGTGTGAGCAAGGCAAAAGCGCAGAAGCCGAATGGACCTCCGAGTTGAAAGGGTGAACGCGTAGGGGCGGGAAGCTCCCCGACCAGTAACCCAATTCGGGAACTGCACCCGTTATCACGCAGAGTTACTTAGAAGGATAGTAACTACGGAACTAACGAACTATCCAACTAGCTAACTACAAAGAGTGACGCTGGCTTTTTCCTCCCTGTTGCATCACAACAGGGATTTTTGTTAGGAGGCAGGCGTAACCTGGGTGGCACCACGGGAGTCCCCTCTCGTCCCAACGGACGAAGGGGACTTTTAATTTCAAGTGTATGTCGCTCTGAGGGAGCCTCGCGCTGAGCAAAGGGTCGTGATCGTTGATCCATAGTCGAAGCGTCGCTGTGACCGAAGAGTCTCGCTCTCCGTGATAGAGATTCTTCGC
>Ga0081539_10006739_pt1 | contig 10792 bp, 10 predicted proteins | sample TabmetS4T2R2_FD_71023 | JGI IMG/M metagenome (GOLD analysis project Ga0081539, IMG submission 71023) | Tabebuia heterophylla rhizosphere microbial communities from the University of Puerto Rico - S4T2R2 | ecosystem: Host-associated > Plants > Roots > Rhizosphere ... | reverse complement strand
TCCGCCCGCCTCGCGGCAACGCGCGGCTGGGGCATCATCTCCGGCAACAACGCGCCGACTTATTCGATCGCGTCCCACTGGACCGCCTATGGCGAAGCGTGCCGTGCCGCCGGCCGACGCCCGGGCGGCGAAGACTGGCGCGTGTCGCGCAACATGATGGTGGCGCCGACCGATTCAGAAGCGCACGACCGCGTGTTCGGCGACGGCGCCGCCAACCGCTATTTCTTCACGTACATGCGCATGGCGCTGTCGCTCGCGAACCGCCTCGTCGTCATCAAGCCGCGGCCCGACATGTCGGACGAGGAGACGACGCCCGAAGTGCTGATGCAGGAGTGCGTGATCTACGGCTCGCCCAAGACCGTGCTCGACAAGCTCGTGGCGTTGCGCGAGCGCGTCGGGCCCTTCGGCACGCTACTGATGACCGGCTTGGATTGGAGCGGTCCGAACGAAGCCTGGGAGCGCGAGTCCATGCAGCTGCTCGCACAGGAGGTTATGCCGAAATTCCGCCAGCATGCACTGGCCATCGCGGCGGAGTAATCGTGGCGGTCGTCGCCTTGGCGGCGATCGTTGCCGAGTGAAGAAGAGAAGGAGCGGCATGAGGCTTCATATTGCCGGAGCGATCGCTGCGTGCGTGTTCGGGACTTGCGTGACGGCGCAGGCGCAGAGCTATCCGACGCGCGAGCTGCGGGTGGTTGTCGGCCTGCCGGCTGGGAGCGGCGGTGACGTGGTCGCGCGCTTCTACGCCGATAAGCTCGCGCAGTTGTGCGGCAAGCCGGTGATCGTGGAGAACAAGCCCGGCATGATCCTGTCGATCGGCGCCGACGCAGTCGCGAAGGCGCCGCCCGACGGCTACACAATACTGATCACGTCCGTCACGTCGTCGCATGCGGCGAACCTGTTCATGTTCAAGAAGCTGCCTTACGACCCGATCAAGGATTTCACTCCGGTCGCGACGCTGCAGCGAAGCTATTTCATCCTGATGGTGCGCCCGGAGGCGCCGTGGAACACGGTTGCGGAGTTGACTGAGGCGATGAAGCAGAAGGGTGCCAAGGCGACCTACGCCTATGGCAGCCCGCCGGCGCTTGCCTCCGCGGAGCTCTATAAGGCACGCGCCGGTCTGCAAGCCGTGGCCATCCCCTACCGCACGTCCATGGTCTCGCTGCCGGAGATGTTCAGCGGTGAGCTCGACTTCCAGTTCATGGATGCAACCCAGGGCACGCCACTGCTCAAGTCGGGCAAGCTGCGCGGCCTGGCGGTTACCGCGGGGCAGCGGATCCCAAACGTCGACCTGCCGACCATGGCGGAAGCTGCTGGCATCCCCGAATTTGACATTGCGCCGGCATGGGGCGTGTTCCTGCCGGCCGGCGCCCCGGCGTCCATCGTTGCGCGGCTGGAATCGTGGTTCGGCCAGATCGTGAACATGGACGCTACCCGCGAGTTCCTCGCCAACACCCAGGGCACGCCGTTTCCGGGCGATGCGAAGGCGCTCGCCGCCTTCCTGCCGAAGGAGATCAAGAAGTGGGAGGAGCTGGCACGATTGGCGAAGATAGAGCCGCAATGAATGTCAGTCTCGTGCGCTAATCCGGCGCGCGGATATCAGCGTCCCTGATCACTTTCGACCACTTGCTGACCTCGGCTTTGATGAAGACGTCGAACTCGTCGGACGTGCTGCCCCCGATTGTCATTCCGAGTTCGGCAAAGCGTTGCCTGATATCCGACAGTGCGAGAACGCGTCGCACCTCGGCGTTCAACCGCGACACGATCTCGTGCGGCGTGCCGGCCGGCACAACAATCCCGAACCATGTCTCCGCCTCGAAACCCGGAAGACCCGCTTCCGCCACCGTGGGGATGTCGGGCGCCGACGCGGAGCGTGTCGCGCTCGTCACCGCGAGCGCGCGCAGCGAGCCCGCGCGTACGTTGCCGATCACGGCGGACAGGTTCGCGAACATCAGCGGGATCTGTCCGCCCAGCAGGTCGTTGATGGCCGGCGCTTCGCCTCGGTAGGCAACGTGCACCATCTTGATTCCCGCGAGCGACTGGAACAGCTCGCCGCTCATGTGCGGTGTCGTTCCGAGCCCGCCCGATCCGTAATTGATCGTCCCGGGCTTTGCTTTGGCCATCGCAATCACGTCGCGCACCGATTGAGCCGCGACTGTCGGGTGAACCACAAGGACAAGCGGCGATGCGCCGGCCGGCGCCACGCCCGCGAAGTCGCGGGTCGGATCGATGGAAAACTTGCGATACAGGTTGGGCGCGACGGCGAACGTCGTCTGGCTGCCCATCATCAGCGTGTATCCGTCGGCCGCCGATTTTGTGATCGCCTCCGCGGCGATCATGCCGCTTGCCCCTGGTCGGTTCTCGACGAGGACCGACTGACCGAGGCCCTCCGACATCTTCTGCGCCAGAATTCTGGCGACCACATCGGTACCGCCTCCGGCGGAGAATCCGACCAGCATCTTGAGGGGCTTGTCAGGATATTTCGCCGTCTGCGCGCTGGCGTTGCCCGTTGCCAGGCACAGAGCGAGTGCAAGACCAAGTAACCGGCCGATCTTCATGACCGTCCCTCACCTTGATCAGCCTTAAGGTGATCATGATGGACCGCTTTGCATGCGCCGGCAACGGCACAGGGGTGGCCGCGCCGGTTGCTTAAACAGCTTGCGGGGGGTCGCCATCGTACTCGTCGCTGCAGAACGGGCCGCCCTGAAAGAAATCGCCGATCGGATCGGGCGCAAGCTGCGCCTGTGCCGCCAGCGCTGTATCCCTGAAGTCTTCAGCGCGACCGGTCGGCCGGTAGCCGTAAGCATAGGCCCGGCTGTTGTCCCACCAGGCGCGCTCATTGAATGAGGCACCGTAGAAGATCTCGAACCGCAGGTCGGGGTGCTCCAAGCCGATGCGCACCAGTTGAACGAGGTCCTCCGGCTTCAGCCAGATCGACAGCCGCCGCAGATCGACCGGCTGGTCGGCCACGTTGCCGATCCGAAGACAGAGCACGCCGAGGCCATATTTGTCGGCATAGAGCGCACCGAGTGCCTCGCCGAACGCCTTGCTGACACCGTAACGCGAGTCCGGCCGGACGGTGACGTCGACCCCGATGCGTTGGTGGCGCGGGTAGAACCCGACGGCATGATTTGAGGAGGCGAACACCACGCGCTTGACGCCCTGCCGGCGTGCCGCCTCGAATAGATTGTAGCAGCCAATGATATTGGCGTTGAGGATGGTCTCCCATGAGCCTTCGCCCGAATGCCCTCCGAGATGGATGATGCCTTCCGCGCCGGCGACCGCTCGCTCCACCTCTTCGATGCGCGCAAGGTCCGCTGCAATGAAGGATTCGTCGGGCATAAGGTCCGGTGGCGGCTTGATGTCCGAGCAGCGCAGCTCCGTATAGACCGGCTTCAAGAGCGCGCGCAGGCGCCGGCCGATACCGCCCGCCGCTCCCGTCAGCAGTACGCGCTTCATCTTGCGCTCCTCATGCGTTGCTCCGCCGCGAACCGTCACGGGGGATCAGAGAAACGCTCCCTTGCTCCGCAAGCCGACGGTACCGTTCGAGGCTTTTCGACAGGTGACCGCGCATGGCGCGCTGTGCCCGCATCGGATCGCGCGCCTTGATCGCGTCGGCAATCCGGCGGTGCTCGCGTTGAATCAGCTCCAGGTAACGCCTCTGCTCCTCAGGAGTGCCACGTGATAGCCGGATGCTCTGACGCGGGATTACATAACGCCCCAGAAATTCGAGGAACTGAGCGAAGTGCGGGTTGTGGGTCGAATTGGCGATGCAGCGATGAAAATCAAAGTCTTCATTGATCGCCCCTTCACCGTGCGCAATCGCTCGGTCGATCGCGGCTAAAGCGCGCTCGAGCGTCGCGATCTGCTGAGGGCTCGCGCGCTCGGCGGCTAGCGCCGCAGCTTCGACCTCGATCGCCAAACGCAGCTCCATGACCTTGAGAACATCCGCGATGGAGCCTGCGCCGTCGGCATTGATTCTGAACGGCACGCGGCTGGCATCGGCCGCAACGTAGGCTCCCGAGCCCTGCCGCGTGACCACGAGCCCTTCCGAGCGGAGTGCAGAGATCGCTTCCCGCACCACCGTCCGGCTGACGCCGAGCGTCGTCATCAGTTCCTGCTCGGTGGGAAGCCGCGACCCCGGGGTCAGCCGGCCGCCGCGGATCTCCGACGCGAGCTGGTCGACGACCTCCTCGGTGAGATTGCGCGCCGGTGCGAGCCGCTTCAGCAGTGGCGCCTTGTCAGCGGCGGGGCGCACTGCTACCTTAACTTGTCTGGTCATCGTACAAGTTTAGCCGTGGCAACGCGGGGCATCAATCTGTGTTTTCGGATGCAGGGAGAGAGCGCGTGCCCCCGTCGACCGCAACAAAATCCTGGGAGGACTGGAACATGAAGCGACGCGAGTTTCTCAGATCCGGCGCCGCCTTCGCCGCGGCCGGAATCGTCGGGACCGTTCCTGCTCGTGAGACGTTTGCGCAAACAAAAATGGTGCTCAAGGCAACCGACGTGCACCCGCTCGGCTATCCCACGGTCGAGGCGGTCGTACGCATGGGCAAGAAGCTCGAGCAGGCGACGGGCGGGCGCCTTTCCGTGCAGATGTATCCGTCGATGCAGCTCGGCGGCGAGAAGGAGATGATCGAGCAGGCCCAGGTCGGTGCGCTCGCCATGGCCCGCATCAGCGTAGGCCCCATGGGTCCCATCCTGCCTGAGATCAACGTCTTCAACCTTCCGTTCCTGTTCCGCGACGACCAGCACATGGAGAAGGTGATCGACGGCGAGATCGGCGACGAAATGCTCAAGAAGCTTTCGGAGCATCCGACTGCCGGTCTCATCGGCCTGTGCTGGATGAACGCCGGCACGCGCAACGTCTACAACAGCAAGAAGCCCGTGAAGTCGATCGATGACCTGAAGGGCCTCAAGATCCGCATGATGGGCAACCCGCTGTTCGTCGATACGATGAATGCGCTCGGCGGCAACGGCGTGGCCATGGGCTTCGACCAGCTGATCAGTGCGATGCAGACCGGCGTGGTGGACGGCGCCGAGAACAATTATCCGAGCTATGCGACCGGGCAGCACTACCGCTATGCGAAATACTACTCGCTCACCGGTCACCTCATGATCCCGGAGATTCTCGTGTTCTCGAAGAAGATTTGGGGGACGTTGCCCGAGGCTGACCAGGCTGTGATCCGGAAGCTCGCGAAGGAGGCCCAGCTCGAGCAACGCCAGCTCTGGTACGAGATGGAGGAAAAATCCATCAAGCAGATCAGGGAAGCGGGCGTCGACATCATCAAGATCGACAACAAGCAGCCGTTCCAGGACGCCGTGAAGCCGGTGTGGGACAAGTACGGCGCCCAGCACGCCGCGCTCATCAAGCGGATTCAGGGCGTCGAGTAAGGGTTACGAGGAGGCCAGTGGAGCCGGCCAGCTCGTGCGCACGACTGGCCGGCTTCATCTTGAGGGAAGGATCCCAGGACATGAAGGCCCAATACCTGCGCGCCATGGACGCCATTCATCAGGCCTGCCTGTTCACTGCCGGCGCCTGCCTCGTGATCATCGTGCTGATCATCCCGTATGGGGTCTTCACCCGCTATGTGCTCAACAGCGCGGCATCATGGCCTGAACCACTGGCTACGTTGCTGATGATCGTGCTGTCGTTCCTCTCGGCTGTGGTCTGCTACCGCGAGTACCTGCATATCGGCGTGGGCGTGCTACCGGCTTTCCTGAGCGAGCCGGCCAAGACTTGGCTCGGCTGGTTGCTCGAGCTCTGCATGCTCGCCACCAATCTCTTCATGCTGGTGTGGGGCATCAAGCTCGTCGAGCAGACCTGGCACCAGAGCATTCCGGAGTTCCCGATCGTGTGGGTCGGCCTCTCCTACCTTCCGATTCCGATCGGCGGCGCGCTCACCGTTCTGTTCGTCATCGAGCGGTTCCTGACGCAGAAGTTCTTCTCAGAGCCCGAGCCGGAGACGATCAGCCAGCTTTCGACCGAGTAGAACAGCGCGCGGTTTGTCGCCATGGACATCCTCGTTCTCATCGGCAGCTTCGCGCTCCTGTGCCTGATGGGCATGCCGGTCGCCTACGCCCTCGGGCTCGCCGCCATTCTGGCCGCGCTGTGGATCGAACTTCCGCTTGAAGCCGTGATGCTCAAAGTTTCCGGCGGGATGAGCAGCTTTTCGCTGCTCGCCATTCCGTTCTTCGTCCTTGCTGGCGCGATCATGGCCGTGGGCGGCATGGCCGAACGGCTGGTCAATCTCGCCAAGGTCTTCGTCGGCTTCATTCGCGGCGGCATGGCGCTGGTCAATATCCTTGCCTCCACCATGTTCGGCTGCATTTCCGGCTCGTCGGTCGCCGATACCGCCGCGGTCGGCTCGGTGATGATCCCGCAGATGATCAAGAACGGCTATCCGCGGCTGTTCGCCGTCAACGTCACCATCTCGGGCTCGCTGCAACCGTTGCTGGTCCCGCCCTCGCACAACATGATCATCTATTCGATCGCGGCGGGCGGAACGATCTCTGTGGCTCACCTCTTTATGGCCGGCATCATTCCTGCGCTGTTGCTCGGATTGTCGCTCATCATCCTGGTGCTCATCATTGCGCACCGGCAGAACTTCCCGAAGGGCGATTTCGTCCCGCTCCGCCAAGCGCTCAAGATCGCCCTCGACGCGGTCTGGGGCATGATCACCGTCGTCATTATCGTTGGCGGTATCTTGAGCGGCCTGTTCACTCCGACCGAATCCGGCGCCGTCGCCTGCGTCTACGCCTTCCTCGTGACGATGTTCGTCTACCGCGACGTCAAGTGGAGCGAGCTGCCGAAGCTGATCGCGCGGGTCGTGCGCACGGTCGGCATGGTCATGATCATGATCGGCTTCTCGATCGCATTCGGCTACATGATGGCGATCATGCGCGTCCCTGCGATGGCCACCCAGTTCTTCGTCGACATATCGACGGACAAGTTCATGTTCCTGCTCTGGGTGAACATTCTCCTGCTGCTGCTCGGGACCTTCATGGACCTGGCGCCGATGCTGTTGATCTGCACGCCGATCTTCCTACCAGTCATCAAGGCGTTCGGCATCGATCCGGTGCACTTCGGCATCATCATGATCCTCAACCTCGGTATCGGCCTGCTGACGCCGCCGGTCGGGCCGACCATGGTAGTCGGCTGCGCCATCGGACGCGTCAGCATGGAAGCGGTGTCGAGGAGCATCCTGATCTTCTATGTGCCGATGCTGATTGTGCTGGCGCTCGTCACCTATGTGCCGGCGCTGTCGCTCTGGCTCCCGAGCGTTGTGCTCAAGTAGGCGTGGACGACGAAGGAGTTACTGAACCTTCACGCCGGCACGCGCGACCACGTCGGCCCATTTGGCGATCTCGGCTTTGACGAATGGCTCGATGTCCGCAAGCGCCATAGTCGCCGGCTCGCCGCCCTGATCGATGATCTTGTCCTTCACGGCGGGATTGACGAGCGCCTTGCGCACCTCGGCATGCAGCAGCTCGACGATCGGCCGCGGCGTATTCTTCGGCGCCCACAGGCCGAACCACGTGTGATATTCGAAGCCGGGCACGCCGGCTTCGGCGACCGTGGGCAGGTCGCGCACGACCGGCGAGCGCTCCTTGGTGGTGACCGCAAGCGCGCGGACGTTGCCGCCCTGCACCTGACCGAGCGCGCCCGAGATGTTGTCGAAGAACACCGAGACCCGTCCGGAGATGACGTCGGCATAGGCCGGCTGCGCACCGCGATAGGGCACGTGGGTCAGATTGGTGCGCGTCATCATCTTGAACAGCTCGGTCGAGAGGTGCTGTCCGGTGCCGTTGCCGGCCGACGCGTAGTTGATCTCACCAGGCTTCGATTGCGCGAGCGCGATCAGCTCCTTGATCGACCTTGCCGGCAGGTCCTTGTTCACCACCACGAGGAACGGATAGGTGGCGAGCATGGCGACCGGCGTGAAGTCGCGGATCGGATCGTACGGGAGCTTGGCGAACAGGCTCGGGTTCACCGCCATGCTGCCGTTGAGCCCGGTGAGCAGCGTATAGCCGTCCGGTGCCGCCTGCGCCGCAGCGACGGTCCCCGCCAGCAAGCCGGCGCCCGGGCGGTTCTCGATGACAAACCCAACGCCGAGTTGTTTCGACAGCTGATCGCCGATGATGCGGGCGATGATGTCCGTGCCACCGCCCGGCGTCGACGGGACGATGATGGTCACCGGCCGAGTGGGATAGGTCTGCGCGTGCAGCACCTGCGGCGTGATCAAGGTGGCGATAAGAACGGCCGCCGCACGTAAATGCCAGATCATCGGTTCGCCTGCTCGAACTTGCGCAGCACCTCGTTGCCGCGCAGCACCGCGGAATCGAGCGCGCCCTTGGCCGACTTGTTGCCGCTGAACGCCTGCTCCAGCTCCTCCTCCACGATATCGCGGATCACCGCGAACGAGCCGAGCCGCATCCCCTTGGAGTTGACCGTCGGCTCCTTGAGCGTGATCTGCTTGATCGAGATGTCGGTGCCAGGGTTGCGGTCGTAATAGCCCTGCGTGCGCGTGAGCTCATAGGCGGCGTTGGTGATCGGCAGATAGCCGGTCGCCTGGTGCCACCAGGCCTGCACGTCCGGCCGCGAAAGGAACGCGAAGAAGCGCGCAACGCCCTTGTACTCCGCGCGCGGCCGCTCGTTCATCACCCACAGCGTGGCGCCGCCGATGATCGAGTTCTGCGGTGCGCCGGCAGCGTCTGGCCAATAGGGCAGGAGGCCGTAGCCGATCTCGAACTTGGCGTTGGCGAGGATGTCGGCGCGCGCCGCCGACGAGCCGAGGAACATGCCGCACTCGCTGCCGTAGAACTTGCGCTCGGCGCGGATGGTTCGGCCGCCGTAGTCGAAGATCTTCGCCTTCTGCCATTCGGCGAGCGTGCCGATATGGCGCACCATCAGCGCATTGTTGATGGTGAGCTCGGCATCGAGCCCGCCGAATCCGTTCGCCTTGGTTGCGATCGGCACGTTGTGGTAGGCGGAGAAATTTTCCACGTTGATCCACGACGGCCATTCGGTGCTGAAGCCGCAGGCGATGCCCGCGGCGATCAGCTTGCGCGCCGCTGCCTCAACCTCCGGCCAGGTCTTCGGTGCAACGTCGGGGTCGAGCCCCGCCACGCGGAACTGATCCTTGTTGTAATAGAGGATCGGCGTCGACGAGTTGAACGGATAGGACAGCAGGTTGCCGTCGGTGTCGGCGTAGTAGCCGGTGATCGCCGGCAGATAGGCCGCCGGATCGAACGGCACGCCTTCGTCGCGCATCAGCTTGAACACCGGATAGACAGCGCCCTTCGCCGACATCATGTTGGCCGTACCGAACTCCGCAACCTGCACGATCGCGGGATGCTGGCGGACGCGGAACGAGAACAGCGCGACCGTCATGGTCTCGGCGTAGAGCCCCTTGTAGGTCGGGATGATGCGGAACTCGGTCTGCGAGGCGTTGAAATCGGCGGCGAGCTTCTCGAGCTGGCGGCCAAGCTCACCGGGCATCGCATGCCACCATTGGATCTCGACGGCGGCCCGCGCCGGCGCCGCTATGATGGCCGGGACGAGCCCGGCCATGACGGCGGCCGCGGCCACACAAACTGCACGGATGAGAGAGCGGAGCAGCACGGGTCCCCCTGTCCCGGTTACAAATGATCCTCTAAGCATGCAATTCCCCCGCGGTCCCAGCAAGGGTGGGATGATAGCCGTGACGCCGCACAGCACTATGACGCCGCTCACAGTTCGCGCGATCCGCGCGGTCGGGGTCGATGTGCCGATGACCTATGTGCTCGGCACCAGCCGCGGGGCGGTCACCGCTGCGCCGCTCCTGCTCGTCGATCTCGACACCGAGGAGGGTGTTACCGGCCGCGCCTGGTTGTTCTGCTATCTGCGCGCCGCGGCGCCCGCCATCGCGACGATCCTCGCGGAGGTCGAGCGGGTGGTGAAGGGCGAGCCAGTGGCGCCGCTCGATCTCTGGCGCAAGCTTGCCGAGCGCTTCACGCTCATCGGCGTGCAGGGCATCATGCGCATGGCCATGGCCGGTCTCGACGTCGCGGCCTGGGATGCGCTCGCCATCGCCGCCGGCAAGCCGCTCGCGAGCTATCTCGGCAGCGCGCCGCGGCCGATCCCCGCCTACAACAGTTGCGGCCTCGGGCTCATGGCTTCGCCGGACAAGGTCGCCGACGAGGCGGAGAAGCTGATGGCCGGCGGCTTCCGTGCCGTGAAGCTCCGCCTCGGCTATCCGACGCTCGCCGAGGATCTCGCGGCGGTGCGCGCCGTGCGCGCACGCATCGGCGGGGATGCCGCGCTGATGGTCGACTACAACCAGGCGCTTAGTGTGGCGCAGGCCCTCGAGCGCGGGCATCCGCTCGGAGCCCACCTCGACCTCGCCCTCGCCGATCAGCGGGAGCGCGAGGTGCGCGAGCTGGGCCAGGTCGCCCGAGGCGCCGACCGAGCCGTGCTCGGGGATCACCGGCGTCACCCCCGCGTCCAGCAGCCCGACCAGCGCCTCGACCACCACCGGACGCACACCCGAGTAGCCCTGCACCAGCGTGCGGGCGCGCAGCAGCTGCATGGCCCGCACGACCTCGGCGTCCAGCGGGTCGCCGCTGCCGCTGGCGTGGGACAGGACGATGCGGCGCTGCAGCTCACGCAGGTCCGAAGGGGCGACCGGAGTGTTGGCCAGTAGGCCGAACCCGGTCGACACCCCGTAGACGCGGCGGCCCTCGGCGACCGCTCGCTCCACCACCTCGCGGGCGGCGGACATGCGCTTGCGACCCTCGTCGCTCAGCTCGACCG
>Ga0081539_10006738_pt1 | contig 10797 bp, 12 predicted proteins | sample TabmetS4T2R2_FD_71023 | JGI IMG/M metagenome (GOLD analysis project Ga0081539, IMG submission 71023) | Tabebuia heterophylla rhizosphere microbial communities from the University of Puerto Rico - S4T2R2 | ecosystem: Host-associated > Plants > Roots > Rhizosphere ... | reverse complement strand
CACAGCAGCAATTCGCAAAGATCCTGCACCTTCTCTCTTACCACCGACTTCCCCACCCCTCGTTGCTCGCTAGGATTCGTTCCCAGGTGTGCGGTTACTTCGAGGAATATTTCGCTGTGGTCCAAGAGATTGTCACGTTTTGGTGTCGGCGCGTCGTCGCCCCGGCAGATTAATTGGAAGCGATTGAGCTATTCTATAGAATTGGGATCCTCGTAAGAATTGCTTCGTGCAGTGTCTCCAGAGCTTGTCGGCGAAGGACTCGCACTGACCTATCCCGTGAACTGCTCAGACCGCCTCTTAGGCTTTCCGTAGCCTCATCAAGACCTCGTCTATAAACCATAACGATACCCCGAGCACACCAAAGAGGATGAGCGCTGGAATGGGTTGCCAGATAACCAACCCGCCAAAGAATCCTAAGACACCCCCAAGGTATTTGATATAGTTAAACTGCTCGTTAGAGGTATTCTTCAATAAGTCTTCGAGTTGGGTTTCGTCATATTTCCCCATGTTGGCAATCAACAAACCATAGACATCGAGTTGCTGAACAAAGTGCAACACCACCTGTGTTGCCCATTGCTCAAGTTCCGCCGACCGCTCTTCAATATGGAATGGGAGGGCATCTAATAACTGGTGACCGCGATCGAGCAACCGATCTAATGAACCGGGTAACTCTCGGACGGCGTCATCAAGCTTGGCTTCTAACTCCTCCTCCTTAAAGTGACTGAGGAGATTCAGCACAATACCACTGAATCCTGTAGCCTGTTGTTTCATCTTCTGCATCACCACCTGCACCAATTCTTGTCGTACGCGTTTGTCAGCAACGACCTGCTCGGCGTAATGAATAACTAACTGTTTCAAGTCTGCGCGAAAATCCGGGTCCTCCACCATACCGCGTATCACTTGCAAGGCAGTCTCACGCGAACGAGTAATAAGTCCGTTAGCCTCAATCTGCTGATGGATGAGCTGAGCGTTGATTAGGCGCTCAGAGATGGCTTGAGCAAGTCGAGAGATGACGCGCTCGCGCTGCGCAGGAATCAGGCCTTGCCCGAAGATCGGTCGGCTTTGACGAGGTTGAAAGAGCATTGCCACAGCCAACCAATTGGTCAGAAACCCGATGAGGCCACTTACAGAGAGCATGCGCAGGAGCCCATCTAACGCGACTGACTCGTTCCATATGTGGAGGGACATTCCAGAAAAGTCCCACATAAAGGAAATGGCAAATAGCCCTGTCAGAAGAGCAGGCGTCAATCGCAGATAGCGTAAGGCTGGAACATGCATGCCAGCCGGAGGTAGCGGTTGCGTATGAGGTTGTGAGGACAAAGGAGTAGGCGTATGGCGAGTACTATATTCTTTGAGTAAAGCCCAGAGATCGAAAGCGTACGCCCGCGTTGTGACTCGAGCTCGCGGCAAGACCCCTGTGCCATTCCCCTCTTGTTCAACCATGTTCTCTGTTTGTTGCACAGGTTGCTAATGATACTTTCGGGTACCCGTACAGGACCCCTCAACAGTTCTTATGTGTGGTTGTCTAGGTTACACAGCAACGGCCATGCCGAAGAATATACTTGAGTACTATCAGCGATATAGTGTGCGGATCTTAGCAGTGTAGGGAAACAGCCACAAGTGAGTGAAGAATCATACATGATGAGTTGTAGTTTCTACAAGTTTCCTATTGCTGCTTGATTCAGCAAAACTAGTTTGCCTCGTGTTTCACTACCTGTCTCGCTCGTAGGACAACTGAAAGCGTTCGTCGCATGAATAGGACAGCATTGAAAGCAGTATATGTTTCAATAATTTTTTGTTTCTTCCTAAAGTTCTGTGTATTTATCTAACAATACCGACGGCGGTGTTTATCTCCGCTTGAATTTTCTCCTAAGATCTTTTTCCGAAGACCTGTGTGGCACGCGAGTTGCTCATCCAAGAAAGCGTCAGGAATTTAATTTTTTATTTAAGGAGGTGTCATTATGCTGAGTTGGGCTATGACTTTTTTGGTGATTGCACTAATTGCTGCCGTCTTGGGCTTTAGTGGTGTCGCAGGGACAGCGTCGAGTATCGCCTGGATACTTTTCGTGGTCTTTATGATCGCCTTCCTGATTAGTGTGCTCACTGGGCGGGGACCGGTAACCTAAAGCAGCTAGAAAAAGAGGGGGTGTAATCACTCAAGGAAGGAACAGTTTTTGTCAACGGAGGTATATATGAAATTAGCAAGAACAAAATTTTTCCGAGCGAGTAGTTTCTGTAGCGCACTCCTTCTGGCAGGTGCCTTGAATGTGAGTGCAGCTAGTAACAATGAAATGTGGAAGCAGGGGCAAGCGGAGTTACAAAAGCAGTTAGCACCGGGAGCAGCAGCAGCTGATTATCGCAAAAAGATCGAGGAGCTAGGCTACCAGGTTACCTCGACTAACTACAATAATAAAGACTATCTTGAATACGAGATCGTCAAAGGTGACATGACTTGGGAAGTGCAGATTGATGTTAATGATCAAACTAACAAGGCGACAAAAGTTAATGTAGTGACGAATGCCTGGAAGACAGATGCTACCGAGCGTGCGTTGGGCCGTAATATCACCAGCAGCAAACCGATGTATAGTAATCCCTATAGCGAGCGTGATCGTGTTTCAGTTTCGCGTCTTATTAAAGAGCTAGAAGCTCTACCAGTGGGGAAAACGAAACAATTCTATAAAGATGCTCTTGCTAAGGAAGGGTATGAGATTACACGAGTCAACAACGATGACGTAGATCAGCTCAGCCTTGAGGCCGTCAAAGGTGCTAATAGTGTCGAGTTAAACGTGTCGTTTAACGAAAAAACGGGCAAGAGCACGAGTATTGATGCTGACAGTATGTGGTTTGAATCCGAAGCTACGAGCGAAGCTCGCCATCGTCAGGAAGTTCAGAAATAGTGTCTGACGTGGTATAGAAACTTCAGAGCAGATGCGTATCCCCCGCATTATTCTGTTCTGAAATGAAGCCCCTCTCCTCCCCGGAGGGGCTTTCCCCTGTAAAGAAACTTTTCTATAGGAGATCGTTATGAAAAAAGTTGCGATGTTTAGTAGTGTGATCTTGTTGATGGCTGGAGTGGCAGTTGCCGATGATAGTATGACGCAGAGTGAGACGAAAGTAAAAGAGAAAACCGTTCAATCAACCACTATGCCAGAGCATGTAGCTCAACCAGTAGAGAAGAAATACAAGAAGACAAGGATAGAAAAACAGCGACAAACAACGACTTCAGACGATGCAGAGGGAAGCATAACTACTCAAGAAAAAGTAGAAATGGAAAAACAACATTCCAAGAGTACTAGCGAAAGTAGTGATGAGGGCTCGCTAGGATCTACTCAGGAATATCAGCACCACTCTGAGAGTTATCAACACACCACCAAGGAAACGGAATAAAGCAACCTCTTACGCTTCAAGTAAGGTAGTAATGCAGCGGCGGTGGGCGAACGGCAACTATCGGAAAAGAGCGCTCGCTCACTTTCGCTTTTTCCTTACGGCGATAGGGTCACTGTGTAGTAGCGTGATACAGGCCTCTCGCCAAGACTCAATAGATGTTCGCCGTGTACAGCAAAAAACTTTTGTCCACGAAACCGTTGGGGAGCATGCTATTGCTTGTCCTCAGTTTCTCGTCGTGACGACATTTCTTCGCCAGCAAATTTGTGTGCATCCATGCTTGGGAGAAAAACTCGCTATAGCAGATACGTTACTAAAGCGGCAAGGATTTACTGAGGCTGCGCAGCTCGGAATACGGCGAATGACCGGCTTTCGCCCTGGGCAAACCAGTCTACACGGGCAAGGCGCTGCAATCGACATTGATGCGGCGACGAACCCATACATTATACATGAACGTAATGAAACCAAGCTGGATGTAGACCTTGCCAGAGTCTACGAACGTATTGCTCAATTTCTATTAGGACGTGCCTCGGTTGTTCCAAGCCTGGGTGTACCACAGCATGCAAATGAGACGCGACACGCCTATGCTGCGCGTATGTATGATGCGTTGGCGCAGGAAAGCTTTGCCATGCAACGTTATTTCTCGCTGATGCAGAATGGACTGCAATTACGAGAGTACCTTCGTTCATCGATCGGTGCGCGCCAGGCACGTTTACCCGCCACATTTCTCTCTGTCCTTGTTAGGGAAGAAAAATCTCTCTTGCAGACTCCAGATGCACTATCGAGATCAGTCTCAAGCGCAGTGGTCGACCGGTTGCGATTACTTATGCTATCTGATTGGGTTACCTTAACTGGGCATATTGGGCCCCCGGTTATCGCCCTTGACTCTCCCTCTTCGATGCGACCATCACAAAAGGCATACTTGCCCTATCCTCAGATTCTCCCGCCTATACCCGATGATCCTGCCAAAGGAGAGGTTGATCGACCGTTCGATCCAAAAGGAGAAGCGTATCCCGGGCGGTCTCCCCTCAAAGGCTTTCTTACTTTGAGAAAAGACTTAGTACTCACTCTTATCGATGCTGGGCTTCGTTGGGGAGCGCTTGATTTCGGTCGCACCAGTGGTGACCTCATGCACTTCGACAGTCGAGATATGACGTGCAATGCCACCAGCAATCATGAATCATAACTCCTGTGATTCTCACGACTACAGTCTAATGTAAAATTAACGACGTCAATGTCGCATAGCAAGGTTTCCCGCCTTTATCGGGCTTAATCTGAAGACGCAAATGGCTGACTCTTGTTGGCGGCATCGTCCAGTTCTCGTACTCGCGCGTGGTTCCTGGCGGACTGAAGTTGTACTCTTGTCGAACGACTTCTCGATAACTTCGCCCGCCATCAGACGAGACTGAGACCGTCAGTTCCTGCAAACGCTGTACTTCTTTCTCGTCGATGGTAAGGGCGATTTGGTGAATCGTCTGTGGCGTATCAAAATCGATGATCACACACTGTTCCCCAGGCTTCGCCGCAACCCAGTGACGTGCTCCCGCCTGATCATAATCGTCAAATACGTAATCAATCGGATGTGAAGGATGCTCAGACGTGACGACTACCGTGGCGACCGCCGGAATATCTATACCCGCCGGATCGGATTTGGCTGTGGGTACAGAGGAGATGTTGAGAATGCGCTTGCGCAGCGTACGCGATGGTTCTTCCATGATTTACTCTCCGAGTGACGGCAAGGTAGCAACAGGCAGAAGATCGTGTGCCCATCGTACCCGGTAATTAACAGCGACCTGAAACGCTTCGCAATAATAACGCTCCAAGGTGCTTAGTAATTGCTTTTACTTCTCGCTCGCCTGCTTCCTCATGAGCCGCGGCAACCATGATGACACAGTACCCATGTTTAGCATACTTAGCCAGTGTCCCACCAGCTTAGTAGGGCATATCAAAGGGATCATGATGCGCTCCAAAAGCGAGAACAGTCAGTCGGTTTTTACTGCTCAGGTCCCGCATAGTACAACGTCCTCACTTATCTTATTAACCAATAGCTACATCGTACACTACCCTGGGCGCCACAATTAACTCTCCAGAGTAGGTACGACGAGCCTCTACAATGACGGGAGTCAATGAAACACACCAAATAACCATAGTAATACGATAATGCTTACAGGAACTCCAAGCAGCCACAATATAAATCCTCTTGCCATTGGTTATTACTCCTTTCTTATAATTATTTCGCCGTGTCCGCTCACGTATATTTAAGGAGCAAGAATCATACCGATATCTTTTTCGAAGAACAAATATCAAGAGAAAAGAGCGCAAATTATAGTTAATGTTGGCTGACAACAAAGAAAGCAAACAAAGATGTGAATTCTCACGTCCACGAGTAACTGCTCTTCATGCTTCCGAATTGCACTGCTGGCCTATTCTAATACTGTCCGCGCTTCTTCACCGCTGTTTTCCTGACTCTTACGGCCCTCACCCTCACTCCCTCTCCCGCTAGACGGGAGAGGGAAGCCTGCAGGCAGCGCGAGGGCCAAACCGTAGGCCGCTTACAAAGGCCTACATCGTGATCTTGCGACACAGGAATAGAGGCCGTCCTACTTTTGCGACGGTAAGCACCATTATTGTAATGTGTCTTACCAGAGCTCAGCTGGAATAACACAAATTGTGCTAAAAAATCCTAATAAATTCGCAGAGTCCCGGTTTTATTATAAGTGGCATCCCTTTTGCTATTGGAGAAAAGTGGAACCTTGGACAAGTGAACCTTCGACGATAAGGAGAATAAATCATGGTTGATCGTACCCACACTGGCAAACGTTGTCGCACGTTACAGCATCTCACTACGCGTGATGGACTATTACGTCGCGCTACCTGTGGTACAATTCGCTATGAGATGGAAAATTTGGATCGACGTTTAGTATTTGTCGAGTGGGAGAACGGGATGAGCATTCCTGTCTTCGCGCATGAAATCGAACTCTGTACGGAAGAAGAGCGTTTGGCGGCGTAATCAAGACAGTAGACTTGCTTTAGCAGTCTTACCTACCTCAATGAATAAAGAGAAACAGAAAGCTTCGTAGTGCGCGTTACAATGTAGTGAATCTTCCGTAGTTCGATTTAGACTGCCTTGGATGTCAGCTGTCGCCACACCTTTGCCAGTGTATGACCAAACATCAAGCATCCCTGAAGATCGTTCGGTTTAATAAAGTAATATGCCGCTCCGAGCTGATAGGCCTGGGTAAGATCTTGCTCTGCGCTCGAGGTAGAAAGAATAACGACAGGAATAGTCCGAAGAGACAGATCCGCTTTGATCGCTGCCAATACTGCGAACCCGTTCATTCGCGGCAAGTTGAGATCGAGGATGATAAGATCTGGACGAAACATTTCTTCGAAGATTCCCTCTTGTCGCAGAAAAGCAAGGGCTTGTTCTCCGTGTTCGACGACATGAAGATTTTTACATATCTCATGGTCTTGTAGCGCTAACGTAGTTAAATACGCATCTGCTGGATTGTCCTCAACGAGTAGGATATTTAGCGGTGACATATTAAGGTTCCAGTACTCACAGACACTCGTTGTTATCTTTTGCACTTCGTCACAACCTTACCCCCCGTAGTGATTCCCCACGCATGGCCAATTCATGAGCCAAGCGGCAGTCCAAGGACTCCTCCATTAGGAGTACAGCAAAAATCAGGCCGAAATTCATGCTAGAAGTCCAGGTCTACTCTTCTGCATTTCTATAGAGTTTTCACCATTGATGGATTTAGAAGCAACTCTAGACGAACATCGCCAAACTTGACGGTCAAACTTATAGAATTATGGAAGGCCTGGAGGACTAGCCAAAGTAGTCCTCCAGGAGAAGTGGCGGGAAGAGGAGAAGGCAATTCTTCTCGAGGAGACTCTAAAGGATTTATAAACTTGCCGCGACAACTTGCCCACGGATTTCGCCGTCAGGATGATCTACAGTATGGACATTAACGTACAGTTGACCTTCTTGCAGAGCAGTCAGCTGCTCAGCAGTAAGAGCGGTGGATGGACACGACCATGTTGTTGGTCCACCGGCGAGCGGCAGTATAATTGGACCAGCGACTCCGGCGGGAGCAAGATGAATATGCGCCGCATTAGCATTTTTAGTGTCGGTGGTAGTTACAGTACACGTCAATGATTTATCCGTGTTAAGCGTAAGAGTTGCCTCGCCCGTTGCAGAAGTCTTTATTAGCGGTGTTTCTTGTGAGCCATTCAGATGAGCAACGAAACGAGTGAGAACAGGCATATCAGAAGAATCAGTAATGATAAAACTTTGCGAACTTGAAGCGAAGCCTAAATTCAAATTAGTCGAGGAAGTTCCCTGCGCAGTGTTAAGCTGTACATTGTTAAGCTGAATCTCATTATTGGTAGAATTCACTGAGCAGGTAGAGCCGCTCAGATTTAAGCCGGTTAAGAAGCTAGTATTACCAGGCCGCACAACAATCACATTGTGATCGATCACCGTCCGCTCTCGGTCACCGAAAAAGTCGTCAAATGCGTCGGTCGAACGCGCATCCACGCCAACCAAATGAGGGCCGGGAGAGAGATCAGAGAAATTGACTAACATACCGAAGCCGGTATTATCCGGCGCACCAGGGACTCGATCGTCTACATCTTTACGAGCTGTGCAACACGAAAGCCGCTCGTCACGCGTTACGCCATCTACGCGAAGTTTGACCCGAACATCTTTATCACCACGTACGAAAGCCCATCCAGAAACAAGGCCAATGCCTCCGACTGTTTGGTTCTGTGTCGGGTTTTCGAGCATCGTGGGCACATCATCACCTGCATAAGCAAGTGGTGAAGCTAAGGCACATAGGGTAACTAGAATGCTAAACCAGGTTCTACATGTCATACAATTCCTCCTAAAATATTATTAGCGGTCTAAACTGAGCAATTCAAATGCCAGACTGAAGACAAGAAACTTGAGAGTTACCCTAGGCAACGAGGCTATCACAGCATAGAGTGTAGCTGTTTTCTCTTTAGAAGTGAGGTTAATCTCCTACGTTTACTTCCTTAGGCACATTAGGTGTGACAAAATATCTACAACGGCAGCAAGCAAAAGATTATCTAGCAGACCACAACCTATTGTCACTATCTGTTCATGGCATGAGTGTTGCTCTATACAAGATCGCTATATTTTAGGTTGTCAAAGTTTTTTAGCTCTTGAGCAAAGGAGAGTGTATGCAGATCTATAAAAGATGGAGGATTATTTTTCTTGCTGAAAGTCTGCTTGTCGTGTTGAGCCTTATTTTTTTAGGTCGGCAAAGCTGGAGTACAAGATCGGTCAAAGAAATCGGCAGAGCCGATTCTCCTAGTGGTGTGCTAACATACGACTCATCGGGGAAGCTACTGCTTCCGGGTCAGATTTAGTACGACTGGAGCATGATGCAAAGCCAATTTTTTCTACAAAAAGAGAACGAGGGGTAAGGCTATCATACAGGCAGCCTCAGAGGTAACGGACGGTTCGACTGGGACTTTGTCATTGATGTCTTCCAGACTGGGTCTGGTATCTCACCCCACATGAACGCAAATGAGGTCATTGCAAACCGAGCGATTGAACTATATGGACGGTGTACGAGACAATAAAAAGCATATTTATCCGAACAATCACATCAATATCGGGCAGCTTACAAATGACGTGTTTCTCACTGTTATTCATATGCCAGCACTAGCAATGGTAAAACAGCAATTACTGCCTGCATTGCGTACACTCAAGCAACATTTGCTTACCAAAGTCGGCTATCGAATGACCTTCCCCCCTCGACAAGCTCAGACAACCTTCCCCCTTGAAGGGGGAAGAGCACTGCCTCGTAATCCACATTTTAGTGTATTCGCATAGAGAAGAGCATCTCGCTATTTTATAAGCCGAGTATTGAATTGGTCCTCGGCATTATTAGCTTCTGCTTCAAGATGCTTAAGCGCCTTTTCAACACGGTCGGCTGATGCTTCAGTGCGCCGTGCCGCTGCGTCAGCGCGGGCAGCGGCATCAGCAGTACGTTGCTCGGCGTCAGAAGAATTGTATCTCGTTGCGAGAGGGGGAGCAGTTGTTCCGAAAAATGTAATACCAGCGACGTCGTAGGTGTTAGTAGTACGCAGTATCCCGGTAAGTCGAACTTCTTTCTGTAAGTTCTCTTCCGCCATCAGTTGGCGAAAAAGTTATTAGGCGTCCTGACCGACACATTATTGCCTAATCCTACAATACTTTCCCATCTGGCAGCTTCGTCAGCAGAGGCCACTTGCATCACAACCTGTCCTTCTTCGTGCTGCAACTGATACAGACCACTAACGGCAGGCTAGGTTTCACGTACCTCCCTTAGGTCACATCGTGCACACAGTACACGGCCACTTATGGTAGTGAGACCGCGAGTTTCTCCGCCGAAGGACAATCCTCCGATGCCTCCCGGTCCGAATCCCCATGCGACAGCACTCATTCCTGTTAGTACCAGAACACTGGTTAATCCCATACTCCACATTTTCACCAACGATGGGCTTTGTTGCATGAATCAGTGCACAAGCAAGTTGTCCCCTTCGCTCGTCGCCTTTACGCCGCTAGCGGATAACTGTTGGGCATCCCTAGGTGAGTCATGCGATTCAGCGCAGTTGCACGCAGAAAGAGTTCCGTCGCCTGTCGCGCGAAATGGCGTGACTGCAGCGTAGCGCCAAAGAGCGTCTTAAGCCGAAAGAAGGCCGTCTCTGCGAGGCTGCGCCGATGATACCCCGACTCCCGTTTCCAGCGTTTGCGCCCCAGGCGTCGAATCGCTCGTAGATTCTCATCCCGCTGCCACGGTTCTCCTGCACTGTTCCCGTGCTGCCAGATCCTGGCATCCCGGCGTGGTGGGATTGTCACCGTTGCTCCCGTGGCCTCCAAGGCCTCATAGCATTTGCGCTTGTCATACGCCCCATCGGCACTCACCTGACAATAGTGTTCGGCACGAAAATTGTTGCTTGAGAGTCCGTAGGGTAAACTGGCTGCCATGAAGGAAAAACGACCGTCGAGAGGAAAGCTGAAGAAGGAGGAGAAGGGGCAAGCGCCTGCACCAGTAGTGAGCGGGTTCAAGTATCTTCGGTTAGTCGGGAGCTTGTTACAGGCCCTCCATGAGGAGGGAACCGCCCGAGACCGGGCCGGGAAGCGGCAGCTGTTTTATGATCAGTATGCGACGTTGCTGTTGGGGTATTTTTTTACGCCGACGGTGACGAGTCTACGGGGGATACAGCAGGTGAGCGCGTTGGCGAAAGTGCAGCACCGCTGGGGTGTCTCCCGGACAGCTTTAAGCACTTTGAGTGAGGCCGCGACGGTTTTTGACGCAGCCCTGCTGCAAGACGTAATCAGTGAGTTAGCCCTCCGAGCCTGGACGCAAGAACCGCGTGGGAACCCCGCCAGCGGAG
>Ga0081539_10006737_pt1 | contig 10800 bp, 8 predicted proteins | sample TabmetS4T2R2_FD_71023 | JGI IMG/M metagenome (GOLD analysis project Ga0081539, IMG submission 71023) | Tabebuia heterophylla rhizosphere microbial communities from the University of Puerto Rico - S4T2R2 | ecosystem: Host-associated > Plants > Roots > Rhizosphere ... | reverse complement strand
GGCGACGGGGTCGACGAGCACCGGCCGGAGCTCTTTCCGCTCCGCCGCGCGTGCTTCGGCAACGGTGAGCTCGTGCAGGGGCCGGATACCGGCCGCCAACAGCTCGCGGCGGAGCGCCTCGACCTGCGGATGCAGTCGCCTCGGTTCGGTCATCGCCCGTCGCGCGTGACGTACCAGGCGGCGCCGAGGAGCGCGGCGTCGTCGAGATGCTGGGCGGCGACGACGGCCCGGAGGCTTTCGAGCGGGCGGAGCCCTGCGCCGAGTGCAGGCGCGAACAACTCCCATGAGCGGGCAATCGAGCCGCCGACGACGAGGCACGTCGGCTCGAACGTGCGCAGCCACGGTTGCAGGAACTCGGCGAGCGCCCGCCCCAGCTCCTCGAAGACACGGCACGCGGAGCGCTCGCCCGCGTTGGCCCGTGCAGCGATCTCCTCGCACTCGATCGGCTCCGCGCCGTAGTGCGCAACGAGAGCGCCGCTCGAGATCGTCTGCTCGACCGGCTTACCGCGAAACGACTGCTCCCAGAGCGCGCCGTCCGCGGGGATGCCGGGCCAGCTGCGCACGATCGCTCCGTCGGCGACGAAGGCCGCGCCGAGGCCGGTCCCGAGAGTGATGCCGGCCGCGCGCGCATGGCCGCGCGCCGCGCCCGCCCACCACTCGCCGAGCGCGAACGCATCGGCGTCGTTCAGGAAGCGAACCGCCGTTGCATCGGTCATTCGCAACGCGTCGCCGAGCGCCGAACGAAGGTCGACGCCGTACAGCGCCCGCAGCTTGTGCTCGACGCGCGACACTCCCGCGGCGTAGTCGAACGGTCCGGGAACCGCGACCCCGACCTGGGCGACGTCCGACCGTGCGATCGACGTCGCGGCGCGGCCGAGTTCGTCGAGCAGCTCCGTGCGCGTACCGGCCGCGGGCAGAGAGACCCGCGTCCGAGCCTCCACCACGCGCGCCCGGGTATCGACCCGGCCGGCGGTGACGTGCGTCCCGCCGATGTCCATCGCGCCGACGACGCCGGGCGACGTCACACGACGAACGCCTTGACGACCTTGGCCGGCCCACCACGCACACGCCGGATCATGTACCGCCCCACCGACGCCGGGACGACGATCGTCTCCGCATAGGACAGCGTGTGGCTCGCGCCAGACTCCGTCTCGAGCTCGACCTGCTCGCCGGCGACGAGGTTGAGGACGTGGAAGCGCCCCTCGGTGTCGTCCGCCACGGACTCCTCGAAGTCGAGCCGGTTCACGCCGAAGAACAGCTCTGGATGGCGGCCGAGCTCGAGCTCGACCCAGGCCGTCCCGCCGCGGATGCGTTGCGGCTCGGGCATGAGCTCTCGCCGCACCGCCTCTCCCGAGCGGCGTGGATCGAGGTTCGAGAATGCGTGCGCGAGGTGCACCGGGCGGAGGTCGCCGTCGAGGTCGCGGCGAAGCCAGTCGTAGAAGCGGAGCGTGTACAGGTACGGCGTCGCGCTGATCTCGAGCACGACGTTTCCCGCCCCGCTCGCATGCGGTGTGCCCGCCGGAATCAGGTACAGGCGGTGCTGCTCGGCGGCATGGGTTTGCAGGTACGCCTCGGGCTCGAGGGCGATCCCCGGCTCGACCGCGCGCTCGGCTTCGCTGCGAAAGCGCGCCAGCTCGGCGTCGTCGCGCAGCCCGAGGAAGATCTTCGCTCCCGGCGTCGTGGCCATGACGTAATACGTCTCGTGCTGCGTGTACGGAAGACCGAACGTGTCGCGCATGTACCGCTCGGACGGATGGCATTGAATCGACAGGTCACCGCCCTCGAACGTGTCCAGGTAGTCGAAGCGGATCGGGAACGAGCGGCCGAAGCGTTCCGCCGGCGTGGGTCCGAGGACGCGCTCGCTCTGCTCGGCCATCAGGAGGTCGAACCCGACCTCGACCCGCGGTGAGGAGCCGAGAAGGATCCCGCTCTCGGGGGTGATCAGCTCGTACGACCAGGCAAGGTTCTGCGCGTCGGTCGCGATCCGGAGCACGCGCCGGAGCCACTGCCCGCCCCAAGGCCCGGGCAGGTAGGTCGGGCGCGTCCGAAAGGGTCTCGCGGCGAGCTCGCGCAACGAGGCTCGCAAGGCCTCGCCTTCGAGCGAGCGCGGTGCAGCGGGGTCGCTCAGGTCGAAGTACCGGTCGATCCGGCTCGACAGCGACTGCTTGTGGCGATCGAGCAGCGGCCAGTCGACGAAGAGGAGTCGCGACTCCGACCCCGTCTGCTCCGGCGGTTGGCCGACGTTGGGGACGTCGCCTCGCTGAACCGCGGCAAGGCTGTGCCGCTTGGGCACGTCCGCGTACCAGAGCACGTCGTGCTCGACGAGCGCCGCCCCCGGACCGAAGACGACCGTCACACCGCCGTCGCCCGCGTCGGGATGGGGCAGGTCGTCGAAGAGGTCGGCGAGAGCCCCCTCGTGGACCCGGGCGAACACGGGATCGCCGGCGAGCTCCGACGCAGCCGTGCGCCGCAGGACCTCGTCCCACGGGGCAAAGAAGCTGCGAATGTCGATCGTCGCGCTCGCCAGGCGCGCGCGCTGGAGCGCACCCCGCAGGTCGGCGACCACGCGTCCCCACGCCAGCGCCGCAGGGCCGTCGACGGCGAGGACGCGCGGGCCCGATGTGGCCAGCTCTGCAACGGGAGCGTCGTAGCCCGTCACAACCTCGCCGCCGCTGACCGGGTAGCACGGGTAGGGGTCGTAGCTCACGACAGGAGGTCGAGAGTGAGCGCCGCGCTCCAGGAAAAGTCGCCGCTGCCCAGGGCCGCGCCGGTCGACGGGTCGTAGTACTCCGCAAAGCCGGAGCGTTCGACGAGACGAAGCGTGAGCGCGCGAAGCTCTGCCGCCTCCGCGGGGAGATTGCATCGCTCGAGGCCGCGGATGAGAAACCAGTTCACGTTGATCCAGACGGGCCCTCGCCAGTAACGCAGGGAGTCGTATGCGGGACTGGACTTGGCGACCGTCGTCACGGGCCACGGTGCGTCGGGAGAGGGGCCGAACCGCTCGGGCGACCACAGCGTCTGGGCGAAGAGCTTCAGCGCCCGGCGCTCGTCCGGGACGCCTGCATAGAGCGGGAACAGATCCGCGACCGTGTCGGTCGTCGCCTCCTCACCGTGCAGATCGCGCTCCCGAAAGGACGCGGCACCCTCGTCCCAGAGCGTCTCGAGCGCCGTCCGGATCCGGGTGGCGGCGAGCGAAGCGCGGTCACCGCCCTCGCCGAGCTCCGCGCACAGCCAGGCCAGGTCCTCCTCTGCGGCTGCGAGGACGGAGTTGAAGCAGAGATCGACGTAGGCGAACGGAGCCTCGCGCAGCGACGGCGGGCGGTAGGAGTGCTCCTTCAGCTGGTCGACGATCGCCAGGTAGCGCCCGTACTCGAGATCGGTCGGACGCTCGTCGGCGTCGAGATGACGCCGGTCGCTCCGGGTGAACGTCAGCTCACGCGGCGGGATGCGCGCGAGCGCCGCGTCGAAGCGAGGCGCGTTGTCGGCCGATTCCCACGGGTGCACGATCGCGACCAGGCCCGAGGCGTCGAAGCTGCGCTCCTTCTCCAGCCAGCGATGCCATTCGTCGAGTGCGGGCACCACCTCCTCCAGGAACGTGCGATCGGGGTCGGCCTCGTGCAGCACCCGAACCGCGGTCGCGAGCACGGGCGGCTGCGTGATCCCGCTTGTCGCGATGTGCGGAGCGGCCGGACACTCCGCCGAGCCCCACAGCTCGGGGCCCGGCGAGTAGTCGGTCTCCTGAGGGTGGAACACGATGTGCGGCACCATCCCGTCCCGCCACCGTCCGCGGAGAAGGGACCGCACCTCGGCGCGCCCTCGCTCCGGGTCGACGCGCGCCAGACCGATCGCGACGAGAGCCGAGTCCCAGTTCCACTGGAACGGATACACCTGCGGTGCCGGCTTGACGAAGCGACCGGTGTCGTTTCGCCGCAGGACCTCGGCGGCGGCCGCGGCAAGCGAGTCGACGGACGTCGGCAAGGGCTCCCTCGGTCGATTTGCTACGCCTCTGTAACAAATGAAGGCGCGGACGTCAACGCTCGTCGCGAAACGGATCCGGCGCTTTCCGCGTTCCAAGTCATATGCGGCAGATACGGATCTACACGACGCGCTGGTGCGGCTACTGCGTCCGCGCCAAGACCCTGCTCGACTCCCGCGGGATCCCCTACGAGGAGGTCTCGCTGGACGACGACGCGGCGTTCCGACAGAAGCTGTTCGACATGACCGGGGGCTGGACGGTCCCGCAGATCGTGATCGGCGACGAGCCGATCGGCGGCTACACGGAGTTGTGGCGGCTCGACAGGTCCGGCACGCTGGACGACAAGCTCGCCGCCTGACGACGCCTCACCAGTCTTGCTTGTCGAGGACCTCGCGCACGCGCTCCGTGAGCGCCGCGACGGTGAACGGCTTCGGCAGGAACATGCCGCCGCTGGCGAGCACGCCGTAGCCGGCCACGTCGTCCTCGCTGTGTCCCGACATGTAGAGGAGCCGCATCTCGGTCCGCTCGGCGCGCAGGCGCTGGGCGAGCTCGCGGCCGCTCATGTCGGGCATCTCGACGTCGGTGAGCAGGAGGTCGATGCGCCCGTCGAAGGACGACGACAGCTCGAGGGCGTCGCCGGCGTTCTCCGCCACGATCACCTGGTAGCCGTGCAGCCCGAGCATCGACTCGACGAGCCCGCGAACGGCCGGCTCGTCCTCGACGACGAGCACGGTCTCGGCACCGTGCGAGCTGTTGTCCGGGAAGAGGCCCGCCTGCCGGTTCGGCCACAGCCGCGTGGTCATGCCGCCATTTCCTGGTTCAGCGGCCGGTCGAGGACCTCGCGCAGCTTCCGCGTGAGCTCGCGCGGCGTGAACGGCTTCTGCAGGAACGCCTCGTTCTCGAGCGACTCGTTCGCGTAGCCGGTGTAGCCGGAGATGAAGAGCGTGCGCGGGCGCCGGCCCGACGACGCGAGCCGCCTGGCGAGCTCGACGCCGTTCAGGTCGGGCATCACGACGTCGGTGACGAGCACGTCGATCCGCTCTCCGTGCAGCTCGGCGATGCGCATCGCCTCGTGCGCGTTCGGCGCCTCCAGCACCTCGTAGCCCGCCGCGCGCAGCACCTCGCGGATCATCGTGCGGACGACGTCCTCGTCCTCCGCGATCAGCACGGTCGCGGTCGTCGCGTGGTGGCGCTGCGTCACCGCCGGCTCCGCGCGTTCGGCGACCTCGTCGACGAGCGGCAGGCAGATCCGGTACGTCGTCCCCTCGCCGACGGAGCTCTCGACGTCGATGTAGCCGCCGCTCTGCGTGACCACGCCGTAGACGGTGGCGAGGCCGAGACCGGTCCCCTGGCTCTTCGTCGTGAAAAAGGGCTCGAAGATCCGCGGCAGCATCTCCGGCGCGATCCCGACGCCCGAGTCCGAGACGACGAGCGTGACGTACGAGCCGGGAGGCGCGCCGCCCGGACCGGTCGTGCCGGCCAGGACGTCGAGCTCGTCGGTCTCGATCGTGAGGCGGCCGCCCGTCGGCATCGCGTCGCGTGCGTTGACGGCGAGGTTGACGAGCACCTGCTGCAGTTGGCTGAGGTCGAAGCGGATCGCGCGCAGGCCGGGCCGGAGGACTGTTGCGATCGTCACGTCCTCGCCGATCAGCCTGCGCAGCATGCGCTCGATGTCGGCGACGACGTCGTTGGCGTCGAGGACGCGCGGCTGCAGCATCTGCTTGCGGCTGAACGCGAGGAGCTGGGCCGTCAGCGCCGCCGCGCGATCGGCGGCCTTGCGGATCTCCTCCAGCTCGGAGCGCTCGACCGGGAGGCCCGAGTCGACGCGCATCAGCGCCACCTCGCCGTACCCCGTGATCGCCGTGAGGACGTTGTTGAAGTCGTGCGCGATCCCGCCGGCGAGGCGGCCGACGGCCTCCATCTTCTGCGACTGGCGGAGCTGCTCCTCGAGCTCCTTCCGCTCGGTCACGTTCTCGATCGTCGCGATCGCGTAGCGCGGGTTGTCGCGCGCGTCGCGCACGACGGCCATCGCGACGTTTCCGAAGACGACCGATCCGTCCTTCGCCTGGAACCGCCGCTCCGCGTGATACTCGGCGCGCTCGCCGCGGACGAGCTGGGCGAAGAGGTCATTCTCCTCGACGGCGTCGTCCCGCACGACGAGGTCGACGTACGTGCGTCCCCGCAGCTCGTCCTTGTCGAAGCCGAGGGCGCGCTCGAGGGCGCGGTTGCTGGCGACGATCGTGCCGTCGAGCTCCAGCAGCGCCGTCCCGACCGCGGCCGACTCGAACATCGCGCTGAACCGCTCCTCGCTCTCGGTGAGCCGGCCGAGGATCGCGTACGTCCGCTGCGCGAGAACGAGCGGCGCCAGCGCGACCGGCGCAAACCACGGGTTGTAGCGCCAGAGGCCCATCAGCGCGACCCCGAGGAACGCCGGCAGCAGCTCCGCGGCGAGGCTCTCGATCGAGAGCAGGCCCGTGCGGCGCCGGCCCTCGCGGTTCCCGAGCCTGACCATCGTCGCAAGCAGGACCTGGTTCGTGAGCACGACCGTGACACCCCCCACCGCAGCCGCGAGCGCGAGCGCGGGCCTGCCGGCGTGGCCGTGCGTTACCGCATGGCTGACACCCCATGCGGCGAGCCCGGTGAGCGTGCTGTTGGCGACGTTGAAGACCTGCGCGAACCACGGGTAGCGCCGCCGCATCCCGTCGGCGCCGTGCTGCGCCACGCCCATCAACGCGACGAGCTCCGGCGGCAGGAGGAGGGCGCCTGCCGTGATGAAGAGGAGCGCGCCGTCGAGTCGATGGTGCCGGCCCGTGGTGACGCCGCGGAGGTTGACGACCGCCGCGCCCACGGCGAGCAGCGCGAAGGTCGTCCACGGCTCGTCCACGCGGGCGTCCGACACCGCGACCGCGGCCGCTGCGACCGCCGCCGCGCCGACGCCGAGGACGAACGCCTGCGCGGCCCCGGGCAGTGCGCCGAAGGACGAGATGCTGCGACGGGGCGCGGAGGCGGCAACCGTGCTCATGCGCCTAACCCGCGACGCCGAGCTCGGCGAGCACCTGCTGCCGCTCGAGATCCGTGATCCAGTATCCGCCGGATGCGTTGTAGTCGCCGCTCGAAGGATCGACGCCGGTCACCCAGGTCGAGGGCTCCCATGTCCCGGGCTCCCACGTCCCCGGCTCCCACGTTCCGGAGACCCAGCTCGAGGGCTCCCACGTTCCGGGCTCCCACGTCCCAGGCTCCCAGGTCCCGCTGATCCAGCTCGCGGTGTCCCACGTCGCCGAGGGCTCCCACGTGCCGGGCTCCCAGGTACCCGGCTCCCACGTGCCGGCGTCCCACAGCGGGTCGGCGGCCGCCGCGGACGCCCACGCGTCGGCGTCGAACATCGAGCCGCCGCTCGGGTCGGCGACCACGAAGCGCCGCAGCGAGAGGTTCGGGTTGGGAGGAAGAGTGAGCGTGTTTGCGCCGGCGACGTAGACCTCGCCGACGCCGCCTGAGCGCGCGACGGCCGCGCCCATCGAGCGCGCGCGGAGCATCAGCGCGCCCTTGACCTGATCCGGCGTCCACGTGGGATGCACCGCAAGCAGCTCTGCCGCCGCACCCGCGACAACCGGCGCGGCGAACGACGTGCCGGAGATCTGCATGTAACCGGGAGCGACGATCCGCTCCGGGTGCTCGGTCGCGAGCGACGCCGTCGAAGGGACCGCTCCGACCATGTAGCGGCCGGGCGCCGAGAGGTCGGGCTTGGCGAAGCCGTCGGGCGTGTAGCCCCAAGCCGACCACGGCGCCACGAAGTCGTTGCTCGTAGAGAGAGTGCCGGCGATGTCGGCCGCGCCGACCGTGATCACGAACGGATCGTTCGCGGGCGCATAGGGTACGCCGCTCGGCCCGTTCGCCGAGCCGTAGTTCCCGGCCGCGGTCACCACGACGACGCCGCTGAGCCACAGCTTCTCGACTGCGCGGTCGAGCGGATCGAAGCGAATCGTCGCCGGCGACGCCGCGTAGATCGAGAAGTTGGCGACGCGAATGTTGTAGCGGCCGTGGTTGGCGAGCAGCCAGTCGCACGCGGCCAGCAGGTCGCTCACGGAGCCGCGTCCGAGGTCGTCGACGACGTCGAGCGACACCAGCGGCGCAGAAGGCGCCATCCCGACGTAGCCCAACGCCTGCCCGGCAGCGATGCTGGCCACGAACGTCCCGTGTCCGCGGCCGTCGCCGGCGGAGTTCGCACCGCCGCCCGTGTAGAGGTTCACGCTGGCGGCGACCCGCCCACCGAAGTCGGCGCGCCCGGCGGCGATTCCGGAGTCGACGATCGCGATCGCGGGCGTCGGCGGCGCCACGTACCCACCGCCGAGAAGCCCACTGACGACGCTGGTCGTCAGCGCCCAGAGCTTCGGTGCACCCGCCACGTATGGCCAGAGCTGGCCGTTCGTGTACGCGCTGACCTCGAGCGCCGTGTCCGGCGTGATCGAGAGGACGTCCGCCTTCTTCGCGAGGTGGAGCAGCTGCTTGCCGGTGAGGTCGACGCTCACGCCGTCGATCGCCGAGAACTTGCGGAGGATGCCGCCGCCGCTCCCGGGCACGTTCGCAAGCGTGTCCTCCACCGCGTCCGCGGCATGGCCGCGACGGGGAGCGGACTGCACGATGACGCGGAACGTCGCACGCGGATCGTCGGCCGCGGCCGCGAGGAGCGACCGTGGCACGAACGCCGTCGGCTTCTCGGCGGCGCTCGCACCCGTGGGCGCAAGCGCGACGCAGGCGCAGACGAGCAGCGCCAAATAGCACGTTCTCAAGACGACGTTCGTTCCTCGACGTTGCCGCATGACGTCTCTCTTTCTTCGGTCGCGCATGGAGCCGCGACCGGCCGCAGACCCTGTGCACTGATTCGTCGTGGATGGCTCTCGGAATGTCGTCACCCGTTCGGGGCATCGCCGCGTCGATTTCACCCGGTCGAGGGATCGATCCACCCGAAACGGGTCGCCCTCGGATGACCCCGTCGTGTACTAGGGGCGCTGGCAGCGCGGGCAGTACCAGCTGCCGCGGCCCGCGATCCGCAGCTTCTCGACCGGCGTGCCGCAGCGCGGGCACGGCTCGCCTTCGCGCCCGTACACCTTGAATTCCTCCTGCATCCGGCCACGCGCGCCGTCGGGCCGCCGGTAGTCACGCAGGCTCGCGCCTTGGCGGGCGATCCCCGCGCGCAGGGCGGTGCGAATGCCGCGACGCAGCGCCGGCAGCCTGTCGGCCGGCACCTCGTTGGCTGGCGTGAGCGGGTGAACCCGCGCCCGCCAGAGCGCCTCGTCGACGTAGATGTTCCCGAGGCCCGCGAGGGTGCGCTGGTCGAGGAGGACCGCCTTGACCGGCGCGCGGCGGGCCGCGAACCGCGTGGCGAGGCCCTTCGTCGTGAACGCGGGGTCCAACGGCTCCGCGCCGAGCCGTTCGGCGAGATACATGTCGAGCTCACCCGGCTCGACCAGGAGCCACGTACCGAAGCGGCGCACGTCGCGATACGCGACGTCCGATCCGTTGTCTAAGGTGACAACGGCACGCCGGTGCGGGTCGTCGGCCACCGTCCCGCCCGGCACGTGCAGGAGGTTTCCCGTCATCCGGAGGTGAACCAGGAGCACCCGACCGCTTTCGAACCGGACAATCAGATATTTGCCGCGACGCTCGACCGCCGCGACGCGCTCGCCCGTCAGCTCGGCCGCCACCTCGGCCGGGTCGTGCGGACGCGTCAGCCGCGCGTCGGCGATCTCGACGCGCGCGAACGTCCGTCCGACGAGCACGGGCTCGAGCAGGGCGCGCACGGTCTCGACCTCGGGCAACTCGGGCATGGACCGAGCCTAGTCCCGTGCCGACGCTCAGCCGAGGACGTCGAGGAGCAGCGGCCGAGCAGGCGGCGCGTCGTCGCCGAGCTCGTACGCGGCCGCCACGTCCCGGGCCGCGCGTGCCGCGCTCGCATCGTCGCCTGCGTGGATCTCCGCGAGGACGTCGCCCGCGGCGACGACGTCGCCCCGCTTGCGGATGCACACGATCCCGACTGCGTGGTCGATCTCGTCGTCCTTCGTGCGGCGTCCCGCACCGAGCTCGAGCGCGGCCGTGCCGATTCGGATCGCGCCGAGACGCCCGACGTACCCGTCACGTGCGGCCGCCACCGGCAGGACGACGCGGGCGCGCGGCAGAGCGTCGTCCGCGGGGTCGCCGCCCTGCGCGCGGACCCACTGCTCGTATCGCGCCAGCGCGGAGCCGTCGGCGACCGCCGACTCCGCGCGCGCGCGTCCGTCCTCCTCGTCGACGCCGAGGTCGGAGAGCGCGAGCAGCCGCGCAGAGGCGTCGAGCACGAGCTCGGTGAAGTCAGGCGGGCCTTCCCCGCGAACGGTGTCGCGCGCCTCGCGGACCTCGAGCGCGTTCCCGACGGCGCTCCCGAGCGGCTGGTCCATGTCGGTGAGCAGGCACACGACCTCCCGGCCGGCGCGGCGGCCGAGCTCGAGCATCGTCTCGGCGAGGATCTGCGCGTCCGCGAGCGTCTTCATGAACGCGCCGTCGCCGACCTTGACGTCGAGGACGATCGCGTCGGCTCCCGCAGCGATCTTCTTGGACATGATGCTGGCCGCGATCAGCGAGACGTTGTCGACGGTCGCCGTCACGTCGCGGAGCGCGTAGAGCTTCTTGTCCGCGGGTACCAGGTCCGCCGTCTGGCCGACGATCGCAAGCCCGACGTCCCGGACCTGCTCGACGAACTCGTCGCGGCCGAGCTCGACGCGAAACCCGGGGATCGACTCGAGCTTGTCGAGCGTACCGCCGGTGGGCCCGAGGCCGCGGCCGCCCATCTT
>Ga0081539_10006736_pt1 | contig 10809 bp, 12 predicted proteins | sample TabmetS4T2R2_FD_71023 | JGI IMG/M metagenome (GOLD analysis project Ga0081539, IMG submission 71023) | Tabebuia heterophylla rhizosphere microbial communities from the University of Puerto Rico - S4T2R2 | ecosystem: Host-associated > Plants > Roots > Rhizosphere ... | reverse complement strand
TGCAGCGGATGCTCATCTTGACGATGCTCGTGCGCACGTTGGCGGAGGGCGCCCACGCGGGGGGCTCGAAGTCGCCCATCGTTTCGACCGGACCCATGTACGTCCACACGAAGCCGCCGGCTTCGCGCGCGGGATACGCCGTGTGCTTGACCTTGCTGACGAGCGCGCTTTCCCGGGGTTCGGAGGCCATCTCGAGCACGTTGCCCTCGACGTCGATCTTCCACCCGTGATACAGGCAGCGCAGGCCGCATTCCTCGTTGCGGCCGAACGCGAGCGACGCGCGACGATGCGGGCAATGCTCGTCCAAGATGCCGAGCCGTCCGTCGCTGTCGCGAAACACGACGAGGTCCTCGCCGAGCAACCGCACGCGCACCGGTGTGCCGTCGGGCTCCGCCACTTCCTCCGACATGCATGCGGGAATCCAGTGCCGCCGCATGAGCTGGCCCATCGCGGCGTGCCCTTCGACGCGGCACAGCAGCTCGTTGTCTTCCGTGGTCAACACGCACAGCCTCCGCACGACACGTGGAGCATACTAGGGTGGAACCGGCCGGGGACGATACGCAATTTGACCACCGGTGTCGAGATTCGCTCCATGATTCATCCCGACCACGATTACACCATGCTTCGCATCACGGAGGCGGCGCCGCTTGCGCAGGGCATCCAGGGCTTCGAGCTGCGCCGCGACGACGGCGGCGAGCTGCCCGAATTCACGCCGGGCGCCCACGTCGAAGTGCGCGTGCCCAACGGTATGGCGCGAAAGTATTCGCTGTGCAACGACCCGGCGGAGCGCGATCGCTACGTGATCGCGGTCAAGCGCGAGGTCGACGGACGCGGCGCATCGGCGAGCCTCGTCGACGACGCGCACACCGGCGATCTCCTGCCGGCCCTGCTTCCGCCGCGCAACGATTTTCCGCTGGCGGAGCGGGCCTCGCAGCACGTGTTCATCGCGGGGGGCATCGGCATCACGCCCATCATGTCGATGGTGCGTCAGCTTCTGCGCACCGGCGGCGCGCGATTCAAGCTGTATTACCTCAACCGCTCGCCCGAGGTCACCGCGTTCCGCGACGAGCTCTCCGGGCCCGAGCTTCGCGGCAAGGTGGTGCTGCACTACGACGATGGCGATGCGGATCGGGCCTTCGATCTATGGCCCGTGCTCGAACGGCCGCTGCCCGGCGTGCACGTGTACTGCTGCGGACCGAGGCCGCTGCTCGAAGCGGTGCGCAACCTGAGCGGACACTGGTCCTCCACCGCGATCCATTACGAGAGCTTCCTCGAAGCCGCCGCGACCCACGGCGCGCAGGATCGACCGTTCCGCGTCCGTCTCGCGCGCTCGGGCGGCGTGATCGAGGTCGGCGGCAACGAGACGATCCTCGAGGCGCTGCGTGCGCACGGTCGCGACGTGCCGAGCTCCTGTGAGAGCGGCACCTGCGGCACGTGCCGTACGGGCCTCATCGCGGGCGAGGTCGAGCACCGCGATTTCGTGCTGACCGACGAGGAGCAAGCGACTAACATCATGGTCTGCATCTCACGCGCACGGTCCGCGGAGATCGTGATCGACGCCTGAGGGGGCGCCATGCACCTGCACCGCAATCCATTGCTCGACCCGATCGAGACGCCCGCGCCCGATCCCGTCGAAGACCCGGTCCCGCAGCCGCTCGAGGAGCCCGCGACGCCTGCCGAGCCCGTGCGCGAGCCCGACAAGAAACCGAATCCGACGGACTGAACCGGCCGCGAGATTCAGAAGCTCGAGAGCGTCGTGCCCCCGGCGCCGACCGCGATGAAGCCGCTGCCCGACCACGACAGCGCGAACAGGTTTGCGGTCGTGTTCGATGTCGCGATCGACCACGTCACGGCGTCGGCGCTCGTGAGAATGCGTCCGTTCACGCCCGCGGCCACGAACTGGCTGCCCGCGATCACCGCGTTGAGCGTTTCGGTCGTCGGATTCGCGGACAGCGACCACGTCGATCCGTCGGTGCTCGTGAGGATCGTGCCTGCATCCCCGACGACCACGAACTTGCCCAGGCCATAGGTCACCGCACGCAGGTTGGCCGCGACGCCGGACGTGCGCGCGGTCCAGGTCACCGCATCGGAGCTCGTGATGATCGTTCCGTTGTCACCGACAGCGACATACGTGCTGCCGTTGTAGGCGACGCCGCGCAGATTCACCTTGGTTCCGGAGTTCTGGGCCGTCCACGTCGTGGCATTGGCGCTCGTCACGATCGTTCCGTTCGCGCCGACCGCCACGTAGGTGCTGCCCTGCTGCGCGATGGCGTAGAGGTTCTGGGTGCCGACCTGCGTGCTCGACCAGGTCACGCCGTCGCTGCTGCGCACCGTGGTCCCACCGTTGCCCACCGCGACGTACAACGCGCCCACATAGGCGATCGCGTTGAGATCGCTCGTCACGCCCGAGGTCTGCGCCGTGAACGTGCGAGCATCGGTGCTGGTGAAGATCTGGCCGCCGGCACCTACCGCGGCGAACCCGGCGGCTCCGAACGCGGCGCCGTTGAGATTCGTCGTGGTGAACGAGGGACCGACCGTCCATACGGCCCCCGCGGCGCGCGGCGTTGCGGACACCACCGGCGAGCCCGGGCCGCCGGCGCCATTGCCCGTGCGGCCGTTGATCGTGAAGTAGTACGTCGTGCCATTCGCAAGACCGCCGATCACCTGCGGGCTGCGCGCGTTGCGCAGGACACGCGCGTTCGGCACGTTCACGAAGTTGCCGGGGCTGACGCTCGGGTCGGTCGCGTAGAACACCCAGTAATCGACGCTGGTGTCACCGTTCCACACCAAGGTCACCTGCGAATCGCCCGGGGTCACCGTGACGGTCATCGGCGCATCCGCCGAATTGCCGCCGCCGCATGCCGCGAGCAGCGCGGACATCACGATGAGCACGATCCACCACACCGAGCGACCCCATGCGCGCACACGCCGTCGTGCGCTGAAGCTGTCGGACGAGCGGAACGGCGCGAGGAGATACGCGGCAGAAAGCGAGGACATGAGCGGAAATGCGAGCGGGATCGGCATGAATCCTAGCATGCGCGCCACGCACGGCCGCCGGCGCCCCGCGCGTGCGGTGATTGCCGGCGTCTCGAAACGGCGGCTGCGGCGCGCAAAGTGCGGAACGTGGACCGCCCTTTGCTTGTCTTTGCGGAATGAGCGACTCCGAACGCCGTGCCGAGCGCGTGCCCACGGGCGTACCGGGCCTCGACGACATTCTCGAGGGCGGTCTGTTCAAGGGCAGCACGTACGTCGTGCAGGGCCCGCCGGGCAGCGGCAAGACCATCCTCGCCAACCAGCTGTGCGCCGAGACCGCTCGACGCAGGGGACGGGCGTTGTACGTCTCGCTGCTCGCGGAATCCTTTACCGGCATGCTGCAACACTTGCGCACGCTGTCGTTCTTCGATGCCGATTTCGTCGGCGATCGCATCGTCTACCTGAGCGGTCTCGCCGCCCTGGAGGAAGGCGGCCTCGCGGGTGTGCTCAACCTGCTGCGCGGCGAGACGCAGCGTCACTCGGCCGATGTGGTCGTGCTGGATTCGTTGCTGCCGGCGCGCGATGCGGTGGTGACCGACCTCCAGTACAAGCGGCGTCTGCTCGACCTGCAGGCCCTCGGCGAGATCTGTCGATTCACCACGGTGCTTCTCACGACGCCGCTCACGGACCATGATCGCGCGGTGGTCGCGCAGATGGTCGACGGCGTCATCGAGCTCAGCGACGACGCGTACGGCGTGCGTCACGAGCGCAGTCTCGCCGTGCGCAAGTTTCGCGGCAGCGCCACCTTGCGCGGGCGTCATTCGTTTCGGATCAGCGAGAAGGGCCTCGCGGTGTTTCCGCGGCTCGAAGCCGTGGTGTCCGATCCCGAGCCCGGATCACCCATGGACAAGCGTCTGTCGACGGGAGTGGCCACGCTCGATGCCATGCTGTGCGGCGGCCTTCCGCCCTGCAGCACCACCGGCCTCATCGGCGCGCCCGGCACGTGCAAGACATCGCTCGGGCTGCAATTCATCGCGCAATGCACGCCGAAGGAGCCTGCGCTGCTGTTCGGCATGTTCGAATCCGCGGAATCGCTGCGCGGTAGCGCACGCACCCTCGGTCTCGATCTGGAGGCCCTCGAAGCGAGCGGCGCGCTGCGAATCGTGTGGCAGCCGCAGGCCGAGCATCTGATCGACGAGCTCGGTCATCGTCTGCTGCAGGAAGCCGACGCGATCAAGGCGAAGCGCGTGCTCCTCGACGGCGTCGAAGGGCTGCTGCAGGCGCTGCTCGATCAGGACCGCATATCGCGCTTCCTGACGGCGCTGTCGATCAAGCTGCGCAGTCGCGGCGCGACGGTCCTGATCACGGCGGAGACCCAGCACGTCACCGAGCAGCAGGTCGAATTGCCGGTGGAGGGGCCCTCGCCCATCTTCGACAACCTGATCGTGATGCGGCGGATCGAGCAGAACGGACGACTGATCCGGCTCGTGGCCGTGATCAAGGTGCGCAGCAGCGACTTCGATCCCGCCGTCCATGCATTCACCATCGGACCGCGTGGTGTCGAGGTCGGCCCGGTGTGGGACGCCAATGCGGCGCGCGCGCAACCCGCCGCCGCCGCCGTCAACCCGGCTCGTGCTGACGACTGAAGTGACGCAGCAGGTACACCGAGATGTCGGAGGCCACGATCGGTCGCGGTCCGGGGTACGAGCGCATCACCACACGCACGAGCTCGCGGTTGGCGGGCGACACCGCATAGCGATGCGTGAGCAGGAAATGATCGATGAAGCGGCCGCTCGTCCAGCACTCGTTGTCCGACACATAGATCGGCTCGTACCCGGGCTTGGGGCGCTTCGACTTGAAGGTGGTTTCCATGGGGTGCCGTGCGCAAGACACACGCGCTCGCGTTGCAGGGTCGGGCTCCCAACGCGCGACGCGCACCCCGAGTTGACGGCATCGAAACATTTTTCTGAAGGTGTCGCTCGTCGACGGCACCACGCGCACATCCCACACGTAGGAATTGCCGGTGACGCGTCGCCAAGGCAGCGCGCCACCGCCGAGCATCGATCGTCAACCAGGGAAATCACATGACCACCAAGCTCGAGGGCGCGTTGAAGCGCGAGATAGACGTCGCCGGCGCAACGTACACGCTCACCATCTCGCCCGAGGGTTTCCGGCTCGTGCCGAAGGGCAAGCGCAACGGCTACGAGATGGCATGGAGCGCGTTCGTGAGCGGCGACGCCGCGCTCGCCCAGGCGCTGAATGCGTCGCTCTCCGGCGGCGGCGCGGCGAGCCGCCGTACGCCGGTGACGCGCTCGTCAGGCTGAGGCGAGTCGCGCTCGCGCGTCGTGGCGAGCGACGCGCGACAGGAGGTAGTCGACTTCCTCCCGCGCCCGGTTGGACAGCGCTGCTGCAGGCTGACGTTGCGCGTCCGACGCGATGAGGCCGCGCCGCATGAGGATGTACTTGCGCACGGCGAGGCCCACGCCTGGCTGCTGCTCGTAACGCAGGAGCGGCAGATGCGCATCGAAGAGCGCGTGCGCGTCGTCGCGTCGCCCTTCGACCTGCAGCCGCACCACGTCGACCAGCATGTCGGGAAACGCATAGCCCGTGTTCGCGCCATCCGCGCCACGCTCCATCTCGAAATCCAGGAACAGGCCGCCGTTGCCGCACAGGATGGAGATGTGGCGCATCGAGCCGTCGCGCTCGAAACCGCGCAAGGTCGAGATCTTCTCGAGACCGGGCCAGTCCTCGTGCTTCAGCATCACGCACGAAGCGTTCTCCTGCACGATGCGCCGGATCACCGCGGGAGCCATGACGACGGAGAACGTGAGCGGATAGTCCTGGATCACGAACGGGACGTCGGCGCCGATCGCCTGCGATGCCTGGTGGTAATACGACGCGATCTGGTCGTCGGTGCGCAGGGTGTTGGGAGGCGCGATCATCACGCCGGCCGCACCGGCGTCCATCACGGCGCGAGCCAGCGTGCGCATCGGCGCGAATCCCGGTGCGGAGACGCCCACCACGACGGGTATCCTCAACCGGCTCACCATGCGCGACGCGATCGCGACGGACTCGTCGTGATCCAGCTTCGGCGCCTCGCCGAGTTGTCCCAGCACCGTGACACCGGTCGCGCCGCAACCGGTGTAGAAATCCGCGAGTCGATCGAGCGAGCTTTCGTCGATGCGTCCGTCCGGATGAAACGGTGTCGGTGCGATCGGATACACCCCGCGCGCCGCGCTCGTCAGCGTCGCCATGACACGCTCCGCGTATAATTTTTCGCTTGCGCCGATTCTACACGGCGCGTCGTTGCACACCTCGTGAACGCTCCCGACATCGCCCCGATTCGACTCACGCAGCTCAGCCACGGCGGCGGGTGCGGGTGCAAGATCGCGCCGGGCGTGCTGCAGGAGATCCTCGCGAAGGCACCCGGCATCGTGCCGTCGCAGCTGCTCGTGGGCACCGAAACGGCCGACGACGCGGCGGTGTACCGGATCAACGAGCATCAGGCGATCGTGGCGACGACCGATTTCTTCATGCCCATTGTCGACGATGCGTTCGACTTCGGCGCGATCGCCGCGACCAATGCGATCTCCGACATCTACGCGATGGGCGCAACGCCGCTGTTCGCGCTGGGGCTCGTGGGCATGCCGGTCGATCGCCTGCCGCTCTCGACCATTCGACGCATCCTCGAAGGCGGCGAATCGGTGTGCGCACGCGCCGGCATTCCGGTGGCGGGCGGTCATACGATCGATTCGGTGGAGCCGATCTACGGTCTCGTCGTGATCGGCCTCGTGCATCCGGCGCAGGTCAAGCGCAACGTCGGCGCGCATCCCGGCGACGTGCTGATTCTCGGCAAGCCGCTCGGCATCGGCGTGTACAGCGCGGCGCTGCGCAAGGATGCGCTGTCAGGGGAGCAATATCGCGCGATGATCGAGAGCACGACCCTGCTCAACACGCCGGGCGTGCGCCTCGCTGGCATGACCGACGTGCATGCGCTCACGGACGTCACCGGATTCGGCTTGCTCGGTCACCTGCTCGAGATATGTCGCGGCTCCGGCGTGAGCGCGAGCCTCCGGTTCCGCGACATCCCGCTGCACCGCGCAGCGCTCGAGCTCGCGCGCGTCGGCATGGCGACGGGCGCGTCGGCGCGAAACTGGGCCAGCTACGGCGCGGAGATCACGTCCGTCCACACGATGGACGATGCGCAACGGGTGCTGCTGACGGACCCGCAAACGTCGGGCGGATTGCTGGTGGCATGCGACGCCCGCGCCGCCGACGACGTGCTCGCGGTGTTTCGCGACCAAGGCCACGGGCGCGCCGCCATCATCGGCGCGATCGAGCCGCCGCGGACGACGCGCATCGTGGTGCGCTAGCGGCCCGCGGTCGCTTCGATGGTCACTGCTGCGGCGGCAGCGGCTGCGGCACCAGGTTGTCGATGGGCTTCAGGGACTTCAGATATTCGAAGATGGCCTTGAGATCGGCATCCGTGAGCTGACCGATCTGCTGCCACGGCATCGGCGGAAGGATCTGCCGCCCCACGCCGAGATGCTTGCCCGTGCGCATTGTCTGAATGAACTGCTGTTCGGTCCAGCCACCGATCCCCGTCCTGTCCGGCGTGAGATTCGCAGCGAAGCTCACTCCCCACGGGCCGGCCCACGCCGTGAGCTCGTGGTTGGCCACGGCGCCCCATCCGTCGCGGCCGAGCACCTGCGACGGAAACGGCGGCAGCTTCCACTCGGCCCGATGCCCGGACAGCAGCCTAGACGTATCGAGGGTGGGTCCCGTCGGCGTCAGCGTCTTGGGCGAATGGCAATCGTGGCAGCCTCCGAACATCACGAGGTATTCGCCGCGTGCGACGTCTCCCTGACCCGGTGCTGCTGCCGCGACCGCACCCGGCCACGCTCCCGCCAACATCGCTCCACACACCACTGCCACACCGAGCGCGTGCTTCATCTGTCTCCTCGCAAGAACGGACATGAATGCGCGAGCATCGCGACGCGACATCGCGCGCGCGCCGATGCGCGCGGCCGAACTTTACATGCAGTCGGTGGACTGGTGGAAGAGGTGACGAGCTTCAGCCGCGGGCGCCGAATGCTTCGCACAGCGCGGCGACGAGCGGCCCGAGCTTCGGTGGGTGCGCCTCGACGTCCACGCGTACGCCCAGATCACGCAGTGTCGCGCTGCACACCGGCCCGATGGAAGCGATCAGCGTGCGCTGCAGCGAGGCGCCCAGCGCATCGCCGCGTGCCGCCTCCGTCGCGACGCGGAACAGGTTGGTGGCCTGCACGCCGCTCGTGAACGCGACGGCGTCGACCCGATCGTGCTCGAGCTCGTCGAGCAGCGCGTGCAGCGGCGCGCAATCCTGCGGCAGGCTCCAGCGATACGTTCCGACCTCCGTCACGCGCGCGCCACGGTGCTCGAGCGCGCGAGCGAGCTCGAGGTTCGACTCGCCGTAGCGCTGCACGACGACGTCGCGGGCACTGAGCGTCACGCCGGCTGCATCGATCGCCTGGAGCACTTGGTGCGTGGTGTACGGGTCCGCGGCGGCGACGTCGATGCGCACACCGCGTCCGCGCAGCACACCGGTGGGCTTCGGGCCGCGCACGATCACGACCGCGGCACGCAGCAGCGCCAGGAGCGCGTCGGTCGCGCCGATGCGATCCGTGGCCTCGAGCAGGGCACGCACGCCGACGCCGGTCTGGAACACGAACGCATGCGGTGGCCGATCGCGCCACTGCGCAAGGAGCTCCGCGAGATGATGCTCGTCGACGTCCGGCAACTCCGCGAGCGCCGGTGCGCGCAGCGGCGTCGCGCCGTGCCTGCGCAGCACGTCGGCGAGCTGCTCGCCCGCGCGGTTTTCGAGGATGGCGATCGTGCGTCCGCGCAGCGCCTCGCTGCGGTTGCCGGAATGCGGCGTGGTTCCGGGCACGTCTTACGCCGCAACCAGGCGCACGTACGTGATCTCCGACGGCGCGCCCAGGCGCTTCGGAGGTCCCCAGTAGCCCGTGCCGCGGCTCGTGTACACCCACAGCCGCCCATGGCGATGCAATCCGGCGGTGAACGGCTGCTGCATCGGCACGAAGAAATTCCAAGGCAGGAACTGCCCGCCGTGGGTGTGGCCGGAGAGCTGCACGTCGAACGCGTGCCCTGCAGCCGCGAAGGCCGAGCGCGGCTGGTGCGCGAGCAGCACCTTCACCGCGGCGTCCGTCGGCGCCCCCGCGAGCGCCCGCTCCGGATCGCTTTGATGCGAAGCGTCGAAATGATGCGCGCTGTAGTCGGTCACGCCTGCCATCACCACCGCCGCGCCGTCGCGGCGCACCACGACATGCTCGTTCATCAACACATGAAGGCCGAGGCGCCGTAGCTCCGCGATCCATGCGTGCACGCCGGAATAGTACTCGTGGTTTCCGGTCACGAAGTACACCCCGTCGTGTGCGGTGAGGCGTGAAAGAGGCGCGGTATGCTCCGCGAGCTCCCGCACGCCGCCATCGACGAGATCGCCGGTGATCGCGATCACGTCCGCATCGAGCGCATTGACCGCGTCGACGACCGCCTCGACGTATTCGCGCTTGATCGTCGGGCCGACGTGAAGATCGGTGATCTGTGCGATCGAGAAGCCGTGCAACTCCGGCGGAAGATCGGCGATCGGGATGTCGACCCTGCGCACCCGGGCGCGCCGGCGGGCATTCACGAATCCGACGGCGGTGAATGCGATCGTCAGCAGCGGCACCGCGGCCGCAGTGAGCGTGCGAAGGTCCTCCATCACCATGACGTCGGGCGCGACCAGCGCAGCCACGTGCGCGAGCACCAGGGCGACATCGCGCAGCACGGTGAGCACGAACAACGACGAGAACGATCCCGCCGCGATCAGTCCCGCCCATGCCAGCGCGTCGGCCACCGGTTGCTCGCGCACGCGACGCGACACGAACGCGAGCGGCATCAGCGCGAGCGACGCGACGAGGTACGCGAGCATCGCGGCAACGGCGCCGGCCGACGGAAGATCCGGCGCGATGCGCCATCCGATGTACGCATGCAGCAAAGCGAGAATCGCGACCCAGCGCCCCATCGAGGGCAAGAGGCGTGCGCGGGTGCGCGGCCGGCGCGTGCCGGCCGTGCGGGAGGTTGCCGACATGGAAACGATCCTACACGTCGAAGGTGCCGCCATCGAAACCGCCGCCCGTGTCCGGGTCGACGGCGATGTCGTCGAAGCTATCGGCGCTCGAGTCGGCCGCATCGGAGCCGAACCCCGAGTCGTCGCTGGCGGTCAGCGCGTGTTGCCCGCTCGCGCCGGGATCGAGCCACGCATCGCGATGATGCGTGAAGAATTCCTGCGCGATCATGCTCCCCAGCACCGTGCCGGCGACGCTGCCGAGCAGGCTGCCGGCCATCATGCTGCCGAACCCCGGCACGGCGCCGAACGTCGCGCCGCCCGGCGCGGCGGATCGTGCACCGAACATGCGCTCGAGCACGCCGGGCTGCCGCATCTCGGCGCGTGTGGCGGCACGTGCCAGCGTTTGCGGATCGTTCGGATTGCGCTCGAGCACCGGGCGCTCGGCATCAGGGGTCACTTGCGAGACTTGCTGCAGCACCTGGCGGCGCTGCTCGGGGGTGAGTTGCGCGAACGCTTCGGCATGAGCCTGTTCGATCGCCTCGGGCGGCGCCGTCTTCAGGAGATACCGGTAGCGTGCCACCGCCTGCTCGTCTTCGTTCGACGTGGACGGTGTGCTTACCGGCTGCGATGTCGGCTTGGAGCCAAACAGGCCCATGAGGTGCCTCCGTGTGGAAGTGAGAAACCCCCGCGGGGTTCCGGGACTTGGACGCCTGCGGAGCGCGTTA
>Ga0081539_10006735_pt1 | contig 10812 bp, 12 predicted proteins | sample TabmetS4T2R2_FD_71023 | JGI IMG/M metagenome (GOLD analysis project Ga0081539, IMG submission 71023) | Tabebuia heterophylla rhizosphere microbial communities from the University of Puerto Rico - S4T2R2 | ecosystem: Host-associated > Plants > Roots > Rhizosphere ... | reverse complement strand
ACGGGGCTCGGGGACCTCCTGGCCATCCCCATCTCCCTGCGGGACGAGCGCTATCACGGAGTCCTCGTCTGCGCGGGCCGCCGCGGCGGCTTCCAGGAGCACGCCGACGAGGTGCTCCTGGCGCTGGGCGACCACGTCGGCAGCGTCCTGCAGACCGAGCGCATGCAGGCGGAGCTGCGTGAGTCCTACGTCGGAGCGGTGAGGATGCTGGCGGAGGCGATCGATGCCAAGGATCCCCTCCTGCACGGGCATTCCGCCGAGGTCGCGCAGTACGCGGAGGCGATCGGCAGGCGCATGGAGATCGAGCCGGACGAGCGGCGGTTGCTCACCATGGCGTCGCTTCTGCACGACGTCGGGACGGTCGCGGTGTCCGAGCGCGTCCTCCTCAAGCCCGGACCGTTGAACGAGCAGGAGCGGGAGGTCGTCGAGCTGCACCCGCGGATCGGCGCGCAGGTGATCTCGCAGGTGCCCTCCCTGCGCCCGCTTGCGCCCGCGATCCTCCACCACCACGAGCGCTACGACGGATCGGGCTATCCGAACGGGCTCGCCGGCGAGGAGATCCCGGTGCCGGCCAGGCTCATCGCGGTGGCGGACGCGTTCAGCGCGATGATGCACGACCGGCCGCACCGCTCCGCCCGCAGCGTCGCCGAGGCGTGCGCGGTGCTCGAGCGCGGCGCGGGCACCCAGTTCGACCCCGAGATGGTGCGGCTGCTCGTCGACGAGGTCCGCGAGGATCCCGGGCTCGTCGAGCGGGCGCGGCGCGAGGCGCAGGAGGCGGAGACGATCCCGCTGCTCGGCGCCGGCGTCGGCGCGCTGACCGACAACCTCACGCTGCTGCCGAGCCACCGCGCGTTCCGCGACGCCGTCGCGACTGCAGCGGAGAACGCCTCCATGACCGGCGTCACGTTCACCGTCCTGCTCGTGAAGCTCCTGGATCTGAAGCGGCTGAACCGGCGCGAGGGCTACGCGGCCGGCGACGAGCTGCTCCAGGCGTGCGCCCGCGCGCTCGACCGACTGGCGGTGCGCCTGGGCGGGACGCCCGGCAGGGACGGAGGCTCGCGGCTCGGCCTGCTCGTCCCGCGGATGGACACGCGCGAGGCGAGGGACCTGGCGGCGGGGGTGACGAGCGAGATCGGCGCCGCGAGGGCGGTTCGCGTCGCCACCGCCGTGTGGCGGCCCGGCGACACCGGCGAGGCGCTGGTGCGACGCGCGCTGCGCCGGCTGGCCGAGCCCGGGGCGGGCTGACCGGCCGCGCCGGTCAGACCGAGGCCCGCTCCCCGGTCGTCACCTCGATGTCGCCGAGGGCCTTCAGGCGGGCCCGTGCGAGATCGGCCTTGAAGAGCTGGAGCCCGACGTAGCCGGCCGCGTCCGGGCCCGGGGCCGAGACGCGGTAGCGCCCGCTGTAGGAGCCGACGGGCTCCCCGTGGATGTTCGTGGCGGCGGGAACCGTCGCCGTGAGATCGAAGGTCGTCATGCCGGCCATCCTCGCTTGCAGGGGTTCCGCGTCGCCTCGCCACTCGGTCGGAAGATCGTGGCGGGGGGTTGTACTCGCGGTCCAGGCGCGCTGGGTCAGCGCAGCTCGCGGCGGATCACGAGCCGCAGCCCCGACCACGTCGCGTCGACCGCGGCCACCTTCGTGTCGACCAGGCCGCGCGGCAGCGCGAGATCGCGCACGACGTCCTCGGTGATGTCGGTGGGCACGCCCGACGCGCGCTTGGGCCAGCAGACCCAGAGCATCCCTGCCGGGTCCAGGCGCTCCTGAAGGGTCGCGAGGCGCTTGGCGAGCTCGGAGCGCTCGGTGACGAACAGGAGGATCAGGTCGAGCGGCGCGGCGGGGCGCTTCAGCTCGGTCACGCCGTCGGGAAGCTCGCCGAGGAGCTCGGGCAGCTGCGGCGGCGCCGCATGGAAGTGGACCCGCATCCCCGGCTTGAAGCCGAGCTTCTTCGGCAGCGGCGTGCCGCTGTAGCCGGCGCTCATGCGCGAACCCTAGTTCGCGCGCCGCCTCGCGCCGTTTACGTCAGGTGATAGTCCCCCTGCGCATCGCGGCGATGGCAGCGGAACCGGTAGCGGTGATACTGACCGCCCACCAGAGCCATGGCCGCCGCAAGCGCGGCGCGATGACGCTTCATTCTCCGGTGCTCCCCTGTTCGACCGCTCCTGGGAGCGCATATCGGCCACCGCCGGCCTCGTCATGAGCGAAGGAACCGCGGGGCGGGAAGCCTGTGAGGAAAGGTGTGTCACTCTGGCGGTCCCCACGACCGGTGGAAGGACACACCTGACAGGGCGAGCCGCTCGGTGCAGTCGGAGGGTCACACAACTCCCCCGAATAGCGAACGGCGCGAGCCCTCACTCGCGCCGTTCAGAACTCCCCCGAGCAACGGCCGGGAAGCCACACGGGGAACCCTAGGCGGCGGGTCGGACGGAATCGGCCAACTCGGCGATGATCCGGGAGAGCTGCCCGCCCTGCCACGCGAGCGGCGACTTGCCCGGCTCCTCGGTGCGCAGCTCGGCATCGCCGAGCGCCTCCGCCCATCGCTCGCCGATCGCGAACGGGTGGCCCGGGTCGGCCTCGTCGCCGCTCGCCACGACGACCGCCGGGCACGCGATGCGCCCCAGGTCCTCCAGGGCGTCGAACGGCGCCGACCGCGGCACGGCGGCCAGCGCGTCGGCGACCGCGTCGAGGTGCTCGTGCTGCGCGAGGCGCTGCCGGATCACCTTCAGGACCGTCTCGTGCCAGTCCTCCGGCATCCGCGTGAGGTCGTACGCCTCGACGAACCCCTCGATCCCTCCACTGCGCAGCCCCTCGCTCAACCGGTCCCAGCCGGCGAGACCCTCATCGCGTCCCGGCTCGTACGCCGGCGTGATGAACACCGCCGCGGCGACGCGGTCCGGTCGCGACAGCGCGAAGCGCGCGATCGTGTGCGCGCCCATCGACGCGCCGGCGAGCACCGCCCGGTCGAAGCCCAGCTCGTCCAGCACGGCCTCGAGATCGCCCGCGAGGAGCTCGTAGCCGTAGGCGTCCGGCCGCGGCGCGGGCGAGGACTCCCCGTGCCCGCGGGCGTCGTAGGCGACGACGCGGTGTCCCGAGCGCTCCAGCGACTTCGAGCCCATCACCACGTAGCGGCGCGTTGCCGTGAGCCCGTGCAGGAGGACGACCGGGACGCCGTCGCCGGCATCCTCGGCGGCGAGCGCAACGCCGCCGGAGTCGATGGTGATGAGCCCCATTCGCGTCCTACATTAAGAGCCATGGCCACGATCGATGTCACCGAGCAGGACTTCGAGGCCGAGGTCCTGGAGCGTTCGAAGTCCGTCCCCGTCGTCGTGGACTTCTGGGCGGAGTGGTGCGGCCCGTGCCGCGCGTTGGGTCCCCTGCTGGAGAAGGCGGCCGACGCCCGCGAGGGCGAGGTCGTCCTCGCCAAGCTCGACACCGACGCCAACCAGAGGGTCGCCCAGGCCTTCCGCATCCAGGGGATCCCCGCCGTCAAGGCGTTCAAGGACGGCCGCGTCGTGGACGAGTTCGTCGGCGCGATCCCGCCCGCGCAGGTCGAGGAGTTCTTCAACCGGCTCGTCCCCTCGGAGGCGGATCGGCTTGTCGCGGCCGGCGACGAGGCGTCCCTGCGGCGCGCCCTCGAGCTCTCCCCCGGCCGCATCGACGCGGCGACCGAGCTGGCCAAGCTGCTGTTCGCCGACGGCCGCCGAGAGGAGGCGCGCCAGCTGGTCGAGCGGCTGCCCGGATTCCAGGCCGAGGGTCTCGCCGCCCGGCTGCGCCTGGAGGAGCTCGGGGAGGACGAGGAGGCGCTGCGGGCGCTCGACGAGGGCGACCTGGAGCGCGCGCTCGACCTGCTGATCGAGGCGCTGCCCACGGCCGACGGCCGCAAGGACGACCTCCGGCGCCTGGTGGTGGCCGAGCTGGACCGCCTCGGCGTCGAGCACCCGCTGGCCCGGGACGCGCGCAGGCGCCTGGCCTCCGCCTTGTACTAGAGCTCCAGCGCGAGCTGGACCGCCGGCTCCTCCGGCTCCGGCCCGCGCTGGAACGCGGCCACGCGCACGCCCAGGAGCCGGACGGGCCGCGGGGGCGCGTACTCGCGCAGCAGCGTGACCGCGACGTCGCTGACCAGGTCGGGGTCGTTCGTCGCGGCAGGCAGCGTCCGCGCCCGCGTGACCGTCGTGAAGTCCGCCAGGCGCACCTTGATCGCGATCGTGCGACCGCGCACGTCCCCCTCCCCCAGCCGCGCGCAGAGCTGGACGGCCAGGTCCCGCAGCCGCTCCTCCATCTCCGACGCGTCGGCGATGTCGACGTCGAAGGTCGTCTCCCGGGACTCCGAGACCGCCTCCCGGACGGGCACGACCTCGTCGGAGCCGTGGAACTGCGCGCGGCGCCGCAGGTCGCGGCCGTAGCGGGAGCCGAACGTCGCGGCAAGCGACTCCTCGTCCGCCGACGCGAGCGCGCCAAGCGTCGTGATCCCGAGCCCCTCCAGCCGCGCGACGGTCTTCGGCCCGATCCCCGGCAGGAGGCCCGGCCGCGCGCCCGCGAAGCGCTCGCACGCCTGCTCGCGGGTCAGGACGACGAACCCGCGCGGCTTCTCGGCGTCGGAGGCGACCTTCGCGACCAGCCGGTTCGGGCCGATCCCGACCGATGCGTCCAGGCCCGTGGCCTCCCGGATCCGGGCGACGAGGCGCCGCATCTCCGCCCGCGGCGCCATGAGCCCCTCGAGGTCCAGGTACGCCTCGTCGAGACCGAGCACCTCGACCTTCGGCACGGTCGCGCGCACGATCCCCATGATCGTGTGCGAGACCTCGCGGTAGGCCGTGAAGTCGGGCGGGATGAGGACGGCGTCCGGGCACAGGCGGCGCGCGCGCGACGTCGGCATCGCGGATCCCACCCCGAACGCGCGCGCCTCGTAGGACGCGGTCGTCACCACCGCGCGCGGCCCGCTCCCGGACACGATGACCGGCTTGCCGCGCAGCTCCGGCCGCCGCAGCAGCTCGACGCTCGCGTAGAACGCATCGACGTCGAGATGAGCGATCGGAGCCATGCCACGCATGGTGACAAGGGCATCGGTCCTACAGCGCGACCTCCACGCTGCCGGTGGAGCCGAATCCGAGGGCCCGCTTCACCGCGGGCGTGAGGTCGAACTCGCGCGTGGTGTGGAACGGCCCGCGGTCGACGACCCGCGCCCGGACGATCCGGTCGCCGTGACGCAGCGTGAGCCGTGTCCCGCACGGCAGCGTCCTGTGCGCCACGCCGCGGATGGAGTCCGAGATCGTCTGGCCGCAGGCGGTGCGCCGGCCGTAGAAGCCGGGGCCGTACCACGACGCGAACGTGCGGCGGTACACGTTCATGCGCCCGAGGTGGCGCGCCATCGAGGTCCCCGCGATGCGGACGCGGACCCGCGCGCTGCCGGTGCGTTTCATGAGGCGGCGTAGTCGATAGCGCCCTGTGGCGTCGGTGCGCGCACGATCGAGCGCACGCCAGCGGCCGTGTGTCCGCCGCTCGAGCACGACGATGCGACCGGCGCGTGCGACGCCCGTCACGACAGCGGACTGGCCGACGCGCACGTTGAGCCGCTCGCGCTGCGTGGATGGCGCGGCGATCGTCGCGGTCGGTCCGAAGGAGTCGTCGGACGGCGTTGCGGACGAGTCGACCGCAGGAGCGCCGATGGTGGTCGATGCTGCGAGCGCGCAGCACGCCGCAAGGGCGCGCCGGACGCGCGGGGACGTCCGCATGGGAGGGCCTTTCGTCAGGGCCGCCGCGACGATCGCCCGGGACAGGAGGGCAGACGGCGGCCGGAAACGGGCGAGGCTAGGAGGACCATCCGTCCAGTCGTGTGACTGGCATCACACCGGTCGGGGGTCTGACCTCCCTCATCGTCCGCGACCGCTCCGGACCTGAGTGACATGGCGCACAGCCGCAACCGGTGGCGGTCGTCCGGCCCGCCTGCCACCATCCGACCCGGCATGAGGCGGCTCGGCCTGCTCCTCGCGGTCGTCGTCCTGGCCGCCCTCGGCGCGTTCGCGGCGATCGCGTTCTTCAACGCGCGCGACGACGCCGGCGTCGCCACGCCACCCGCGAGCGGGCCCGGCGTCCCGCTGTCGCAGCTCGGCGGCGTCCAAGCGCCGCCGACTCAGGCCGGCAACGTCGTCCTCCTGTACTCCGACAGCGCGTCGCGCGCGCCGCTGGAGACCCTCGCGGAGGACGTCGCCGGCCCGCCCAGCCCCGAGCTCGAGCAGGCCGGGCAAGCCGTGCTCGTCCGCAAGGCCGCCGCGGCGGACGGCGTCGTCGCCGTCGCGGGCGACCGCGGGCTGCGCGTGACGGACCCCGCGGACCCGGCGCTGCGCGCGTTCATCGACGCGTATCTCGGCGCGTCCGCGGGGTAGCTTGCTGACTCCGACATGACGGGCCCTCTCCGGATCGCGCTGTCCCAGCTCAATGCCGTCGTCGGCGACATCGCCGGCAACGAGCGGCGCATCCTCGAGGACCTGCGCCGTGCACGGGCGGCAGGCGCCCAGCTCGTCCTGTTCCCCGAGCTGGCCGTCACGGGCTATCCGCCCGAGGACCTCCTGCTCAAGGAGCACTTCCTCGCCGACGCGCGCGAGGCGGTCGACCGGATCGCCGGCGAGGCGCAGGGGATCGTCGCGGTCCTGGGCTTCCCCGAGCGCGCGCTCGACGTCTACAACGCCGCGGCCGTCTGCGCGGACGGCGCGGTCCGCGGGACCTACCGCAAGCTCCACCTGCCCAACTACGGCGTCTTCGACGAGGTCCGCTACTTCCAGAGCGGGCAGGGCCCGGCGCTGATCGAGGTCGACGACGTGACGGTCGGCCTCACGATCTGCGAGGACATCTGGCAGCCGGGCCTGCCGATGAGCCAGGAGGCGCTCGCCGGCGCGACGGTCGTGGTGAACATCTCCGCGTCGCCCTACGTCGCCGGCAAGGGCATCGTGCGCGAGCGCATGATCGCCCAGCGGGCGCGCGACCATCTTTGCGCGATCGCGTTCTGCGCGCTCGTCGGCGGCCAGGACGAGCTCATCTTCGACGGGCACTCCTTCGTCGTCGACCACGACGGTGACGTCATCGCCCGCTCGCCGCAGTTCGCGGAGGATCTGCTGATCGCCGAGGTCGATCCACAGGCCGCGCTCTCCGCGCGCCTGCGCGACACGCGCCGGCGCCCCGCCGCCCGCGCGCTGCGCGACGAGGTCCCAAGCCTCGGCTCGTTCAACGTCCGCGACGGCGCGACCGAGGCACCGGGCGCTCCCAAGGGCGAGGTCACCCCCCTGCTCGACCGGTGCGGCGAGATCTACGCGGCGCTCGTGCTCGGCACCCGGGACTACGTGGAGAAGAACGGCTTCCGCCACGTCGTGATCGGCCTCAGCGGAGGCATCGACTCGACGCTGGTCGCGCTCGTCGCCGTCGACGCACTGGGCCCCGACCGCGTCACCACGGTCACGATGCCGTCCCCCTACTCGTCCTCCGGGACGCTCGGCGACGCGCACCGGCTCGCGGAGAACCTCGGCGTCGAGATCCTCGAGCTTCCCATCAAGCCGATGATGGAGGGCTTCGAGGACGCGCTGCGCGCGCCGTTCGCCGACCGCGAGCCCGACATCACCGAGGAGAACCTGCAGGCCCGCATCCGCGGCAACCTGCTCATGGCCCTCTCGAACAAGTTCGGCTGGCTCGTGCTGACGACGGGCAACAAGTCCGAGCTGGCCGTGGGCTACTCGACGCTGTACGGCGACAGCGCGGGCGGCTTCGCGGTCATCAAGGACGTCCCCAAGACGCTCGTCTACGAGCTGGTCGCGCTGCGCGAGCAGCGCGCGGAGGGCGAGCTCGTGCCGCCGGAGATCGTCACGCGCGCTCCCTCGGCCGAGCTGCGCCCGGACCAGCGCGACGAGGACTCGCTGCCGCCCTACGCGATCCTGGACCGGATCCTCGAGGGCTACGTGGAGCACGACCTCGGCCGCGAGCAGCTCGTCGCCCGCGGACTCCCGGAGGCGGACGTCGACCGCGTGATCCGGCTCGTCGACCTCGCCGAGTACAAGCGCCGCCAGAACCCGCCCGGGATCAAGATCTCAGCGAAGGCCTTCGGCCGCGACCGGCGGATGCCGATCACCAACCGCTACGGCGGCTGACAGGGAACATGCAGGGGATGACCGCCGCGCGCCGGCGGCGTACCGTCCGGCGGCCATGACAGCGCTGGCGCAGCTGCCCGCCGATCAGCAGGCCGTACTGGACCTCGTGCTCCGCCGCGGCCGCTCCTACGTGGGGATCGCGCGTGCCCTCCACCTGGAGATCGACGCGGTCCGCGAGCGCGCGGTCGCCGGCGTGGGCTCTCTGGGGGCATCGGCGTGGCCCGTGCCCCGGCGCCGACGCGCGCAGATCACCGACTGGCTGTTGGGACAGGCCGACCCGCAGACCGCCGACGACGTGCGCGACTACCTGCGCCGCTCGCGTGGCGGGCTCGCCTGGGCGCGCAGCGCGGCCCTGGAGCTCGGCACCCTCGCGGGCGACCGGCTGCCGGAGCTTCCGGCGATCGAGCCCAGGGCTCTCCCGCCCACGGCCCGCCTTGCCGCGGTCGCGACGCCGGCCGTGCTCACCCTCGCGGTCGCGCTCGTGGTCGGAAGCCGGGGCGAGGCGCCGCCGGACGAGAAGGTCACGCCGCTGCCGCCCAGCGCGTGGCTGGCGCCCACGGACGAGCGCTCGGACGCCGACGGGGCCGCCGAGGTCGTGCGCCGGGGCAGCGGGGAGTCGCTCGCCGTCGTGGCCGGCGGCCTGCCGCGCAGCACCGAGACGGCCGCCTACACCGTGTGGTTGACGCGGGGCGGGCGCAGCGAGCCCGCCTACGTCGCCACGCTGCGCACCGACGGCCACGGGCGCATCGACGGCCTCGCGCCGCTGCGCGTGGACCCGACGCGCTACCGCGAGGTGCTGATCACCCGCCAGCGCGTCGCGCGGCGCCCCGCGCGCCCGGGCGAGGTGTATCTCCGCGGGTCGCTCCGCTAAGCACGCTCACTCGGAGTCGAAGTCGATCAGGGCGTGCACGTTGCGTCCCCGCAGGCGCGAGCGGCCGTTCAGGAAGCCGAGCTCGATGAGGAACGCGCAGCCGACGACGACCCCTCCGAGCTGCTCGACGAGCGAGCACGTCGCGCTCGCCGTGCCGCCGGTGGCGAGCAGGTCGTCGTGGACGAGCACGCGCGAGGAGGCGTGGACCGCGTCGCTGTGGATCTCCAGCGTGTCGACGCCGTACTCGAGCTGGTACTCGGCGCGCACCGTGGTGTGCGGCAGCTTGCCCGGCTTGCGTGCGAGGACGAAGCCGGCGCCCAGCTCGCGTGCGAGCGCGGGACCGAGCAGGAACCCGCGGGCCTCGGCGCCGACCACCAGCTCGACGTCGAGCGGCCGCGCGAACTCCGCGAGGCCGGTCACCGCGGCGTCCAGCGCCTCCGGGGCGGCGAGCACCGGCGTGATGTCCTTGAAGGCGATCCCGGGCGTCGGGAAGTCCGGGATGTCGCGGACGTAGCCGCGGAGGTCGATGTCGCCCATGAGGGTGCTTCGACGCGCTAGCGGGCCACGCGACGCAGGTCGCGGACGAGGAGGAGGTGCTTGAGGTGCGACGCGACCGCGGCGAGGTTCTCGAGCGCCTCGAGCGCCTCCTTGCGCCGCTCCGGATTGCGCGAGCGCAGCGCCGGGGCGAGGATCGCCTGCAGGAGCGAGGACTCCCGATCGGCCGAGGAGCGGAACACGCGCAGGTTGCGCCCGCCCACGCCGTAGCGGGCGAGCTCGGCGGCGGCCCGGATGATCTCGCGCTCGGTCTCGTCGTAGAACATCGCGCCACCGCGCTGCTGCCCCTCGATGATCCCGAAGTCGCGCAGCTCCTTGACGAGCTCGGCCGGCGCCCGGGTGTCCTCGAGCACGTCCTCCAGCGTGAACGTCGCGGGCGCCTCGCGCACCGACACGCGCGGCCCCCGGATGCGCGCGGTTCCGCTGCTGCGGCTGGGCAGCTCGGCGCCGTCGTCCTGCTGGCGCCCGGACGCGAGCTCCTGGCGTATGACGCGCAGCGGCAGGAACTCGTCGCGCTGCATCCGCAGGATCGTGCGCAGCCGCGCCACGTCGCTCGGCGTGTACAGCCGGTACCCGCCGGGCGTGCGCCGGGGAGCCAGGAGCTTCTGGTCCTCCAGGTAGCGGATCTTCGAGATCGAGATGTCCGGGAACTCCTGCGAGAGCCCCTTGCACACCGCCCCGATCGTCATCCCCTTGCCAGGCGAGGCGGCGGCGACCTCGGCGAGCTCCGCCGGCGGATCGACGGGGGGCGGCTGCGGGATGTCGCGCATCGTTGCCATGTGGTGTGCGTCCGTGCGTGGGTGCTCAGCGAGAGAGGAAGGTCAGCTTGTACTTGCCTACCTGGAGCTCGTCGCCGTCCTCCAGCCGGTGCGAGTCGATGCGGCGGCGGTTCACGTACGTGCCGTTCAGCGACCCGAGGTCGTCGAGCCAGTAGGCGCCGTTGCGGCGGACGATGAGCGCGTGGTCGCGGGAGACGGTCACGTCGTCGAGGAAGACGTCGGAGTCGGGCCGGCGGCCCACGGTCATGCGGTCGCCCTGCAGCGCGAAGCTCTCGCCGACCCGGCCTCCGCCGGAGCGGATGACGAGCGCGGCGCCCTCCGAGACGACCTCGTCGAGCTCGACGGGGATGAGCTCACCCGTCTCGCCCACCCGGTAGGTCGCGGTGGAGGGCTCGCGCGCCGACTCGGCGGCGACGGCCAGGTACGCCCCGCAGCGCTGGCAGTAGTTGGCCCCCTCGGCGTTGACGAAGCCGCATTCGG
>Ga0081539_10006734_pt1 | contig 10812 bp, 9 predicted proteins | sample TabmetS4T2R2_FD_71023 | JGI IMG/M metagenome (GOLD analysis project Ga0081539, IMG submission 71023) | Tabebuia heterophylla rhizosphere microbial communities from the University of Puerto Rico - S4T2R2 | ecosystem: Host-associated > Plants > Roots > Rhizosphere ... | reverse complement strand
AGGGCTGATCGCCTGCTTCGGATCATCGGGCACATATCGATCGGCGCCGCAGAGGTGAAGAAGGCGGAGCCCGCTGTCGAGCGAGGCGAGCAGTCGGTCCACGCCGGCATCGCCCGTCGCGGCAATGTCGAAGCCGGCCTCGCGCGCCGCTTTGGCGGTCGCTTCGCCCACCGCATAGACCGGCAGCGGCCGCAAGTCCTCAAGCCCGGCGCCGCCAAAGCGCACTGCATTGGCGCTGGTCAGCAGCAGAGCGTCGAACCCACCCGGATCGGGCGCCTGCCACGCGACCGGCTCGATCTCGAACAGTGGGACGGCCGTCGCTTCGAACCCCGCCGCGCGCGCGCGCTCCACCGTTGCGCTGGCGCCGGGCTCGGGCCGCAGGACCAGCAAGCGCGGCTTGCTCAAGCGGAGAAGAGCTTCCGGATCGACGCTGGCGCGGCGGCGAGCAGCGAGCGGGCCAGCCCCTCGGGCGTCTTCATGTCGCCGCAGTCGAACACCGCACGGTCCTCGACCATCTCGCCGCCGTCCTCGCTGAACAATTGCGCGCGCATGCGGAGGTCGCCGTCCTCGAAGGCGCAGAAGGCGGCAACCGGCGAATGGCAGCTGCCGCCCAAAGCGCGGCTGAACGCCCGCTCGGCCATCACGCAATTATAGGTGATGCCGTTGCTAACGGTGCTGAGCACGCTTTGCGTCCGCGTGTCGTTGGTGCGGCATTCCATGCCAATGACCGCTTGTCCGGGCGCCGGCAGGATGATCTCCGTCGGGATCGCGGTACCGGCATCTATTTCCAGCCGCTTGAGGCCGGCGGAGGCGAGCAGGGTCGCGTCGACCTCGCCCGCTTCGACCTTCTTCAGCCGGGTTTCGACATTGCCGCGGATCGGTACGATCTTGAGGTCGGGGCGGAGGCGCAGCAGCTGCGCCTTGCGCCGCGGCGATGAGGTGCCGACCCTCGCGCCCTGCGGCAGCTTGTCGATGGATTCCGCGCCGACGATCCGATCGCGAACATCGCCGCGCGGGCGCACGGCGGCGATGTGGATCCCCTCCGGGCGGACGCTCTCCACGTCCTTCATCGAATGGACGCAGAAGTCCACTTCGCCCTCGAGCAGGGCGCGGTCCAGTTCCTTCGTCCACAGCCCCTTGCCGCCGATCTCGGCGAGCGGACGGTCCTGCACCTCGTCGCCGGTCGTCTTATATTCGATGATCTGCACCCAGCCGTCGGGCCAGCGCTGGGCCGTCTCGATCGCCGCGGCGACCTTGCGCGCCTGGGCGAGTGCCAGCGGCGAACCGCGAGTCCCGAGGCGAAGGCCCTGCATGGCCCACCCCTAGTGCATTGCCGCGCCTTGAGGCAAAGGGCCGCACGCGAAATGATTGTGACATGCCGATAATCCTGGGTCTCGAATCTTCCTGCGACGACAGCGCGGTGGCGCTGGTCACGTCCGACCGGCGAATCCTGGCGCAGGCGGTCGTAGGGCAGACGCAGGCGCACCAGCCTTATGGCGGCGTGGTGCCCGAGATCGCGGCGCGCGCCCACGTCGAGATTCTTCCGCAATTGATTCAACAGATTCTGGGTGACGCCATGCTGTCAGTCGGCGAGGTGGACGCGATTGCGGCGACGGCCGGGCCGGGGTTGATCGGCGGGGTGATGGTCGCGCTCCTTGCCGGCAAGGGGCTGGCGCTGGCCGCGGGCAAGCCGCTGATCGCCGTCAATCATCTCGAGGGCCATGCGCTGTCGCCGCGCCTGGCGGACCCGGACCTCGCCTTCCCCTATCTACTGCTGCTGGTTTCGGGCGGCCATTGCCAGCTGCTGGAGGTGCGCAGTGTTGGCGATTACCGCCGCCTCGCCACGACCATCGACGATGCCGCCGGCGAGGCGTTTGACAAGGCGGCGAAGCTGCTCGGCCTCGCTTACCCTGGCGGACCCGCCATCGAGGAGCTCGCGAAAACGGGCGATCCTGCTGCCGTGCCCCTGCCGCGGCCGCTGGTCGGCTCGGGCGAACCCCATTTCTCCTTCGCCGGGCTCAAGAGCGCCGTGCAGCGCGCAGTCGCCTCAGGCGACTATCGGGCCGAGGATATTGCGGCGAGCTTTCAGCAGGCGGTCGTCGACTGCCTCGTCGATCGCACCCGGCTCGCGCTTGGCAAGAGCGATGCGCCGGCGCTGGTCGTCGCCGGCGGAGTCGCCGCAAATCAGGCGATCCGCGAGGCGCTCTCGGGACTTGCTAAGGCGGAAGGCCGCAAGTTCAGCGTCCCGCCCGCATGGCTATGCACCGACAATGCCGCGATGATCGCCTGGGCCGGCGCCGAGCGCTTCGCCGCCGGCGAACGCGACCCGCTCGACGTTGCGGCCCGGGCCCGCTGGCCGCTCGACGAACGCGCCGAGAAGGTGCGCGGGGCTGGCGTCAAGGGATGAAGCTCGGAATCATCGGGGGCGGCGCCTGGGGGACGGCGCTGGCGCAGGTCGCCTCCGCAGGCGGCCGCGAGACCCTGCTCTGGGCGCTAGAGCCGGAGGTCGTCGACGCAGTCAACAATCGTCGCGAAAATGCGGTTTTTCTCCCTGGCGTGCCGCTCGACGAGGCGGTCCGCGCCACCGCCGATTTGGCCGAGATGGACGCTTGCGACGCGTGGCTGGTCGTGACACCCGCCCAGCACATGCGCTCGGTGCTTGAACGCGCGCCCGATTGCGACAAGCCGCTCGTGCTTTGCTCGAAGGGCATCGAGGAGAGAAGCGGCGAGCTTCTCCACAAGGTTGCGAAGGACACGTGCGCGAACGCACCGGTCGCGGTTCTTTCGGGCCCCACTTTTGCGCATGAGGTGGCCAAGGGTCTGCCCACGGCGGTCACGCTCGCTGCCGAAGATTCGCCCCTCGCCGAGCAGCTGCGCGACCGGATCAAGCAGCCGACCTTCCGGATCTACGTCTCGGACGACGTTGCCGGAGCGGAAATCGGCGGAGCAGTGAAGAACGTGCTCGCGATCGCCTGCGGGGTAGTCGAGGGGAAGGGTCTCGGCCAGAACGCCCGCGCGGCGCTGATCGGGCGCGGCTTTGCCGAAATGACGCGCTTCGGCCTCGCTTTCGGTGCCAAGCGCGAGACGCTGGCCGGGCTATCCGGCCTCGGCGACCTCGTGCTGACCTGCTCGTCCACCAGCTCGCGCAATTATTCGCTGGGCAAGGGCATCGGCGAGGGGCGGTCGGCGGCCGAGCTTTTGTCCGACCGCAAGACGGTGGCCGAGGGCGCCTTCACCGCACCGGTGCTGGCGCGGCTGGCGCGCGAAAAAGGCATCGACATGCCCATCGTCGATGCGGTGGACGCGCTGATCGCCGGCCGCGCCAATGTGGACCAGGTGCTCGATGCGCTCCTCACTCGTCCGCCCCGGGCCGAGGGTGTCTAGAAATCGATCGCGATGCCCTTCTTCTCCCAATCGCCGTAGCGCGTGGGGTCGAGCCGCTCCTCTTCGCCCGCGGGCGGCGCGGGGTCTTCGACCGGGTCCGGCGTGGGAATCGGCGGCGAGGGGCTGAGATAGGCCGGCGCGTTGAGATGCCTGGGGCGCTTCATGACGTCGGCAAGATGATGATGGGCACGCCGAATGCCAAGCGTTGAAGGGGTCGGTGCGCGCCGCGCGGCGTTGCGGATGCTCGATGCTGTGCTGCGGCGCGGGCAAACGCTCGACGCGGCAGGGGCGGATGTCCGCAACCTCTCGACGCCGGACCACGGGCTGGCAGTCGCGATCGCAGGCGAGACGCTGCGCCGCCTGCCAGACCTTGACGGGCTGATCGACGGTGCGACGCGGCAGCGCCTGCCCGACGACAGCAAGGCGCGGATGGTCCTGCGGTTGGCGCTGGCGCAGAAGGTCGGCCTTGGCACGCCTGACCATGCGCTGGTCGCGACGGCGCTGCCACTGGTCGACGGCGGCCCGCGGCGGCTGGTGCACGGCGTTCTGGGCACCTTGCTCCGGCGCGGATTGCCGCCCTTGGATGCGCCGCGGCTCCCTGGCCCAGTCGAACAACGCTGGCAGGCGCACTGGGGCGGCGAGATTGTGCAAGCTGCCCGCCGGCAGATCGCGAAACGCCCGCCGCTGGACCTGACCTTCGCCGACGCAGCGGAGGCCGAGGCTTATGCCCGAGAGCAGAACGGGACGTCCCTTGCACCCGGCCATGTGCGACTGCAAAGCAGTAGCGTTAATGAACTCGCCGGCTACGAGGAAGGCCGCTGGTGGGTGCAGGACCTCGCCGCCTCCCTGCCGGCGCGGCTCATTCCGCCCGACGCGCAGGAGGTGCTTGACCTCTGCGCCGCGCCGGGGGGCAAGACGATGCAGCTGGCTGCCGCCCGCCATCGGGTCACCTCTGTCGATGCCTCGGCAAGTCGTCTCGCACGACTGCGTGAGAATCTCGGGCGCACGCACCTCGATGCCCAGCTGATCGAAGCTGATGCCCTGAAGTGGAACCCGAAGGGGCAATTTGACGCCATCCTCCTCGACGCGCCCTGCTCGGCGACCGGAACCTTCCGTCGCCACCCAGAAGTTCTCTACCGCGCCCGGCCGAGCGTCGTCGACGAGAATGCGGTGTTGCAGGCCAGGCTGCTCGACCGCGCGGCGCAATGGCTGAAGCCCGGCGCTACGCTCGTTTATTCAGTCTGCTCGCTCGAACCGCAGGAGGGAGAGCAGGCCGTCGCCGCTTTCCTCGCGCGCCACTCGTCCTTTCGCATCGAACCACCTGCCACTCTGCCCGCCTTCGCCCCCGTCGCGCCCGAAGGCTGGGTCCGCATCCTGCCCGGCCTACTCGAAACCGAAGGCGGGCTCGACGGCTTCTTCCTGGCGCGCCTTGTCCGCACCGGTTAATCCCGTCTAATCGGGCACATGCCCGTCATCGCGCCGTCGATCCTCTCCGCCGATTTCGCCAAATTGGGCGAGGAAGTGCGCGCGATCGACGAGGCTGGCGCCGACTGGATCCACATCGACGTGATGGATGGCCATTTCGTGCCGAACCTCACCATCGGTCCCGCCGTGATGAAGGCGCTTCGCCCGCACACAGCCAAGCCCTTCGATGTCCATTTGATGATCGCGCCGGTCGATCCCTTCCTCGATGCCTTCGCCGAGGCGGGCGCCGACATCATCACCGTCCATCCCGAGGCGGGACCGCACCTCCATCGCACGCTCCAGCGAGTGAAGGCGCTGGGCAAGAAGGCCGGCGTCTCACTCAACCCGGCGACGCCGGCGAAGATGCTCGATTACGTCCTCGGCGATATCGACTTGGTGCTGGTGATGAGCGTCAACCCGGGCTTTGGCGGGCAGAAGTTCATCGCCGGCCAGCTGAGGAAGATCGAGGCGATCGCCAACCGCATTGCCAAGGAAGGACTGCAGGTCGAGCTCGAGGTCGACGGCGGCATCGACGCCGACACCGCGCGCCAGGCGGTCGCCGCCGGCGCAACCGCGCTCGTCGCCGGCACTGCGGCATTCAAGGGCGGCCGTGCATCCTATGCGGGTAACATCAAGGCGCTGCGAGGCGGGGCGTGAGCGGCGACGGCTCGGCCGCCGAGCGTGCGGTCGTCAGCAGGCTCGCGCGCGGCTCCTTCCTCTCGCGGCTGAGGCCCTCGCGGCAGCCGCTGAAGCTCGTCGCCGTCCCGCGCGACCATGTGCAGGGGGAACGGACTCGCGGCGATGCCTTGCTCGCCGGGCGCTTTGTCGTCGGCAGCGAGACTCTGCCGCTGAAAGAGCTCGACTTCACGAAGATCGGGGCGAGCGGCGCGCTCGCCGAGCAATTGCAGGGTTTCTCCTGGCTCCGCGACCTCGCCGCCGCCGCCTCGCGAGAGAAAGGCGCGCGGCTCGCCGAAGCGGTGGTGGGAAGATGGCTGCTCGCGCATGGCACGAGGGTGGACGACGCCTGGGCGCCCCATCTTTGGGGCGAGCGCATCCTCTTCTGGACCGGCTACGCCCCCTATATCCTGTCCTCGAGCGACAGCGGTTATCGCTCGGCACTCCTGAACACGCTGGCGCGCGGCGCGCGCCACCTTGACGCCAGTGCCGACAAGGCGGCCGCCGGGCTTGACCGGGTCACCGCCTGGTGCGGAGTGGTCGCCGCCGGCCTGCTCGTCCAGGGCGGCGTGCCGCGCGTGGCTCGGGGCGAAGCGGGGCTGGCTCGCGCGCTGGCCTCGGCCCAGTTCGATGACGGCGGCCTGATCAGCCGCTCTCCGTTCGAACAGATCAAGCTGGTCGATCGCTTCGGCCTGCTGCGCGCCTGCTACCTTGCCGCCAAGCAGACCATCCCCGAGGGCATCGAGGCCGCCGCCCAGGCCTCGCTCGCCGCGTTGCACGGAATCATGATGGGCGACGGGGCGCTGTCGAGCTGGCAGGGCTGTGGTCCAGGCGAGCCCGCCCGCCTCGCCGCGCTGATCGACGGCTGCGGTCTTCGCGCGCGCCCGCTGCGCCAGGCCCGCGGCTGGGGCTATCAGCGCATGTCGGCGCTGGGCACGGTGCTGGTGCTCGACGCCGCGCCGCCGCCGCCGCAGAAGATGGCCGATCAGGGCTCGGCCTCGACGCTAGCCTTCGAGCTTTCCGACGGCGGGCAGCGACTTGTCGTCAATTGCGGCGGTCCTGGGCCGGCGCCGACCGAGCTCCCCGACGAGCTGGTGCAGGGCCTGAGGACCACGGCCGCGCACAGCACTTTAGTGCTGGCCGACACCAACTCGACCAACATTCTTCCCGACGGGTCGCTCGGTAAAGGCGTCGAGGACGTCACCATCGAGCGCAACGAGGACAATGACGCCAGCCGGCTGGAGGCGAGCCACGACGGCTATGTCCGTGCCTTCGGCATGATCCACAAGCGCAGCCTGATGCTCGGCAATGACGGCAAGGAGCTGCGCGGTGCCGACCAGCTGATCGCTAAGGGCCGCAGGAAGATCCGCGAGGCTGCGCCCTATGCCGTTCGCTTTCATTTGGCGCCCGGGGTTGAAGCCACCATCACCGCCGACGGCATGGGCGCAATCTTGCGCTCGGGGGGCGCTCCGCCGTGGAACTTCCGCTGCCGCGGCGGCAACCTCGCGACCGAGGAGAGCCTGTGGATAGACGGGCGCGGGCAGCCGCAGCGCACGACCCAGCTAGTCATCGTCGGCGAAGTCTCAGCCCTGGGCGGTGACATCGGCTGGACCCTCCGCCGCGCCAGCTAATCAAGAGGAATATCGATGACCGACCTAGTCGCCGTCCGCCGGGCCCTGATTTCGCTATCCGACAGGAGCGGGTTGGAGGAGCTCGCCGCTGGACTGGCCAAGCATGGCGTCGAAATTGTTTCGACCGGCGGCACTGCGGCGAAGCTGCGCGAGCTCGGCGCGCAGGTCCGCGACGTTTCCGACGTCACCGGCTTTCCCGAAATGATGGACGGCCGGGTGAAGACGCTCCACCCCAAAGTCCACGGGGGCCTGCTCGGCATCCGCGACAATCCCGAGCATGCGGCGGCGATGGAGGAGCATGGGATCGCGCCGATCGACCTCGTGGTGGTCAACCTCTATCCCTTCCTCAATACGCTGATGAGCGGTGCGGACCGCGACACGGTGATCGAGAATATCGACATCGGCGGCCCCTCGATGGTCCGCTCGGCGGCGAAGAACCACGCCCATGTCGCGATCGTCACCGATCCGGCAGACTATGCCGCGCTTCTTGAGGAGCTGGACGCGAACGGCGGCTCGACGTCCTTGGCCCTGCGCCGGAAGCTCGCGGCGAAGGCGTTCGCGCTCACCGCCGAATATGATTCCACCATCTCGCAATGGTTCGCCTTCGGCGACCAGGGCGAGCGCTGGCCGGCGAGCTGGACCTTCTCCTCGAGGCTCAAGATGCCGCTGCGCTACGGCGAGAACCCGCATCAGCAGGCCGCGCTATATCTACCCGTCGGCCCGACCGCGCGCGGCATCGCCCAGGCCGAGCAGGTGCAGGGCAAGGAGCTCAGCTACAACAACCTCAATGACGCCAATGCTGCGCTGGAGCTTGCCGCCGAGTTCCGCGATGCGCCGCCGACGGTGGTGATCGTCAAGCACGCCAACCCCTGCGGCGTCGCGACGCGCGACAGCCTCGCCGACGCGTGGAAGGAGGCGCTTGCCTGCGACAGTGTCTCGGCCTTCGGCGGGATCGTCGCCACTAACCGCCCGCTCGATGCCGCGACGGCCGAGGCGATTACGCAGATCTTTACCGAAGTGGTTGTCGCGCCGGAGGCGGACGCTGAGGCGAAGGCGATCTTTGCCAGGAAGAAGAACCTGCGCCTGCTGCTCACCGGCGAGCTGCCCGACCCGGCGCGCGGCGGCCAAACTCTCGCCGTGATCGCCGGCGGACTCCTGGTCCAGGACCGCGACAGGGGCCGGCTAAGCCGCGACGACCTCAAGGTCGTGACGCACCGCCGGCCGAGCGAGCAGGAGCTCGCCGACTGCCTGTTCGCCTGGACCGTGGCCAAGCACGTCAAGTCGAACGCCATCGTCTATGCCAGGGACGGAGCGACCGCCGGCATCGGCGCCGGCCAGATGAACCGCCGCGACAGCGCGCGCATCGCCGCGGCCAAGGCGCGCGAGGCGGCCGAGACCAACGGCTGGGCCGAGCCGCGCACCGTGGGTTCAGCCGTGGCCTCCGACGCCTTCTTCCCCTTCGCCGACGGGTTGCTTGCCGCTGTCGAAGCCGGAGCGACCGCCGTCATCCAGCCCGGCGGCTCGATCCGCGACGAGGAGGTGATCGCCGCCGCCGACGAGGCGGATCTCGCCATGGTCTTCACCGGGATGCGGCACTTCCGGCATTAGTCAGACGATGTCGTCGGCCACCTGGTCGCGCGCTACCGCCGCCTCCTCGGCCTGGCGCAACTCGCGCACTTCCTGCTTGTTCAGGCGGAACAGCTCGCGGTCCTCGGGGCCGAAGCCCTTGGTCCACAGCACGGCGAAGAAAGCGACCAGGATCGCCGGCAGCCCCAGCAGCAGCTGCCAACCTTCGGGGACGAACAGGCGGACCAACGCACCGGCGACCACACCCGACACCGTCGCCCAGGCGAGGTCCCACCGCCACCCGGACACGCGCTCGCCGAGCCGACGGCACAGCAGCCACGGCTTGGTGATCGAGGCGAAGCCCAGCGCCACGCACAGGCCGATCGCCGGCCCCGTCGCCTGGTAGGCCTCGGGCAGGCCCTGGCCGCGCATCACCAGGATCAGCCCCGCGGCAAGCGCCGCCTCGAGCGCCAGCATCACCAGGCTGATGATCATATTCTCGTGGCGCGCGACGTAGATGAGCGCCGCTTCGCTGACGACGGCGGCGGCGGCGATCACCTCCGCCACCAAAAGGAACGCCAGCATCGCTGTACCGCCGGTGAAGCCCGAACCGACCAGTCCCATCACCGAGCGTCCCGGAATGCCGAGCGCCAGCGCGATCCCGAGTTGCGCGGCGATGATCCAGTAAGTGACCTGGCGCACCTGCTTTGCCACCGACGCGCGGTCGCCGGCGGCGATCTTCCGTGCGATCGCCGGGCCCAGCACCGGCTCGAAGCTGGTCTTGAGCTTCGCCGGCAGGGTCGCGACCTGCTGCGCGACATAATAGATGCCGACGAACTCGCGTGGCATGAAGGCGCCGAGCACGGCGAGGTCGATGCGCCGAGAGGCCCATTCGACCGTGTCGGCCGCAGCGACGGGAACATTGCGCACCGCGGTGACCCACGCGGTGCGAAGGTCCGGCTTCCATTCGTGCGGCAGGCCGTAGCAGCGCACCAGCGGGATCAGCGCCGCGATCAGCGCCGCCACCATCGAGAAGACGTAGGAGACGATCAGGCCGTCGCGCAGCGACACGTACGACCAGAGGAAGGCGACGATACTGATCGTCCACGGCTCCACAATCGAGCGCGCCCGCACGGTCGACGTGACGTCATGGTGGTAGGCGAGCGCGGCGAGCGCGATGTCGGTCCAGGCGATCGCCAGGACCGTGACCGCGAGCAGCCGGTCGAGCCCCTGCGGCGGGCTGCGCACGTCGGGGTACATGGCGACCGGGAAGGCGATCAGGATGGCAATGCAGATGACCGAGCCGATGGCGGCGACGAGCAGGGCGTCGGCGACGATGCAGGACTCGGGCTTCTTCGCATTGGCGAGCAGCTGGGCGAGTCCGCGCCTCAGCCCCAGCGCAGCGAGCTGGGCGGCGAACTCCACGGTCAGCACGGCATAGGCGAAGCGCCCAAGCTCGGCGGCGCCGTAGATGCGGCCAGCGATGAACAGGAAGGGCAGGCGCGCCGCGAGTCGAAGGACGAAGCCGAAAACGTTCAGCCGGCCGCCGCGCGCGAGGGTCGCCATGTCGGCATCGGGCCCGCCATTGTCCGCGACCTGGACAGCGGCCTGCGGCGCCTTGGCCTCGCTCAATGCGCTTCGCCCCAGTTCGGCCCCCAGCCGACCTCGACGTCCAGCGGCACGTCGAGCTTCAGCGCCGGCTCCGCCGCGCTTGCCATAACGCTTTTGATCACCTCGGCTGCCTGCTCCTGCTGCCCCTCCGGTACTTCGAACACCAGCTCGTCATGGACCTGGAGCAGCATCTTCACGTCGCTTAAGCCCGCGCCCGTCAGCGCGCCGTCCATCCGCGCCATGGCCCGCTTGATGAGGTCGGCGCTGGTGCCCTGGATCGGCGCATTGATCGCGGCGCGCTCGGCACCGCCGCGGATCGAGGGGTTGGGTGAGCGGATGTTCGGCTCGAAATGCGTCTTGCGGCCGAACAAGGTCCTGGTGAAACCATGCTCGCGGGCGAAGGCCAAGGTGCTGTGCATGAAGGCGCGGATGCCGGGGAAGCGCTCGAAATAGCGGTCGATGATCGCTTTGCCTTCGTCCT
>Ga0081539_10006733_pt1 | contig 10814 bp, 10 predicted proteins | sample TabmetS4T2R2_FD_71023 | JGI IMG/M metagenome (GOLD analysis project Ga0081539, IMG submission 71023) | Tabebuia heterophylla rhizosphere microbial communities from the University of Puerto Rico - S4T2R2 | ecosystem: Host-associated > Plants > Roots > Rhizosphere ... | reverse complement strand
CCGGGATGCGGGAGGCCCTGCCCGCCGTCGTCGCGTAGGACGTTCTCTCGCCCGTCGCCGACCTTCCGCCGGGGGGGGGCCGGCCCGTGCGTCCGCACGGGCCGGCCCGTCGGCGACCCACCGGCCTCGAGCGCCCGTCAGTCCCCGGATCCCGGCGGGTCGCGGCGCCCGGCCCCGTCTGGGCTCACGGCTCGGTCGAGGTACTCGATGAGCGCGAGGACGCCGTCCGGGTCGATCCGGTAGATGTGTCGCGTGCCGCGCGACTCGCTCCGGACGAGGCCGCAATCCTTCAGCAACCTCAGATGCTGGGAGACGGCCGGCCTCGTGATCGGCAGCTGCTCGGCCAGCTCACCGACGGACGACGGGCCCTTCGCGAGCAGCAGGAAGATATGTCGCCGCTGCGGATGTCCGAGCAGGCCGAGACCGGTATCTGCATCGGCGGACATGTCAGCCAGCTTACTTACCCGAAATTTTCGGGCAATGCGGCGAACGCATTCGTGCGACCGACGGATTCGACGCCATCGGCACGATGGCGAGAACACATCGCGGGAACCTCGGCAGCGGTCCGGAATGCGCGTCACCCGCGCCGGCGTGTTCACGTCCATGTCCGTCCGTGCTGACCACGAGGCGCGGACGAGATGTAATGAACGGTATGACGGCCCCCCGGCCGGCGTACCGTATCGGTGACGCGAGATAGGACCGCCCGATGGCTGATGCGCGCAAACTCGCGCTGTACGAGCAGTTCTCCAGGGTGGGAAAGGCATTGGCCAACCCCGTGCGGTTGGTCCTGCTCGATCTGATCGCCCAGGGTGAGCGGAGCGTCGAAGAGCTCGCGGACGCCGCCGGCATGAAGGTCGGTAACACGTCGGCGCAGCTCAAGATCCTTGCCGCCGCGGGCCTCGTCTCCGCCCGCCGCTCCAGCGTGCGTGTCTACTACCGTCTGGCGGACGAGACGGTCGTCGCCCTCGTCGACCAGGTCCAGGAGCTGGCCGCCAAACGGATAGCCGACGTCCACACCGCCGCCGACGAGTACCTCGGCGACGTCGAGGTGCTGGAGCCGGTGTCCCAGGCGGAGCTGGCACGGCGACTGGAGCGCGACGACGTCGTGGTCGTCGACGTGCGGCCCGCCGCGGAGTACCGAGCCGCTCACATCCAGGGAGCGATCAACCTGCCGAACGACGAGCTCGTCGAACGCCTCGGCGAGTTGCCGGCGGGTCTCGACGTCGTGGCTTACTGCCGGGGCCGCTACTGCCTCCTCGCGCCGGAGGCCGTGCGTGCGTTGCGCAGCCACGGATTCCGGGCATGGCCTTTGGCCGACGGTCTGCCGCAGTGGCGACGCGCCGGACTCCCCGTGGCCCGCGGGAGCGGCGACTCGCCCTCCCCACCGCTGACCGCAGCGTCCTGAACCGTCGCCTTCCGCCGGCGTTCAGGCCGAGAGCAGCTTGTCGTACGCGGCGAAGCAGTGGCCCCAACCACCGCGGGACGCGACGGCCTCGCGCACGGCGTATGCGCCGTCGCCGTGCCGCTCGAAGTGGCGATGCTCCAGCTCCAGGCGGGTCCGGCCGTCGCCTTCGGGGATGAAGCGGATCTCCACCTCGCTGGCGTGGTCCGGGTCCGGGTCGAAGGCCCACCGGCCGTCGAGATGCCAGGCCAGGACCAGCCGGTCCGGCGGCTCGTACGCCGTCACGCGGCCCGTGTCGCACTCGGCGCCGTCGACGCCGACCTCGTACCAGCGCCCACCGTTCCGGGGCTGGATGACGAAGTCAGCCATCTCCGTCGCTCCGATGCTGTACTCCCGCGGCCACCACTCACCGAGCCGACGGGTGAACACCTCGAACGCCAGTGACTGGCTCGCGGCCACCGTGATCGACTGTCGGACGGCCGGCAGCGCCTCCTTGACCTGCTCCGTCATGCCGGCGGCCGTTCCGTGGCGCCCGTGAGCCGGCGACGTGAGTTGACCATCGAGTCCGTTGCTCCGTTCCCAGCGGCGCGCCGCGCCGCCCGGCCGGCGCGGCTCGTCGTTCGAACCGACACGTTGCCGGGCCAGGATAGCGAAGCCCTGGTCGCGGGCCGTTCCGGACGGCGCGCCGCAGGTCAGGCGGGTGCCCGGTCAGCCACGCAGCGCGCGGAACGCCAGCCACGCCCCCTGACGCTCCAAGCGCAGGTCGCCGAATCCAGCTCCGCTCAGCCAGCGCCGCACGTCGTCCTCCGTACCGACGGTCCCGAACTGGTCCGTGCGCTGGAAGAAGGACACGGCGCGCGCCGAGAGCCGGCCGCCGCCGCTGACGACGACGGTGCCGCGCAACTCCGCCCCGGCGCGCAGCACGCGGGCGAGCTCGACGGCGGCGCCGGCAGGATCCTGGAAGCAGTGGAAGCCGTTGTAGCAGAGGCACAGGTCGAAGGTGCCGTCGTCGTACGGCAGGTCCGCGACGTCCGCGCGCGCGAGCTCGACGTTCGTCAGCCCACGGCGCTCGGCCACCGCCCTGGCCCGCTCGAGCATGATGGGTGAGACGTCGGCCGCGACGTAGCGCACCGACGCCCCCGGCCGCAGGCCGCGGAACGCCACACCGCCGCCACACGGCACGTCGAGGACCTGGGTGCCGTCCGGTAGGTCGCGCAGCGCGGCAAGGTCGGCGTAGAACGGGCGGACGTCGGCCGCCCAGATCACCCGGCTGAGCAGCCGGAAGAACCGCTCGTGCTGGATGGTGAAGTCGTACACGCGCGGGCGCGGACCGCTGCTCCACTGCCGGGCGAGCGGGTCGTCGGACACCGTCATGACTCGTCCCTCGCGATCTGCCGTCGCTCGGCGGTGGGCCGCATCAGCGCGGGACCGGCTGCGCCGCGTGGAGCACCCAGCGCCGGCCGTCCGGTGAGACCGTCAGGGCGTCGCCCTCGGCGCTCGTGCCCAGCGGCGTGACTTCGCCGTGCATGTCCCGCATGCCCATCTCCATGTTGGCGGCGAAGGCACCGATCACGTTGGGTGGGATCGGCATCGTCCTCGCCTCCGGCGGCAGCTCCCGGGGTGGTGCGATGTCGCCGCCGGACATGCCGCCCACGAGCTCGACGAACGCCTCCAGCACCGCGCCGTCATGCTGCGCGATCTGCTTGGCCTTCCAGTAGTACGTCTCCTCGGCCACGTTCATCTTGTAGAACGCGACGAGGAAGTCGCGGAACATCGCGAACTCACGGCGGTACCGCTTCTCGAACTCACCGAAGGCGCGGCTCTCGTCGACGATGCCGGCCAGCGAGCTGTTGATGGAACGTGCGGCTTGCATGGCGCCGTAGGTCGACAGGTGGACGCCCGAGGAGAACACCGGATCGATGAAGCAGGCGGCGTCGCCGACGAGCACCATCCCGGGGCACCAGAGTGCCGTGCGGTCGTAGGAGAAGTCCTTGCGCACCCGCACGCGGTCGTAGGGCTCCTCGGTCGCCCGGCGCGCGCCGGACAGGTAGCTCTCGATCAGGGGACACTCGCGGATCAGCTGGTGCAGCGCGGCCTCCGGGTCGCTCTGGATGGTCGGCGCCTCGTCGACGCTCACGACCGCCCCGACGCTCGTGAGGTCGTCGCTCAGGGGGATGTACCAGAACCAGCCGCGGTCGAAGGCGGCGCACAGGATGTTGCCGCTGTTGGGTGCGGGAACCCGGGCGCCACCGACGAAGTACGAGAAGACCGCCAGGTGACGGAAGAACTCCGAGTACTCCCGACGACCGCCGACGGCGTTGTGCAGCCGGCTGCCGTGCCCGGAGGCGTCGACCACGAACCTCGCCGTCGCCTCGTGGAGGTCGTCGTTCTCGTCCGCGAAGCGGACCCCGCCGACCCGCTCGCCGTCCCTGAGCACGTCCACCGCGCGGCAGCCCTGCCGGACCTCGACGCCCAGCCGGGCCGCGTTCTTGAGCAGGATCGCGTCGAACCGGTTGCGCTCGACCTGGAACCCGTACGCACCGAGCTCCACCATGCGCGGCGACGCCGCGAAGGAGAAGGTCCACGGCTCCTGGCTCGAGCCCCAGCGGAAGGTCCCACCCTTCTTGACGACGAACCCGCTCGCCATGACCTCGTCCAGCACACCGAGCACGGGGAGGACGCCGTGGATCGTCGAGGGGAGCAGCGACTCGCCGATCTGGTAGCGCGGGAACGTCTCACGCTCCAGGAGCAGGACGCGATGGCCGTCCAGGGCGATCACGGAGGCCGCCGTGGATCCTGCCGGCCCGCCGCCGACCACGATGACGTCGTACTCAGGACCGGCCATCGGTGCACGTCCTTTCGGCTGACACATGCCCAGCTTTTTCGCGGAGGAACGGTGATCTGCCGAAATGCTAATCCGGAGCGCCGCTGCTCAGCCGCGGCGAAAATGCGAGACGTCAGCGCTGGACGTGAACGCCGGAACATGTTCCGGGCATTCCCTGTTGAGCGTTTTCCATGCCCCGGATATTGCCCGCACCACTGTCAAAAGAACGGCGCGGGCCGCCTGCCCGGGAGCTGACTCCCACGGCAGGCGACCCGCGCCTGAATCCCGCTTCCGCTGTGCCGCCGGTGTCGTCCCGCCGGCGACCGTCGTTCGGACGAGAAGGTGGTGCTAGCCCTGCATCATCTCGGCCATGCGCTCCATGAGCTGGTCGCCGGGGACGTCCTCCACGTGGGAGGCGATGGTCCAGCCGTGGCCGAACGGGTCGACGATGTAGCCGTCCCGGTCGCCGTAGAACTGTGTCTCCGCGGCGCGCTGGAGCTTGGCGCCGAGCTTCACGGCCTTGTCGATCGTCGCGTCGACGTCCTCGACGTAGATGAACTGGAAGCAGGGCGTGCCCTCCAGTCCGCCGGCCGGGGGGGCCTTGGTACCGCGCTCGGGGAACTCGTCCTCGACGATGATCACGGAGTCGCCGATGGTGATCTCGGCGTGGGCGATCTTCCCGTCGGGGGCGGGGAAGCGCATGCGCTCGCTGGCCCCGAAGACGTCGGCGTAGAACTTGAGCGCCTCTTCGGCACCCTTGATCACCAGGGCCGGCGTGACGCGGCGGTAGGTGTCAGGAATCGGCGAGGGCTTGTCGGGCATCGGTGGATCCTTTCGAGGGGTTGGTGGAAGGCGGGACGCGCGGGTCTCTCAGTGCGAGGAGACGGGGCGGGACGACGTCCCGTGGTCCGGCGCCGGGGCTGTGCCGGAGTCGGACGGCTTGCGGATTGCCGCGGCGGGCACGATGCCCAGCAGCGTGATGACGACCAGTACCAGCACCGCCGGGGTGTAGCCGTCGACGAACGAGGCCGGCGAGCTGAAGTCACCGTAGCTGGAGAAGACGGCGATGCCGATGGCCACGCCGAACACGGCGCCCACCTGCCTGATCGTGTTCGCGACGCCGGACGCCATGCCCAGCCGGTCCGGGTCGACCGTCCGCATGACGGCGGAAATCGTTGCCACGTAAGCGGTGGCGATACCGACTCCCGAGATCACCAGCGGGATGACGAGGGCGGGATAGCCGCGGTCGTCGGCGACGAGCGGTCCGACCACGAGGAACGGCAGGGCGAACAGGAGCAGGCTGGCGATCACCAACGGACGCTCGCCGATCCGATCGGTGAGCTGGCCGGCAACCGGCGCTACCAGCGGCGCGAGCGAGACCCACGGCAGGAGCCGCAGGCCTACGCCGAGCGCGTCGTGGCCGAGAGCGAACTGCAGGTACTGCGCGAACAGGAAGACCTGTCCGTAGAGCGCCGCACCGAGCGCGAACCCGGAGAAGCAGCCGCCCGTGAAGCTGCGCTCCCGGAACATCGAGAGCGGCATCATCGGGGCCGGCGTGCGGTGCTCCCAGACGACGAAGGCGGCGAGGAGTACCAGCCCGCCGACGATTCCGCCGACGATGGACGGCTCGCCCCAGCCCACGTCGCCGCCGCGCAGCAGAGCCTGCGCGAGGACGACGACGCCGGCGGCCGACAGCGCGAGCCCGACGAAGTCGACGAGGACAGGGCCACCCTTGGATTCGCTGATCTTCGTGAGCGTCACGGCGATGAGGGCGATGCCGATCGGGACGTTGATCCAGAAGATCCACTGCCAGGTCAAGGCGTGGACGATCGCGCCGCCCACAAGGGGGCCGACCGCGATCGCCGTCCCTGTCACGGCGCCCCAGATCCCGAACGCCGCGCCCCGTTTCTCCGGCGGCGTGGCGGCGCTGATGAGTGCCAGCGCCAGCGCGGTCGCGACGCCGCCGCCCAGTCCCTGGACGGCGCGGGCCGCGATCAGCCACTCGATGCTGTTGCTCAGGGCCGCGACGGCGGACCCCGCGGTGAACAACCCGACGCCGAGCACGAACAGCAGCCGGCGGCCGAAGCGGTCGCCGAGCGCGGCCCCGGTCAGGATCAGTGCGGCGTAGCCGATCTCGTAGGCGTTGATCGTCCAGCCCAGACCGGCGGTGTCGGCGTCGAGCTCGACGCGAAGGGTGGGTAGCGCCGTCATGAGGACGAGGACGTCCAAGCCCACCATGAACGAGGCGAGGGAGACGATGCCGACGGTCCATTGCTGCGACCCGACGGCGCCGGATCGTTCCTCGTCGATGGTCATTCGATGCTCCAGTCGTGTGGACGACTCGCGGGCGCGGACCCTGTGTCAAGCGTTCACGCAAGGGCCGTTGGTGCGGCATCAACGAGCCGAAAGGTTAGTCGGCGCTTTCGAAAGCGTCAACCGTCAGAGCGCGCCGCCGGCGGTGGTCGAGAGCCGGCGACGCGGGCCGGCGTCCTCGGTGCCCGCGCCTCGGCCGACCGTCCGCCGGCGGCCGGTCCGGAGCGGGTCGAGCGCGACGCCCCGGCGATACTGGTCGACTTCCCGGTGATTCACAAGGCCGCGAAAGAATGCCGCGTCGTCGCTGCCGAAGTGACGTCCGCGACGTCATGGAGAACGACCCGAGGGACGCCGGGACAATGCCACGCGGCGGCTGCCGGAACAGGCGTGTGCATAGTATTGCCGCATGTCTGTGACTGGCACCTGGAACGTCGTGACCGATACCCCGATCGGCAAGCAGACCACGCTGGTGGAGTTGTCGGAGACCGGTGACGGGCTCCGTGGTGTCGCGCGCGACCAGTGGCATGCGGACCCTCTCGAGCTCCGCGAGGTGCGCCTGGACGGCGACCGGCTGCGCTGGGCGATGACCATGACGAAACCCCTGCGCCTGGAGCTGACCTTCGACGTCGCTGTCGAGGGCGACCGCCTGTCCGGGCGGGCGAAGGCCGGCCGGCTGCTGTCGTCGAAGGTCACGGGGCACAAGGTCGCGCCGGAGGCCTGAGCCGGGGCCCGGCGTGGGGGCAACCGTGCCGAAAAGGACTGAGCGGGTGGTCGCGGCCGAATTTCCGGGGCCGTTCAATGGGCGACGGCATGCCCGGTCGCCGCGGGTTATGGTGCCGCGACCACCTTTCTCCTGACCCCGGGGGTCGGCATGTCGGATTCGCTCGACGAGCTCACGCAGGAATCACTCGGGTCGATTTACGACCCGCTCGGCGAACACCTCGAGGACCCGTGGCCCTTCTACGAACGCGCGCAGGCCACGGCGCCCGTGTTCTACTCTCCCGTGATCAAGGCCTGGGTGGTCACGCGGTTCGCCGACGTGAGGCAAGTCTTGCGCGACGGCGAGGCGTTCTCGTCCGCGAACGTGCTGCGTCCGCTGGTTCCGTTCGGCTTCCGGGTCATCCTCGTCCTGATGCGCGGCTACCGGCTCCAGCCGCCGCTGCTGATGCTCGACGGCGAGCAGCATCGACACCAGCGGCACCCCTATGCCGTCGGCTTCGGTGCCGACCGGGTCGACGCGCTCGACGACCACCTCACGCGGACCGCCGCCCAGCTCGTCGCCGAGTTCGCCGCGGCCGGCTCCGCGGATCTCGTCAAGGACTACGCGAACCCGCTCACGGTGTCCGCCGTCTGCCGGCTCATCGGCTTCGCGCCGGAGGATCATCGTTCCCTCGGGGATGACACACGACTGGCGGCCGGGCTCGCGATGGGCCACCGGTTCCGGAGCACGGACGAGAAGCTCGAGGCCGCCCGTGCCTGGGTCAGGTCACAGCAGCTGATCGGCCGCTACGTTCGCGACCGGCGTGCGCACCCCCGGGAGGACATGATCAGTCACGTCGTCTCGAACTTCGCGCCGGGGGAGGGGCGATTGACCGCCAAGCAGGAGGCCATGCTGGCGGGCGAGCTCTTCGGGGTGACCATCGCCGGGCACAACACCCCGTCCGCTGCGATCGCCGACGGGCTGTTCCACCTCCTGCGCCACCAGGACCAGTGGCGGTTGCTCTGCGAGCGGCCGGAGCTGATCCCCGGCGCCGTCGAGGAGATCGTTCGCTACTGCACGCCGTTCCACATCTTCCTGCGCAAGACGACACGCGAGACGATCCTCGCCGGTCAGCGGCTCCCGGCCGGCGCCGAGGTGGCCGTCTGGCTCGCCGCGGCCAACCGTGACCGGTCGGCGTTCGAGCGCGCGGACGAGTTCGACGTCACGCGATCTTCGGGTCCGAGCCACATCGGGTTCGGCGTCGGTCCGCACTTCTGTGTCGGAGCCGCGCTCGCGAAGCGCGAGATCGCCACGACGCTCCGGCTCCTCACCGAACGGTTCCCCAGGCTTCGCCTGGAGCCAGGGCAGCGCATCTCGTACGTGCCGTCGCTGAGCCAGCGCGGCCCGGTCTCGGTCCGCGTCGTGTGGGACTAGACACGGCCTGACCTACTGCCGCGCGTCAGTTCGCCCGCAGGGACAGGTCGTCCCGGTCGGTCACGTCGACCAGGCGCTCACGGCACTCCAGCTCGTAGGCGAACTGGTCCCAGTGGTCCCGGCACTGGCGCGCGAGGGCGGCGAGGGACTGCAACCGGTAGGCCGGAATGGTTTCGATCAACGGCTCCCAGTCGGCCCGGTTGATGACGTGCGAGTGCAGCCACTGAAGGAGGGCGCGGCCCGCGTCGGTCCTTTTCAGCGAGGGGTCCTTCAGCAGGCTCTGCAGAATGACGTGGGCCTCGGCGTCGGACGCCGTGCCACGTGCCGGCGACGCGAATTTGTCGAGCTGAGGCTCTTCGCGAAGCGGTGCCGCGAAACGTGTCTCGCTGCCTCGATGCCGCGCGCCGGAGGACCGTAGGGGACTTTCACCGCGCTGGAGGCGCTGACGGACGTCGTGTGCGGTCCCGACCGAGATGCCCGCGCTGGCAGCGACTTCCCGAAGCGACGCGCTCGGCCTTTCCGCCATGACCTCGGCCGCGCGCCGGCGGCCTTCCTGACTGCTCAGCGGACGTAGCCGGCCGTCCGCGCCGAGGCGGGTGTTCGAGTGGGTATCTTCCCCGGTTGAGCGACTGCGGAGGGCGCTGACCGTCTTGTGCGCGAGGCCCGTGTAGGAGCCGATGGCGCGGTCCGACAACCGCGGATGCGTGGCGAGGATGCGCATGGCGGCCGCACGCCGGTCCGCGAGAGTCAGCGGCAGACCGTGGGCGACGTTCGCCTTCACCGCCTGGATGAACCCGTCGTCCTCGCTGCCCTCGAAATACTCGGCATGGATCTCCTGCTTGCCGGTGAGCATCGCCGCGCGGAGCCGGTGCATTCCGTCGATCACGCGCATCGTCGGCCGGTGAACCAGGATCGGCGGCAGTGTCGTCTCCATCTCCGCCAGTCGACGCACGTGCTCCTCGTCCATTCCGCCGAGTCGCGGCGAGTCGGCGGGGAGCAGGCTCCCGATCGGGACGATGTGAATATCGCCGGTCCGGCGCATGGGGGTGCTGGTGACGGAAGTACTGTTCGGCTGAGTCACGTGGAACGTGGTGCTCGCCTCATGTTCCATCCCATACCTCTTTCGTCCCTCGTCGTCGCCCGACAGGCGCGCAATTTCCAAATCACAGAGCTACGACCGCACGCCTATTCGGCGCTATAGTGAGTGAAATCGACACGTCACCGGTGAACGCGATCGAACTGAACGGAGTCGAATTCGAACGGCCGAACGGGCAGCCAGGTCGCGCCTTACCGAGGGGCCGGCGATGCCCGACATGCGCCCCCGAGCGCGCCGAGTGACAGAGCGTGATCAGCAAGCCAGATCATGTAATGATCGATTACACTCCGCGATACCGTCGCCCCCTCCTGTGACCGGAGTACTCCAAGGAGTATTGCGGTGCCCAGCAGAGCGTAAGTTGACGCGACGATTTAGGCCACGCCGGGACGGACTTGACAAACCGATACGCAGAGGGTTTAGCGGACACACCGCACTTTTGCGCCATGTCAAGGGCTTGACGCGAGCGCCGGTCTATGTGCGCCCCCCAAGTCGCTGCTATTCGGGGCCGTGAGGGAGCGCTCCCACGTGGCCTGAGTCACGCCGCGGGGATGAGGCGGCGCGCCAGCCACTCCAGCGACAGCGGGTATCGGTGATCGAGGCCGCCGTGGCCACCGGGAAAGAGCTCGAAGCGGACGACGTCGTCGGGCACGCCGGCCCGGGCCAGCGCCGCGCGGAACGCCTGGGCGCCGACGTCCATGAACTGCTCGTCCGCCGTCCCGCCGTCGATCCAGATGGAGTGCAGCGAGCGAACCGCCTCGACGTGCCGAGACACCATCCGCACCGGGTCGAGCCGCAGCCAGCGCTCCCACACGTCCGGACGGAGAATCCCGCTCCGTGTGTCGAACGGGATCTGCGGCGTGCCGTCGGCGTCCGCTGAGAAACAGGCCGACATCCCGAGAAGGATGAGCAGCGAGATCTCCCCCGGGCGCATGACCGGGAGCCGGGCGCGGAACTCGTCCCACCAGCGCTGGATGTCACCGTCGTAGGCGCGCAACTGCCGCAGGCAGAGCGGGAACTTCGAAAAACAGGTGTACTCGAACAGCGA
>Ga0081539_10006732_pt1 | contig 10816 bp, 10 predicted proteins | sample TabmetS4T2R2_FD_71023 | JGI IMG/M metagenome (GOLD analysis project Ga0081539, IMG submission 71023) | Tabebuia heterophylla rhizosphere microbial communities from the University of Puerto Rico - S4T2R2 | ecosystem: Host-associated > Plants > Roots > Rhizosphere ... | reverse complement strand
CGGATGAAGATCGAAAGTGACACTGTGCAGATCCTCTCCGGTGTTCGACATGGCGAGAGCTTGGGTTCGCCGGTCGCGATCATGGTCGAAAACAAGGATTTTAAGAATTGGATTGAAGTCATGGCTGCGGAAAGGCCTGTGGAGATGCCGGAGCGCGACCGCAAGGTGATTCGTCCCAGGCCCGGCCATGCCGATCTGGTCGGCGGGTTGAAGTATGACCGGCGGGATTTGCGCGACATTCTTGAGCGTGCGAGCGCTCGTGAAACGACCATGCGGGTGGCGGTCGGGGCGTTCGCAAAATTGCTTTTGCGCCAATTGGGGGTCCGGATAGCCAGTCACGTCATCAGCCTCGGTGGAATTTCAATCGCCGATCAAAACATCCGTTGGGAGCAGATCGAGGCGATCTACGACGACGTTGTGCTCCGTTGCGCCGACAAGCAGGCCGAGGCGCGAATGATCGAGCGGATTGACAGGGCGGGAACCGAGGAGGGAGACACTCTGGGTGGAATTTTTGAAGTGGTCGCCGTGGGTTGCGTGCCCGGCCTGGGGTCTCACACGAGCTGGGCGGGAAAACTGGATGGTCAATTAGCTCAAGCAGTTATGTCCATTCATGCGGTCAAAGCGGTGGAACTCGGCGAGGGCGTAGCTAATGCCTCGATGCCCGGTTCACAAGTTCACGACGAAATCTGTTACAATGTCGATTCACACAGCTTCGGACGATTATCCAACAAGGCGGGCGGGCTCGAAGGCGGGATGACCAATGGCCAGGAGCTTCGCGTGCGAGGGTATTTGAAACCGATCGCGACATTGCGTAAACGGCTGCGCAGCGTCAATATTGAGACGAAAGAGCCGATGGATTCGGATTTCGAGCGATCTGATGTGACGGCCGTTCCTGCGGCGGGCGTGATCGGCGAGGCGATGGTGGCGATTGTGCTGGCGCGAGCCATGCGCGAGAAGTTCGGCGGTGATTCGCTCGGCGAGATGAAGCGCAATTTTGAGAGCTACCAACAACAGATTTTGGACTACTAAAGGCTGCGGCATCTGCAAGACCCGAAGAAGACAGCCGGTTCGCCCTGTAAATTACTGAAAAGGCAAGAAGGTAAAGGCAAAATGATTCTACCAGTCGTTAAATACGGCGATCCGATATTGAGCAAAGAGGGCAGTTCCATCACCGAATTCGACGGAAAACTGGCTGAGCTTGTTGAGAATATGTTCGAGACGATGCAGGCCGCAAAAGGCGTCGGTTTGGCCGCTCCCCAGATCGCTGAATCAAAGAAACTTTTCGTGATGGATTGTAGCGCCGGTAAAGACCCGGCACGCCGGTTTGCGTTCATCAATCCGCAAATCGTTGAAACGAAAGATCATCAAGTAGCCGAAGAGGGCTGCCTCAGCTTCCCCGGAATCTATTTCGAGATTGAACGCCCCCGATTGGTAACGGTCACGGCATTTGACGTCAACGGCAAAGAGTTCACGATGCAGTTCGAAGAGCTGGAAGCTCGCTGCGTGCTGCACGAGACGGACCACGTCTATGGAAAGGTATTTATTGAATATCTCAGCCCACTCAAGCGGGATTTGATCAAACGTAAGATCAAGAAGAAGATCAAGCTCGGAGAGTGGGAGTAGATACTGCCGTTTCAGCATTTACAATCTTAGCTAGGCAGCGGGAGAGGCCTCTCTTCGCGCTTTCTATCTCTTTTCCCTCCAAAGTTTCAATCCAGTCTTCGTTTCACCAACAAATCATATGTTGCACACTTGACACACCAGAATAAATGGACTAATCTGGATTCGTTTCAGGTCAGAAGTTTCCAAAGGAGGGAAACATGTCATTCAATAAGATCACTATTGTTGGCTATTTAGGCCGCGATCCCGAATTGAGATACACACCGCAAGGAACGGCATTTTGCAAGATGTCGGTGGCAACGACGGAGCGGCGCAAAAATGTTGCCGGTCAAACCGAGGAACACACGACCTGGTTTCGGGTGACGGCGTGGGGGCGACAAGCTGAATTGGCCAATGAGTATCTTGCCAAAGGTCGCCAGGTTTATCTGGAAGGCCGCCTGCGACTTGAAGAGTACAACGATCGCGACGGCAATATGCGGATCAGCGCCGAGGTCTCGGCGACCGATATTCAATTCCTGGGTCAGCGTGGTGAGGTAATCGATCAGAATGAAGTCAGCGGCGAACCGCAGAAGCAAACAGAAGAGACCAAACCTGAGGAAGAGACGGCAGGAAGGTCAAGAACTACGACCAGGTCAAAAGGGCCGGTTTCAAAGCGCCCTTCGAACAAAGAACTCGTCAGTATTGAAGAAGACGACATACCTTTTTAATCGGCAAATCGGTCCTGATATTGAGTACTGAGTCCCAGGCGCGACCTGCTCTCTACTCGGAACTCTCGATGCGGGGCTGAGCTGGAGGGAGGTGCAGAATGCAGATCGCATGTACTCGATTCGCTTGTCAGAAGGGTGTTGAGGTCTGCTATTGGGCCTGTAAATTCCGGGCAAAATGCAAGGATTGGCAGAATGCTCTCAAAGAGGCTCCAGGAATCGACGCAATCAGCGAGCGATTGGAGTCAGCAGCGAAAAAAACCGGACGCTCCTTTGATCCGCAAACGCTGGTTGTTTTGCCCCGGGCCAAACGTAGCGCAGCGAAACGTAGAGCGAAGGTCAAAGCTTAAACTTACGATCGATTGGCAGCCTGAACAGGCATTTCCGCTTGCGCTCAGAGTCAGTGACGAATTTCCGGCGCGAGCCAACTATAACACCTGACATTCAAAACCATGGAGAGAAAGAACAGCTATGTTAAGCCCAAATGACGAAGAAGCGCCCGAAACATCCCTGCAGGAGCAAGAGCCCCCGGCGACTGCCGCCAGTAAACCTGCGGCGAGCAAGCCAAAACCGAAGCCGGCACGCCCGAAACCGGTGACGGATGGCCCGATCTATTTACTGTTGAGCGCCAATGGGAAGTACAAAGAGGTGACCGAGGTTGAATTACAGACTGAAGCGGCCAACGTTGTGAAAGATCCGACGTTGCGTTTAGTTAAAGGCCAATTCATGGTCCCGCAAATAAGTTTCAAGCTTACCGAGGAATAGATTTACCACTGCGACGTCTAGGCACTCTTAAAGCTGAGGGCCGGAAGATCCGTTGATAACCTGATCTTCCGGCCCAATTTTTATTAATCTCCCGCAATAACACGACTCGCCGCCGCGAGCCCGCTGATGGATCTTGTTGACTTGGCCAGTTGCTAACACCTAGACTTCTGCAAATATGAATCTGATTTTTATGGGCACCCCAGAATTTGCGGTTCCCACGTTGCGCAAGCTCATCGAAACCGGTCATAAGATCCTGGCGGTCTTTACGCAACCCGATCGTCCTGTCGGTCGCAAACAGATCGTCACGGCGCCGCCGGTTAAAGTCTTTGCGACAGAGCACAGTCTGACAATTTTTCAACCCGAGAAGATAAAAACCGCCGCGGCGCGCGAGCAATTCGAGCCATTATTTAAAGAGGCCGATGCGGGCGTTGTCGCCGCATACGGTCGCATTCTGCCGGATTGGATGTTGTTCTCGCCACGACTTGGCTGTCTCAATGTGCACTCTTCCCTGCTCCCCAAATATCGAGGCGCCGCGCCGATCAACTGGGCGATTGCGCGAGGCGAGCGCGAAACGGGCGTAACCACCATGCAAATGGATCCGGGTTTAGACACCGGAGCAATTTTGTTGCAACGCTCGACCTCGATCGGAGATGAAGAGACGGCCGTCGATTTAACGCCACGTCTGGCCGAGATCGGAGCAAACCTCCTGGCCGAAACGCTGAGCAAGCTTGAACGGGGTGAATTGACGCCGATTCCTCAGAATGATGCCGAGTCGAGTTTGGCGCCGATCCTCAAGCGCGAGGACGGCGAGGTCAACTGGGGGATGTCGGGGCGAGAAATTTTCAACCGGCTGCGAGGCTTCACGCCATTCCCCGGTTGCTATACCTACTTTGATGGACAGAGACTCGAGATCATTAAGGCGAGCGCCGAGGATCCAACTCATCCTTCGCCCGAAGTCCAACCGGGCGTCATCTGCGAAATTGCGAGAGACAGCTTTATTGTGGCTTGTGGAGGCGAATCTCAACTCCGGATCCTTGAGGTTCAGCCCGCCGGCAAACGCGTCATGTCTGCCCGCGATTTCCTTAACGGCGCTCAGCCGGCAGTGGGCACCCGGCTCGGATCGTGATGGCTGTCAATGTCAAAGTAAGTCCCGCGCGGCGCGCAGCATTCGATGTCCTCTTGAATGTAGAGACCGAAGACGCTTATGCCAGCTACTTGCTTGCCTCACACCGTTACGCCGGCCTGGCGCGCGAAGATCATGCTCTTTTGCAAGAATTGACGCTCGGGACGCTGCGTCATCAGCGCCAATTGGATTTTCTGATCGAACATTTCACCCGGCGCAAACTGAGCAAACTGGACGTGGAAGTCATCATTGCGCTTCGGTTGGGACTGTATCAACTTCGATTCCTTTCACGCATTCCCCCACATGCGGCGATCAACGAATCGGTCAACCTGGTCAAAGAGCAGCGAAAGCAGAGCGCAGCGCCGCTCGTCAACGCCGCGTTGCGGTCGGCGCAACGAACGGGCGATCTCGATTTCAGTCAGTCGATCAAAAACCCCCTTGAAAGATTGAGTGTCGAGACTTCACATCCAACGTGGTTGATTGAACGCTGGGTCAATCGCTTCGGTCAGGAAGAGGCGCGCGCATTGGCGGCGGCCAATAACGATCCCCCACGCATAGCCTTTCGATTCAATGCGAAACGCGCTTCGATCGACGAGACACGTGCTTGGCTGAGCGAGCACGGAATAAGGACGCGCAAGTCAGAACTTGCGCCGCAGGCCGAGATCGCCGAGACCGGCGGTCTCACCGGCCAATCCGAACCATTGAGCAAGGGTTGGATCTATCTGCAGGACGAGGCCTCACAACTTGTCACACATTTAACAGTGGACAATGGAGGCCATCGACAGAGGATGGCGGAATCGCAGGAGTTTAATCCTTCGATTTTCAATTCGCTCGTCATGCGCACCCCGCGATTATTGGATCTGTGCGCTGCACCGGGTAGCAAAACGACTCTCTCCGCTTCGTTACTTCCCGAACGGTCACTGATCGTCGCCGGAGATCTTCATTTTCACCGGTTGCAAACGATGAAGGAGTTGAGCGCGAGACTCGGGATCACCGGTCTAAATTCGGTTCAACTCGATGCTGCCGGCGAGCTCCCCTTCGGAGAACCGGCGCAGTTTGATCTCGTGTTATTGGATGCTCCCTGCTCCGGTTTGGGAACGCTGCAACGACATCCCGAGATCAAATGGCGAATAAGCCCCGAAAAGATCGGCGAACTGGCGGCATTGCAAAAGCGATTGATCACCAATGCCGCTCTGCAAGTGAAACCGGGCGGATTGCTCACCTACGCGGTCTGCTCGACCGAACCTGAAGAAGGAGAGGAAATCATTGCCTGGTTTCGCCGGAACAATCCGGAATATCGTGATATCACGCGCGAAAGACTCGTCGAATTGGGCCTCGATCCGGAACTTTTATTGACGGCATCTTTCGGCGCTCGCACTTTTCCTCATCGCCAAGGTACCGAAGGATTCTTCGTTTGTGTACTTTGGAGAAGAAGATAAACAATCGCTGATGAATTACACATTGAAAAAAGGATTGAATGTTCCAACGATCACGGTCCTTGACGGCGCCAACCGCGTGATCGTGGAAGAGCAACGCCGCGTCTTTCGCCACGTCGTACAAAACGGTTACGGCGCGGATGTCATTTTCGGCGTCGGCACAACCGGCGAATGGAATCGCATCGCGAACAGAGAGCGACAACTGATCATGGAGATCGAAGTCGATGAAGTCCGGCAAATCAACCGGAGCATCTCTAACCTGTCGCCGGCGCTCCGCCATCCGCCATCGAGAGTTGAAGCCTGGGTCGGCATCAACGGTCTGACGCGTGCGGAGATTCTGGCCAACCTCGACGCGGCAATCCAGCTCGGCGCGGACGCCGCTGTCATCGCTCCACTCGCGATTGAAGACCTCGATGAATCCGACATTATTCGTTTCTTTCAACGCGATCTGACCAACTTGCTCGAAGCGTCAAATCGCGAGCTGCCGGTGTTTCTCTACGATAACGCAGAGATCGCAGCTCCCGGCCGTGCGCCGCATATCCGCACACACCTGGTCAAACATCTCAGCCGGCTGCCCTGGATTCGCGGGATAAAAATCTCGGCGCCGCGCCGCGTGTTAGGGAACTATACGAAAGCAGCGTTGCATTACAAACAGCCGGGGGAATTCGGGATCTACATCGGCAATGCCATGCTGATCTTCGAGATCTACCGCCCAAGTTACACCTTGCTCGGCCGGCTGCGCGAAGGCTGGCGAGATTATCTGCTGAATGCCACGCCGCCGATCGGCGTGGTCTCGGGTCCCGCCAATGTCCTGCCGCGCGAATGGCAAAAGGCCTGGCGTGTTTGCTGGGCCGGAGATGAGGGACTGACCGATCTGTACCGCGATCTGTTCTCCCGTTTTGAGGAGATTTGCTGGTTTGATGAAGGCGGAAAACCTATCAATAAGACGATCGCATGCTTGAAGTATGCGCTTGAACTCGACGGCGTAATTTCAAGCAGCGAAGTCGGACGAGGAACCCGGTCACTCTCGGATGAACAAAAAAAGATTTTCGACCAAAATTACCGGGAGCTGAGAGAAGATACCCAAAGATCGCTCGACCGTCTCTGGCAAACCGTTTACGCCGAGTCGATCCTGCGCGCGGCGAACCGGTGATGGCATCGACAAGATCCTGTGATGTGGACCTGGAGGATTGGCCCGGAGCTACCCTCTAGATCGGCAAATCGGCTAGATCGGCAAATCGGCAGGTCCGCCTGCCGCTAACCTTTCACCGTCTCCTTGTACCACTCAATCGTTTGGCGAAGACCTTCGTCAAATCCGATGCGGGCGCGAAAACCGAATTCACGTTCAGCACGCGAGGTATCGAGACAACGCCGCGGTTGGCCATCAGGCTGTGAATGATCCCATTCGATGCGCCCGCCAAAACCCGAGAGCCTGGCGATCTTTTCGACCAGGTCCGCGATCGAAATCTCAAAACCCGCGCCAAGATTGACCGGGTCCGATTTATCATACTTCTCTGCCGCCAGCAAAATTCCCTCGGCGCAATCCTCCGCGTGCAGAAACTCGCGAGTCGCTTGGCCCGTCCCCCAACAGGTAATATGATCGGCATTATTTTCGATGGCTTCCAGGCACTTGCGAATCAGCGCGGGGATGACGTGTGAAGAGATCGGGTCGAAGTTGTCGCGCGGTCCATAAAGATTGACCGGTAGCAAAGAGATCGAGTTGACCCCATACTGATCGCGATAAGCCTGAGATTGGACGATCATCATCTTCTTAGCTTGGCCATACGGAGCATTTGTCTCTTCGGGGTACCCGTTCCAGATCTCATCTTCTTTGAACGGCACCGGCGTAAATTTCGGATAACTGCAAATAGTGCCCATCGCAATGAACTTTTTGATGCCGTGCAACCTGGCTTCCTCAATCAGCTGGACCCCCATGATCAAGTTGTCGTAGAAGTAACGCCCCGGATTGAGACGATTGGCTCCGATGCCGCCGACAACCGCCGCCAGATGAATCACCAGCTCCGGCTGTGCATCGTCGTACAATCGCCGGACGTTTTCGAGCTTGACCAGATCGTAATCCCGGCTCCGCGGCACAAAGATCTCTTCGACGCCGCGCCTCCGCAGCTTCTCGACCACGTAAGATCCGAGAAAACCAGCGCCCCCTGTCACCACTACCCGTTTGAAAGGAAATTTGTCAGTCATATTTTCAGGTTAAATTATTTTTCCTCTTCAGATCAAGCAGATCTGCATCGATCATCATTCTGACCAGTTGTTTGAAACTGACCTTTGGTTCCCACCCCAATCTCTGGCGGGCCTTTGAAGCATCGCCAATCAAGACATCGACCTCAGCCGGGCGGAAATAACGCGGGTCGATCTCGACATACTGGTTCCAATCGAGGTCGAGGTAACCAAAGGCTTCATCCAAAAATTCTCGGACCGAATGAGATTCGCCGGTCGCAATCACATAGTCGTCCGGCTCGTCTTGTTGCAAGATCAACCAGATCGCCTGGACAAAATCTTGAGCGTGCCCCCAATCGCGCCTGGCATCGAGGTTGCCCAGGTAGAGTTTCTCTTGCAGACCGAGCTTGATCGCGGCTGCGGCACGCGAGATTTTGCGCGTGACAAAGGTCTCGCCACGCCGCTCACTCTCATGATTGAACAAAATTCCATTGCAGGCAAAGAGGCCGTAGCTCTCTCGGTAATTGATCGTAATCCAGTAAGCATAGAGCTTGGCGACGGCATATGGGCTGCGCGGATAGAATGGTGTCGTCTCACATTGTGGAATCTCTTGAACCTTACCGTACAATTCAGAAGACGAGGCTTGATAAAATCTGGTCTTGTGCAACCCTGTCTCGCGGATCGCTTCAAGCAGGCGCAGCGTCCCGAGCCCACCGACCTCGGCCGTGTATTCGGGAATATCGAAACTCACGCGGACGTGCGATTGTGCGCCGAGGTTGTAGATCTCGTCCGGTTGAACATCGCGCAAGATCTTGTTGAGAGAACTGGCATCGTTCAAATCGCCGTAAACCAGATGGGTCCGGCGCCCAAATTCATGCGGGTCCTGATAAATATGATCGATCCGCTCTGTATTGAACGTGCTGGCGCGGCGGATGATGCCATAGACTTCATAACCTTTGCTCAGTAATAATTCGGCCAGATAACTGCCGTCTTGGCCTGTGATTCCCGTGATCAGTGCTTTTTTTACCATCTTAAGAATCGCTTTCTTTAGTTATAGTATTTCTCAGGCTCTTGATGAAGCTGGCCGCTTCGTCTTGATCAGATTCCATCCAATGCGTCGCGTCATCCGTCGCTCGAGCCGACCAGAGAAATGCCGCCGCATAGCCCTTCTCCTCAAGACAACGCAATCGGGCGGAGATCGTTCCCGTAAAATCCCGTTCCTGCAATTCAGGCCAGCCGCGATGAAACGTCGTGGCAAATTCTCCGATGAAGCAGTCGGTCCCAGACGTCAAATCGGACGGAGGAATTTGACGCCGGTCAGGGGCATAATAATGAAATTGCGGCAGCGTCACACCCAATCGAGCAGAATCCCATTTTTCGATCGTATCCCAGTGCGCAAAACCCACGGTTGAGCGAAACGCCGGGCTGCCATCAGGCAATCGCCGATCATTGATCCGGGCCGTGCCGGCCGCAATAAACTCCAACATCTCTTCCAATTTGACCGTTTTGTTTTGATCACGGCGAAAGCTGAAGAATGACGGAGTCTCGGTCACCCATTCCGGTTCATTGATCAGTTCCCAGGCATAAATCATGTCGTGATAGTTCAATGATCTTTCGAGCAATGGTTCTAAGACATTGTCGAGAAATTCCGTCCGCTTTACTTCGTCACAAACGATTTCGGCGCGCGCGCCCTTGATGATCTTGGCCTTGGCATCGACGACTGTCCCCCGATGACACCAGTGAAAATCGATCAGCGAGGGCACAAACTTGAGTTGAAGATCTGCGCAGGTCTTCAGCACGAACTCGAAATCGTCGCAGAGCTGTTGATGAAACGAATGTTCACGCGGGAGGGGATCGAAAGTCCACTGACCGTCCAACTCTTGGGGGGCCTCGTTGCCCGTGCCATAACTCAAACCATCGGCCAGCAGGAACCAGCGAACGGCGAACAATCCCATCTCGGCAAATGCGCGAAAGTCTTCGACAATCTGGTGTCGCTTCTTTATTCGCCAGCCGTCCAGATCTTGCGCAGCAATCCAGGCGGCGGGCGGATGCCCAAAATCCCAGGCGTAATCGATCCAGGGATAGTTAATACCGACTTGCAGCCGTTCTTTCATACGATCAATAACGATCAATAAGTAGAAAAAATACGAAAGGCGCAAAATAGACGAGAGACGCGAAAATCTTAACCAATTTCGCGTCTCTCGTCTATTTTGCGCCCTTTGAATCCCTCCTTTTTATCAATATCAATCCGTCTCGAATTACGTCTCGGACCAAGTTGCCACCTGCGCGTAAAGGTGCAACATGCGCCGCGTCATCACCTCGAGTGAAAACTCCTCGTGCACGCGCCGCCGCGCCGCCGCACCCAATTCCGACCGCAAGAGTTGATTGTCGAGCAGCCGGTTGATGGCCGCTGCCAGCGCTTCGACATCCATGGGCGGGACAGTCAACCCGGTCACCCGATCCAACGAAACAAAAGGGACGCCTGAATCAAGTCGAGTATTGATCACCGGTTTACCGCAAGCCATCGCCTCCAATTGCGCAATCCCGAAGGCTTCGCTTCGCGCGATCGAAGGAAGGACGAAGACATCCGCCGCGTGGTAGTAAGGAATGATCTCTTCGTTCTGCATTTCGCCGAAGAAGAAGACGCGGTCGCTCACGCCACAAGACTTTGCCTCTGCCTCGAGACTCGCGCGTAACGGCCCATCGCCGATAATGAGCAAACAGCCATTCACTTTGGCCATCGCTCGAATCAAAAACTCAAAACCTTTGTGATAGACCAAGCTTCCGACGCTCACCACCAGACGTCGGCCATATTGCCGGCGGAGGTGCATCACCGCGATCCGATCACAAACCTCAAATTGCTCGAGCGGGATGCCGTACGGAATAATGTGACAGCGATCGCGATAGGCCGAGAGCAACGGCGAGGTATGTAAGTAATTCGGCGATGTCGCAATCACCGCCGAACATCGCTTCATTAAACTCGAAATGAT
>Ga0081539_10006731_pt1 | contig 10816 bp, 9 predicted proteins | sample TabmetS4T2R2_FD_71023 | JGI IMG/M metagenome (GOLD analysis project Ga0081539, IMG submission 71023) | Tabebuia heterophylla rhizosphere microbial communities from the University of Puerto Rico - S4T2R2 | ecosystem: Host-associated > Plants > Roots > Rhizosphere ... | reverse complement strand
CGGATCGGCTTGCCCACCATCATCTGCGCATTCGCACCCTGACGCGGGCGGTACTTCTGCACGCCGCCGTTGTCCACTTCGGCGACATAGAAGTTGCCATCGGGATCGACGGCGAAGCCATGCACGCCCCACTGGCCACCCGGGAAATCGCCCCACGTGCCCCACGAGTACATGAACTTTCCATCGAGGCCGTATTTGAGGATGCGGTTCGTGCCGCGATCGGCGGCCCACAGGTAGCCGTCGCTCATGATGTGGAACAGGTGGACGTCGGACGGCTCGTCGCCGAACTTCCACTGGTCGAGGAACTTGCCGTTCTCGTCGAAGATCTGCACGCGATGGTTGCCGCGATCGTTGACGAAGACGCGCCGCGTCTTCGGATCGACGGCGATGCCGTGCACGTTGTTGAAGAAGGCCGGGCGCGTGTCGGCGCGATTGCTGCCCTTCTCACCCCACGCGGTCACGTAGTTGCCGTTCTTGTCGAACTTGACGACGCGCGTGCCGTTGTAGCCGTCGGCCACGACGAAGCTGCCGTCGGGGAACCAGTCCATGAACGTCGGCCGGTTGAAGTGCTTGTCGTCGGCGCCGGGAACGCCGTAGGTGCCGATCGTCCGGATCTTGGTCTTCCCGTCGTTGCTGAATTCATGAATCGCGTGCTTGTGGTCGTCGACGATCCAGACATGCTTCTGCGGGTCGTACGGACTGATGGCGACGAAGTGCGGGCGCTGCAGCATCGAGTCCCACTGCGTCCACGACTCGACCAGCTCGCCCTTGCCGTTGAACACGAGGATGCAGTGCTCCCAGCGCGCGTCGACGCCCATCTTGTTGCCCGCGCGCTCCCACGCCTGGATGCCTTCCTCGGCGAGCTGGCCGGTGCCGCCGTTGCCGGGCAGACTGGCGGAGGTCGCATCACGCCACGGGAGCCGTCCGATCGGAAACGAGAGGCTGGGACCGAGGTCGTCGAGCTTCTTCGTGCGCGGACGCATGATGTTGGGGAGCTCGCCGCGATCCAGGACGTAGACGCGATCGGCGCTCTCCGCGAATACGCTCTGACCGGCGCCGAAGGTCCACGCCTGATGATTCGGCAGGGTCGACAGGTCCTTCGGCCAGTCGGCCACGATTTCGTACGGTCCGAACATGTCCTGACCGCCGCGTTCCGACGGCACGGCCGCCATGCGGAACGGCGCGTTCTGCTGCGCGTCGACGCGCGGGCTGGCGAGGAAATAGCCCGCCGCCAAGCCGATGAGCGCCGCACCGAGAATCGCTACACGTGTGCGCATACCCACTCCTGATGAATGAGAACTGAATTGTGCGCCGTAGTGTAGCGGAGGAATCGGGAATCAGGAATCCTGAACCGGACACCCGATTCCTTCAGGATCAGCTAGTAGGTGTAGTCGTCGGAGGGCGACCGCTTCTTCGGTGCCCGGCGCAGCTTGTAGTACTGGCAGTCGGGACACCAGGCATCGGAATCGAAACCGGTCGTTCCCGCGTAGGGCTTCACCTCGCGGTGCGTGCAGAAGGCGGCGTTGCCGTTTTCGGCCGGCTGCTGCCAGCGGCACGAATTGAATCGGGCGAGCGAAGCCGATTGCGGGTTGTCGGACGTCGCCGGCGCCGCCGCGCCTGAGGCTGCCGGCGCATCGACCGACGGGGTTTCGGGTTGTGAAGCCGGCGTCGTTCCAGCGGGGCTCGTCGGACTGATCGGAGCAGGCGCGTCCGGCGTCGCGGCGGGAGCGGCCGAGACCGAGCGCCGTTCGCCTCCCGGTGGACTGAGCGGATCGTTACTGTAGTTGTACGCCAACGGCTTTCTCCAGCGCGCGTAACGCGCGCACTTCTTCGGGAGCGACCAGCGTCAGCGCGCTCCCGCTCGATTCCGCGCGGCCGGTTCGGCCAACGCGGTGGACATAGGCCTCCGGGGTATCGGGCACCTCGAAGTTGACCACGTGCGCGATCCCCTCGATGTCGAGACCGCGCGCGGCGACGTCGGTCGCCACCAGAACCGGGTAGACGCCGGTCCGGAATCCTTCCACGGCCGCCATGCGCTGCTGTTGCGTGCGATCGGCGTGCAGCGCCGCGGTGCGAACGCCCATCGCCGACAGACGCTGCGCCAGGCGTTCGGCGCCAATCTTCGTCCGACAGAACACGAGCACCGGACCGTGCGCCTCTTCGCGCAGCCAGCGGGCGAGCCACTCCGTCTTCTCGCGCGCCGGCACCGTCTGCACCGCGTGCGAAATCGTGCGCGCCGGACCGCCATGGCGGCCGACCAGTACCAGCTTCGGATCGCGCAGGAACTCCTGCGTCAGCTTCAACACCTGCGGCGGCATCGTCGCCGAGAACAACAGCGTCTGCCGTTCGGCGGGCAACGCCGCGAGAATTCGCTGCACGTCGGGCCAGAACCCCATGTCGAGCATGCGATCGGCCTCGTCGAGCACGAGCACTTCGAGCCCGGAGAAATCGATCGACTCGTGGCGCATGTGGTCCATCAGCCGACCCGGGGTGGCGACGACGATGTCGACGCCCGCCTTGAGCGCCTGTTCCTGCGCCGTCATCGGCACGCCACCGTAGACCGCCACGCTCGACACCGTCGTGTGGTAGGTCAGTCCCTGCACCTGGTCTTCGATCTGCACGACCAGCTCGCGCGTCGGCGCCAGCACCAGCGCGCGCGTGCGGGGCGGCTGTGGGGCCGCTTCGTTCACGAAGCGCTGAAGAATCGGGACCAGGAACGCGGCGGTCTTGCCGGTACCGGTTTCCGCGCAGGCGATGACGTCGTGACCGGCGAGCGCCAGCGGAATCACTCCGGTCTGTACGGCGCGCGTCTCCTGCCATCCGAGGTCGCGGATGCCGTTGATCAATCTCGCGTCGAGCGAGAGCTGATCGAACGGGATCGGCGACGGATCGAACGCGGATGGCTCATACGGCAGCGGCGTCGATTCGGGTGGCGCGATGGACGGTCGGCGAGGGCCGCGGTTCGCACCAGGGCGTCGGCGGCGGCGTTTGTCGGTTGACGTGGTGACTTGTGTGCTCAATGTTTCCTAACAGGTCCGGCCAGGCCGGGCATTCCGCGTCAGGCGTCAGCGCGCTCGGAACGTGATGATTCCGCGGACCGGGTCGTAGGGGGAAACGCCGACTGTTACGCGATCGCCGGGGACGACCTTGATGCGGAATCGACGCATGCGGCCACTCAACTGGGCGAGAACTTCGTGGCCGGCGTCACATTGCACGCGATACAGCCCGCCCGAATGCACGGCAACCACCGTGCCTTGCATATCAATCAGATCGTCTTTGCTCAATCAGCTCATCCTTTCACTTAAACGTAGCAATCAGTGTGCCACAGCAGAGGTTTCGGTGCAACTGTTTGGATTGACGTGAGTTGCCAGAGGTCAGACGCGTCGAGGAAGCCTGTGGATTCGACGTGAGAAACCGACGCTACACAGTATCAGAGCGAACGCACCCGCGCTTCCACTTCAGCGGCAAGACCGGCGTAGTCCTCGCCCCGCAGCCGCAGTGGTGAGCCGAACGCAACGCGGACCCGGGCCGGCCGAACAAACGTGGCCCCGACGGGCATGAGCCGATCCGGCCCATCGATGCGGACGGGCACGACCGGCAGATCGAGTCGCGACGCCATCATGCCGATGCCGCCTCGGAACGGCTTGATCTCGCTCGACCGCATGCCTTCGGGAAAGATCAGCAGCGACCATCCGTCGCCGGTGAGCTCGCCGATGTACCTCAGCGTCTGTCGCGCGCCCGCCTCACGCTGAGGCAGCGGGAAGGCGTTGAAATAGAACGAGGCGAGGTAGTAGTTGAGCGTGTTGGTGAACCACTCGAGCCAGGTGTGCTGCGCCGGGAAGAAGTGCGCCTTGAAGAACTCCTTGGCCATCGCCGGCGCGACGCGTGCGCGCCAGCGGCCTGGGAGCGCCGCGAGGATCACCGGCACGTCCATGTGGCTCTGGTGATTCGAGGCGAAGATCACAGGTCCGTGCAGGTCGCGCAGGTGTTCGCGACCCTCGATCCGCATGTGCGCGAACACGCGCGTCAACGGCACGATCCACGTCGCCTGTGACAGGCGGCGCACGATGCGTACGGGCCAGGTGCGGTTCCACGCCGGAAAGTCGACCGGCTCGTCGACCTCCGCGACTGGCGGCGCTGTTTCGAGCAGCTGTTTCAGCTGGGACACCGTCGCCGCCTCGCTGAAGCGCGACTCGTCGATGCGCGTCTGAAATCGATCTTCCAGGGCGACCATCAGTTCGACCCGTTCGAGCGAGCTGAGACCGAGCTCCTCCAACGTCGTTGCGCCGCTCAACTGTCGTCCTCGCGTGAATCGCGACAGGAGTGCTTCGACGGATGTCCCTTCGTCGATTGTTACCGGCTTTTCGCCGGCGATCACCCAGTCGCGTATCGCGCGACGTTTCAGCTTCCGCGTGCCCTCAGTGCGCGGCAGTTCGCCCGTCGTCCACGTCGAGACGCTTCGGATGCGCTGGTGATCGTGCAGTCGCGCGTTCGCCTCGCGGACGATGCGGTCGGGGTCGACGCCGGCGTCGAGCGCCAGGACCGCGTGCACGCGCTCCTGGCCGCCTTCGGCGACGCCGACGACGGCTGATTCGCGCACGCCTGGAAGATCGTCGAGTGCGCGTTCCACGTCTTCGGGGAACACGTTGAGCCCCTCGGGCGTGACGATCATTTCCTTCTTGCGGCCCCTGATGAAGACGCGGCCTTCCGGATCGCGCTCGCCGATGTCGCCCGTGTGGAGCCATCCGTCGTTGTCGTAGACGCTCTCGGTCTGGCCGTAATAGCCGGACGTCACGTTCTCGCCGCGCACCAGAATCTCGCCGTCGTCGGCGATCTTGATCTCCACGCCGCCGATTGGTGTGCCGACGCTGCCCTTGCTGGTCTTGAACGGGTGGTTGAGCGTGACGATCGGCGCGGTCTCGGTGAGGCCATAGCCCTGAATGACGGCGAAGCCGAGACGCCGCCAGAATTCTTCCAGCTCGGACGGGAGCGGCGCCGCGCCGACGACAAACGCCCAGAACTTGAAGCCGAGCGCCGAGTGGACACGCCGATATCGCCACCAGCGACCCGGAATGGAAATGCCTGGCGGCGGCGGCTCCGCCGCCTCGGGAAACATGCGCACGACGTGATCGCGCAGGACTTCCAGCATTTTCGGGACGCAGACGAGCACCGATACGTTCCGCGACTTGATCAGGCGCACCAGATCGTGCGGGTTGAAGCTGCGCGTGAAGATCACCGTGCCGCGCACCATCGGCGGCACGCTGGTCGCCATCGACTGGCCGAACATGTGGCTGAGGGGCAGCAGGTTGAGGAACCGCAATGGGTGGAACGGCCGCGCGTATCTCCGATACTTCACCACCTCGCGCTCGACGGGCACGATGTTGGCCAGCACGTTGCGATGGCGAATGACGACGCCCTTGGGGTCGGCGGTCGCGCCGGAGGTGAAGATGATCTGGATGATGTCGTCGCGGGCGATGTCCACCGGTGGCATCGGGCCATCGGCACGCCATTCGAGATCGGCGAGCGCCCACACCGCCGCGCCGCCGAGCGCGTCGGGGGCCGGCATGCCGGTCACGTCGTCGCCAACCAGCAGGACGCGCGAGTCGACGAGGCGTCGGACGCGACCGACGAAGTCAGCCGACGATCGATAGTCGATCGGCACGGCGATGACGCCGGCGATCAGGCAGCCCCAGTAGCACGCGATCCATTCGGGACGGTTCTCGCCCCAGAACACGACCTTGTCGCCCTTGGCGACCCCGGCTGCCGCGAGCCGAGCGGCGAAGCCGCGCGATGCGCGACCGACATCCGCGTAGGTATAGGCGCGGCGCTTGTAGCCGTCGTCGTATACGAGAAACTCCCCGTCGATCTCGATGAGATCGCGAAAGAAGTCGATGAGCGTGTCGCGACGCACTGAAGAATTATGAGCGAATGTCGACGTGTCACTGTCGTTCCGCGTTCGCGTTTCAGGCTGGCCGGTTCAACTGTTCCGACAAACCGAACCATGGAGCTCAGAAGCATGAACTCGGGAATCGAGCTCGGGAACTCCGAACGGCGGGAACCGGGAATTAGGAACCGGGAACTCGGAACGGTAGAATTGCGATCCTGCGATGCGGATTTTTCTCACGGGCGCAACCGGATATGTCGGGTCGGCCGTACTCGATGCACTGCTGCGTGCCGGCCACGAGGTGACCGCGCTGGTCCGCGATCCCGAGAAAGCCGAACGGGTGGCGGTCCGCGGCGTCCACCCGGTGATCGGCGACCTGGGCAAGCCGGCGTCGTATCTTGCCGCCGCACAAGGCGCCGACGCGTTCGTGCACACCGCACTCGAACACTCGAAGCAGACAGTAGCGGTCGATCGACGCGCCATCGACGCGCTGTTGTCCGCCGCGGCACAGCGCGCGTCCGCGGGCCACGCCGCGACAGTGCTTTACACGTCGGGCATGTGGGTGCTGGGCGACACGAACGGCACGGCGACGGAAGACACGGCGCTGCGGCCGACTCCCATCGCGGCCTGGCGCCCGGATCACGAGCGCCTCGTCCTCGACGGCACCCGCGACGGCGTGCGGACGGCGGTGATTCGACCGGGTGTCGTGTACGGAGGCGCGCGTGGGACGGTCGGCGATCTGTTGAAGGACGCTGCCAACGGCCTGGTGCGCGTAGTCGGTGACGGGAAGAATCACTGGCCGTGCATCTACGATCGCGATCTGGCCGATCTGTATGCGCGCGTCCTCGCGCACCGCGACGCGGCCGGTATCTTCCACGCCAACGACGAAGCCGACGAATGCGTCAACGAGATCGTCGAGGCGATCGCCGACCACGCGAAGATGCGTCCCGACGTGCGTCACATGCCGATCGAGGAGGCGCGCACCAAGATGGGCCCCTACGCCGACGCGCTGGCGCTCGATCAGATCGTCCGTGGTCCGCGTGCGCGAGCCATCGGCTGGGCGCCGACGCTGCATTCGGTCGCCGGTAACGTCGCGAGGTTGTTGGAAGAATTTCGCGCGGCCCGCGAGGCCGCCTAGCGACGGATTCTTCTTAGGCGGCGCGGACGTTTATGGTCCGCGACCTCAGGACTCGGTAATCCCGTCGATCAAACCGTATTCGAGCGCCTTCTTCGCATCCAGATAGAAGTCCGTGCGCTTGGTGTCGCGGATGATCTTGGCCAGCGGCTTGCCCGATCGCTTGGCGAGAATCTCGTAGATCTGCGACTGCATCTGCTTGAGGCGATCCAGATGCTGCGCGGCCGCGGACGTAGACTGCCATCCGGCCCACTTGGCCGGTTCGTGGATCATGATCCACGAGTGCGGGAGCGACAGGCGCCGGCCGTCGCTGGCCGCCTGCAGAACGACGGATCCCATCGAATAGGCCATCCCCTGGACGATGATCGTCACCTCGATGCCGCGGCTGACGACCTGACGAATCGCGTCGTGAAGCGCGAGACCGTCGGTGACGTTACCGCCGGCGCTGTTGATGTACAGCGTGATCGGCCGGTTGCTGTCGTTCGCCAGTTCGCGGATGCGCTCGATCACGTTCCGCGCGAGGTCCTTCTCGATGTCTCCGACGAGGTAGACGTCGCGAAGGCGATCGGACGCCTCCTTGCGGAGGATCGCTTTGACCGCGTCGATCAAGTCGAGCACGAGGCGGTCGTTCAGATCGCGCGCAGAGGGCGCCAGCTGCGCGAACTGCGATCGGGGGTCGTCTGGAGTGTCTGGTGACTCTGCCACCGACGGCTCAGTCGGATCCGGCACGCCGGGGTGATTGCAAACGGAGTTCCGAGGCGCAGCCATGGCGAAACCTACGAATCGTCGAAGTCGCGCTGATCCTCTTCGGTCGCCCCGGGCAGGAATTCGAAGAACGCGTCGAGGCTTCGGTCGAGGGCCCGCCGCAGCTGCGGAATGGTGCCGTCGATCGTGTGGAGGGTGACGTTTGCCGTCGCACCATCCTTCAATGTGAGCGGAACGTCCTGTGCCTGCACGAGACTGCCTTCGGCCACCAGCCGCAATCCGTAGACGAGAGTGTAGCGCGCCATGGTGCAAATATACCCTTGCCCTGGCGTGGTCCAGGTTTACACGGTCCGCCCAAAGCGCGGACACTCGCAAATCCGACGGGGCGCGGCTCGACGCCTCATGTCGGCACACCGGCACCGGCGGAACCCGGAATCACGGATTCTCGTCCGATTAACCGGAGCAAACGAAACATGAGACTTGCGCGCTCGGTGGGTTTCATCTTCAAAGCGCCGCTGATCGTCCTGTTTCTCTTCATCATCAACCTGATGACTTCGCCGGGCCACTGGTGGTTCCAGTGGGCGGCGCTGGGCATCGGCATTGCCTGGGTGATGAGCCTGTTCCGCGTGCTGCGCGCGATTCTCGTGCTCGGCGGCCTCGCGGGATTGACGGCCTATCTCAATCGCCACTAATTCGGCGAGCCTCGGCGATCGCGTCCTCGAGGGTCGTGATCTCGCCGTCCAGTTGCTTTTCGTACACCTGCTTCAGGATCGCGCCCACCCGTGGGCCGGGTTCGACACCGAGCGCCACCACATGGCGGCCGAGCAGGATTGACGGTGGCGGCTGATGCTCCACGCCAAGGCGGCGCGCCCGCTCGATGAACCAGTCCATCGCCGAGCAGTCGAAAGCGCCCGTGCGCCCCAGACAGTCCGCGCGGGCCACGCGTGCCAGCAGCTCGAGATCGACCTTCTGCGCCAGGCGACGGAACGCGCCGTCGCCCACATTGCCGGCCTTGTGGAAGGCGCCCGGCTTCAGGTGCTGGGCGACGAGGCCGATCACCTGCCTGCGCACGTCGAATCCGTCGATGGTGTGGATGTTGAGGCGATCGAGCAGGCGCTCCGTCGGTGCAACGCCGGCCTCCTCGTGCTCCATCGATCGAATGCGGCCGTCAATTACCGCCGTCGTGGCCGGCTTGCCGATGTCGTGACAGAGTGCGCCGAGCATCACGGTGATCAGGCGCGGCCGATCGAGATTGCCGTTGAGCGCGCGTGCCTTGTCGACCACCATCAGCGTGTGCGTCCACACATCGCCTTCCGGATGCCATTCCGGCTCCTGCTCGCAGCCGACCAGCGCTTTCAGTTCCGGAAACAGTTGATCGATGACTCCGAGGTCCAGCGCGAGTGCGATGCCGATCGATGGGCGTTCGGCGTGGAGCAATAACTTCTCGAGCTCGCCCCAGATGCGTTCGGCTGGCAGGTCGTCCAGCGGCAGCCGACGACAGAGCGCCGCGGTGTCGTCGGCGAGCGAGAACTCGAATCGAGCGGCGAACTGGATCCCGCGCAGCACCCGCAGGCTGTCGTCGCCGAAGGTTCGCGCGTCCACGGCGCGCAGCAGTCGCCGGTCCAGGTCCGTCCGCCCATCGAATGGGTCCTCGTAGACGTCGGCGAGCGGATCCCAGGAGATGGCGTTGATCGTGAAGTCGCGGCGGCGCGCGGCGTCCTCGATCGACATCGAGGGGTCGCCGTGGACCTCGAACCCCTTGTGACCGCGACCCTGCTTGGATTCCCGCCGCGGCAGCGCGACGTCGATGTCGCCGGCGCCCGACGCCGGCACGACTTTGTACACAGGGAAGCTCTGGCCAACCCACTCGACGCGTCCGAAGGGAGCGAGCAGCGACGGCAGGCGTTCCGGCGCGATTCCAAAGACCTCGAGATCGACGTCTTTCGACGGTTGTGCACGCAGCCGATCGCGGACCCATCCGCCGACGATCAGTGCGCGTCCTCCGGCGTCGCGGACGGCGGCTGCGATGTCGCGGGCGACAGCCTCGGGTGTGGTACTGTCCACGACTCCGATTATCGTCTCCGTTGGTCAACTCCCAGCGTCGGGACGCTATCCGATGGATCCAGTCATCGCCCTCCTCAGTGACCTCGTCGCGATCGATTCGGTGAACCCGTCTCTGGTCAACGGCGGTCACGGTGAAGCAGAGATCGCCGCATTCCTCGCTGACGTGATGCGGGAGGCCGGACTCGGCGTGACGATCCAGGATGCACTCCCGGGGCGGCCGAATGTGATCGGTGTGCTCGACGGTCGCCGCGCGGGGCGGACCCTGATGCTGTGCGGTCACACCGACACCGTGGGCGTCGCCGGGATGGAGCGTCCGTTCACTCCCGACATCCGTGGCGATCGTCTGTACGGGCGCGGCGCGCAGGACATGAAGGGAGGCCTTGCGGCGATCGTCGATGCGGCGCGATCGTTGGCGCGCGATGGGCTCGATGCCGGCCGTGTGGTTGTCGCCGCGGTTGTCGACGAAGAACATGCGAGCGTCGGCGCGGATGCGCTCGTTGGCGAGTGGCGGGCGGATGCCGCGGTCGTCACCGAGCCGACAGGACTCGACATTGGCATTGCGCACAAGGGATTTCAGTGGGTGACGGTCCACACGCGCGGCCGCGCCGCCCACGGAAGCCGGCCCGCCGAGGGACGCGACGCGATTCTGCGTATGGGCCGTGTGCTCGCCGGCCTGGAATCAGTCGGGCGCGATCTCGAGCGCGGTCGCACGCATCCACTGTTGGGCGCCGCTTCACTGCATGCTTCGATCATCGAGGGCGGAACTGAGCTGAGCACGTATCCCGCGTCGTGTTCCCTGCAGTTTGAACGACGGACGCTACCGGGCGAGACCGATGATGTTGCGCTCCGCGAGGCAGAAGGGATCGTGGCGCGGCTACGCGTCGACGATGGAGAGTTCGATGCGGTGGTGGAGAGCCCGTTCGGTCGCGGGGCGTATGAACTGAGTGCCGATCATCCGCTGCCGTCGATGTTGCGGGACGCTGCTGCCAACGCGAACATCACCTCGCAACTGATTGGTCTGTCGTTCT
>Ga0081539_10006729_pt1 | contig 10820 bp, 8 predicted proteins | sample TabmetS4T2R2_FD_71023 | JGI IMG/M metagenome (GOLD analysis project Ga0081539, IMG submission 71023) | Tabebuia heterophylla rhizosphere microbial communities from the University of Puerto Rico - S4T2R2 | ecosystem: Host-associated > Plants > Roots > Rhizosphere ... | reverse complement strand
GAATGGAAATCTGTTATTTGCTGGCGTTCCCTGATTCAGCGGAGACAAATACTCAATCCTCGGAACAATTCAATGGATTAAAGAACGCGCCTTACTTCCAACCCATCGACATTGACCTCGTCACACTTGGCGAAGAGACAATTGTGATCGAGGGACACGCGGTCCTGATCACGCGTCAGCGTTATGATGGGGTCGTGCAAATGGTGGAATGTCACTTCGATCTGCGCGATCCATTTGCACCGTCCGTCCTGCAGGAACGAACCAAAATCCAGGACGCGCTGCAAAGTCGTTATATCCCCGAAGCCTATCGCAGAAATGGATTATTTGAAGAATACACGATCCTGCTGGTCGAGAATGCCAAACCTACCCCCGATAAGTGGCTGGAAAAGAACGCGCTCACACTTGCCAATTTCATCCGCTCGCAACGCGAAGTGTTGGACAAGGAGGAGATTGGAAAAATCCTTGCCTCACGTACAAAATATTCCACCGAGGACCTCACGCTGGTGGATTGGGAAGGTGCAGTCATCATTGCACCTCAAGGTGATTTTCAATCCGACATCGTCCTATTGAAGATCGGGAATTATCAGCTGCTGCGCTACCGTATGCTGGATCAATCCATTGAGGAGATGTTGGATAAAATCAACGAAACCTTTTTTCAAAACAAACGCCGTCCACGCGCGACGAGAGGGCTGATCCGCCAGATCGCGGAACACAGGCTGGAGGTCATGTTGGATTTCGAACGCGCGGAGCAAAATTTGCTCCTCATCGGTGATTGGTACACAGCCAAACTATACGGGTCTATTCACAACGAGTTTTATCTCAAAGACTGGAAGGAAAGCGTTCGAAGCAAACTCGATAATCTCGAAAATATTGTGGAAACCATTCAGGAAAACTTCGCGCTCTCCTTCGAAACTCTAATGGATCGTCTGCAGATGTTGGGCTGGGTCATTTTGCTTATTGGGTATATCTATTTATACATGCTCGATGCAGGCTGGGTTACTTTCCCCAAGTAAAGATGGATAACAAAAAACGTCCGATTTCTGAATCCTATTGGGTGGAACCAGGCAGGATGCTTGCAGGAGAGTATCCTGGTCACCACGATGGAGAACAAGCACGCAAACGAATCAACGCGTTGCTCGAAGCTGGCTTCAACACATTCATCGATCTGACACGACCGAACGAATTATCTCCGTATTTCAGAATACTTCTGCAACAATCTCAAGCGTATGATGTTGAGGTACACTATCACCGCTTCCCTATCGGTGACTTTGGTTTACCTACTGTTGAACAAATGACATCTATTCTTGATACAATCGATTATGATTTGCAGGCAGGTCGAAAAATATATCTTCATTGTTGGGGTGGAATTGGTCGCACCGGCACAACGGTCGGTTGTTATCTGATACGGCGCGGCAAAACTGGTGAAGAGGCGTTACATCAATTAGCTGAATGGTGGAGAGAAGTTCCTAAGAGTCAATATCATTCACATTCACCTGAGACACATGAACAAATGGAGTTCGTTCGCAATTGGGCAAATCATGAACATAAGTTACCAAACAATCCTGGTTCATAAACAGATAATTTCAGTAAATCACAGATTCTTACCGTCATTGCTTCGTCGTGGCGACTTGGCACCACTCGCAATGACAGATTAGAAAGAGTTTGGAATGGAATTCGTGAACCGTACAATTACGTTAAATCACCCTTAAGTTTGAACTAGCCTCTTGTAAAAAGCAGTATAATCTTTTTTGGAGGCACCAAAGTTTGGATACATTTCAACCCGAAACTCAAGTTCAGCCCGAATCCACTACCGCAGAGCAACCAACCAATTGGAAGCGCTTTGTGCTCGACATTCTGGAAACGATCGTTCTGGCTGTTGTATTATATTTTGGAATTAATGCTGTATCCGCGCGCGTCCGTGTGGATGGGTTCAGCATGAATCCGACATTACAGGATGGTGAATACATCCTCGTGAACAAGCTGGCTTATAAATTAGGCAAACCTACGCGTGGCGACATTGTGGTATTCATGTTCCCGATGAACCCACAGGAAGATCTGATCAAACGAGTGATCGGCTTGCCTGGTGAAACTGTCAACGTATTGAACGGTGTCGTGAGCATCAATGGCACAGCGATTAATGAACCATATATCAATGCAGCGCCATTTTATAATGGAGAATGGCAAATCCCTGAAGGTCAATTATTCGTTCTCGGTGATAACCGTAATGATTCAAGAGATTCCCACCAGTGGGGATTGTTACCAATTGAGAATGTTATTGGCCGGGCAGTTTTGATATACTGGCCACCAGAAGAATGGCAAGTGATCAATCACGTGAAGCGAGTCTCAACCATACTGACGTCGCTGAATCCATAAAATGAACCAGAATATCTTTCCCGCCTCCAATGCCTCACCATGTGGTGAGTGCGCAGCAGGTGTGATGCATTTACGGCACATCACTTATTTCACATGGCTGGGTGAAGAATTAATCACTGTGCCAAACTTCCCTGCCTGGATCTGTGACATGTGCGGAAAGCGTGAATATGACGAACGTGCTATCTCCTGGCTGAACATGCTTCTCGATCCCAATGCCGGAAAACCGACGCGACGCGTCAAACGCCACCCTCGGCCCGGCACCACAAAACGGACCATTCCACACCCTCCACTCGATTAAGTTCGCCTGTTCTATAGCAGCGCTCATGGACAGCTCTCCACGCACATATCGATTTCTCCCTGCAGATGTATATACCTCGGGGTATCGCGTTGTGGGAAAAATCATGGTATCCACAAATGGCATCATCGGCATATTGAATGATATTAACAAATCCTATTTAGAGCTTCATGATGCACGTCTTGCTCGCATCCATATGCCCACAAAACTGGTCGATCACTTTGAAGTCGTCCGTTTGGTAAAGGGTCAGATTTTTGCAATCTGCGTAGCACGACGAGAGGATCTTGGTCCAACAAATGTTGTGCGCGGGGGATATTCGCATATCGCTGAATTACCTGCACATCTCACGACACATGTCTACGAGATCGAAGGCAAGCTTGAAGTGGCCGGTCGTTTTGATTTTGCCGTAATGATCGCGGATAGGGCCCGAAACTTCATCCCAATTTATGAAGCGGTGCTGACGGCAATCCTTATGCCCAACCTCAAAGTTGAAAGCCCGGCTGTTCTTTTCAATCGCGAAAAAGTGGATATCTTAGCACTGCTTGGTCAACGCGCAAAAGACGAAAAATAATTATGGAAGCGAAATTGCTTGACCGTTACATTAGGGAATGATAAAATCCGCCCGCTTGGTATGGGAGGCTTCATGCCGACACATACCATAACAGCCCCCATCGTCTAGTGGACTAGGACGCAGCCCTTTCAAGGCTACGACCGGGGTTCGAATCCCCGTGGGGGCATAAATTTCGGAAAACCGCCAACAGAGGATGTTGAGCGGTTTTTGTTTACATTAAGGTCTGAATTTAGGGAAAAAGCGAATGATTCAGCTATCCGGTAGGCCCAAAAGTAACTAAGATTGGTATTTCGCGGTTCGAATCCGCTTACGTTCTTTGACAATTGCTCTCGTCATCCCACGTAAGTGAAGTAGCTAAAGCCCATAGTCTGCATGGAATAATTCGGTAACGCCGTTGGTAGAGTTGATTCTGTTATAACAGGACACAATCGTACATTCTAGCACTTTTGGACAACGCGAAAATGATTTACTTCAACGTTTGGTCGATCATCTTGAGGTCAATCAACTGACCCATATACTTCTGCATCTCATTTTTCGCCGCCTGGGTGAAACCGCGCCGCGCAAAGACTGCATAATGAACGTTCCAATCGCTCTTGCCGTCCCAGATATCTTGCAACACCAGCGGCGTCTTGTTTTCTACTAAATCAACAATGATCTCCCGGCTTATGACATCATCACCCCACTTGCACTCCCCCAACAGAATATCGCGTGTCTTCCGATTGATGGCCACAACATCCACCTGAACGCGACGGCTCCAATGACTCCCTACTGCCTCGGGCATAAAGGGCAACTTGCCGGCCTGTCCTTGCGTAATGACCCACTCTCTCGCCAGTTCTTCAAATGCAGTGCTTCCAACGAATCCCCGCAGGTTTTGCCTCATATTATCAATCACGCGTTCCGGATCAAATGGAGAAGCAGAAAGATAGGGTTCAAGGAAATAGAAATAAAATCGAAAATATGGATCACTTAGATGATACCGGCCGCTGCGAGAACGTGAACGTTGATCCCTATCCAGCGTCGCGGGTAAGCGACGTTCCACCAAGCGAAGATCCTGCAGGGTTTGCAGGTAAAAGTTCACACTCGTACTGGGAATAAAAGCTCGATTACTGATTTCTGCGAGCGTATGAGCCCCGCTGCCAATTGCTTTAAGAATGGATAGATAACTGGCTGGTTCTCTAACTTCATCATATAACAGGAAGGCAGGCTCAGCCAAAAAGGTACTGCCCGGACTCATAATCACCCCGCGGATGTTTCCAATCAGATCCAGATCCGGGTCAAGCCAATTCAAATACGCGGGGATGCCGCCCACGAGCGCGTATACAGCTACGCGCTCGCTGGCATCCCACTTTGGAAAAAATTCTGCCAGACTAGAAAATGGCAATGGCTCAAGATGCCATTGAGCAGTAATCCGTCCAAAGAGGGGAGACTGTTTGGAAAACAGTGTTTCCATGACGTGGACATGAGAACCGCATAACGCTATGATGATTTCAGACTTCTGAAAGTGCTGGTCCCAGGCGTTTTGCAATGCCGAGAGCATCGCAGGATCGGCATCCGCTGCATAGGGAAGCTCATCCAGGATCAAGATCTTTCGTTTTTCGCAGATTTGAGGAGCAGCTGCATCCCAAAGGTCGGTCCAAGATCGATAAACAGGGGCAGCGGATGCTGGAACATTAAGTAGTTTTCCAAAAAAATGAGCACGCTGCTGGTTGGCATTTTCCTTGACGGCTTCCCAGTAGGTATATTCCAAGCCACTTTGCTCTGCCCAGCGTAATAATAATTCTGACTTCCCAACCCGCCGCCGTCCATACATCAAAATCATTTGTGCGGGGCCGGGATGCTTGCGAGACAATAGACTCTTGAGAAAGGCGAGTTCCTTTTTGCGGTTGACGAACAAAGCAGCCTCCATAATTATAGTTAGGACTATTATATTATGGACTATAAAAAACTGGAAGTGAACCTTATTTGTGTTCAATAATTAGAGTTTCTTGTTCTGTATTTTGCAAGCCCCTCAAATTCTACCCATGGCAAAAAGCCCATAGGAAAACATGCGGACACCGATTCATCGGCGTTGTTAGCTGGAAATTGGCAGAAAGTTGGCGATACTCTTGCAGATTTTGGCTCAGCGAATTATAGTCAGCATTGATAGCGAGCTAATAGACTATGAATTGAACTCGCCGTTTGTTTAGCTGCGCTCTCTCGTAGAAAGATTATCCACCCCCGGAAACGGGAAAGGTGGTTCGGAACAGATCCGCGCAGGGGCATCGATTTCCCAGAAACCGCCAACAGATGATGTTGAGTGGTTTTTGTCTATGTTAAGGTTCGATTCAGGGGAAAAAGTGAATGCTTTGGCTGTTCTATAGATCCAGACGTGAGTGAAATTGGTATTAAGCGGTTCGAATCCGCTTACGGCTTATTTTTCATAAATAGCGGCGGGGATAGGAATTGCTTAGAAAAAATGGTGTGTGGCAGATGATCGTTTTCAGTCGTCTCAACAAAGTAAATTTTTTCTTACATATCGCGGGTTCCAAGCCCGTCGGGACCGCCAAAGACGAATAAAAGAACCGACTGATAAGGTCGGTTCTTTTATTGTTTTCTACCAATTAGCAAGTCCTTGGCATAGACATTGCACACTTCACAAATGTCCATAGGTACGGACGGGGAAAATTTCATCTAGGAGATTCTCCTAGATGAAATAGGAATTAAGGATCAAAAAAAGTAAGAACATAAATAGGGGACCATTCTCATGACAGCGGCATACCTTTCATATATAGTAAGTGCATTCAAACAGAAAGGAAAATGCCATGTCCACAATTGCTCTCGATTACCCTAACAGTATTCAAGTTCGACGCAGTGTCAACCTTCGATGGATCATCATCCTGATCGCAGGCTTGGCGTTGGTTGCCAGCGCCATTTTGGTTGCGGCATCCGCTTCGGCAACGGTGGATTCTTCATCCGACGTGGTCGCTGTTCCAGTTCCTGTCACTCCATCAGTGGATACCCAAATCGTTTCATCGGCGGCAGCCACACCAGCGGCTAGCCCGGTCGTAATCGCCGTCCCTGTGGCTACGCCTCCTTCTCAATAGACGTGAATGGAATGTGCAAAGCAGTATTGTTGTACTGGCGATCCTAACCTCCATTGTTGCAGGGGCAAGGCCCTGAAAGGAAAATAAAATGGAAAATTTTTTAACTTTGCAAATTGTTCTCGCCATCGCAGGTTGTGTGGCGCTTCTTGCAGGCCTATTCGGGGGTGGGATTAAGGCAAAAGAACTAGAAGTCCCTCGGATATCTGCCTCAGCAAGACTCTTTTCCAGCCTTGTTGGAATGTTACTGATTGGGGTCGCAATTCAGCTCCCCTCTCTCGCGCCTCAAGCTCCAGAGCCCACACCTACGCCAATACCATCAGTACCACAATCGATAACTTCCGTTTTGCCTACTGCTACGGATGTTCCAACCGCCATGCCGACAAACACGCCAACGAATACCCCTCCATCGCCGACTGCGACCTATACTCCCCCACCAACTGCAACTTATGCTGCCCCTCCGCCAACTGCCACGAGTACGCCATCACCAGTTAGTCTGCAAATCCCTTCCGATTATTATGGTTGGATTGACACCGGGATTGAGATTAATCTCGGGCAAGCCATACAAATTACAGCATCTGGGAGAATCAATATCTATGCGGGTACACCGAGGGCCGAAACCGATCCCAATGGCAATTATGGTTTTGATTGTTCCACCTGTATTGTCAAGACCGAGCCAGTTGGGCTGCTTCTGGGAAGAATTGGCAGACCGGGGAATCCAATATTCCGAATCGGAACCGGTGCACAGGTCACGGCCGGGTCTAGTGGTCGTTTGTTTCTTCTTATTAACGACTGTTGTTTTCAGGATAACATCGGTAGCTTCTCGGTAACAGTTATATTCCATTAAATGGGAACGACTGCATGAAACTTGTGCTGGTGCATCGCCGCAAGTCTGTGCAGTGGATCCTTGGGTTGCTGTACTTCTCATACCGCCAAACAAAACGTGCCTTATTATGTCTGGTGTACAATCCATGCAAGGAGATCTGGCTATGAATCTTAAGTCCGTTACTCCTCTTACGTTGCTTTGTCTTGTGGGTTTCGTTCTCACCTCTTGTGCCACCAAAGCAATCCCTACACAACCGCCTCAACCGCCAGAGGAATACCTCTCGAACGCGCTGGATTGGATCGAATCCAACTCGGTCAAGATCAACACTGTGGATTGGGTGTCAGTTCGAGCGCAGGCTCTTGCTCTGGTGACTAATCCTCAGACTACCGCAGATACCTATACAGCCATCCGTTTTGTTCTGAAGCAATTAGGTGATGCAACCACCGTGTTTATTTCTCCCCAGGAGTGGAATGAAACGCGCACTGATCCTGGATTTGATGCCTATTATCCAGAGGCGGTAATCCTAAATGTGTATCCTGGTGGACCCGCAGAGCGTGCAGGCTTGCATGTGGGTGATATCATCGAAGCGATTGACGGTAGCCCACCTGAACAATGGCTGGGCACGCCGTATCTTGCTTTCTTTCTAGAAGGCATTAGCCATGAAATAACAGTGCGGCGCGCCGGTCAGGATCAACCTATCACCGTGACCGTCAAACAGCGTGCATACGATGATCGCTTTACGCAGCCAACCGGGCGACGCATCAGCACAGACCAAGGCAATCTTGGATATATTGAACTACCCCCAACAGGTGGGTGGGATCAATATCCAACCCTTGCCCAACAGGTCATCCGCAAGGCGGATCGAGCCGGAACCTGTGGCTGGATCATTGATTTGAGACGTAATAGCGGCGTTGATCTCTGGTCAGATATCGCGGCAATCGGACCCATTTTGGGTGAAGGGGAAGTCGGTGCATTTGTGGAGCTTGATGGACTACGTTACCCGTGGAACTATGAAAATGGCAAAGTCTTATTTGATAGGGTGGAAATGGATGAGAGCCTTGTAGAAGGTCCGATTTACAAGCTCAAGCATCCGATACCGCCCGTTGCAGTGATCACGAGCCGTGCGACCCTGGCGGCTGGCGAGTTGGCAGTTGTGATATTTTGAGGACGTCCCAAAGTTCGCACTTTCGGCGAAGCAACTGGTGGATCACCATTTTTCCAAAATGCGACCGCCTTAAGTGACGGCGCTTATGTATCCGTAAGTGGCGCGTTCTCTCAGGATCGAACCGGTCGAATCTATAAAGGCACCATCCCACCTGATGAGTTAGTAACTATTGATTGGAAGCAATTCGGTACTGATAACGACCCTGTGATCCTTGCCGCGCAGGCTTGGCTTCTTCGCCAATCGGATTGTGCACAGAATTAGATACCAACCATGAAGAACTCCTCACTCTCTTTGTCGGCCGATAAATCATCAAGTTCCACGAATTTGCGGGGCGGTTGGCTGTGGGTTCTGCGTGTCGCATGGCTGGCATTGGTCATCATAGCGTTAAATTTATTTATTCGCGGAATTCCGGTGCGTGCTGAAAACATGCGGGATAAATATCAGGCTACGATTGGGTTAGATCTAATTCGGAATCGACGGAATAGATTAGTTGTGTGGCCGTGGTTGGGTTATCCCGCCCATCAAGCAGGCATCCTCAACGGCGACATCTTGATGAGTGTGAACGGTAAGATGCCATACCATGAATTTCTGAACGGCTCTGCTGGCGATTCGGTGACTGTGAAAGTAAGCACAGGAAATCATCAGGTGCGCAAATATGAACTTTTCTATGGTGGAGAAAATCCGGTTGCCTTGGCGAGCTTGGGTGTCTCAATTGAATTCATGGCTAAGTATGCTGTGGTGATCGAAATTGCTTTTGCTTTGGTTTGTCTTAGTATCGGGGCATTGATCTTCCTGCGTAAGTCGAACGATTGGCTGGCGTTGCTGGCTTCGCTGGCCTTTATCTTAGCTCTATTGGGCGCATCCGCGCATGTGCTCGCCATTTATAATGATCAGCCACTCTGGCGGCCTATCCTCTCAACCTGGATTAATCTAATTCTATTTGTTTTTCTTCTCTTCGCCTGCCTCTTTCCAGTGGGGAGAAATATGCCGCGCTGGGTTTTGGCATTGATTCTTCCTGCGGCAGTTTGGATCCCGATCGCGGCGCTGAATCCAAGTCTCCAACTTGCTAGAATACCAAAACCCTACAACTTTTTGACCGTGCTAGGCTGGTTAGGTGCAGGCATCGTCGTTCAGACCTATTACTATCGTCACTCCAATCCGATTCAAAAACAACAAACCAAGTGGGTCATCTTAGGCGCAACGGTCGCAACAGTGGGTCTGCTTGGGCAGGTTGCTGCAACTTTCTGGTCAATTCCGTCAGGTCTCCCGACGGTGCTGTATGATCTGGTCGGCTACCCGGTCATTCAACTCTTCAAACTTTTTCTGCCGATAACCATTGCCATCGCTATCCTGCGCTATCGGCTGTGGGATATTGACATTATTCTCAACCGTACACTCGTTTACGGCGCGCTGACTGCCAGCGTGATCGGAATTTATGTGCTCGTGGTTGGTGTTCTGGGAACGACTATTCAAGGTCGCGGCAACTTACTTGTCTCAATTTTAGCCACCGGTCTCGTGGCGGTACTTGTTCAACCGTTGCGAGACCGCTTGCAGCGCGGCGTCAATCGTATGATGTATGGCGAACGCGATGATCCGGTCACGGTCCTCTCGCGCTTGGGTCAGCGTTTAGAAGGAACTCTCGCGCCGGATGCTGTCCTCCCTTCGCTCGTCGAAACGGTTGCTCAGACTTTGAAACTTCCCTATGTTGCAATTGAGACATCGGAACAACGCCTTGATGCTCAGCCGATAATTGATTCTTCACCCACAAGCGTCCCCTCACCGACAGTTGCATACGGCATCCCTCAACCGGATGTGATTCGTTTGCCGCTCGTATATCAAGCCGAAACCATTGGTCAACTCGTCGTCGCACCACGCTCTCTGGGCGAAGCACTCAGCCCTATGGATCGTCATCTCCTGCAGAATATCGCCCATCAAGCAGGCATGGCAGTTCACGCGGCGAATCTCACATCCGATCTGCAACGTTCGCGCCAGAGATTAGTCACAGCACGTGAAGAAGAACGTCGTCGCTTGCGACGGGATTTGCATGATGGCTTAGGTCCTAACCTCGCCAGCCAGGGACTTAAACTCGCAGCCGTCAAACAACTCCTAGAGAAAGATCCAGCTTCTGCTATACCGTTGCTAGATCAAGTCATGGTACAGAACAAATCCACGGTAGAAGATGTTCGTCGACTTGTCTACGGTTTACGCCCACCTGCGCTCGATGAATTAGGACTCATCGCAGCCATTCGCGATCACGCCGCTGGCATGGATGGAAAGTCTACAATCCAAATTGAGGTGACAGAACCGCCCGGCGGTTTACCTCCCTTATCTGCCGCAGTCGAGGCAGCGGCGTATCGCATCGTGTTGGAAGCGCTAACTAATGTGATTCGCCATGCGCAAGCCAAGCACTGTGCGATTCAATTCTCACGCCACCAATATGGATTAAGTGATCAGCTTCAAATTGAAATTGTTGATAACGGAATCGGTTTGCCAAGTGAGCTGCGCGCGGG
>Ga0081539_10006728_pt1 | contig 10821 bp, 14 predicted proteins | sample TabmetS4T2R2_FD_71023 | JGI IMG/M metagenome (GOLD analysis project Ga0081539, IMG submission 71023) | Tabebuia heterophylla rhizosphere microbial communities from the University of Puerto Rico - S4T2R2 | ecosystem: Host-associated > Plants > Roots > Rhizosphere ... | reverse complement strand
GAACTCCGTGCGCTCGAGGAGGTCCGCGAAGTCGCTGGACCCGAGCACGACGGTGAGGACGTCCGGCTTGTCGGCCTTGTAGATCTCGACGAGCCGCTGGCTGAGCATCGTCCGCGCCTCGCGGAGCCTGCGCTGCAGCCGCACGAGCCGGGCACGCTCGGAGCGCAGGTCGCCCCGGACGCGCTCGAGCTCCGCGCGCTTGGCGTCCAGGTCACGCTGAAGCACCTCCTGGCGGTCGCCGAGCGTCGTGATCTTCGACTGCAGCCGGCTGATCCGCCGTGTGTAGGCGGCGATGTCGCTCGTGAGCGTCCGCTCCGCGCCCTTCTTGCGGCCGATCCGGTCGCGGGTACGGTCGATCTTGGACTGCAGCTCGTCGAGCTTGCTCTGCGATGAGGGTGCGGCAGTCGAGCCCAGGGGCAGCGCGACCCACAGCGCGCAGGGGACCGCGACGCACGCGATGAGGACGAGAATGCGGCGCATCGGCGTCCGGCGCAGACTAGGGGACGCGTCCGACGCTGCCCAAGAGCGCGGCTCGCCGTGGGCGGCGAATTGCACACAGGCAACCCTCAGGATCCTTCAGGATCGCTTAACGCATCCTCCTTACACTCGGGCCATGGCTCAGTCGAAGGTGGCGCTCCGCGCCGATAGTGGGCTTCAGGCCCGAATGCTCCTCACGGTGTTCCTCTTGGGCGCGGTGTACGTCGTGCTCTTGGCGGCGCTGTTCGCCAGCGGCGCGTCGGGGGTGACCATCTTCGTCATCGCCGCAGGGCTGTTCCTGTTCCAGCTCTTCGCGTCGGACAAGATCGCCCTCGCGTCGATGGGCGTGAAGAAGGTCTCGCCCCAGGAGGCGCCCGAGCTGCACGCGATGATCGAGCGGCTCTGCGTGCAGGCCGATCTCCCGAAGCCGACGATCGGCATCGTGCAGACCTCCATGCCCAACGCGTTCGCGATGGGCCGCTCGCAGAAGGCGGCCACCGTGGTCGCGACGACCGGCATCCTCGAGCTGCTGTCGCCCGCCGAGCTCGAGGGCGTCATGGCGCATGAGCTCGCGCACGTTCGCCATCGGGACGTGATGATCATGACGATCGCGTCGTTCTTCGCCTCGATCGCGTCGCTCATCCTCCAGTTCGGCTTCTTCTTCGGCGGCTCCAGCGACGACGACGACTCGCCCGGGATCCTGCCGCTGATCCTCGTGTCGCTGCTGGTCTACATCGTGTCCTTCGTGCTCATGCAGGCGCTGTCGCGCTACCGCGAGTTCGCGGCCGACCGGGGCGCCGCCGCGATCACGGGCCGGCCGAGCGCGCTGGCCTCGGCGCTGCTGAAGATCAGCGGCACGATCGAGCGCCTTCCGATGAACGACCTGCGCTCGCACGCCGAGATGAACGCGTTCTACATCATCCCGGCGGGCGCGAAGAAGTCGCTGCTGAACCTGTTCTCGACGCATCCGCCGGTCGAGCAGCGCATCGCCCAGCTCTCGCGCCTGGAGGCGCAGCTGCAGGGCGCGCGGTAGAACTCCCTCCATGGGCTTCCTCGACAGCCTCCTCGGTCGCACCAAGGCCAAGCCGCCGGCGGCCGAGGATCGGCTGTTCGCGCTGACCACGGCCTACATCACGCTGGAGACGGCGCACGGCATCACCACGCGCGGCAAGGCGGCGATCGTGTTCCAGCCGGTCGCGACCGCCGACTTCGACGGGATCGTGTCCGAGATGGAGCAGATCGTCCGCGGCACCGGCGAGGAGACGGGCACCACGCTCACAGTGCAGGAGGACAGCTACGGCTACCGCTGGATGATCCTCACCGATCCCGACGTCGAGGACGTCGTCGTGGGCGTCAACGCGGTGAGCGACGCCCTCGCCGTCGGCGGCTACGGCGACCGTGTGCTCGCCGCCGTGTTCGCGTTCAAGGACGCGCGCGACCGGTCGCTGTACCTCATCTACAACTACAAGCGGGGGTCGTGGTACCCGTTCGTCCCGGCGTCCGGGGAGCAAGCGCGCGACGCCGAGCGCGAGCTGCAGCTCAAGGCGATCCTGGACAAGGAGCTGCCGCTGGAGCCCGAGCTGGAGCGCTGGTTCCCGCTCTGGGGCATCCCGATCTAGACCCGCCACGCCGCGTCGAACTCGTCCTGGTTGAGCGCGAGCAGCCAGCACGCCGCCACGCGGTCGTCCCGCAGGCGGTAGAGGCCGACGGTCGACCATCGGTGGGTCGCGCCGCCGATGGTGGCGGTGCCGTCCGTCAGCGCGGCCACGCGATCGCCCTCGCCCACGAGGACGTCGCCCGGATGCATCCTGAACGTCCGCGCGGCGAGATCGCGCCGCCGTGCGAAGTAGGCCATGACGGCCTCGCGTCCGAGGTAGGCGCCGGCGATCGCGCTGTCGCCTGGGACGTGCCACTCGACGTCCTCCGTCAGCGCATCCTCCAGTGCATCGGCATCTCCGCCCGCGTAGAACGCTCCCTGCGCCTCGTGGAGCCGGCGGAGCACCTGGAGCGCCCGGTCGCGGTCCATGCCGGCCCTCACGCCGCCGCGCACATCGCCGCGTACGCGGCGGGCGGGACGCCGACGTAGCGGCGGAAGTCGTTGCCGAAGTGCGCCTGGTCGAAGTAGCCCAGGTCGAGCGCGAGCGCCGCGGGGTCGGTCTCCTCGCCCGCCGCCATCCGCTCCGCGGCCTCGTGCATCCGATAACGCTGGAGCACCCACTTCGGGCTCACGCCGACGTGCGCGCGGAACAGCCGCTGCAGCGACCGCATCGACAGCCCGTGCTGCGTGGCGACGTCCGCGACCCGTAAGTCGATCGGGCCGTCCCGCATCGCCTCCGCGACGGCCACGACCGTCTGCACGCCCCGGTCGGGCGGCGGCCGGCGCTCGCGCAGGAAGGCCTCGACGAGCGCGATGCGCTCGAGCGCCGTCGCACACGCCTCACCCGCCGCGGCGAGCTCCTCGCCGCCGGGACCGAGCGCCTCGGCGAAGGACACCACCTTCCCGGTGAGCTCCAGCGCGGGCAGCGCCGAGTACGGCGAGAACGCGCCCGGCCGGAACTTCACGCCGACCACCTCCCCCAAACCCTGGAGGTGGTGGCTCGTCTGCCCGTCCGCGATGCCCCAGACCGCGGAGCGGCCGGGCTCGAACACGATGTGCACGCAGGGATGCGGCAAGATCGCCTGCCGGAACGGCGGCCGCCCGCGCAGGTCCCAGCGGACGATCCAGTGACGGTCGACGACGTCGCGCAGGTCCTCAGCGGGGAGCGGGCGTGTCAGCCGGAAATGCGCCGCTCCCTCGTCGGGGCGCAGGATGCCCCGCCGGTCCTGTCGCGTTCCTCCAAGATGCTCCACGAGCAAGAGCGTACGGTCGAGGCATGTCCGCCTACACCCTGAAGAACCTCATGGAGACGAAGGACATGGCCGCCGAGCAGGGCTTCGGCGAGGCGATGTCCGCGCGCTTCGCGTACGGGGAGCTCGGGTGCGAGCAACTCGGGTTCTCGCTGCAGGAGCTGCGGCCCAACGTCGAGGCGCCGTTCGGGCACACGCACAACCAGGCCGAGGAGGTCTACGTTGTGCTGTCCGGCTCGGGCCGCGTGCGCCTGGACGACGACGTCCGCGAGCTCAAGCCGCTGGATGCGCTGCGCGTCGCCCCTCAGGTGATGCGAGCGTTCGCCGCCGGCCCGGAGGGGCTGCGGTACCTCGTGTTCAGCGCCCGGCGCGAGGGCGACGCGAACATGCAGCCCGAGCCCTGGACGTGACTAGTCGGGGATAAGCCCCTCGCCGGTGAACTCGTGCTGCGCCTCGGCGAACGTGATGTCCGCCGGCGGGATCAGGACGTCCGAGCCCTCGAGCTCGTCGTCGCCGAGCGGCGTGCCCACCTCGCGCACGTGCTCGACGAGGGCGGCGAAGCTCTGCAGGAACGCCGTCTCGTCGCCGCCCTCGGCGGCCGCCACGGCCGCGTTGTCCAGCTCGTTGAGGTTGTCGCGGTCTGCGTCGTCGATCCGGTACTGGCCCTCGCCCATGATCCGGACGATCATGCGCCGGCCTTCCCCTCGCCCAGCTCGCCCTGCGGGGCGCTGCCGCCGCTGCCGAGCTCGGCCTTCATCCGCGCCAGTTCGTCCTCCACCTGGCCGGACTGACCCAGCTCGCGAAGCTGGCGGTCGATGTCGTCCTCGCCCGGGCCGAGCTGCGTGATGTCGTCGAACGTGCCCGCGGCCTCGAGCTCCTCGACCGCGCCCGCCCGCGCGCGCATCTGCTCGGTCTTGTCCATCGCCCGCTGCATGGCCAGGCCGACGTCCGCCATCTCCTCGCCGACGCCCGTCGCAGCCTCGGAGATCCGCACCTGGGCCTCGGCGGCGTTGTACTGCGCCTTGATGACCTCCTTCTTCGTGCGGAAGGCCTCGACCTTCTGCCGGAGGCGCTGCTCGGAGTCGGTCAGCTTCTGCTGCTGGCTCTCGAGCTCTGAGATCTGCGTGTCGAGCGACTGCAGCTCGGTCTGGGCGATCGTCTTGCGCTCGAGCGCCATGCGCGCGAGGTCCTCCTTGCCGGCGCTCAGCGCCTGGCGGGCCTGCGTGTCGAGCTTGACGACGTTCTGCTCGAGCTTCTCGGCCTGCATCTGCAGGCGCTTCTTGGCGGTGACGACGTCCGCGATGCCCTTCTTGACGTTCTGCAGGTTCTGCAGCTGCGCCTGGTAGCTGTAGTCGAGGGTCTCACCCGGATCCTCGGCCTTGTCGAGCAGCCTGTTGATCTTGGCCTTGATGACGGTGGAGAAGCGTCCGGACATGCCGGGCATGTGGGACTCCTTTGGGGCTCAGGGTCTCGGACAGTTCTACCAGGGCGAGACGCCTTAGCATGCGTGCGTGGACCCGAGACCCGTGTCGGCCTCCCGCACAGCTCTGATCCATCTCATGGGGCCGACGGACGCGAACGTCAACGGCGCCGTCCACGGCGGCGCCGTCATGCGGCTGTGCGACGAGGCCGCCGGGATCGCCGGCGCCCGGCACGCGGGGCACATGGTGGTGACCGCTGCGATGGCTCGCATGACGTTCCTGCTCCCGATCCGGATCGGCCAGCTGCTCACGTTCCGCGCGTCCGTCAACGCGGCGTGGCGGACCTCCATGGAGGTCGGCGTGCGCGTCGAGGCCGAGGACCTCGCCACCGGCACGGCTCGGCACACCAACAGCGCGTACCTCACGATGGTCGCCGTCGACGCGCAGGGCCGCCCGGCGCAGGTGCCGCCGCTGCTCGTCGAGGACGACGAGGGCCGGCGGCGCGAGCGCGAGGCGCAGCTGCGTCGCAGCGGCGCCCTCAACGAGCGCGAGGCGATCCTTGCCGAGCGCGCGGCGCGCGGCGAGCCGCTGCCATAGCGTGAGCCGCACGACGATCGGCCTCGTGGTGCATCCCAGACGCGCCATCGACGGCGCGCTCGGGACCGTCCGCGACTGGGCCCTTGCACACGATACGTTCGTCGGCCAGGTCGCCCTCCCGGGCGAGGATCGCCGGGTCGCCGATCTCGTGGAGCCCGGCGATTGCGACCTGCTGCTCGCCATCGGCGGCGACGGCACCGTGCTGGCTGCGCTGGACCGCGCCGGCCCGGTCGGCAAGCCCGTGCTCGGGATCGCGTGCGGGAGCCTCGGTGCGCTCACGTCGGCTCAGGCCCACGAGGTCGCGAGTGCGCTGGACCGCTTCGCGTCCGGCGCCTGGGAGGCGCGCGTGCTGGCCGGCCTGGCGGTCACCCGCGACGGCACCCGCCTGGACGCGGCGATCAACGACGTCGTCGTCGTGCGCCGTGGAGCCGGTCAGGTGATCCTCGAGATCGACGTCGACGGCGCGCCGTACGCCCGGACCGCAGGCGACGGCGTCGTCGTCGCGACCGCGCTGGGCTCGAGCGCCTACACGATCGCCGCCGGCGGGCCGCTCCTCGCCGCGGATCACGACGGGATCGTCCTCACGCCGCTGGCCGACCACGGTGGCTCGGTCCCGCCGCTCGTTCTCACGCCCGCGAGCGCGCTGGTCATCAGTGTGGACGGCGGCTTCGGCGGCGCGCGGCTCGAGCTCGACGGGCGCATCCTCGACGACGGCACCGGTCCGGGCGAGCAGCGGCCGTTTCGCCTGGAGATCGCCGTCGAGCCCTGCGGTGCGCGGCTGCTCGACTTCGACGGCGAGACGCGGATCGCGGGGCTGCGCCGGCGCGGCATCATCGCCGACAGCCCTCGGCTGAAGGCGCGCGACGCGCGCGGCGCCGTCGGCTAGGCGCGAAGGATCAGAAGCCTTCGGGGTGGCGGGCGCGGAAGCCGCGCGTCGACCGCAGTGCCGGACGCCAGCGCGGGCCCTTGGCGCCGGACGGGTCGCCCGCGGCGCTCGTGTCCAGCCGCAGGCCGGCGATCACGACGAACGCATGCGAGGACTTCGTGTAGACCGTGATCCACGTGCCCTCTCCCGCCTCGCCCCAGCGGAAGAACGCACGCGAGTCGAGGGGGCTGTCGAGCAGTCCTCCGCCGTTCAGGGCGAACGACACCGTGCCCGAGCAGTCGTAGCCGCGGTCGATGAAGCTGCGATGCCCGCCGCCATAGCGATACGGCCTGCCGACGATCGCGTTCGCGGCGAGGATCGCCTTCTGCACCTCGGGCGGCGCGTTGACGGGCGGTGCGGCGCGGCCGTCGGGCATGATCGTCGCGGCGGCGCCCGGCACGGCGGCCGGCGGAGCGGGCGAGACGGCGCCGACCTGGCCCGGGTCAGTCGGAGGGGTCTCTGCCGCGCGGGTGGTCGCGGTGACGCCGTCGCCGTAGGCGGCGCCGCCGTTGTCGGCTGTGCCCTGAGCCATCGCATCGCTCGCGAACAGCCCTGCACCTGCGAATGCGAACGTGATTGTCAACAGGGCGCGGGCCCTCACGACTGAAGCCACCTCTTTCGTCGGCCTACGGGGTTAGCTGACGGGCTAGCGCAGAAAGGGCCAGCGCTTCCCAGGGATCCACCCTGGGATTCGCCCCAACAACTTGGGTCCCCCGATCCCCTGCTCCAAGGGGATTCGGCGTTGCGGCGGGCACAATACACGCCTGCACGAACTTGTGCAGTGATGTTGCAGCTAGCTGGGGGGCGTTCGACCGCCGAATGGTGCGTTGGAGCGGGGTAGGTGCGGTTGTCTACCCTCGCCTCCGTGCGGCGCTTCGTGCTCCTGCTCGTCGTCCCCCTCGCGCTGGCCGGCTGCCTCGGCGGCGGCGACGATGACGACGACGACGCGTCGCACCCCGCGGACGTCGACGCGCCGACGCTGGGGTTCCCCGCGACCGCGACGAAGAACACGACGCGCGTCGACGCCTCCGAGCCGGTGCAGGCGGCCGCCGCCGTCGCTCGCGCTGTGTATCCCGGCACGCGTCCGAAGGCCGTCGTGCTCGCCGACGCCGGGGACTGGAGGGCTGGGATCGCCGCCTCCATCCTTGCCGGTTCGCCGTTGCGCGCGCCGGTCCTCCTGACGGACGGCAAGGACCTCCCCGATCCGAGTCGCGCGGCGCTCGAGTCGCTGCGGCCAGCCGGCTCGGCGGAGGCGGGCGGCGCGCAGGTCGTGCGCGTCGGAGACGTGCCCCGTCCGTCCGGGCTGCGCGCGGTCGACGTGGTCGGGCCGACGCCGGAGGAGACCGCACGCGCGATCGACACGTTCGCGACCAACGCCGCCGGCCGGCCCTCGCGGAGCGTCATCGTCGCGAGCTCCGAGCGACCCGAGCTCGCGATGCCCGCCGCCGGATGGGCGGCGCGCACCGGCTCACCCGTGCTCTACGCGACCCGCGACGCCCTCCCCGAGGTGACCCAGCTGGCGATCCGCGCGCACAACCGCCCGCGGATCTACGTCCTCGGCGGCGAGGATGCGATCGGGCCTGCGGTGGAGCGGTCCCTGGCGCGGCTCGGCCGCGTCACGCGCGTGGCGGGCGCTGATGCGACCGCCACGTCGATCGCCGCGGCGCGCCTGCGCGACGGCGTCGCCGGGTGGGCCGTGGACGACCCGGGCCACGGCCTGGTCTTCGCCTCCGCGCGCCGGCCGCTGGACGCGGCGGCCGCCGCGCCGCTCTCCACCTCGGGCAGCTACGGGCCGCTGCTCGTCCTGCCGGTGGACGGCAGCGTCCCGCCGGCCCTGCGGGCGTACCTGCTCGACATCCAGCCGGGCTACCGTGAGAACCCGGTCCGCGGGGTCTACAATCACGGCTGGATCGTCGGGGACCGCACGGCAGTGCCGCTCGCGACGCAGTCCTCCATCGACGCACTCCTCGAGATCTCCCCCGTCAGCAGCCAGTGAGCGAAGCCGAGCACCCTGATCGCAGGCGGCAGGACCACGACGTCACGGTGGAGGACATCCGCCAGCTGTCCGGCGCCTCCACGCCCCACTTCGCGCTCCAGATCCGCGGGCGCATCGCGCGCCTCATCGACGGCCTGGCGGAGGATCATCCGGCGCGAATCGATGGCGAGCGCGAGATCGCCCGGCTCGCGTCGCTCGGGCTGACGGGCGAGGTGCGCGGCACACGGCACGAGCCGGGGATCGAGCCGCTTGCGTCGAACCGGGCCGGCACCGAGCTGGCGGATCGCGGCTCGGCGGCCTGAGAGCCGCTGGGCGTTCCGCTCCGGCGTTCGCCGGAGTGCGGCGCGTGGTCCGGTCACCACTCGGCTGGGGTCGGGGTCTCGGCGTGGGGTGCATCCAGCGCTTCCGGGGTTGGCGTGCCGGCCGTGCCGGGAGTCACCGAGGGGAAGGCAGGAGTGGCCGCGCGACCGGGGGCGGGCTCCGCGTCCCGTGTCGTCTGACTGTCGCATCCCGGTAGTCAAACGACACACGATAAGCTGAGCCCTCGCCCGGTCGCCCTTCTGCATCACAGAGATGCACGACGGCGACCGCGTGGCCGAGACCGCCGCTCCGTCCACCCCGACCGGGAAGATGCCTCGATGGCGGTTCGCACCGCATCCAGCGGCATCCCCGGCTCCGCGCTCCCGGGCCCGTACGGGGTCGGCGAGTACGCCGCGGCCCTGCGGGAGAGGCTCCGCGGCTTCGCGAGCGTCCAGCTCGTCGGCGAGGCCTGCGACGTGAAGGTCACCCGCGCCCGCGTCTACTTCGAGCTGCGCGACGAGCGCGGCGCGATCCCGTGCGCGATGTGGCGCGAGGACTTCGAGGCGCTCGGCCTGCCGCAGGGCGCCCTGGCGGGCGGCGCGCAGGTCGTCGTCGCGGGCGGCTGCGACTTCTACCCGGGCAGCGCCGCAAGCTCGCCGCACTTCTCCTTCGCGGTGTCCGACCTGCGCATCGCCGGAGAAGGGGATCTGCTGGCGCGGATCGAGCGCCTGCGGCGCCGGCTCGTCGCCGAGGGTCTGTGCGAGCCGCAGAAGCGCCTGCCGCGGCCCGCCCTGCCCCGGACGATCGGCGTCGTCTGCGGCGAGCGTGCCAAGGCGCGCGACGACGTGCTCGCCGGCCTTGAGCGCCGGGGCTGGGCCGGCCGGCTCGTATGGGCCTTCGCCCCGGTGCAGGACCGGCACGCGGCGCCCGCGATCGGCCGCGCTCTGACCGACCTCGCGTCGCTGCAGGAGCTCGACGTGATCATCGTCGCCCGTGGCGGCGGCTCGCTCGCCGACCTCCTGGCCTTCTGCGACGAGACGCTCTGCCGCACCATCGCGCTGCTGCGCATCCCGGTGATCGCCTCGGTCGGCCATCACACGGACCGCACGCTCATCGACGACGTGGCGGCCGTCAGCTGCTCGACGCCCACGCACGCCGCGGAGGCCGCCGTCCCCCTGCACGTCGCCGCGGCGCGCGAGCGGCTCGGCCGCGACTCGGCGAGGCTGACCCGCCACGGGCGCCGCGCCGTGGCCGACCGGGCGCGCGCGCTGGCGCGCCTCTCGCGCGCGCCGGGCGAGCACGTCGCGCGCCACCGCCGCGAGCTCCGCCAGGAGCTCCGCGAGCTGCGCGCCAGCGCCCGCAGGCGCATCGGGGTCGAGGAGGGCGCCACACAGGCGCGGGGGCGGGCGCTGGCCAGGAGGGCGGCCGCCGCCGCGGGAGCGGACCGCGGGGCGCGCGAGCGCCGCCTCGACGGCCTCGCCGCCGCGCTTTCCGCGCACGAGCCGCAACGCACGCTCGCGCGCGGCTACGCCCTGGTCGAGGACGCCGGCGGCCGTCCCGTCACCGACTCGCGCGCCGCGCGCGCGGCGGGATCGGTGCGCATCCGGTTCGCCGACGGCACCACCGGAGCAAGGATCGAGGACGCATGAGCGAGCTGACCTACGAGAGCGCGTCCGGCCGCCTGGAGGCGATCATCGAGCGGCTGGACTCCGGCGAGGCCGGCCTGCGCGAGACGCTCGAGCTCTGCCGCGAGGGCCGCGGCCTCGTCGAGTACTGCGCGGCCGAGCTCGACGAGGTGAGCAAGGGACTGGACGCCCTGCGCCTCGACGAGCTCGTCGCACGCCTCGAAGGGTGATCGAGACCGCGGCGCTGCCGCGCGAAGGCCCGCTAGCCGGCGACTTGCCCCGCGCGCGACATGCCGCGGACCACTGCCACCCCCGCGCCGGCGAACAGCAGCGCGCAGCCGAGCGCGAGGCCGATCACCGGCCACGGGCCGGCGTCGTCCGGCGTGGGCGCGCTGCGCGTGGGCGCCGGGCGCCGGGACACGGGCAGCCCGGCCTCCGTCGGCGCGATGTACACGTTGGCCGCCTCGGGGAGATCGGCGACGTCCCGCTGCGGGGTCGCCGTGTCCGGCGACGGCGGGACGTAGACGTTGGCGCGCGGCGGGCCGCCGACGGCCGAGCCCTCGCCGCCGGACTGCGCCATCGCGGTCGGGGTCAGAAGGCAGCCGGCGGCGAGGATCGCCGCGAGCGCCCCGC
>Ga0081539_10006727_pt1 | contig 10821 bp, 6 predicted proteins | sample TabmetS4T2R2_FD_71023 | JGI IMG/M metagenome (GOLD analysis project Ga0081539, IMG submission 71023) | Tabebuia heterophylla rhizosphere microbial communities from the University of Puerto Rico - S4T2R2 | ecosystem: Host-associated > Plants > Roots > Rhizosphere ... | reverse complement strand
GCGACGGAGTAGAACGTGTGCGCCAGCTTCGCGCTCGATCCCGCTTCGCCGCCCGGACGGCACTTGCCTTCACGCAGCGCGTTCAGCACGTCTTCAACCGTCTTCGTCTCCGCCGGAAACTCCGTCCACGTGCGGCCGATGTTCAAGAGGCCGTGGTCGTCGCTGCCGGCCGTGCGCGATTTCAGCCACGGCTCGGGCCAGCGTGGCTGGAGGTTGTGCGTCTCGCTGAGGCGCTGGATCTCCTGCTTCGTCAGCCCGTCGAGCAAGGGCTCGAACGCGTCGCGGTGAAGGCTGCTGTGCGCGCCGTTCAAACACTCGAAGCCTTTGAACATCAACAGCAGCCGCTCGACGTGCCAGCGCTCGAGCTTGTCGTTCTGGCGGTAGATCGGGTGCGCGACCGAGTGGGCGATGCGGTGCCGCTCGATGAACGCGGCGACGTCGTAAATGTTCTGCGCCATCGCCTGGAGCGCTTCGTGCTGCGGGCGGGTGATGCCGTAGACCAGCACGTGCATCTTGCAGCGGTCTTCGGGGAACCAGCAGGTGAGCTCTTCGCCGACGAAGACGTTCGCGTGCCGGTCGACGATGCGCAGCACGCCGTCGATCGTGTCGTGGTCGGTGATCGTGACGAAGTGCATGCCGCGGTTGCTGGCCTGGCGGTAGACCTCGTCGGGCCGGCTGTAGCACTCGGGGCAGTGGATCGCGTTGAGGACGACCTCGGCGGCCTTGTTGGAGGCGTCGGAGTGGCAGTGCAAATCCGCGCGGCGGCAATCGTTCGAAGCGAAACCGTTCGATGAGGATGTCGGCGACGTGTTCGTATCCATTCCCTGTGGCTAGTGTAGCCTAACTTTCCCTCATCCTCCGCGAAAAGGCCTGAAATGTCCAACGTTCCGCCCACCTTCTTACAGGATTCGGGCGGGGAATGCAGCATTCGATCCGAGCGGCGACAGGCAGTCGCTGGCACTGCGCCAAGAGCGCCAAGAGACGCCAAGTGCGCCAAGGAAAAAGACGAATTGGGCCACCAGATTACAAGGATTTCACAGATAAGTTTGGTCCCTGCTTTCAATTTGTCAAATCTGTGTGATCTGTGGTTTCATCCGCTCGCCCTCCACTTGGCGCACTTGGCGTCTCTTGGCGCCCTTGGCGCTATCCCAACTACGACGCGCGCGAGCATGTGACGAGCTTCTCGACCGTCGCACGAACCGCGCCGCTGTCGATCGTTTCGCCGGCGCGCTTGATTCCTGACGCGAGGTCCTCAGCCGCGCCCGCGACGACCAGCGCCGCGGCGGCGTTGAGCAGGGCGATGTCACGCCGCGGGCCATGTTCGCCGGCGAAGACTTTCCGCAGCGCTTCGGCGCCTTCCTGAACGTTACCGACCTGGAGATCGCTCAGTCTCGCGTATTCGAGGCCGGCCGATCGCGGGTCCAAGGACCACGTGCGCACGTGACCATCGCGCAGCTCGCTGACGCGCGTCGGGCCGATCGTGGAGAGCTCGTCGAGTCCATCATCGGCATGCACGACCCAGGCGCGCTCGCTGCCGAGCTCGCGCAAGACGGTCGCGAGTCGGTCGGTCAACTCGGGCGCGAACACGCCCATGAGTTGGTGCTTCGCGCCGGCGGGGTTCGTCAGCGGGCCGAGCACGTTGAAGATCGTGGGGATGCCCAGTTGCGTGCGCGCGGCGGCGACGAACTTCATCGCCGGGTGATGCGCGCGGGCGAACGCGAAGCAGATGTTGGCCTCGTTCAGGCACGCGAGGGTCTGAGCGGGAGAGGGTTCGAGGTTTACGCCCAGCGCTTCGAGCACGTCGGCTGATCCCGATCGGCTCGACGCGGACCGGTTGCCGTGCTTGACGACCTTCACGCCCGCCGCGGCCGCGATCAGGGCGGCGGCGGTGGAGATGTTGAACGTCCCGCGGACGTCGCCGCCGGTGCCGCAGGTGTCGAGCACGACCTCGCTGCCGCCGCAGCCGGCGTCGATGCGCGTCGCCTTCTCGCGCATGACCGTCGCGGCGCCGACGAGTTCCTCGACCGTCGTCCCCTTGCTCGCGAGCCCCACCAGCAAGCCGCCGATCTGCGCGTCGGTGGCCTGTCCGCTCATGATCTGGTTGAAGGCCTCGCGCGCCTCGTCGCGGGTGAGGTCTTCGCGGTTGCAGAGCTTGAGCAGCAATTCACGCATAGGAGTTGGAACCACAGATGAACACGGATGAACACAGATCAGAAGAGTTGCAACCGCAGATTGCGCAGATTTCGCAGATGACGACGAATGGCTGTCTCCAAATCTGCGCAATCTGCGGGTTCAAAAGCATTTCATCTGTGTTCATCCGTGTTCATCTGTGGTTCTATTTCTCATTCGATCACGCTAGCGCCGCCGCTCGGGTTTGTGGCGAAGGCGCCGGGCGTGATGTTGAACTTCTTCTTGTACCGCTCGCTGATCTCGTTCATGAACGCGTCGGCCGCGCGCGGCTGGACGAGGGCCACGATGCACCCGCCGAAGCCGCCGCCGGTCATTCTCGCGCCGTAGACGCCCTTGATCTTCATCGCCTCGTCCGAGAGGAAATCCAGTTCGGGGCAGCTCACCTCGTAGTCTTCGCGCAGGCTCGCGTGGCTCCGCACCATCCGTTGGCCGGCTTCGTCGTAGTTCTTCTTCGTGATCAGCGTGGCGAAGTCCGTCGCTCGCGCGTTCTCCGAGATGACGTGCCGGCAGCGGCGGTAGACGACGTCGCTGAGCTGGCCCTTCGCGGACTCGAGCTGGTTCATCGTCACGTCGCGCAAGGCGCGGATGCTCGGGTCCGATTTCGCGAAGTGCGCGACGCCTTCCTCGCACTGCGCGCGGCGCTCCGCATATTCACCGCCGGACAGCTCGTGCTTCACCATGCTGTTGACGACGACGACCTTGATCTCGGCCGGGTCGATCGGGATGAACTGCTTGGAGAGGTCGCGGCAGTCGAGCAGCATCGCGTGCCCCGGCTTGCCACCGGCGACGATCGTCTGGTCCATGATGCCGCAGGGGACGTGCGCGTACTCGTGCTCGGCCTTCTGACCGAGCAACGCCATGCGCTGCGGGTCGAGCGTCGCGCCGGCGAGCGTCAGCAGCGCGAGCATGGAGCCGATCTCGATCGCCGCGGAGCTGGAGAGCCCGCCGCCGACGGGCAGCGTGTTGTCGATCAGCGCGTCCATGCCTACGAGCGGGATCCCCGCGCCCAGCAGCTCAGCCGCCACCCCGCGGCTGTAGTTCGCCCATTTCGGCTCGCCCTCGCGGATCGGTCCGCTCACCGAGAACTCGGCGAGCTGCCCGGGAAAATGCGTCGAGCCGATCCGCACCTTCCCCTCATCCCGCGCGCGGCAGGCGACCAGCACGTGCGGCTCGATTGCCATGGGAAGCACGAAGCCGTCGTTGTAGTCGGTGTGCTCGCCGATCAGGTTCACGCGCCCCGGCGCGCGGATCACGTGCAGCGGGCGCTCGCTCGCGCCAAACGTCGAGACGAAGCGAGACTTGATCCCACTGGTCCCGGTCGGGCTGGATGAGGTCGAATCTTCTGCGGGCATCGGGCACGCGATTATGCGAGGGGCCGGGAGGGGGTCAAGGAACGGGTCGGTCGCGATGTCGCACGAGGGTGCGCCAAGCGCGCAGCGCCCCGAAACGAAAAATCCGCGCGCGAGGATGCACTACGACATCAGAAACGCGGTTTTCGCGTCGGGTGTTGCGCGCCCGGCGCCTCTGGCGCGCAGCGCCTCCGAGAGGTACAGAGGCCGCGCGCGGTGCGAACGAGCGACGCAAGTGACCGAAGCGATCCGGGGGAGAATTGAGGGAGAACATGGGGTCGAAATGGGGTGATTTCGGGGTCGATGCAGGGTCAGTTGCAACGAGGTGCTCGATGTCTAAGCCCATTCCGATCAATGTCTTAGAGAATCAAGCGTCGGCGAAACATTTTTCTCGCAGAAATGCGACTCTTGAAATAAGACATTTAATGTCGTATTATGACGGCGTGAACGGTGATGCAGCGATGACCATCGGCGAGCTCGCCTCGGCGGCGGGGCTGACCCGGAGGGCAGTGCGGTTCTACGTGCAGCAGAAGCTCCTGTCCCCCCCGGAAGGGCTCGGACGCGGCAGCCAATACGATTCGTCGCACCTAGCCCGGCTTCAGAAGATCGCCGAACTCCAGCGCGCCGGGCATTCGCTCGACGCGATTCGTCGGATCTTTTCAGGCGAGTCCGTGCCGGCGCCCGAATCGCCGCCGGCGCCGCATCGGACGCGCGAGTTGTCCGCCGGACTGTGGACGCGGCTGGAACTGGCCGACGGCGTCGAGCTGCACTTCGACGCGGCCAAGCATTCGCCGAGCGTCGAGCAACTGATCGAGCTGCGCGACAAGGCGCGGGAGGTGTTTGGCGGCAGGTGAGCAGTGGCGTGGGCGTCCCGCCCACGCGCAATCGCGCAAGCGAATGAGAATGATGAATGCCGCTTCGCGGCAGTGCGCGTGGGCGAGACGCCCACGCCACCTTGAATGGAGGAGCCACACATGGCGATCGCAGTTGCCGCACGCTTCGCTGAACTAAGGACGGGCAACGCTTCCGACCGCATCGCGCTGCGCGGCGTGCGCGTGCGCTCGCGCCTGGCGGGGCTCGCGCAGCGCACCACCGTCGAGCAGACGTTCATCAACCTCGAGCCGCGCGCGATCGAAGCGGTCTACACCTTCCCGCTCCCCGAGGACGCGGCCGTCTGCGGGTTCGAGATCATCACCGGCGATCGCGTGCTTACCGGCGCCGTCGAGGAATCCGACAAGGCCATCGAGAAATACGACGACGCGATCGCCGACGGCCACGCCGCGTACATGCTCGAATCGGACCGGCCGGACGTGTTCACCGTGCGCGTCGGCAACCTCAAGCCCAAGCAGGCCGCGACGATCCGGATCAGCTACGTCTGCATGCTCGCGCGCGTGGACAAGCAGATCCGCGTGACGTTCCCGACGACGATCGCGCCACGTTATGCAACCAAGACGGGAATGGATCCGGTCGATGCGGCGATCGATGCCGACGCGCTGAACCCGCCGCACGTGTTGAGCGTGCCGTACGGGTTGACGATGGAGGTGGACGTCGCGCTCGCACAGCGAGTCGCGCAGATCACGTCTCCCTCACATCGCATCGACGTGCGCGATGCTGAGGAAGGCACGAAGCGCGTGACGCTGGCAAGCGGCGTCGCTGCGATGGACCGCGAGGTCGTGCTGACGATCGAGCTGGCGAAGGAACACGAGCCGCGCGTCGAGATCGTCAACGGCAAGCCGGGGACGAACGAATCGTTCCTCGCCGTGACGTTCGTGCCGGAGTTCGAGGAGACTGATCTGGTCGAGCGCGCGCACCAACCAGGCGAGACGGTCTTCGTGCTCGACTGCTCCGGCTCCATGCAGGGCGATTCGATCGAGCAGGCGACGGCGGCGCTCTCGCTGTGTTTGCGCAGCCTCTCGCCGGGCGACACGTTCAACGTCTGCCGGTTCGGCTCGACGTTCGAGTTGTTGAGCAGCGAGCCGCTCGTGTACGCGCAGCACACGCTCGATCGCGCGATTCGTTACGTGAACGCGAGCCGCGACCTTGGGGGGACGGAGCTGTTCGCGCCGCTGGAATCGATTCTCGTCGCTAAGCCGCGAAGCGGCGGAGTCAGGCAGGTCATCCTGCTCACGGACGGACAGGTGACGAACGAACCGGCAGTGGTCGCGCTGGCACGAAAGCACCGCGCGCACAACCGCATCTTCACGTTCGGAATCGGTCCAGCGTGCAGTCAGTTCCTCGTGAAAGGACTGGCGCGTGCGACCGGTGGCGCGGCCGAGTTCATCGCGCCCGGCGAGCGGATCGAGGAGAAGGTCCTGCGCACGTTCGCGCGGCTGACGTCGCCGATGATCGAAGAAGTCCAGATCGATTGGGACGGCGCCGAAGTGCAGACGCTGGCCGAGATCCCGCCGGTGTTCGACGGCGACGTGCTGACGGTCTTCGGCCGCGCGCTGGGGACGCCGCCGAAGACGGTGACGCTTCGGTGCAAAGCGGGCGGTACGGATCGCGCCTGGTCGGTGCCGGTCGGTCACGCGCACGACGACGTCGAGCGCGTGATCCCGACGATGTGGGCGAGGCGCACGATCCAGAGCATCGAGGAAGTGAACGACATCCGCGGCGAGGCGCACGTGCCGGGCCCCGAGCTATCGCGCGAGCGCGCGCTGCTCGTGCAGATCAGCAAGGACTTCAACCTGCTGTGCAGCCAGACGAGCTTCATCGCGGTCGAGCACCGAAGCGCACAGGAGCGAAACGAAGGCCGGCCGGCGCTGCGAAGAGTGCCCGTGATGCTGGCGGCGGGGTGGGGCGGGTTGAGCGAAGTCGCGCGTATGCCAGTGGCGTGCGCGCCGAGCGCACATCGCGCAGCGTTGTACCGCTCGGACACGAGCGCACGCACGTGTGATCGCCTGCTCGATCGGTCCCTTGATCTCGCAGGTCTCGTAGAAGAACCGAAGTTGAAGTCGAAGTCGGCTGGCGGCGGATTCTTGCGCTCACTCTTACGAGGACGCGCGAGCAGGGATGCCGCTGCCACTGCCAGTTCGGGAGAGCCGTCTGCTTCGCCGTCAGAGGCGAAACTCACCTTTGACATCATGCACTCGATCTCGGCGGACGGATCGGCACAGTGGTCGGAGCGATTGGAAGACGTGATACGCCTCTCATTCCCGTCGTGGACAATGTTCCGCACGGCTGCTGCGGACCTCGCCGTCGGCGCAGGTATTGAGCCTGACAATGCGCGACATCGGATCGTGGTCGACACCCTTGTCGTTGTGCTCCTCCTCCGCGCCACATGCGCGCCTGACGAGGCGCTTTGGCGACGCAGCCACGAGAAGGCCGTCCGTTGGCTGGCTTCGGTGCTCGGAAAGGAGAAGTCCGAAGTTGAAGCCTGGTTGACCGCGCAGCGGTCCCGACTCATCATCCCTGCCGTCTCGGGATCGACGGCACGCTGATCGGGGTCATCATGGAAGCAACCCAAGCACCATTCCCGGCCGCGTGGTGGGGCACCAAGTTGCCGGGCGTACGGCCGGCCGAGTCGACGTACGGACGGTACGAGTGTTCACCTATCGTAATCCCGGCGGGAGTCGCATTCGACGGCTCGTTCGGCTGGCTCCGCGCCGAGCCGGCGCGAAGCGACAACATCATCGAGAAGAAGTGGAACGAGCTGAGCAAATCGTTCGCGCGGCTCGAACGGTTCTGCGGCGAGCCCACGATCGCGCTGCCCGAATCGTTCCGCACGTTCTTCCGGGGCGACGACATCGCGTCGCGCGTCCGCTCATGTACCGCGTGCTTCCTCGATTTGGCCGAAGACGCGATCAACTCTCCCAAGGGATCGGGCCGTCTCGTGCGGTTCTTGTCCGACCAGCAGGGTTGCGTGCTCTGGTACCTCTACCTCGACCGTGAGCGAGATGATCATTGCGTGGTCGCGTCGCCCGACTACTTCGGCTCCGATGCGGAAGCGCTCGACATGCAACCGAGCGACCCGGAGTCGATCGTCTTCTCCGCGGAGAGCTTCGAGACGTTCGTGTTCCGTTTCTGGACAGAGAACGAGTTTTGGTTCGCAACCAGTCACGGCGATCAACCGTCCCCGCTGGCGTCACGAGCGTTCGCGGCGCAAGGCTGGTCGGTCCCGTCCAAGAGTCCGATCGCAGCAAAGCGACGATCGTGGTGGTCACGCGTGTTCAGTCGAGGAAAGTAGCGATGCGCATCTGCTGTTCTCTCGGCCAGTTACGGCATGACAGAGGGCGGGCTAGGCGAAACCCTTATTGACATGCCCGCCGGCGGTCCTAGGCTATCGGCCAACAATGTGACCGCCGAGGCCTTGCCCGTTGGGGCGGGCGCGGGGGAACCAAGGGTGTCGGTTGCGTCGTCTGCCGGCACCGGGGGCGAAGGGGCTCACAAAAGCCCCGGGGCACTTTCAAGCCCTAGCCCGTCAGCTAACCCCGTAGGCATGTGAAAGGTTCAACGTTGGGCTCACCGTCGCATGGCGGCCGCGCGCTTCTGCGGTCCGTCGGCAATCCATTCGTTGATTGACTGAGCACAACCATCGCACGGGATGGCGAGCTGCCCGCGCCCGGCTGCGCGTGGTCGCGCGTTCGCATCGGTTTCGCGTCGTGTTGATCCGATGCCCTCGCGCCATCGCGCGCTCGACCGGCCGCGCGGGCGGCGCCACGCCCCCGTGATTTCTCCCATGCAGGTCGCCGAATCGTCTGCCGAAGGACAATCGAATCAGACTGTTGCCGAGAACGGAAACGGGGGCAACGGCCGCTCAAAGCCCGTGGCGCTCGCGCTGCTCGCCAGCGAGCGGCCGCGGAACGTCGGCTGGCTCCAGGCCGCCGGGCTGCTGTTCGGCGACTGGGGCACGAGCCGCCTCTACGTGCTCGGGCTCGCGTTCTTCTTCGCCAGCCGCACGAGCTTCTGGCTGATCAGCGCGATGAGCGTGCTGATCCTCGCGGTCGGGTGGGCGTACACGCAGATCTGCCGCATCTACCCCGACGGCGGCGGCGTCTACACCGCGGCCAAGCACAAGAGCCGCATGCTCGCCGTGGTCGGCGCGCTGCTGCTGTTCGCCGACTACACCGTGACCGCTTCGCTCAGCGCGCTGGACGCGTTCCACTACTACGGGTTGCCGCTCAAGAAGCACGTGCAGCAAGACTCCGCCGCGGCGCAGGCGCAGACCAAGACCGGATTCCCGGTCGAGTCCGACGCCGGTTCAGACCTGCACGTCGGCGAGGAGGAAAAGCCCAGGACGCCCGAGGAGCTTGCGCAGCAGATCGAGGAGAGCAAGCTCTTCCGCATCGACTCGCCCGGGTTGTGGGCGATCGTCGCGATCGGACTGATCGGTGTGTTCAACCTGATGGGCCCGAAGCACACCGGCGGCTTCGCGATCGCGGCGGCGATCGGCATGGCGCTGGTGACGTTGATGATCGTCGCCGCGTCATTGCTCAGCGGCGAGATGAACTGGTCGCAGCTCCCGAACCGCATCGCGCCGCTGAACCACAGCTTCGGGCACATCTGGATCGCGTTCGTCTCGATCGTGCTGGCGCTCTCGGGCGTCGAAGCGATCGCCAACCTTACCGGCGTGATGAAGAAGCCCGTCGCGCACACCGCGCGCAAGGCGATCTGGATCGTCGCGCTCGAAGTCGCGGTCTTCAACGTCGTGCTCGCGCTGTTCATGCAGAACCTCTTCCCGATGCCGCACGACGCGCACAAGGAAGACATGCTCGCGTACCTCAGCAGCTTCTACATGGGCCCGTGGGGTGAATGGGCGGTCCGCATCATCGGCGGCACGCTGCTGCTCAGCGCGACCAACACCGCGCTGACCGACATGATCTCCGTGCAGTACCTGATGGCCCGCGACGGCGAGCTGCCGCAGTTCATGCAGGCGCTGAACCGCTTCGGCGTGCCGTGGGTGCCGGCGATCGTCGCCGCGGGCGTGCCGATCTTCGTGCTCGTGATCAGTCACGACCTGGAACACCTGGCCGCTCTGTACGCGATCGGCGTGATCGGCGCGGTCGCAATCAACGTCACGCTCTGCTCGACGCACCCGCGGCTGCGCCGCATGCGCCGGAAGATCCCGATGCTGGCGCTCGGCGTGGTGCTGATGGCCATCTGGGTGACGCTCGCGTTCACGAAGCTGCACGCGTTGGCGTTCGTGACGATCGTGATGGTCGTGGGGTTGAGCGCCCGCCAGCTCAACAAGTGGTGGACGGCGCGGAAGGGCGAGCGGATGAGCCTGATCCGGCAGGCGATCATCGAGCAGCTCCCGCCCGAAGCGATGGCCAAGCCCAAGATCCTGGTCGGCACGTACGGCTCCGACACGCTCGGGTGGGCCGCGCTGTTGGAAGCGAAGCGTCGCGACGCGCTGTTGATCGCGTGCTTCGTGCGGCAGGTGAACCTGTCGTACAAGTACGACGGCGAGCAGAAGCTCACGATCGACACCGACACGGCCGCGCTCAAAACCTTCTCGCGCTACCTCGAGCTCGGTCATCAGGCGGGCGTTCCGGTTCTGCCGGTCTACGACACCGGCTTCGACGCCGCGGAACTGATGGCCGAGAACGCGGCGATTTACGGCTGTGAGAAGGTCCTGATCGGCACGAGCCGCCAGGGCCGGCTGTACCACCTGATCAAGGGCACGTTCCAGCGGCGGCTGGAATCGATCCTCCCGCCGGACATCCAGGTGCAGGTGATCTCCCCCGACATGGCCCCGCAGCCGCCGCCGAGCGCTGCGGCGGCGGTGGGCGGGCACTGAACGTCGTGAAAGCGCGTCAGGTTCAACCGCGCGCCGCAAGTCGCTTCGCACCGAGCTTCGGCAGCGTCCCGCGCACGACGTGCTTCACCAGGCACAGGAACGCGACGCTCGCCTTCGTCTGTTCACGGTTCGAAAGGCGAGTCTCGTACACCGGCCGGCGCAACAGGACGTCGCTCAACCGTAGTGCGGCGAGCTTGCCGGCCGCGACCTCGGCTCCGACGCTCATGCGCGCGACGATCGAGACGCCCAACCCCGCGGCGACCGCGCGCTTCACCGCTTCCGTGCTGCTCAGCGATATGACCGGGTCCACGTGCAATCCGCGCTCGGCCAGCACGCGCTCGACCAGTGAGCGCGTGTGCGAGCCCGGTTCACGCACGACGAACGGCTCGCGCGCGAGCGTCGCCGCGCTGACAGCCTTGCGCCTGGCGAACGAATGCCCGCGAGGGACGATGCCCACCAGCTCGTCAGTCGCGAATACGCGCGAGTCGAACTCGTGGCCGGCGATGAACGTCTCGGTCAGGGCAAGCTCTGCTTCTCCGCTCC